>Ga0105047_10000851_pt1 | contig 53685 bp, 42 predicted proteins | sample MAT04_FD_78384 | JGI IMG/M metagenome (GOLD analysis project Ga0105047, IMG submission 78384) | Freshwater microbial communities from Lake Fryxell liftoff mats and glacier meltwater in Antarctica - MAT-04 (megahit assembly) | ecosystem: Environmental > Aquatic > Freshwater > Ice > Liftoff...
CGGTCTTTTCCCGGTGCGCTTCTTCCAGATCAATGAGCGACAGGAACACCTTTTCCAGCGCGCCTGCTTCATCCGTCTGGGCGCGCAGCTCCGCCACCGTGCCGAGCGCGATCAGCTTTCCGTGGTGGATGATCCCGACGCGGTCCGCCACCTCCTCCGCGACGCTGAGTTGGTGCGTCGAAAGAAACATCGTCATTCCCGCGCTCACTCGCTCGCGGAACTCCTGCTTCACGATCCGCGCATGCATCGGATCGAGCCCGACCATCGGCTCGTCGATCACGAAGACCTTCGGGTCGTGGAGCAGTGCCGAGGCGATGACCAGCCGCTGCCGGGTGCCGTGCGACAGGTTTTCCGTCAACTCGTGGTAATACTCGTCGAGATGAAACTTCTCGAAAAGTTCGCCCGTGCGCTGCGCGATCACTTTGCGATCGAGCCGGAAGATGTCGCCCACGAACTGCATGAATTCCGAAGCGGTCAGCTTGTCGTAGAGAAAGGGAAAATCCGGCACATAGGCGAGCAGCGCCTTGGCCTTCTCCGGCTCGCGCAGCATGTCGTGGCCGCCGATGGTCACCTGGCCGGCGGTTGGCCGCAACAGCCCGGCGAGCATTTTGATCGTTGTCGTCTTTCCGGCGGCGTTCGGGCCGAGGAAGGCGAAGAACTCGCCCTCGGGAATCTCCAGGTCGAGTCCCTGGACGGCGGTTAACAAACCAAAGTTCTTGCTCAGGGCGCGGACGGAGATCACGGCGGAGATGTAACGAGCGAGTCTGCGGCGCTCAACGCTCAACTTTCGTCATGGCGTGATGTCGTCCGGGCTGAGGGTGTAGCCGAGCAGGGTCGTCGCGCGCACCACCTGACCGAGCTGATTGACGTGACATTCCACCCACGTCTGGCCGTTGCTCTCCACCGTCACGAGGTAGGTGTCCATGCGTTCGCCGTGGATTTCGATCGAGGATTGCTGCGCCTTCACCACCGGCGGCTTGGCCTGCTGCATCTTCCCCAGCGGCAGCGTGGCGGGATCGAGGCCGAGGTGCCGGAAGACTTCCTGCGCGCCGCGTTCATCCAGCGAGTAATCCTGCCGTTCGAGGATTCCGTTGGCCGAGCTGAGTTCGTAATGCGCCACGTTTTCCGCGGGCCGGATCACGATCTCCGAGCGCAGCTTTTCCGGCTCATGCATCGTCACGCCCAGCCGGAAGCGCTGGATGGTTAGTTCCTTATTCATTTCCATCTCTCCGTCCCAGGCCACCCGTCGCCGTTCTCCCCCGGGGATGATGAAGAGAAGGTTGCCGGAAAAGGCGATCGTGCGCAGGCCATCCGCGGGGCGGATGTGGGGATCGATCCGCAGGCGGCCAAGGCGCGTTTTGTCGCTCACGATATTGAGATCGGAGGACTGGTGATGGTGCAGGAGCAGTTTCACGACATGCCCGGCCGGCACCTCGCGCAACGCCGAGTCCCCCGGCTTCACCTCGTGGCGCAGGAGGAGCGCGGTCATCGTCAGCCAGAAGACGACGATCAGGATGGAGACGGCGCGATACACGATGCAGTTATTCCTTGCGGCGCTCGATCAGCGCGTAGGCGTTGTGATTGTGGATCGACTCGAAATTCTCCGCTTCGACTCGATACCAGAGAATATCCGGGCAGGCATCCGAGCGGGCGGCGATATTGCGGACGAGGTCTTCGACGAACACGGGGTTTTCGTAAGCACGTTCCGTGACTGCTTTCTCATCCGGGCGCTTTAAGAGGCTGAAAAGTTCACTGGAGGCGCTGTCTTCGACCAGGCGGATCAGATCTTCGATCCAGATCGGATGAGCAAAGCGCACGGAATACGTCACCTGCCCGCGCTGATTGTGCGCGCCGTGGACGCTGATCGCCTTCGAGCATGGGCAGAGCGTGGTCACTGGTACGATCACGGTGACGATGAAATCGACCACCCCCTTTTCCAGCGTCGCGGAAAAGCGCGCCGTGTAATCCATCATCCCAGGCGCCTTCGTCACCGGCGCTTCCTTCGTGAGAAAAAACGGGAACTCGAAATCGACGTGCGCGCAGTCCGCGTCGAGGCGCTTCGTCAGCTCGTGCAGGATGGTGTGGATGTTATCGACATGCAGCTCCGGTCCGAACTTGCTCAATACCTCCACGAACCGGCTCATGTGCGTGCCCTTGAAATGATGCGGCAGATCGACGGTCAGCGCGGTCGTGGCAATGGTGTGCTGCACCTCACGCGCCTTGTCGCGGATTTGCATCGGGTAGCGCAGCGCCCGGATACCCACGCGGTCGATGGGAATGCGGCGTTCATCGCGTTGGGCCTGGGTGTCGGTCAGTGGGGCGAGTTCGAGATGCTTCATCAGCGGGGAATCCATAGCACAATGCACAACGGCCCGTCGCCGGAAAGCGACGCGGCTAAATTTCCGGGTGTGCGGCGAGCGCTTCCGCGAACTCCGCGCGCAGCGCCGGGGCCGCCGCCAGCCGCGCCACGATCTCCCGGCGCAAGTCGCCGCGCTGCCACACACCTTCCTCCGCGGCCAGCCGCGCGAGCAGGGCCGCCAGCTCTGCGGCCTGCGCTTTTTCCGCGGCGGTGCGCGGGTGCCACTCCCCGGCATCGAAGGCGTCGAGGGACGCGCCGCATTCGCGGAAATGCCAGTGCCCACGCCCATGCACATGCAGCCAGCGCGCGAGGGCCAGCCCGCCGAGCCCGGCGATCATCACCCGAAAGTCCCCGGTCGCGAGGACCGTCAGCCAGCCCAGCCAGAGGCTCGTGATTGCCCCGGCCAGCGTCATGAGAAAGACGGCATAGGCGAGGCGTTCGAGGATCGGGCGGAGAGTCGAAGGCGGCAGCATGCGAAGCGCGCTCAAGATCGCCCATGCGGGCCGTTTCGCAAAATGGTGGACACCCGGAAGCCGCGTCTTGCAGCATCCGCCCGCGATGCGCGCCTACCTCGACCTCCTCTCCCTTGTCCTTGAAAAAGGCCGCTTCAAAGCCGACCGCACCGGCACCGGCACGCTCTCCGTCTTCGGCGCCCAGGCCCGCTTCGATCTCGCGGAAGGCTTCCCGCTGCTCACTACGAAGAAGCTCCATCTCAAGTCGATCATCCACGAGCTGCTCTGGTTCCTCGCCGGTGATACCAACGTCGGCTACCTCCAGCAAAACGGCGTGAGCATCTGGAACGAATGGGCCGACGCCGACGGCAATCTCGGGCGCGTCTATGGCGCCCAATGGTGCGACTGGCGGACCGCCGATGGCCGTTCCATCCACCAGATCGACGAAGTCATCGCTCAGATTAAAACGAATCCCGACTCGCGCCGCCACATCGTCACCGCGTGGAATCCCGGCGAAATCCCCGACATGGCGCTCCCGCCCTGCCACGCGCTTTTCCAGTTCTTCGTCCTCGACGGACGCCTGAGCTGCCAGCTCTACCAGCGCAGCGCCGATCTCTTCCTCGGCGTCCCGTTCAATATCGCCAGCTACGCGCTCCTCACGATGATGGTCGCCCAAGTCTGCGACCTCGCCCCCGGCGATTTCGTCCACACCTTCGGCGACCTGCACCTTTACAAAAACCACCTCGAACAAGCGCATCTCCAACTCAGCCGCGAGCCACGTTCGCTCCCCACGATGACGCTCAATCCTGCCGTGCGGGACATCCACGGCTTCCAGTTCGAAGACTTCACGCTCAGCAGCTACGACCCGCACCCGGCGATCAAAGCACCGATCGCGGTATGAAAGCCGTCGCCGCCATGTCGCTCAACCGCGTGATCGGGCGCGACAACCAAATCCCGTGGCATCTGCCCGAGGACTTTCGGTGGTTCAAACAACTCACCACCGGCCACGCCGTACTCATGGGGCGCAAGACCTTTGCCTCGCTCGGCAAGCCGCTCCCGCACCGTACCAACATCGTCGTCACCCGGTCGGGCGACGTGCCCGGCGTTGTCACCGTCTCCGACCTCGCGAGCTTCGATGAAAGCGCCTACGCTCCGCGCGAGGTCTTTCTCATTGGCGGCGCGCAGCTTTACGCGCAACTCCTCGACCGCTGCACCGATCTTTACCTCAGCGTCGTCCAGCGCGAGGTGGAAGGAGACGCCTGCTTCCCCGAGTTCGAGCACTGCTTCGACTTTCTGGATGTCCCATTGCGCACTGCGGACTTCGAGGTTCGCCACTATCGCCATCGTGCGGTAGCGTCCGCGCCATGAAACTCGTCGCCTGGATCAGTACCGCGCTCGCCTGCCTGGATAGCGCCTTTGCCGGCATGCGCGCCACGCCGCCGACGGCGAATCCTGTCGTCCTCGTCCACGGCATCTATTCCTCCGGCAGCGACATGACCCGCCTCGCGCGGCATCTCGAACGCGAGGGCCACGAAGTCTTTGCTCTCGATCTCACGCCGTGCGACGGCCAGTGCGGCCTCGATGAACTCGCCGGCCAGCTCGACGCCTTCATCGCGCAGAAAGTACCGCACGGGAAGTTCGACCTCGTCGGCTTCAGCATGGGCGGCCTCGTCAGCCGCTACTACATGCAGCGCCTTGGCGGAGTGGAGCGCGTCGAGCATTTCGTCACCATCGCCGCGCCGCATCGTGGCACGGTCATGGCCAGCCTCGCCCAAAAACGAGGCATCCGGCAGATGCAGCGACGCAGCCCATTTCTCCGCGACCTGGAGCGCGATCAGGACGCCTTGAAGAAGGTCAAATTCACCTCCTTCTACACCCCGCTCGATCTGATCGTCGTCCCGGCGGACAGCGCGGCACTCCCGCAGGCGCGCAACGTCCGCATCTGGTCGCTCTGGCACCCGGGACTCATCCTGGAAAAGCGCTCGCTGCGCGCCGTCTCGACCGCCCTCGCCGAATAGGCGGGCTACCAAATCGTGCCCACCGGATAGCGGTCGAAGGCGGGATCGGCGGTGATGATTTCGAGATCGCTTTCGAGGGCTTGGGCGATGAGCAACCGGTCGAAGGGATCGCGGTGCTGGAACGGCAATTCCGCGACTCGCGCGACATGTTGGACCTCGATCGGCAGTAGTTGAAAACCGTTGCGCACCTGGGCCTGGACAAACTCGCGCACCGTGGCGTCGAGCTTCAATTTCCCGAGGCTCAGCTTGATCGAGATCTCCCAAACGCTGGCCACCGAAAAATAGACCGGCTCGGCTGCGCTCTCCATCAGTTGCCGCGCTTTGGTGCTGAGGCGTTCCGGTGCGCAGAGACCCCAGATGAGCGCGTGTGTATCCGCGAGGTAGCTCACTCCATGTATTCCTTGAAGTCTTCCAGCGGTTCATCGAAATCCGGCGCGACCCACATGCGGTCGCGCCACAGACCGAGGATGCGCTTCTTGGGCGCGGGGCTGAAGGGCTTGATCTCCGCGATCGGTTGCCCGCGTTTGGTGATGACGAACGACTGACCTTGCGTGACTTTTTCGAGGATCGCGGAAAGGTGCGTCTTGGCCTCAAACGCGCCGATCTCCTGCGGTGGCTGGAGCAATGGCGGTGGTTCTTCGTGGACAAGGCTCGAAGGCACGGCAGCAGAAGTTTTGGAAGTCCCCTTCTTTTTCATACCAACCAGTCTATTCAACTGGTCTGTTGTGGCAACACGTTTTTTTCCCGCATTCCTACACGAGCGGCAGCAACCGGCCGAGCAACTCGGAGATGGCAATCCGCTCTTGAGAACCGTCGTCGCGATGACGCAGCGTCACCGTATCCTTCGCTTCCAGGCCCTTTTCGCCCAGGGTGTCGAAATCCACGGTGATGCACCAGGGCGTGCCTGCTTCATCCTGCCGGGCGTAGCGTTTGCCGATCGAGCCGCCTTCGTCGTAGAAGGTCGTGAGGTGCGGCTTGAGCAGATCATAGACGCTGCGCGCCTTGGCCACGAGTTCGGGTTTGTTTTTGAGCAGCGGAAAGACGCCGACTTTCACCGGCGCGATGCGCGGGTGGAGCTTCATCACGGTCAGCACCTCCTTGTGGCCCTTGGCGTCGGTCTTCTCGACTTCGGTGAAGGCATGCGCAATGACGGCGAGCGCGAGGCGGTCGAGGCCGGCGGAGGGCTCAATGACGTGCGGGACGTAGAAGCCTTTGAAGAGCCGCTCGCACCATTCCGTGATTTTCGTTTCGGGCAGGGAGCCTTTCGCTTTTGCCTGATTTTCCGCCTGCTTGCGAGCGACCAGCGCGGCTTTCTGCTCGGCGGTCCATTTGGCGAAGGCGTTCTTCACCTCCTCGTCGAAAACGTCCTGCGGCTTGCCGCTGGCGTTCTGGTGCGCCGAGAGATCGAAGTCGCCACGCGCCGCGATGCCTTCCAGTTCCTCCGTGCCGAAGGGGAATTTGAAAAGGATATCGACGCAAGCGCGGGCGTAGTGCGCGAGATCTTCCGGGCCTTGCCAGAAGTAATCGAGCACATCCGCGCCAAGACCAATGCCGGCGTAATAGGCGGTGCGCTGCGCGACCCAATAGCGGTGCCACATCTCCCAGCCCCAGTTGTCCTGCGGAACAGACAGGTCGGCGCCTTCGCTCCACGCGAAGACGCTCCCGCAGACGGCCTCGATGGCCTCGTCGGGCTTGATGAAGAACTCGAGTTCCATCTGCTCGAACTCGCGCGAGCGGAAAGTGAAATTGCGCGGCGTGACCTCATTGCGAAACGCCTTGCCGATCTGGCAAATGCCGAACGGCACCTTCTGCCGCGAGGAATCCACGACGTTCTTGAACTGCGCGAAGATGGCCTGCGCCGTTTCGGGGCGCAGATACGCCTTGTCGTCAGGATTCGCCGTCGCGCCGACGAAGGTGTGGAACATCAGGTTGAACGGCTTCGGCTCGGTGAGTTGCGCGCCGTTCTCGGGATTGAACGCGCGCGAATTTTCGACTTTTTCGGTTGTTTCGCCTTGGAGTTCAGGAGACTTGAAGCCCCGTTGTTGGTAATACTGAATCCCAACTTTTCGCGCACTTTCGGGCGGCTTTCCGGCCGGTAAGAGAACAGAAAAAGGAGGAGATGGAGCGTCGAGTGCTAGCTGGCTTTCTTTGCGTGCGGCTTCGTCGCCTTCTTTTGCTCCGCTCCAGCGATAAATCACCCCCGACTGCGGATCGACGTGATCGGAGCGAAAGCGCTTCTTCGTGAGCAAACAATCGCTCATCGGATCGCTGAACGTGTCCACATGCCCCGACGCCTTCCAGATCGCCGGGTGCATGATGATCGTCGCGTCAAGGCCGACCACGTCCTCGCGTTCGCGGGTCATCGCGCGCCACCAGGTTTCGCGCAGGTTGCGCTTCAGTTCCGCGCCGAGCGGGCCGTAATCCCAGAAGCCATTGATGCCGCCGTAGATCTCGGACGATTGGAAGATGAAGCCGCGCCGCTTGCACAGCGACACGATCTTTTCCATCAGCGGCGGTTCTTTGGTCTGGCTCATAAAAAGGGAGGGCGAAGGTGCGTGCGCCCCCGGTAACTCTCAAGCCGAAAGTCGCCGCCTAATAATCCATCGCGGCGCTGCGTCATCTGTGTAAGCTTCCGCCGTTCGCCATGGCCCAATACGAAACCTACCAGTCCAACGCCGCGGAAATCCCGCTGATGCGGAAGTGGATCTTCCGCGCGCTGATCCTCTCGCTCATCATTCACGCCGGGCTGCTTGTCTTCTTCCACTCGAAGAGGCTCGAAAACTTCGGTTATACCGGTGAGGAGCGCCTCGCGCCGCCGACCCGCGTGATGAATCGCGTGGTGATTCCCGAGATTACGGAGGACACGACGCTCAAGATGCCGGTCAGCAAGGTGCCGGTCGTGCCGATCCCGATCGAGGAGACCAAGCCCGAAGTGCAGATCGTGCAAGTGGCCCCGCAGATGCCGGAAATGACCAAGCCGATCGTCAGCGAAAAGCCCACGGCCACCGCGGGCGGCTTCGATGCCCTCGAAAAGATGGAAGCCAATTCTCTCGGAGCGTTGGAAAAGCAGCTGAGCACGATGGCGGGTGGGCTCATGGAGAAAAGCACGCGGGCGAAAGGTCAGCCCGTGATCAACGTGCCGATTGGCAAGAAAGGTGGCGACGGCGGACCCGGCAGCATGGCTGGCATTCCGGGGCGGCAATCGCTCGACGATGCGCTCGCCCGCACCGGCCCGCTGCCCGTGGGTGACAAGCCGATCGGCATGCCCGGTGGCGCGCTTTACGAATACAACCGCTACGACCTGCGGCCCGAGGCCATCGACCAGCTCCGCAAGCTCGGCGAGCTGATCAAGCGCAACCCCAAAGCGACTTTCAGCATCGAAGGCCACACCGATTCCACCGGCACGCCGGAATACAACCAGTCGCTGAGCGAGCAGCGCGCGGAGTCGGTGAAGCTGTGGCTCGTGCAGTTCATGGGTATTTCACCGGAGCGGATTCAGACCAGGGGTTTTGGCAGCAGCAAGCTCATCGTGCCGGCGGACAAGACGGTGGACGAGCAGCAGCCGAACCGGCGCGTCGAGATCGTCATCAAGACGAATCGCTAGGCCGCGTTCGAGGTGATCGCTTCCCGGGTGGAAATCCGCGGCGCGGATGTCGCGCAGCACTACGACGCGCTCGATGGCTTTTACCGCGAGATCTGGGGCGACCACGTCCATCACGGATTGTGGCGGTCGGGCGGAGAGACGCTGACCGAAGCCGTTATCCAACTCGCGAGACTCGTGGCCGATGAAGCCGCGCTCGTTCCCGGCCATTGCGTGTGCGACATCGGCTGCGGGTATGGCTCGACGGCGCGCATGCTGGCCGGAGAGCGTGGCGTGAATGTGACCGCGATCACCATTTCACCCGCGCAACACGCCCTCGCGGCGCGACAAAGTGCCGGTCGGACGAATCCGCATTTCCTCGTCGGCGACTGGCTGGCCAGCGATCTGCCGGCGGCGTCTTTCGATGCGGCCATCGCCCTCGAGAGCTCCGAGCACATGCCGGATAAAGCGGCATTCTTCGCGGAAGCGCATCGTGTGCTGCGGGACGGCGGGCGGCTGGTCATTGGCTCGTGGCTGACTTGCGAAGGGCCGTCGCCGTGGCAGCAGCGTTGGCTGCTCGAACCCATCTGCCGCGAAAGTCGCATGCCGCATCTCGGAGCAGAGAGCGACTATCGAAGGTTCGCCGAGGGCGCGGGTTTTGTGATCAGGCGCTTCCAGGGTATCACGCGGGAGATCGCGCGCACCTGGCCGATGATGGTGCGCGCCTTTTTGCTCCATCTCGTCCGTCATCCCGCTTCCCTGCGCATTCTCGTCAATGCGCGCGTGAACAACCGCGTCTTTGCCCTGACCGTTGCACGGCTCTGCATCGCCTTCCGCACGGGCGCGCTGCGCTACGGCGTCTTCACCCTCACCAAGGCTGGCGCGTGACAAGCCTTCGCGCCTTCCGTTACTAAATCCACAATGTTTTCCCGCACGCCGGTCTGGCTCGTTCTTTGGTCTCTGGCGCTTTTCACCGCCGCGCTGCTGCTCAACACGCGGGCCAATACCTTCCCGTATTTCTATCACCCCGACGAGGGCGAGAAGGCGGCGCAACTCATCACCGGGAACTGGAACTTCCATCACCCGATGCTCCTGCTGACGACGGCCAAAACGGCGATCAATCTCGCGGGCGTGCCGCTGCGCGAGCAGAGCGTGGTCGAGGCAGGGCGCTGGGTTTCGGCGGCCTTCGCGGCGGCCGCGGTGGTCGCGCTTTCGCTGCTCGCCTTCGCGTGGCGGGGGTGGGTGGCGGCGATCAGCGCCGGCCTCGCGCTCCTGCTGCATCATCAGTTTTTCGAGCTTTCGCATTATGTGAAGGAAGACACGGCCTTGCTCTTCGGCGTCGCCTGCACCTTCCTCGCCGCCTACCTCTGCTGGCAGCGGCCGACGCCGGCGCGGGCGGTGGCGCTCGGGGTGGCCGCGGCTTGCGCGATCTCCGGAAAATACCTCGGCGTCTGCGTGCTCGCGGTCGGGTTGCCGGTCCTGTGGTTCGCGCCGGGCGCGGGTCGCAACGCCCGCCTGATGTGGTTTGCCGGCGCATTGCTCATCGGGCTTCTCATCATCAATCTTCCGGTGATGACGCAACCCGGCGCGTTCGGCCAAAGCTTCGATCGGGAACTGCAACTCGCCGTCCACGGCCAGAGCGGCACGACTCGCAGTGTCCCGCACACGCTCTACTGGAACATTTTTCGCGACAACACCACGCCGGTCATGTGGGGGCTGCTGCTCGTTTTCCTTGTCGCCCGCTGGCGCGAGCGCCGCAGCGTCACGCTGGTCGAATGGCTGATCATCGCCTTTCCGTTTGCCTACGCCGTCGCGCTCTCGTTTTCGCCGAAATCGAACGACCGCTATTTCCTGCCGGCCACCGGCATCCTCACCATGCTGGCTGCCTTTGGCGTCCTCGATGGCGCCCGCCTGCTGAGCCGCTGGGTGCCGTTGCGCTGGGCGACGGCGGCGCTTGCGCTGGCCTTGGTCGCGGCGCAATTGCCCTCGTGGCTGCGCTACGAAGCCGCCTTCCAGAACGATGACAATCGAGAGCTCTTCGACTGGGTGAAGACGCATCTTCCGCCCGACGCGGTGATCGCCAAGGACAGCCGTGTCCAACTGCCCAGCCCGAAAAATACGCGGGTGAGCGAACACTTCGGCCTCCTGCCGCAAACGATTCTCGCGGCTAAATTCGCCGCGGATTTGGGCTCGATCCGCGAACTCCGCAAACGTGGAGTCACCCATCTGGCGGTGTCGGATTCCGATTTTGGGCGCTTTTTCCTCCGCGGGCTGCGACCGAAAAAGAACGACGAAGACGCCTTCGAGCGGCGCAAAAATTTCTACAAGAAATTGCTCCGCGACGGCGACCTGCTTTTTGTCACCGAACGCGGGACGGTGCTCTATCTCCACCCCGGGCTGCGCCTCTACCGCATCCCGCCGCCGGAGGAGTGATAGGCCCGTTATTTCGTTTCCGCCGCTTCCTTGAGGATCTCCTTGAAGAGCTTGTTTTGCTCGTCCGGAAACCAGCAGCGGAAAAGCAGCAGGTCGCCGAGCCGCTGGCCGGCGACGATCTCCGCGCGCCGCTCCGGCGCGGGGCCGTCGATCGGGCTGATCACGCTGAAAGCGCGTGGATAGATGTCGCGGATGCGGGCGTCGGTGGCGGCGCGACCGCCATACAGGCCGGGCCGCAGCTCCTGATACGGCGCGGTGCAGCTCCAGTATCCAGCCAGCGGGATTTCCGGAATGAGGAGCGCCTCGGGGTGCGCGTCCGCGAGGCGCTTGAAGGCGGCGGTTTCGAGCAGGCGCGGCTCCGGGGTGCCGTCGGGCTTGAGAAACCAGCGCACATTCGCGTCCACGGCGAAAAGCCGGCAGCCGAGTCGTTTCCTGGCGTAGGCGATCTTCTGGCTGAGCTCCTCGACCACGTCGAAGCCCATCAGATCGTGCTGCCATTTCGATTTGCCGTCCTTGCCGGGAATGATGCGCGAGGGACGCAGGCAGACGCCGGTGCGGAAGCCGGCCTTGTGAAATCGGGCGAAAAACTCCGGCGCGACGGGGTCCATCTCGGGCGCGAGCTGTTTGGTCATACGTGGGTCGCCGACGTAGCTGATGTCGGGAAATTCCTCGCCCTCCATGTCCCAGAAAATCATGCCTTGCGCGCCCATCTCGCGCAGGAGGGCGATGCTGCGATCGGCGGCGGCGAGGATCTTCTCGCGGAAGCGTTTCGCGCCGCCGGGTCCGACGAAATTGAGCTTCGGGTCACTCAGCCAGCCGCGCGGATTGGTCGCCGAACGATGTTCGCTGCTGGCGAGCGTGAGCACGCCGATGGGCCGGCGATCCGGCCATTTGAGCTGGAAGGGATGGGCGGCGGCGAACTTTTCCATGAGATCGCCGGCCACGGTTTTCAGCGCTACGCCCGCCTCGGAAAAGCGGAGCGAAAAGCGAAATGTGCGGTGGCTGCGCGGCTGGACGAACACCTTCCGCCCGCCGGAGGTGTTGATCGAGGTCACCTTGAGGTTCCATGTTTCCTGCGGCGGGCGGGAGCCGGGCGAAAAACCCGCGCGGACGACGGTGCCCGGATCGTCGTTGCAGAAGGTAAGCATGCCGCTGCCATAGTCGGCGACGAGAGCGGTGATGTCGTCTTCGCTATCGGCCATCATGGGGAGGCGGCGCTCCCACATGGTGCCGGCGGGCCGGCGGGGAAATTGCAGTTCGAGCAGGCTGAGTTCGACGCCGCTCATCGGGCCGGCGGTGTCGTTCTCGATGGTCAGGTCGAGGTTCAGCCGGGTGCCGGCGAGCGTATAGCGGCAGCGGATCGCACCCCACGGCCACGAATGCGAAACCCGCTGCGCGGTGCGCTCGAAGGAGATTGTCGGGTTGCTGCGATCCGCGGCGACGTGTTTGTCCTGGTCATCGGCGAAGAAGACATTGTCGATGACGAGGGCGCCGCTTTTGAGCAATGGCGTGTCGCCGCCTTGCAGCGTGGCGAGGCCATTGTTATCGAAGGTGACGGTGACTTTTGGCGGCGCGGCGAAAGCCGGCGCCGCGAGTAGGAGCAGGGCTGCGGCAAGCAGGTGACGGATCGTGAGCACGGGCGTTTCTGCCGCAATCCTCGTCCGAAGGCAAACTTCGGACTGTCGGGAGCGCCATCCCGCTTCCTTAATCCTCGCCCTGGGCTTCCCGCGCGCGGGTCTCGAAGCGTGTGAATTCCTTGAGGAACGTGAGCGGCACATCGCCGACCGGGCCGTTGCGCTGCTTGGCGATGATCAGCGTCGCCTTGCCCTCGGACTCCTTTTTTTCCTCATCGTTATCCGCGTAATACTCCTCGCGCACGAGCAGGGCGACGACGTCCGCGTCCTGTTCGATGCTCCCGGATTCGCGCAAGTCGCTGAGCCGCGGACGGCCTTTGGCGTCGCCGCTGCGCTGCTCGGGATTACGGTTGAGCTGGGCGAGGACGACGATCGGGATGTTCAGCTCCTTCGACAGGCTTTTCAGCCCGGAGGAAATTTCCGCGATTTCCAACTGGCGATTGTCTTGGGCGCGCTTCGAGGTGGAGCGGAGGAGCTGGAGGTAATCGATGAAGATCGCCTGGATGTCGTGCTGCGACTTGAGCCGCCGGGATTTGGCGCGCAGTTCGAGGATCGACAGGCCGGGCGTGTCGTCGATGAAGATCTTGCTCTCGGCGAGCTTCGACGCCGCGGCGGTGAGCGCGGGGAAGTCGCGTTCGGCGAGGAAGCCATTGCGCACGCTGCCGAGATTGACCCGGGCGCGGGAGCAGAGGAGACGTTGCACGAGCTGCGACGTGCTCATTTCCAGCGAGAAAACGGCGACCGGCAGCTTTGCTTCCAGCGCGATGTGCTCGGCGATGTTCATGGCCAGCGCGGTTTTGCCCATCGAGGGGCGCGCCGCGATGATGATCATCTCGGACTTGTGCAAGCCGTCCAACATCTTGTCCAACTCCGCGAGTCCGGTCGGTAATCCAGTGATCGCCCCACGCCGGTCGTAGAGTTCCTCGATCGCGTGGATGGCCTGCATCACCTGATCCTTCATGCTCGCCGTCTTGTCTTTGAAGCGATCCTGCGCGATGGCGAAAATCTTCGCCTCCACGTCGTTCAGCAAATTCGGCACGTCGTCCTGCTCGTCGTAGCTGCGGGCGGCGTATTCCGTGCAGACCTTGATGATCTCCCGGAGGGTGAACTTCTCCTGGAGGATCTCGATGTAATACGCCGCGTTGGCCGCCGTGGGGAGGAATGTGAACAACTCCGTGATCGAGGCCGCGCCGCCGACCTGATCGAGCTGCCCGCGATCGCGGAGGAGCTGCGTCAAGGTGATGAAATCAATGGGCTTATTGGCGTCCCAAAGTTCCAGCAGCGTAGCGTAGATCTGCGCATGCGCCGGAAGGTGAAAGTGCTCCGGTTTGATCTGTTTCTCTGCGCACAGTCCGCCGATATCCCTGGGAGCGAGGAGGAAGGACGACAGGACGCCCCGCTCGGCGTCCGGCGCCTGTGGGAGTAACCTGTGAATATCTGGCAAATAACTGACCTTCTGGTGCAGGTCAGTGCCGGGGTGATCCCCGCCTTTTCTTGCGGGCTTCGCACTCTTCGTGGAAGCCTCGATTGCCATTCCCGGTTACTTGCTGTGCTTGGCCTTGGGCTTCGCCTTGAAGCCTTTTTCCTCAGACTTCTCCTCGGCTTCCGGCGCCGCATCGGCGCCCTTGGCCTTCACATTCACGGTCAGCTTCGCCTGCACGTCGTGGTGCAACTTGATGACCACTTCATGCTCGCCGCTTTCCTTGATCGGCTTCTCGAGATGAATCCGGTGACGGTCGATTTCGATATTGCCGCCGAGATCCTTCTTGATCCGCTCCGCGAGATCCGCAGCGGTGATCGATCCGAAGGCTTTGCCGGTCGCGCCGGTCTCGATCTCCATCGTGATCTTGAGCTTGTTGATCTTCCGCGCGAGATCTTCGGACTCGTTGAGTTCCTTCGCTTCGCGCTCGGCGCGCTTGGCCTTGAGAATATTCAGGCGCTTGAGCGTGGCGGGCGTCACTTCCAGTGCCTTGCCGCGCGGGACGAGAAAATTGCGGGCGTAACCGCGCTTGACCTTCACGACATCGGCTTCGGCGCCGAGGCTGGCGATCTTTTCAGTGAGGATGACTTCAGTCGTGGACATAGGAAAAAGGGGTTGTTCCCGGCGATGCGGGGCTGCGTTGATAGATGCGCCGCCCGCCCTTGTCAACGCCGCGCCCGGAAATTTCTTTCGCGAGGGCGGGACCTGGACTTGGGGCGTTTGATTCGACATCCGCCAAACGCGCCGACGAACTCCTCGCCCGTGCCCGCAAAGCCTGGGCTTTCTACGAAGCGCATCAGGCTGACCCCAAGTTCGCCTGGTCGGCCGGCGCCCGGCTCTACGCCGCGTGCCAGCTCTACCTCGCCACGGGCGACGCCGCGTTCCACGATGCCATGCAGGAGCCCGTGGAGGTGGTCTTTGGGCTTCAGGGGAAAAAGATGCAGTTCCCGGCCCAATACCTCGGCCATTTGGCGAATCTGAATGACGTCAATCAGGGCATGGTTTTCACCCACTTCTTCATGGGCTATCTGCTGGATCAGAAGCTCGCGAAGAAGCCGGGGCTGGAGCAAGTCTTTCGCTCGGAGCTGCTGCGGCAGGAATGAAATTCTGCGCGTCACGGAGCGGAATGGATTCGCCATCTACAAGCTGGGGGATTGGGGGATGAGCACGGCGACGGGCCGCGTTGCCGATTACCTGCTCAACGCCTATCGGCTCACCTCCGAGACGAAATATCTCGATGGCGCGGCGCTGCTCGCGGACTGGCAGCTCGGAGCGAACCCTGCCGGGCGCTGCTTCACCACCGGCCGCGGCTGGCTCGCCGCTGCAGCTCGATTCCCACGACACCATCCAGCGCGGCCTCGGTCCCGTGCCGGGAATCTCGATTTACGGCATCAACAGCAGCGTCAGCGCGCTGCCCTATGGGCGGGCGGTCACCCGGCATCTGCACCCGCCGTTCGCGGAATTGCCGCCCGCGCGCCGCTACACCGATGGCTGGTCGGTCGTCATGCAGAACGAATTCACGGTCTGGGAAACGATGGCCCCCAGCGCCTTCCTCCACGCCGGCCTGGCGCCGGATGCTCCCTTACGGGGCCAGCTTCTGCCGATGGGCGAGATCCGCATTCCCGGCGGCTATCCTGCGGTATCCAACCCACCGGCCGGAAAGAAGTGATCGACGGTTCGTGAAAGACCCGCGCGAGCGGGCTTGCCCGCAGACTACTCGATGACCACCGTCATCCCCTTGGTGATCATCTTGCTCAGCCGCACGACGTCCCAATTCGCCACCCGCATGCAGCCGTGGCTGGCGGCGCGGCCGATGGTCTGCGGGTTGTTCGTGCCGTGGATGCCGATGCCGGGTTTGTTCAGGCCGATCCAGAGGACGCCGACGGGATTGTTGGGTCCGGGCGGGAGATTGTAGAATTTCTCGGTGCGGATGCCCTTATCGAGCACGCCTTTGTCCCAGCGGAAGGTGGGGCGGGTGGCGATGCCGAGGATTTTTAAGCTGCCGGCCTTGGTCTCAGTGGCGCCGCCGCCGACTTGGCCGGGGGTAATGGGCAGCGCGGCGAGGAGCGCTTCTCCTTCATAGAGCTCGAGCATTTTCTCGTGGCGATTCACCTTGATGACGCGGGCCTTGTATTCCTCGACGGCGGGGAGGAATCCCTGGGGGGGCAGTTCCTCGATCTTGAAGGGCTCGACGTTGGGCACGCGGACTTCGTCGCCGGGCTTGAGGGCGTCGAGCTTGAGTGTGGGGTTGATCTTTTGCAGGAACTCCGGGGCGGAGTGGTAGCGCTCCGTGAGGAATTCGAGGAGGGAATCGTAGGGCAGCTTCTTGAGTTTGGCCTGTTCCTCGGGCTTTGTCGGGCAGGGGCCGATGAGGGCAAGGTCGCTCTCCTGAATGGTGTAGAAAGTGTAAACGGGATAGACGGAATCGAGCGGGATGTTGGCGTCGAGCACGCCTGTCTCGGGCAGGCCGCGAGAGCGCTGATAGCGGAGGAGCGCCTTGCTGAGGAATTCGCCGGGGCGGCCATCGATCTTGCCGGGGCCGAAGAGCTGCTGGTCGAGGAAGATCTGGAGCTGCGTGGTGATGTCGCGCGTGGTCACGGGCACCGCCTTGGCGACCTGCTCCTGGGCGAGGGCGCATGCGGAGATCGTGACGAGGAGGACGAGGGGAAGGATTTTCATGCGCGCGGACGAAGAGACATTGGCGAACGGAGTGCTGGAGGTAACATCGCACGCCATGCCTCGCAAGACTGTGATGAAAAACACTCCACTTCGCATCGCCCAAGTCGCGCCGCTGTGGACCCGCATTCCCCCGGCCACTTATGGCGGGATCGAATTGCTCATGAAGCTGCTGCTCGACGATCTCGTGGCGCGCGGGCACGACGTCACGCTTTTTGCGTCGGGAGATTGTTTCACGGAGGCGAAGCTGCACCCCGTCACGGAGCTGAATCTCACCGAGACCATCGAACGCGGGGAAGCCTACTGTTACGAGTACTACACCAGCGCGGCGATGGCCGAGGTGCTGGCGCGGGCGGGGGATTTCGATGTGATCCACTACCATCTCAGTCCGGCGTGGCTGCCGCTCGCGGCGACGACGAAGACGCCGGGGCTTTTCACGATGCACACCTGCCCGCACATCGACGACGAGTTTGTCTTCCGACGCTGGCCGCAGGTCGCGGTGAATGGCATCAGCCAATGCCAGATGCGCACGGCGGCGGTGAAGACGGGGCGCGCGTTCCCGATCGTTTATAACGGCTGCGACTTCGCCGCCTACGAGCCCTCCTTCGAGGCGGGCCGCTACCTCGCGTATCTCGGGCGCATGTCGATGGAGAAAAACCCGCTCGATGCCATCCGCATCGCCCGCACCGTCGGGATGCCCATCGTCCTCGCCGGCCAGCCGCAGAACGCGAAGGAACAGCAGTACTTCGCCGAGCAAATCCAGCCGCTGATCGATGGCGAGATGGTCTGCTGGATCGGCCCGGCCAATCACGCGCAGAAGACCGAACTGCTCCGCCACGCCGCCGCGCTCCTTTTCCCGATCCAATGGGATGAGCCGTTCGGGCTGGTGATGATCGAAGCCATGGCCTGCGGCACGCCGGTGGTCGCGCATCGCCGCGGCTCCGTCGCCGAGGTGGTGGACGATGGCATCACCGGCTTCCACGCGGGCGTGATCGACGCGCTCGCGGAACTCGTCCCGCGCGCCTTGGACCTGGACCGCCGCCAGGTCCGCGCCCATGCCGAAACCCGGTTCGGATTCCGAACGATGGTGGACCGCTACCTCGCGCTCTACAGCAGCCTGGTCGAGTAGGAGCCGCCCGGCCTTTACTCGATGATGTGCATGAAATTGGTCGAATCCTGCTTGCGGAAACCGCCCGTGCTCAGCGCGCCGTTATCCATCCGCCGGTCGATGTCGGTCATCCGCACGTCGTCGGGCGTTCCGGGCGAGCCCGCGGCGTAATCCACGCCGACCTGGGCGTTGAAGCCCCACTTGTTTGGTTCCCAATCCCAATATCCGCCAATCGGCGTGTAGCTGCCCCAAGCCATGCCATTGAGATAGACCGACATGCCGCTCGGGATGGTCCCGGGCGAAGAGGTGTTCGGGTAGCGGTTGCTTTCCGCGGCATACATCTCGAAAGCGGACGTCGCCGTGCGCAGATCGGTGATAAATTTGGTGTTCTGCGCGAGGTTGCGCGCGCGGACAAAGGCCGGCATGGCGACGATCAGGACATCGCTCAAAATGGCGACGATGATCATCAGCTCGACCAGGGTGAATGCTGAGGTTTTGGATTTATGCATGATGGGAATAAGGAATTGTCCCATCAAAAAGCAGATGCCGCGCCACCGGGCCGCGCCGGAAACCTCTGAACTTCTTACGAAGAAACCCTTACCGGGCCGGATGCTCCGCGTTCACGTGCGCCTTGAGAAAATCCGCGCCGAAGTCGTGGTCGAAATCGCGCCAGATGCTATGCACGTGATTGGCCTCGTTCTGCGTGTTGTCGTATTCGAGCACGAAGCTCCCGCCCTGCACGCGGTAGTAGTGTGGCTGACCGGGCTCCAGCTTGCCCATCCAGGCAAAGTGCAGCTTTCCGAGCCCCGCCTTCTCGAGCTTCGTCCACTCCTCCGCGGCCACATCGGGGCGGCGGCTGAAGAGATATTCCTTCACCAGCTTGGTCAGCGTGGCGTTCTGCTCCGGCGTGAGTTGGCTCTGCGAAATGCCTTCCGGTTTGGTCGGATCGACGCGTTTCGGATCGTTGAAGATCTCCTTCGGCGCCTCGCCCGGCAGGATTGCTGTCTTGCGCTGCTCCCCGGTCAGCGAAGTCACCAGCGCCCGCCCGAGGTCTTCCTCCTGGCCGAGGATGCGCGTCCCGGCGCGTGGGCCAGTCTTTATTTCGCCGGGATTGGTGCCGAAAAACGACGGCGTCAGCGCCGGGGCGGCCTGGCCGGCGGCGGTGAAGTTCAGCGCCAGATGGTGCCCTTCAAAGCGCCAGCCCCAAGGTTCCGTCCCGCCCGGCGTGCCGAAGATCGATACAAAATAAAGTTCCGGATTGCGCTTCAAGCCCTGGGTATCGCCTTCCAGCACCGCCAGCACCGATTCCAGACTCATAATCGAGACGGCTTTCGCATAACCGCGATGGCTCATCCCGGTGGAAAGCAGCGCGTGGGCGAGCAGCCGCTGCTCCTGGGTCATTTCCTTGATCGGCAGGCCCTTCCTTGCTTTCGGGATGTAGTGCCAGTTCTTCCGCTCGGCGTCGCCGAATTCAAAGCGCGCCTTGTCCCGTTGCTCGGGCGTGAGGGCGAGGAGGAAGTGCTTCGCCGCGGCGGCCATTTCTTCCGTCGCGTCGTGCGCGCGTAGGGGCTGGAGGGCGAGGAGGCAGGCGAGGGCGAGGAGGCGGGGGAGTTTCATGGTGGTGGGGAGTTGGGGTGGGGTTAAAAAACGACGTCATCCTGAGCTTGCGAAGGACCTCTGAACTCTGCCTTGCCTCACCGGTCTGTGCTCGGTAACGCGCCTCCGGTTTTGGAACCCGCGAGAGAAAGGCAGAGATCAGTGGTTCTTCGCTGCGCTCAGAATGACCATCTTTGGGAAAGCTCCGCACCACTTATTTCTTCGGCCACTGCCAGCTTTCGTCGAAAAATCCCGCGTCCACGACGTGGCCCGGCCAGTGATCGTCGGGCGGCGTGCGCAGGTCGATCAGCGCCCAGTCGGGCAGCTTCGGGGTCTGGAGCGAATTGGAAGTCTTCGCGCCCATGCGGAAGGTGAAGCCGCTATTCAAGACCACGTAACGGTCGGGGTTGAAAGGATTTGGCTGGATGAGAATCGGCGCGTGGTCGGCCGCGCCCGCGCGCTGCGCACCCATCGTCAGTTGATCCTTCGTCCATTGGATCGGCAGCTTGGGCAGCAGCGAAGCGATGATCGAGTTACTGCCCGGATCGCCCCATAGAATGAGGTTGGCGCGCTCCATATCCATCGGCGTGATGTCCCGGTCGTTTTTCACCTGCACGTCGCCGCGGAAGACCTTGCGCCATTCGACGATCGCCCGCTCCAGCTCGCTTTGCGCCCACGCGCCGACCTGGGCGTTCAGCGGCTTGCCGGTCGGGCGGACGAAAATGAACGTGTCCATAAACGCATCGTCGATCGGGCCTTGGACGCCGTGGCGCTTCCGGCCGCGATCCGCGGCCTCGGCGTCCTGCGAACGCCGTTGCAGGTCGAGTGCTTCGGCGGGATTGAGCGGCGGAAAATCGCCGGTGATATTCGTCGGCCCCGCGCGGTGGGCGAGGCGCCATTTACCGCCCGTCTTTTCAAAGCTGGCGCGCCAATCTTCCCGCACCGCCGGTCCGACCAGCTCCTGTCCGTCGATCACCACCCGCGGCGGATGCGTCTTATCCAGCGGCGCCGGCCCCGGCGGCAGCGCGATGGTGAACCCCGCGATATTCTGCGTCTTGATCTGAAACGTGCCTTCGTCCACCAGCTCCGCGTCGAGCTCCGCGCGCGTCCAATGCCGCTCCAGCGCATCGAGTGTGATCCATTTCATCTGGTGGTAGCGCAGCGTGCAGGTCTGGAAGCGCACCCGCGGCGCCATCGGCTCGCGCCCGCGCGCCACGATCTCCTGCAACCGCACGGCCAGCGCCTTCTTCGTCTCCGGCTCGTACTTGTGCCCGGTGTTCGGCCCGATGAAGTGCTCCATCTTCATCCCTTCGTTGGCCAGCGCCGCCTCCATGATGTCCGCCGCCTGCTTTTGCGGATCGTCCGCCCCGCTATAGACGACCAGCGGCACATTGGAAAAATTCGCCGCCACGTCGGTTGCATTGTAGAGCCGGTAAAGCACCTCCTCCCACCACGGCGGCGCCGCCTTCTTCGGGTCATAGACCTTGGCGTACTGCTGCGTCTCGGCAAAGCCCGCCCCCGGCGCGACCAGCGCCCAGAGCCCCGCATGATGCGCCCCCAGGTGCCAGCTCGTCGCCCCGCCCATCGAGAAGCCCGCGACCGCGATCCGCTGCGGATCGATCGCATAACGCCGCTGCACATCGGCCAGCGCCTCAAAAGCATCCACCTCCCCGGCAAACTTGCTCGCATTGCAGTAGCGCCCGTAGAGATGCAGCTCGAAAGCACCCGCCGGCGCAAAGTCCCGCTTCCCCTTCAGCCGCCCGGCGATGAAATTCACCTCGCTCAGCGTATCCCCGCGCCCGTGGAACCACAGCCAGAGCGCCCGCGGCGTCTTGTCCCCCGGCTTCCAGTCGTCGGGCACGATGAGCCCATAAGGCTGCACCGACTCATCGATCCGCGAGCGGTAGCCCAGCACCAGCGGCCCGGTGGCCGAGGCCCATGTAGGCTGATATGTCCACCGTTCCTTTTCCCAGTGTGGGCCGGGAATCATTGGGTCGTGCGTCCCGTTGGCTGTCGGCTTGCCCTCCGCCAGTTCATTGGCTCGCTCGGCGGCCAGAGTGAGTTGGAGTTTGGCGGCGGCGATTTCCCTGGGGTTGAAGAACTCATTGTATTGCAGCGCGTAGCGCACGGCTTTGAGGAACACCTCCACATCGGGGAGCAACGCGAGCGCCTCCGGCTTGCCCTTGGCGAGTCGGGAAAGAGCCTTGGCATTCTCGTCCAGCCCGACGAGTTGGAGCTTCAGCAACGCCGCGTCGGCCTCGGTTGCAGGGATACCGGGCGGCGGGGCCTGTTTTACTGTCGGCGTCGCTTGGGCGAAGAGCAGAGCGGGGCTGAGCAGGAGGAAAAGGAGGGCCTTCATCGAAGAGCGGGAGTGGGGGAAGTGGACGCGTCTGCTAGCTGAGCCGCATCTTCATTTCCCCGGCGCGTGCCACTGTTCATCGAAAAACCCGGCATTGAGCACCTGGCCCGGCCACTTGCCGTCGGGCGGGGTGTTGAGGTCGATGATTGCCCAGTCGGGCAGCTTCGGGATCTGCTGGGAGTTATTGAGCAGCGCGTCCTCGCGGAAGGTCGGGCCGCTGTTCAGAACGATGTATTTCTGCGGGTTGAGCGGATTTGGGAAGATGAGCACGGGCGCGGTGTGCGTGGCGTCGTAGGTCTGCCCGGCGAAGGTGAGGTTCTTCGCGTCCCACTTCACCGGCAGCTGGTCGGCGATCCGCTTCAGCACGGCGTTGCTGCTCGGGTCGCCCCAGAGGATGAGGTTCGAGCCGGCGATGTCGGCGTCGGTGATCGCGGTGTCGTCCTTCACCGGCGCCTCCCCGCGGAAGACCTTGCGCCAAAAGCCGATGGCGTGGTCGAGCTCGCCCGCGGCCCACGCGCCGACCTTGTCGTTGAGCGGCTTGCCGGTCGGCTTCACGAAGACGAACGAGGACATGAACGCGTGATCGACCGGCCCGCAGACTGTGGGGGTTTTGGCGCCCATGATCGCTTTCACGAGGAGCGGTCCCGCGATCCATTGGCCGGCCTCGCGATGGAACTGCGCGCCCGCTTTGTTCCAACCGGCGGGCAGCGTCTGGCCATCGAGGACGACGGTCTTGATCCTGGCGCTCGCCGGGCCTGAGTCGCCGAGCGGCGAGAAGAAGCGCAGCGCACCCACATTCCTCGTCGTGGCGACGATCTTGTCAGCCTGCGCCTCGGCGGAGATCTCGGCGCGTTCCCATTGTTTTTCGAGGCCTTCGGCGCGGACCCAATCCATCTGCGGATAGATGAGTGAGTAGGTGGCGAAGCGCACCTTCGCGGGCGACAAGTCGTGCCGGGTGACGGCGGGCTCGATGAGCTTTTCGATCTCCGGCTTGGCCTCGGGCTTGATCTTGTGCGGGGTCTGCAGGCCGATGACGTGGTAGAACTCCACGTCCGGCGCGGTGCCGGTGACGCGCGCTTCCCCGGCCTTCGGCGATCCGTCGCCGGGCTCGACTTTGTTCAGCACGGCCACGGGCGGGTTGGCGATGCCCGCGTCCTTGCGCGCGTGGCGGATCATGATGTCGCAGGCCTGCTTCTGCCCGTCGATCTCGCCGGAGTAGGCGACCGTCGTGGTATTGGCGAGATTGCCGACGATGTCGGTGGCGTCGTACCAGCGGTAGAGCACTTCCTCCCACCAGGTCGGCGCGGTCTTGCCCTCGGCATAGACTTTATTGAACTCGCGCGTCTCGGCGAAACCCGCGCCCGGCTGCACCGCGGCCCACATGCCCGCGAAGTGCGTGCCAAATTGCCAGACCGCCGCGCCGCCCATGGAGAAGCCGCGGATGACCAGCTTCGCCGGATCGATGTTGTAGTGCTTCTTCGCGTCTTCGAGCGCCTCGAAGAGATCGACTTCGCCGGCGAATTTGTTGGCGTTGCAGTAGCGGCCGTAGAGATGGAGCGTGATGACGCCCGCCGGGGTGAACTCGCCTTTGCTCGTGAGCCGCTGGTTGAGGAAGTCGAGTTCGCTGAGCGTCTCGCCGCGGCCATGCGCCCAGAAGTCGAGCCGGCGCGGCGTCTTGTCGCCGGGCTGGTAATCCTCCGGCAGCACGATGCCGTAGGGCTGGATCGAGCCGTCGATCTTCGAGCGATAACCGCGCACGACCATCGCAGGCAGCGTGCCTTTGCCATCCGGCGTCGGTTTGGTGCCGGCGCCGGAGATGTTGTTCCAGGAAGGTTTGCCGGCCTTCAACTCCGCCGCGCGCTGCTGGCCGAGCTCGAGCTGTTGCTTCGCGTTGGCGACCTGCTTGACGTTGAAGAACTCATTGTAGCGCAGCGCCCAATCGACGGACTTGTGGAAGATCAGCACGTCGGGCAGGAGCGCGAGCATCTCCGGCTTCGCTTTCAGCGACGTGCGCAGCGTTTCGATCTCCTTCCCGAGGGCCGCGACGCCGGCGGTCAGCTCCGCGCGATCCGCTTCGGGAATGGCGACACCGGGTTGCGGGATGAGCTTGATGCCGAGCTTGTCGAGCACGGGTGGCGGCGGCTTCGGAGTGGCCGTGGCCGTTGGCGGTTTCGGAGTCGCGGGCGCGGGCGCTTGCGCGAAAAGGCCGCCGTGCAGGGCGGCGACAACCAGACATGAGCGGAGCAGGGGGAGAGACATGAGGACCAATTTTGTAACGAGGCGAAAACCAGCCCGCACGCTTTTCCTTCCATCACGGCAGGTGGAGAGGCGGCTCTGTCCGCAGGACGTGCCGCCTGGGCGACCCCGCAGGCGGCACCTCCACAGCCTGGCAACGACATTCCCAAACGACTCCAACCGCGGATCCGAGTGGAGGGAAAAGCCGGCCGATCACTTGCCGAAGACCGCCGCGACGCGCCCGACGAAAGGACGCCGCGCCGCGGGACTCGCCGTCTGCCACTCGGTGAGATGCTGCGCGAGCGGTTTGCCGTGCTCGCGCTTGCCGAGGTTGAGAAAACACAGTGCTTCCCAACCCGTGGGCTCCGCCTCGAAGAGCGGGAGCATCTGCCGGGCGACAATGACATTCCTGGCGCGCAACGCGTGGTTTTGGCGCAGGGCCGGTTCGTTGCTGCGAAACCAATCCGCGAAGGTCAGCTCCGCGGGGAGTTGATGATCCGGCCGGGCGAGGCGCTCGGCGGCGTAACTGGCCAGGGCGTCGGCGTAGGTGCGCCATTGCGGATACGGCGGGGCGGTGCGCCACTCCGCCGCCAGCCGCCGCAGGACGAAGAGCGAGCCGACTTCGCACAGGCACTCTTCGAACCATAGATTGGCGTGCCGCGGCGGATGCCAGCTCCGTTTCGCGGCGGCGCTGTGCTGGGCGAGGGCGTGGCAGAATTCGTGGCCGAACTGAAAAGCCATCTGCGCCCAGCGCGTGTCCTCCGCCGCGAGGCCGATGCCGATGAGCCCGCGCCAGTCGTGCAGGAAATCGGTCTGGGGAAAATCCCGGCGATGATAGACGCGGATCGGCCGCAGAAGCTGGTCCGGGCACCAGCGCCAGATTTCCCGAGCCGCGGCGAGCGCCACGGTGCGGATGTCGGCCGTCGAGGCCGCGCCCCAGCCGCCTTTGTCCACGAGGATCTCGAGCGTGGCCTTTTCGTCGGCGCTCTCCGCCGCGCGGGGTGCGGCGAAGCCGGCGGTGGCGAGGGTCAGGAGGAAGCGACGGCGGGAAAAAGCAGCGGGCATGAAAAGGAGAAGGGCTGGATGGATGGTGGCGGCAGGAAGAGCCAAAAGTCATCCTGAGCTTGCGAGCCGAGCGAAGCGAGACCGCGCCGTGGGCGGAGGTGGGCGGCGCAACGACCTCTGATCTCGGCCTTTCCTCTAAACGTATCCATTCACCGCATGGGAAACGAAAGACGCCAGACAGAGATCAGAGGTTCTTCGCAGGCTTAGAATGACGGGAAATGAAGCGTCGCCGCCAGTGCCGATTTGCCTTTACCGAAATGCGCGTCCCGCCTTTTTTAGCCGCCCATGGAATGGCTCACCGACCCACAAATCTGGATCAGCCTCGTTACGCTGACCGTGCTCGAGATCGTTCTCGGGATCGACAATATCATCTTCATCTCGATCCTCGCCGGCAAGCTCCCGCCGGAGCAGCAGGGCAAGGCGCGCACGCTTGGGCTGATGCTCGCGCTGGTCATGCGCATCATCTTGCTCTGCTCGATCTTCTGGCTCACGCGGCTCATTCATCCGCTTTTTCATGTCTTCAACCATCCCTTCTCCGGCAAGGATCTCGTGATGATCGCCGGCGGCCTTTTTCTGCTGTGGAAGAGCGTCCATGAAATTCACGGCAGCCTCGAAGGCGGCGAGCACGAGAAGTCGTCCGGGGTGAAAGCGACGATGTCCGCGGTGATCACGCAGATCGTCATTATCGACATTGTCTTCTCGCTCGACTCGGTGATCACGGCGGTCGGCCTGGCCAAGGAAATCGGGGTCATGATCGCCGCGGTGGTGCTCGCCATGGCCGTGATGCTGGTCGCAGCGAAATCGATCAGTGACTACGTGAACCGTCATCCGACGATCAAGATGCTGGCGCTCTCCTTCCTCATCCTCGTCGGCGTGGTGCTGCTCGCGGATGGCTTCGGCCAGCACGTGAGCAAGGGCTACATCTACTTCGCCATGGCCTTCTCCTTTGCGGTCGAGATGCTGAATATCCGGACGCGCGACAGGCGGAAGCCGGTGGAATTGCGGCAGCAATACTAGGGGGCAGTGGCCAGCGTTTCCCTGGCGGCCAGTCCGCTCAGCCGGAACGATGCGGTTGCGGTTTCATGGAAGACGCAGAGACGCAGAGACGCCAAGGACGCCAAGGACGCCAAGGACGCAGCGGGGACCGGCCACGAAATTCCCGCCCAACATCCGGTGCGGCTTCCGGTCGCCGTCTCCGCGCTCTCCGCGCCTTGGCGTTTTCTCCCCTCCCGATCAGGACTCCAATGCATCGTGCCGGCTCAGAGGGGTGGACCGGAACCCGATCATCCGACTTTCGGTCCACCCTTGCAGATTGCTTCGCGCTGAAGCGGGGCTTCGCTGAAAACGTGAAGCCGAAGCTGAAGCGCCGGCCGCGGCCTTTATCTCCATCGACGAAGCCGAAGCCTTCACGGTAGAGGAATGGGCATGACGACTCCCTCCCTCACTCATCTCCGCGCCGGCGTGATCGGCACCGGCTTCATCGGTCCGGTCCACATCGAGAATCTCAAGCGCCTCGGCATCCAGGTCACCGCCATCTGCGGCTCGACGAAAAGCGCCCGCGCCACCGCGGAGAAATGGGGCATCCCCGAGGTCTTCGGCGACTACGACCACGCCGCGCTGCTGCGCTCGCCGAACGTCGATGTCGTCCACATCACGTCGCCAAACAAAGTCCACGTCGTGCAATCCCTCGCCGCACTCGCCGCGGGCAAGCATGTCGTCTGCGAGAAGCCGCTCGGCATGACAACCGAGGAAACGGCGAAGGTCGTCGCCGCGGTGAAGAAGAAAGGCGCGCCCGTCTTCGCTGTGAACTACATGTGCCGCTTCTTCCCCGCCGTCCTGCAAATGCGCGCCATGGTCCAGCGCGGCGACCTTGGCCGGATCATCCATGTGCAGGGCTCGTTCTTTCAGGACTGGTTGCTGCGCGAGACCGATTACAACTGGCGTCTGCTCGCCAGCGAGGGCGGCAAGCTGCGCGCCGTCGGCGACATCGGCACCCACTGGATCGACGCGGTCTCCTTCATCCTCGGCGCCAAGGCCGAGCGCGTCTTCGCCCACACCGAGACCTTCCACAAGACGCGGCTGCGCCCCCGGGGCGAGGTGCAGACCTTTGCCAAGGTCGATCCCGCGACGATGGTGCCCTACAAGGTGGACACCGAGGACTTCGGCAGCCTGCTCCTGAGATTTGGCCGCGCCAAACACGGCTTCGCCAGTGGCGTCCATGCCAATGCCTCCATCTCCCAGGTCGCCGCCGGCATGAAGTGCAGCCTCGCGCTCGGCATCTTCGGCACCGAGGCCAGCGTGCGCTGGAGCCTGGAACAGCCCAACGAAATCCTCGTCGGCCGCCGCGACCAGCCCAACCAGATCCTCCAGCGCGGCACCGCGGGCTTCGATGTCGATGTCGCCGGCTTCACCGACTATCCCGGCGGACATCCCGAGGGCTTCGCCGACGCGCACAAGATGCAGTACCGCGCCGTCTATGAGCACATCGCCCGGGGCCGCCCGACGCCGCCCCTCTTCGCCACCGCCGCCGATGGCCACCACGAGGTGCAGCTCTGCGAAGCCATCCTCAAGAGCCAGCGCGCGAAGCAGTGGCAGCCGGTGTAACCGCTTTTCCCCATAGGTCTCATGGGCCCCATGCGACCTATGGGGAGTCCCATTTACCCTAAATCCGGCGATGGGGTCCACGAAACACACGAACAGACACGAAAGAGGAGCGTTCCCGGTCCTTGGGCCACTCACCCGGCGGAGGAAGGCGGCCGTCCCCGCAACTTCTTCCTTTCGTGCCTTTTCGTGTCGTTCGTGGACATCCCATCACGTTTTTAGGTTTCTTAGAATGCCAGCGCGTCCGGCGTCGCGCTGGATGCCACCGGCCACGCCGACTTCACCGGCAAGGCGACTTTTGGCCGCGTGTCTGGGAACGAAGATCCCGGACGGACTTTTTCCGCGCTAAAACGCGAAGCCGAAGCTGAAGTGAAACGCGCCGAACTCCTCGTTGGCTTTGGGCGTGGGATTGATGCCGTAGTCGAGCCGCAGCGGGCCGATGGGGAGCGCGTAGCGGATGCCGAGGCCGACGGCGTAGCGCATTTCGTCGGAGCCGGGCACGTCGTCGTTTTTCAAGTTGCCCGCATCGACGAAGACGGCGCCTTGCAGACCGCCGGTGATCGGGACGGTGTACTCGGCGTTGAAGACCGTGTAGAAGTCGCCGCCGAGCGGGTTGCCGCCGGTGTCCTTGGGGCCGAGTTCGCGTTCGGCGAAGCTGCGCACCGTGGTCCCGCCGCCATTGAAGAAGCGGACGTCGATCGGGAGATCGTCGAGGATCGGGGAGATGGAGCCGACGCGCGCGCCCACCGCGAGCAGGCTTTTGCCGACCGGCAGATAGTAGGAGAAGCGCGCGATGCTGCGGGTGAAGGCGGGCGCGCTGTCGATCGTGGAAAACTCGAACGAGGTGGTGAAGACGAAACCGCGCCCGGGGTTGATCGGGTCGTTGCGAAAGTCGGTGTTTTGCGTGAGGCCGACCGTGGTGATCTGGTAATCGAGCGGGCCGAGGAGCAGCGGGTCGATGGTCAGCGGTGTGACCGTGACGGCGGCGCCTTCGATGAACGCGCCGAGATCGAGATGCGCGAGGGCTTTGCGCGTGAGATCGATGCGGGCGCCGAAGGCATCCTTTTCGTAGCCCTCCTCTTCCCGCGCCTCGGAGAAGAGCTTGGCGCGCAACGCAAAGCGCGTGTCGAGGAGCCACGGATCGACGTAGAGCAACTCGCCTTTGAGCCCGCGCTGCGAGTATTCCGCGGAGAAAGTGAGCGGGCGTCCGCTCCCGAAGATGTTGCGGTCGCCGAGGCGGATGCCGATGGAGACGCCTTCGTAGCTGCCGGCGCCGATGGTGAAGCCGATCTCCTTCGCCCTGGCTTCGGTTGCGGTGAGGTCGAGTCGGAGTTCGTCGCCGTTCACGGGCGTGAGCGACATGCGGAGATTTTCGAAAAGCCCGGTGCGCAGCATTTCGCGGAAAGTCTCGTCGAGCTTTTCCGGATCGTAGGTCCGGCCCTGCAAATGGGCAAAACGCTTCGGCAAAAAGTCGGGGCGCAGGCGCGCGGCGGGCGACTCATTTTTCACCCTGGCAAAACTGAAACGAAAGAGTGCGCCCGGCACGACATGGAACGTGATCGGGACTTTGCCACCCCGAGCTTCCGCGGGATCGGCAGTCGAAGTGACTTCCGTCTGATAGTGCCCGCGCGCCTTGTAAAACGACTGGAGATTGCGCGCCATCACGTTCGCGATCCCCGGGGCAAACGGACCATCGGTTTTCTCGATCAGCGCGGCCACGAGTTGTTCCCGCGGGTAGAGCGTCTCGCCGGTGAAGCGAACTTCGCCAATGGCGTAGCGTGGGCCTTCGACGATGCGGACGGTGACATCGGCGCGGCTGCCATCTTGGGAGAGTTTGACGCCGGCTGGTTCGACCGTGGCCTTCAAAAAGCCCATCGAAAGATAGAGCCCGCGCACCCGATCCGCGCCCGCGCCGATCTCCGCGGCGGTGTAGGGGAATTTCTCCGGCTGCTGGCCCAGTTGCTCGAGCGTCGCACCGATCATGTAGTCGTAGAGCGTCGTGGAGGGGATGGACTGGTTGCCGGTGAAGGTAATGTTTCGCAGGAGCGAACGCGGGCCTTCCTTGATCTTGATCACGACCTTCTCGCCGCGAATATCGTAGTCCACGGCGACCTCCGAGAAGCCGGCCTTGCGGTAAAAGGAGCCGACGTAAAACGCGAGATCGTCGGCCCGCGCGGGGGTGACCCCGTTCTCGGTGATGTCGCGAATTTCCTCCAGGAGCGGCGCCATGAGTTCCGCCTCGGTGAAGGTGGCCTGCCCGCTGAAATCCACGCGATCCTGCGCCTGCGCCTGCACTGTATCGACGAGCAGCGACGCGCCGGGAAGCGCTTGCCGGAGGTTGCCATCCTGCGCGTTCCCATTCCCCACGATGCAGAGGAGCGCGAGCGCGGCGAGGCGCCGCGGGATGAAAGAAATGGGCCGGGGGAAGTTCACGAGGCGGAGGTCACCGGAAACGAATGAGGTATTTCAGGCGTCCTGTGAAGCCGCCTTCTGTCCCCAGATCGCCGATGAGGTAAAGCTGGTCGGTCAGCCGCACCCGGCTGGTGACCTGCTGGCCGCCGGTCCGGCTGTCGAGGGCGCCGAGCTCGATTTGGAAACGATCGACGAAGCTGCTGTCGCTCGTCTTGTCCACGGCCGGTGCTTTGCCCTTGAGGAAGATTTTCCGATAGAGTTGCTGAATCGCGAGCATCGCCGCCTTGCTCGCGAGCACGTCGGCGTTGCCCGTCAGTTCGGCCGCCGTGGTGCCCGTGGCGAGGAGTGAAACGATGTCGGCGTAAGGCAGCGGGGGCTCGCTGCTGAGCTGGATCTGCGGGTCGTTCGCCTTGCCGTAGATGTAGGCATGCACGAGGTAGTCCCGCGCCTGCGAATCGGCCTGGAGTTCGAGCGACGGCTGGAACGGCGCGTCCTTGTTGAAATAGATGAAGCCGCGCGTGACGCTGAGTGTGCTGAAGGGCAGCGAGGCCTTGAATTCCTCGATGCGGATGCTGCCTTCCAGATAGGGCGCGAGGCCGGTGCCCGCGAGCTTGAGGTCGAGTGCCGCGGCGCCGTTGGCCAGGTTGCCGCGGATGAGGAAGGAGTCGCCGGGCCGCGTCTTGATCGCGAGGTCGAAGGTCCAGTCGCGCAACGGCGGCTTGGGAAAGGAAACGCCGGTGTCGATGGCCCGCGCGGATTTCGGGGCGGGCCTGGCCTTGCCCGGCATGGCGATGGGCAGGATGTCGATCTCCTTGAAGAACCGGCTGTGCGTGACGAAGACCGTGCCGCCCACGGCCGCGGCGGCGAGCGGCCCGGCGAGCGTGATGTCGGTATCGGCGCGGACGGTGATCGAGTCGTCGCGCTTGACCAGCACTTCGTCCGCAACCATCCGCAGATCGAAAACGGGTTCGGTGAGTTTTGGCAGCTTGATGGTGCCGCTGAGCTTGAAGGTGCCGCCGCCCAGCTCGCCCTCGAAGGTATTAAAACTCAGCGTGTCGTCGGCGAATCCGAGGCGCGCCTTGAAGCCGCGAATGGCGGGGACATTTTCGTTGTCCATCCGCGCCTGGGTGAGATCGAGCGCCGCCGAGCCGCTCAGCACCGGCTTTTCGACGGTGCCCGCCACGCGGACATCGAGCCCCAGCGTGCCGTCGATCCGGCGCACTTGCGGCGTGAGTTTCGGCACCACGGCGAGCGAGGACGGCGGGAGCTGGATGGTGACGTCCAGCGGCAGCGTCGGATCGAGCTTGGCGTTCTGCACCGTCGCTTCGAGGTCGAGCGGCACCAGGCCCTTGATCGTCAGCGGCTGCATTTGCGGCTGCTTCAACACGGCGGCGAGCGTGAGTTCCTTGGTCGCATAGTGCAGATCGAGATCGAGGTCCGCCGCATCGAGTCCGGCGACCGCCTTGGTCTTGAGCTTGCGCCCGGCAAATTTCAAATGCCCGAACGGCTGGAGCAGCGTGCCGCCGGTGACGAGATTGGCGCTGATCGAACCCCCGACGGGCGAGGTCTGGCCGAAGCTGCCAAGCAATTTGTCGAGGTCGAGATTGGTCGCGTTGATATTCGCCGCAACGCGTTCGTCGAACGGGATCGGCTGCTTCAGGTTGTCGAGATTGATCGGCAGAATGAGGTAGCCGGTGAGGACGGTGAGATCGCCCTGCGCGAGGCTCATGTCTTTCAGCCGCACTTTACCTTCCTTCATTTCGAGTACGCCGCTGAAGCTCGTGGGGCCGGTGACGAAACGCAGTTCGGTCGATTGCGCAAAGCCCGGCCCGTACAGCCCGCCGAGCTTGATCTCGGTGAGGTCGATCTTGTCGAAGCGGCCTTTGGTCAGCGCGAGATTGAGCTGGCCGGTGTGCTCCAGGGTGGGCGCGAGCGGCGGCTTGATCGGCGCGGCTTCGCCCTTGCCGGCCCAATCGAGATGCAGCGCGCCGGTGAGCGACTGCTTCAGGCCGAAGACGGTGAGCAGCGGCTGAAACGCGGCGAGGTCTTTCACGTCGAGAAGGAGCGCGCCTTCGTAGGGAAACGGCGCCTGCACGTTGGCCTCGCCGCTGATCGCCACCTGATCGGTCGCGTTGAATTGCAGGGCGAGTTGTTCAATGGAGGCGACGTTGTTTGCGATCTCCACCTTCACCTTCAGCCCCTCGGTCTTGAACTCCCCGATTTGGAAATCGCCGCCGGTGATTTGCACGCTCCCGTTGAGCGCCTGATGCACGATCTGGAGCGTGCCCCGGCCGTCGAGATGCCCGGTGAGCGGCGCGTCCTTCACTTTGATGCCGAAGGCGTCGAGCTTCGGCAGTTGCAGCGCGAACTGGACGTCGATCGGCGCCGTGCCCGCCTGGCGCAAGTCGCGCGGCACGCGATAGGTGCCTTTGGCGGACACCGAGTTCTCCGCGCGCTTCACCTCGGCGGTGTGGAGCGTGACGAGATCGTCGCGGTTTTCGACATCGAGCTGGACGGAATCAATGGCGAAGTCGCCCGCGCGCAGGGCGGTCACATCCGCGGTGATGCGGCTGGCGAGATCGTCGAACGGCGCGCCGCCGGCCGGGGCGATCCGCTTCTCCACATGGACCGCGACCTTGGCGGCTTCGACGGCGAAAGCTTGGCCAGCGAGCGTCGCCGCGGTCAGCGCGAGATCGGTGGTCAGCCGGCCGTTGCGCAGCTTGATCGGCCCGCCGCCGGAGATATTGCCCGTGAGCGGGTCGGGCATCATCGCGGTCAGCGCCGGCAGGTCGGGCGCGTCGATCTTGAGCAGCGCATCTACATCGCTGAGCGGAAAGTCGTTCACCGATTCGGGCAAGCCGATCGTGGCGCTCAAAGCGACGCTGTTTTTCCCGGCGGCGACATTCACGCCGGTCAATTCCGCCTTCCCTCCGCGGGTGAATTTCACCGCCAGTTCGACGCCTTCGATCTTCGTCTTGTCGAAGGTCAGCGCCTCGACGCGTGCGGCGATGTTGCCATTCCAGGTGCGCGGCTTCTCCGGCTCGCCGGTGAAAAGCACGGACAGACTGGCGAGTCTGGCGACCGGCGGTTGGGGCGCGCCGAAGTAGGCGGCGGCGCTTTCCAGCGAGATGTCCGCCACCTCGATCCGCAGCGTGGTGTCATAGCTCTGTTCGAGATTTTTGCCCTTGGCTCGCAGCTCGCTCCCGCTCAAGGCAAGGTGCAGCGTACCGCCGAAGACGCGCGCTTTCAGTTCCATGCCGCCCTTGTCTTTGGCCCGCTGCGAAGCGTCGAAGTTCAGTTGATCCACGATCAGTTCCGGCGCGAGTTGCAGGCTCTTGATGAAGAAATTCCGATCCGTGTAGCTCGTCTCCGCCGTGAGCTTCTCCCACACCGGCACTCCAGGAATCTGCAGCCGCTCCACGCGCAGGTGGCCCGGCGCCTGCGGATCCAGGAGCAGGTAGAAGCCTTTGACCTGCGTGACGTTTTTTTCCGCCCGCACTGTGATGTTGAAATTCTCGATCTTCACCCGGTCCGAATAGGCCGCGGGCTGGCCGAGCAGATTATTCAGATCCTCGGCCAGGGCGCGTTTCTGCTTCCGCTCCGGCTCGCTCTTGCTCGGCAGCGCGTCGATCTCCAGGTCCGCGTTGATCACTTCGTAGCTTTGCAGAAACTCGCCGATGCCGTGCTTCGCGAGCATCGGCAGGCTGTAGTCGAGTTGCACGCGCTCGATCTCGATTCTCCGCACCGGGCTCGGCGCGCTGCCCGTCGGCGTCGCGCGAATGCCGGAGACGGTCAGGTCGGTGAAGATGTTCCCGGAGAAAGCGACCTCGAGTTTCACGTTCTGCCGGGCGGCGACCTGGATGAGCAGCAGCCGCACGCCCGCGTGGAAAAGGGGACGGTGAAAGATCGCGACGACGAGCAGGAGCAGCCCCACCCAGCGCAGCGCGCGGCGCAACCGCCCGCGCGGGGGCGGCGCGGGGGCGGTCGGCTTCTCGGGTTCGGGCATTGGCGGCATAGGCTAGCGCCCTTGGATTCGTGCGCAAGGCGGCGCGAGGTTGTCAGCGACAAAACTTTGCCACTAGAGTCCGCGCGATGAGCCGTTTCCAAACCTTCACCCAGCGCGCCGCGCCCCTGTTCCGGCTGTGGCTGGTGAAGCGCTGCCAGATCTTCTGGCGGGCGCTGGTGAAGTATGACGAGACCGATGGCGAGCAGCGGGCCGCGTCCTTCGCCTACTACGCGTTCTTCGCCATGTTCCCGCTGATCCTGCTGCTCATCACGGTGGGCACGAGCTTTCTCGGCAACCAGGAGCGCGCCACGACGACGATCATTGACTACGTCTCGAAGTACATCCCGCTGGAATCGACCGATGCCAAAGTCGTCATCAGCACCATCCAGGGCGTGGTGAAATCGCGGAAAAGCGCGGGCCTGATCGCCTTTGCCGTGCTCGCCTGGAGCGCGCTGCGCTTTTTTCAGGCCCTCGTCCGCGGGGTCAATCGCGCCTGGGGCACCAAGGAATATTCGTGGTGGCGCCTGCCGATCAAAAACCTCTTCATGACCGCCATTCTCGTCAGCGCCCTCCTCCTCGGCACCGTCTTTCCCGCCATTCTGAACCAGCTCGAGTACGAGTACTGGCGGCGCTCCTGGCAGTTCGGGCTCGACTTCGTTTTCGCCAAGGATCTGTTCCGCCTCCTGCGGTTGTTCATCTCCCCGCTCGTCCTTTTCTACGGCTTCGCCATGTTCTACAAATTCGCCCCGCAGCGCCGGACGCTCTTCCGCGAAGTCTGGGGAGCGGCGCTTTTCGTCACCGTCTGCCTCGAGATCCTGCAACGCCTCTTCGTCCTCTACACGACGAACATCGGCCAGTTTAACGCGCTCTACGGCACCTTCGGCAGTGTCATCGCGCTCCTCCTCTGGATCTATCTCAGCGGGTCGATCATCATCCTCGGCGGCTGCCTTTCCGCCGCGCGTTATGAGATCGAGATGAGCCTCACCGACCAGGCGATTTCCAACCACGCGCGCTGATCGAAGTGGCCACGGAACCCTCCTCCCCCGCGCCGCCCCCGCGGCCCAAGCTCGACCTCGGAGAAGTCCTCGCGCTGCTCAGCTACGTGCGCCCGTGGCGCGGGCGGTTCCTCCTCGCGATGCTCGCGCTGATCGTCTCGATGAGCTTCGGCCTGCTCTTTCCGCTGCTCATCGGTCGGTTGATCGACGTCGCCCTTCCCTCCGCCGCCCCTCCCACCCTGGCGGCCTGGCATCCGAGCGTGAACACCGTCGCGCTGCTCCTCGTCGGGACGCTGGCCATCCAGTCGGTGCTCACTTTTTTCTACGCCTACACGTTTAACTTCGTCGGCGAGAACGCCGTCGTGCGGTTGCGCCAGCGGCTCTACGGCACGCTCCTCGCGCTGCCGATGAAGTTCTTCGGCGAACATCGCGTCGGCGAACTGACCAGCCGGCTCTCCAATGATCTCACCCTGCTCGTGGACACGCTCACCGGCACGGTCCCGCAAGCCTTGCGCCAGACCATGATGCTCTTCGGCGGCGTGATCGCGATCATGATCATCTCCCCGCGCCTCTCGCTGGTCATGATCTCGACCTTCCCCGTGCTCATGCTCGTCGCCGTCTTCCTCGGGAGGAAAGTGCGCAAGCTTTCGCGCCAGGCGCAGGATCATCTGGCCGAGAGCGCCACGGTCGTCGAGGAAACGCTCCAGGGCATCTCGAACGTCAAAGCTTTCACCAATGAGGACTTTGAAGTGCGGCGCTACGCCGCGGGCTTGGACGCCTACCTCCAGACGACCCTGCGCGGGGTCCGTCGCCGCGCCGGGCTGGTCTCGTTCGTCATCCTCGGCATCTTCGGATCGATCACCCTCGTCATGTGGTACGGCGCCACGCTCATGCAAGCCGGGTTGCTCTCCCACGGTCAGCTCACCACCTTCACGCTCTACACGCTCTTCGTCGGCGGCGGCGTGTCGTCCTTCGCCGAAGTCTTCAGCCAGATCCAGCGCACGCTCGGTGCGAATGAGCGCGTCCAGGAGTTATTGCGGGAGCAGGGGGAGAACGCAGGCGGGACTTCCCAGTCCCGCGCGGACCCCAAGCGGGACTGGGAAGTCCCGCCTGCTTTGCGCGGTGCCGTGGCTTTTGAAAACGTCTCCTTCCGCTACCCGTCACGTCCCGATCTGCCGGTATTGCGCGACCTTTCCCTCGAAGCGCGTCCCGGCGAAAAAATCGCGCTCGTCGGCCCGAGTGGCGCGGGGAAATCGACCATCGTCTCGCTGCTCCTGCGCTTCTACGAACCGGAAACCGGGCGCATCCTGCTCGATGGCGAGGACGCCCGCGCGCTCGATCTCGCCACGGTCCGCACCAACATGGCCATCGTCCCGCAGGAGGTGCTGCTCTTCGGCGGCAGCATCCGCGACAATATTGCCTACGGACGCCCCGGCGCGACCGAGGAGGAAATCCTCGCCGCTTCCCAGCGCGCGAACTGCCACGAATTCATCACCCGTTTCCCCGAGGGCTACGGCACGCTCGTCGGCGAGCGCGGGGTGAAGCTCAGCGGCGGCCAGCGGCAGCGCGTCGCCATCGCCCGCGCCCTGCTCAAGGATCCCGCCATCCTTATCCTCGACGAAGCGACCAGCTCGCTCGACAGCGAGAGCGAAGCGCTCATCCAGCAAGCCCTCGCCGAACTCCTCCGCGGGCGCACCGCCTTCATCGTCGCGCACCGGCTCAGCACCGTGCGGCAGTGCGACCGCATCTGCGTGATCGAAAACGGCACGATCGTGGAAAGCGGCACCCACGCCGAACTGATGACCCGTCCCGAAGGCACCTACCGCCGCCTCGCGGAACTGCAATTCACCACCGCCACGTAGGCATCCCTCCGGGCTCATTCATGGGGTTCGGGCGGTACCGCTCCGATACCCGTTCGCGGGATACGCGCGGCTGTCCAGCGCATCGCCGAGGCCATCCCACGCCGGATCGTGACGCGCCTATCGCGGATCGCCTTCGGCCACGACCGTCGTTTGCAATACGACCCGTAGTATGACGAGCCGCGAGGCTTCGGCGGCGGTTGGAAGAACTCCAGAAAAAGTCGGTCATTCTGAGCGGAGCGTAGCGCAGTCGAAGAATCCCGTGCCCCCCAGAGAAATCATCGGGAAACGCCGGGATCCTTCGCCTGCGTTCCGTCCCGCCTGCGCCCGCGACGGAACTCCATTCAGGATGACTCGCGTTGGGGAACGTCCATTGCCGCCGCCGGCAAACCTTGTTTTTGTGAGTGCCTCAGAAAGACCCGCGAAAGGAATTTTCAAAAACCACCGGACCCGATTCCATAGGCGCCGATGAGTCGCCCTACCAACGTCCGCGTTCGCGGAACCACGCTTTATTTCCTGCCGGTCCAAACGCGCATGCCGCTGAAGTTCGGCGCTCAGGTCGTCGATCGTGTAAGTTGCGCGCGCGTCTGCGTCCGCGTCGAAGATAGTCGCGGGCGGAGCGCTGTCGGCTGGGGCGAGACGCCGCTGAGCGTCGCCTGGGTCTGGCCGTCGCCGCTGACTTGGGAAGAGCGCGAGACGCGGATGCAGGACTTCTGCCGCACGCTTGCGCGTGAGTTGCCCGCCTTCGATGCGAGCGGACATCCGATGGAACTCGGCGACGCCTTCCAACGCCACCGTCTGCACGCGCTGCTCGACGCGCACAACGCTGCACACGCCGAGCCGATGCCTCATCTCGCCGCGCTGGTCTGTCATTCGCTCTTCGATCTGGCCGTCTTCGATGCCTTCGGCGTGCTGCACGAACGGCCCGTCTTCGAGTTGCTCGGCGAAGAATTCCTCGGCAGCGACCTCGCGTATTTCTTCGACGGCGACGCGCGTTTTGCCGGCCAGCGGCCCGCGCATTACCTGCGTCCGCGGCAGAATCTCATGCCCGTTTGGCATTTGATCGGAGGGCTCGATCCGATCGAGCGCGATGACCTGACCGGCTCTGAACCGAACGACGGTTATCCGGTGTTGCTGCGCGACTGGATCCGCGCCGACGGCCTGCGCTGCCTGAAGATCAAGCTGCGCGGTACGGATGCGGAATGGGACATCGCGCGGATCGTACAAATCGGGCGGATGTCGATCGAGGAAGGCGTGCTGTGGCTGACCGCGGACTTCAACTGCACCGTCACCGATCCCGTGTACGTCACGGACATCCTCGACCGCCTGCTGATCGAGGAGCCGCACATTTACGGCATGCTGCTCTACATCGAGCAGCCGTTTCCCTACGACCTCGAAGCGCACCGCATTGACGTGCGCAGCGTCTCCGCGCGCAAGCCGCTCTTCCTGGATGAAAGCGCGCATGACTGGCGCTTCGTGCGGCTCGGGCGCGAACTCGGCTGGACCGGCGTGGCGCTGAAGACCTGCAAGACGCTGACCGGCGCGCTGCTCAGTCTCTGCTGGGCGCGGGCGCACGGCATGACGCTGATGGTGCAGGATTTGACGAACCCGATGTTCGCGCAAATTCCCCATGTCCTCCTCGCGGCGCATGCCGGCACGATCATGGGCGTTGAGAGCAACGCGATGCAGTTTTATCCCAACGCTTCTTTGCCGGAACTCGCGGTGCATCCCGGCATCTTCCGCCGCCGCGAAGGCGTGCTCGATCTGGGCACGCTGCGCGGGCCGGGGTTTGGCTATCGCGGAAGTGAAATCCTGCGCGCATTGCCGCCTGCGGAAAACCTCTAGGCAATGGTGGCGCATTCCTGCGAGCACCGTGGAGCGGCGGCTCGGTCCACCGGACGTGCCGTGTTCGCACGGTGCACAGGCGGCGCGCCCCGCTGCGCAGGACAGAGCCGCCTCCACAATTCATCCTCGCCTGACTAACCTTTCAACCCATGAGCATCACCGTCGAGAAGACCGATCTCTTTCTGCGCAACCTGACGCTGCGCATCCCCTTTCGTTTTGGCATCGTGCTGATGACCCACACGCCGCATCTCATCGTGCGGCTCACGGCGCGGATCGACGGTCGGACGGTGCGCGGTTATGCCGCGGACAATCTCATTCCAAAGTGGTTCACCAAAGATCCGAACAAGGCGTATCGCGACGAGATCGACGACATGTTCGCGGTCATCGAGCACGCGACCGGCGTGGCGGAGAAGGTCGAGGTGCCGACGGTCTTTGCGCTCTGGCAGCACACCTGGCGGGCGCAGGAGACGTGGGCGCGGGAGGAAAATGTTCCGCCCCTGCTCGCCGGTTTTGGCGTGTCGTTGGTCGAGCGGGCTTCGATCGATGCGTGGTGTCGTCACGGCGGCAAACCTTTTGCCCGGGCGGTGCTCGACGGGGATCTCGGTTTTCAGCCGGGGGATGTGCATCCCGAACTCGCGGGTCGGCGCACAACCGAATTCCTTCCGGCGCGATCTCTGAGGACGATCACCGCGCGGCACACGGTCGGCCTCGCGGATGCCCTGACTGCGGACGATTTCACGACCGACGCACCGTCGCCCAATGACGGTTTGCCGGCCGCGCTCGACGAAATCATCCGCGCTTACGGCCTCACCCATTTCAAGATCAAGCTGAGCGGCGACGTGGAGCGGGATCGCACCCGGCTGCGCCGCATCGCCGAGGTGATCGGACGTGAGGCCAGCGCCTGCCGCTTCACGCTCGACGGCAACGAAAACTTCCACGCTGTCGCACCCTTCCGCGCGCTGTGGGAGGGACTGCACGCCGACCCGCTGCTCACCCGGTTTCTCGGGGGATTGATTTTTGTCGAGCAGCCTTTTTATCGCGGCGTCGCGCTGAGCGACACGCTCACGGCGGAGTTGCTCGCGTGGCAGGAACGCCCGCCGATCATCATCGACGAGTCCGATGCGGAGCTCGACTCGCTCCCGCGCGCGCTGGCCGGCGGGTATGCCGGGACAAGTCACAAGAATTGCAAAGGGGTCTTCCGAGGCCTCGCCAGCGCCTGTTTGATCGGGCACCGCCGGGAGACGCATCCCGATGGTTCGTGGCACCTCAGTGCCGAGGATCTGACCAATCTCGGCCCCGTCGCGGTGCAGCAGGATTTGGCGGCGCTCGCGGCGCTCGGGATCGAACACGCCGAGCGGAACGGCCATCACTACTTCGCCGGGCTGAGCCAATTTCCAGCCGCGGTGCAAGAGGCCGCGCTGCGAGATCACGGCGACCTTTACGCCCGGCATCGGGACGGCTTCCCGACGGTGCGCGTGGTTGGCGGCGAGATTGAGATTGGCAGTGTGGTCGATGCCCCGTTCGGCGTCGCCTTCGAGCCCGATCTTTCGCAATTCATCCCGCGCGCCGAGTGGCGCTATGAGTCGCTGCTGGCATGCGCCGCGGATTGAACATCGCCTCGTCTTCGGCTAAGGCTGTGGACGACATGCCGCACGTTCATCCTTCCGCCGAGACGCAATTTGACGCCGCGCTGCAAACGCTGCGCGACAATCACCATCGCGTGACCGAACCGCGCAAGGCGATGCTGCGAATTCTCACCCGCGAGCACGGGCCGTTCACCGCCGAGGAGGTGCATCGGCGGATGGAGAAGGGGAGCTGCGATTTGGTGACCGTCTATCGCAGCCTGACGGCGATGGAGGAGATCAACGTCGTCCGGCGCTGTGATTTCGGCGACGGGTCCTATCGCTACGAGATCAACACCGGCGAACATCATCATCACCACATTATCTGCCGCGCCTGCCACGGGGTGCAGACGCTCGACCTGTGCGTGGCCGATGGCCTGGAGCGGATCGCGCGGCAGATGGGCTACGCGAAGGTCACACACATGCTGGAAATTTTTGGCGTTTGTCCGAAGTGCCAGTCCACGCAGGAGGTCGCATGAGGCGCGAGATCGGCGGGACCTCGCGGCGGGGGATGTTGCGGACGCTCGGTCTGACCGCGGCGTCCTGGATTGCAGGACATCCGAAGAAGAGCAGGGGCGCCGAAGTGGGCATGGCGCAGATGCGGGCGGCAGCGCAATATTCCGCCACGCACACGGGCGTGGCGATGGTGGTGATGCGTGGCGGGAAGGTGATCTTCGAGGACTACCCGAACGGACATTCGCCCTTGGGAATGCACAAGATTTACAGCGGGACGAAAGGCTTCTGGATTTTGGCCGGACTCAAGGCGGCGGAGGAAGGCCGGATCGATTTGGATGAGCGGGTGGCGGAGACGATTGGAGAATGGGGAGGCGATGCGGGCAAGGCGCGTGTGACCATTCGGCAATTGCTCACCTTTTGCAGCGGGCTCGACGCGGCGAATCAATTGCACGGCGACGGGTTTAAGAATCGCGACGCGATCGCGCTGCGCACGGCGCTGGTCGCGCAACCGGGGAGCGCGTTCATCTACGGCCCGGCGCCGCTCCAGGTTTTTCACGAGGTGCTGAAGCGGAAATTTGCGGCGCGCGGGGAGACGCCGACGAAATATCTGGAGAGCAAAGTGCTCCGTCCGATGGGGCTCGGTCCGCAGCGTTACCTCGCGGATCAGCAGGGGAATCCGCTGCTCGCCACGGGCTTTATGATGACCGCCAAACGCTGGGCGCGCATGGGGCAGCTCATCCTCGATGGTGGCCGCCCGGTCGTTTCCGCGCCCTCGTTGGCGCAATGTTTCCGCGGATCGCCGGTCAATTGTGCTTTCGGCATGGGCTTTTGGAACAACGCCATGGCGGCCAGCCCCGCGGGGCGCGAACTCGACGTGGAGGACACTCTCGAGCCGAAATGGTACCGGCAGAATTGGCAGGGCGCCTGCATCTGCCGCGATGCGCCCGCCGATCTCGTCGCTTCCGTCGGCTCGGGTTATCAGCGGCTCTTCGTCATCCCGTCGATGCAACTCGCGGTCGTGCGCCTGGGCCGGTTCGGACGTTACTCCGACGCGCGGTTTCTACGGCTGTTGCTGGGAAAAAGCGGAGCCGCTTAGCGCGGGGTCGCCTGGATGAGCATCCCTTTTTCCTTCTGCCACGCGTAGCCAAAGGAAAAGCCGAGTGGCGCGCCTTTCGTTTGCTGGTAAGCGTTCGCGAGGTTCGGCTGGTAGTATTCCTTGAAGAGGCCAATGGGGCCGTGGTAAACGCCGAAGAGGCGGAGATTCCAGCGCTTCGGATCGAAGGCGCGGAACGGAATGCCGGAGTCGTCCTGCACGATGAGCGTGCTGTTATCGAGCAGCCAGTTCCGCACCTTCGAGAAGCTGTCCATGTGCATGAGGTAGCTTGCGGATTTTACGAGGCTCACGCCGGGCGCGTGCTTTTTACAGAAGGCAAAGAACGGCCCATTGCCGCCGCCGTTGGAGAGGTCGGTCTTCACGTAGTAGAGCGTCTGGCTTTTTCCGTTGGGCCCGCGGAAATCGATCTGCACGCTCGATCCGGTGTGCTTCACGCCCTGGATGGTGCAGCCGGTGCGGGCGAGGAAGAAATAGAGGATGGGCAGGGTGCCGCTGATGTTGCCGCGGGTGAGATCCACGCGCATGTCTTTGGTGATGAAATAATGCGTGGTCAGCATCGTATCGAGCGCGGTGCGGACGTTGGCGAGGTCCGCGGCGATGTGGCCGGGCTGCATCTGTGTGATGTCGGGTACGCTTCCGACGGGCTCGGTGCCGCACAGGATGTAGGTCGATGCGTTGGGAAAAAGCGTGTGGGCGTAGAGAAAATCCGGGCCGCTGAAAGTGTAGAAAACGGTGCCGGAAACGCGGGCGACGTCGGGATTGCCGCGTGCCCAGTCGCGCGCGTGGACGAGCTGGCGCTGGTCCATTTTTGTCCACTTCTTGTCGAGCACCTGCGCGTGGCCGCCCCAGTTGGTTTCCTGGCCGCGAGCGGCGAGGGCGCCGTCCCTCACCGGGAGGCCAGCGACGAATTTGGCGAGGTCATCGGCGGAGGGAGCGGCGTGCAGAAGCGACGCGGTCCAGACAAGAAGCAGTGCGGGTAGGTATTTGATGTTCATGGTGGCGGTTGGGCAGGAGGTGATACAGGACGGGCGCCGCTGCCCCGCGGGGTGGCGATCATGAGCGACGACTTGGTGGGATGCCACTGGTAGCCGAAGCCGAACGGCAGCGGCGGTGGATTGCTCTTGAGATAGATGGCCGCGAGGTCGGGCTGCGCGTGTTGTTTGAAAAGGTCGATCGGTCCGGGGTAGCTGCCGAAGTAGCGCACCGCCCATCCGGCGGGGTCGAAGTTCTGGATGGGGATGCCCGAGTCGTCCTGCACGATCGCGCTCGTGTGAGTGAGGAGAAAGTCGCGCGCGGTGGTGAACGAGCCGAGGTGCATGAGGTAGGAGGCGGCTTTCACGAGGCTGCGTCCCTGACCCAACTGATCGCAGAATTTGAGAAATCCGGGCTGGCTGCGGATGCCTTCGTTGGAAAGGTCGGTGGCAAAATAATAAAGCATCTGCGGCGCGCCGCCGGGACCGAAGAAAACGATGCGCGCGCCGGGCGTCGCGGTTTTACTGGTCGTCACGGCGCCGGTCTTTTCGAGCCACACCAGATCGACGCTTTCAATGCGGCAACCGGCGCGGGCAAGGAAGACGTAAAGCACGGGGAGCGTGCCGCTCAGTTGGTTTTGCCGCAGATCGACCTTCATATCCTTGGTGATGAAGAACGAAAAACTCAGCACGGAGTTGAGCGATTTGCGGAGATTGGCGAGTCCCGCGGCGAGTGCGCCGGGCGGGAGATGGACGACATCCGGTGGCGTGCCCACGGGTTCGAGACCGGCGAGGACGTAGGTCGAGGCGTTCGGGTAGAAGGCGTTCGCGTAGAGAATATCCGGGCCGCTGAAGAAGTAGAACATCGGCCCGCGATCGCTGTAGGCGCTGCCGAGAAACTCCGGTCCCCACGCCCGGATTTTGGCCAGTTGCCGGGCGTCGAGTTGCTGCCAGGCTTTGTCGAATTCCGTCGCGTGATCCACCCAGGCCTGATTGCGGCTGAGCGCTTCGAGCGGCGTGTCGCGCACGGGCACGCCGGCCAGAAATTTTGCGGTGTCGTTCGGCGTCGTTTCCTGCGCGTGCAGCGCGGCGGTGAGAAAGAACAGGACGAGCAGCGTTTTCATGCGGTTCCGTTCGGGTTCATGGGCGCGGCCGACTTTCGCAGAAAGGCATAGACGACCAGGCCGATCAGGATCGTGGTCAGACCGAGCAGCGACGGGTTCCGGGACCGTTCCTCGAGCAGCATGTAGGTGAGCATCCAGCCGCTGATCGCGAGGAAGATGAGCGGCGTGACGGGATAACCCCACGCACGATACGGGCGGGGCAGCGCCGGTTGCCGCCAGCGCAGAACGAACAGCCCGGCGACGGTGACGGTCGAGGAAAGTGTGAGGCTGAATTGCACGTAGTTGATCACCGCATCGAAGGTCGCGGTGACGACGAGCACGAGGGCGAGGATGGCCTGGAAAACAAGCGCCACGGCGGGTGTGCCGGCGGTGTTGGTACGGGCGAGCAGTCGCAGGGGCGGAAGATCCTGCCCCATGCGCTGCGCGACGCGCGGGCCGACCCAGGTCATCGCGCTGATCGTCGAGACCAGGCCGAGGCAGATGAGCCCGGCCATGACCTGCCCGCCGGCGTCGCCGAAGATGTGGCGTCCGGCGATGAGCCCGACCTCCTTTTTAAAAGTCATCTCGGGAATCGAGGCGGCGCGGAAGAAGACCATGTTCAGCGCGACATAAAGTGCCATGACCAAACCCGTGCCGAGGGCCACCGAGAGGAAGACGTTCCGCGAAGGATTGTGGATCTCGCCGATGATGTAGGTCGAGGCGTTCCAGCCGGAATATGCGTACATGACATAGACGAGGCTGATCGCGAACGGCGCGCTGAGGATCAATCCGAGGTCGCCGGGTTGCGGGGCGAAGGTGACGGGTTGCGGATCTTGGGCGAAGAAGGCACCCGCGACGATGAAGACGAGGATGAGCGCGACCTTGAAGGCGGTCGCGGCATTTTGAAACCAACTGCCGATCCGCACGCCGCCGAGATGGACGAGGGTGATCAGGAGGACGGTGCCGATGGCCAGCGGCATCGGCGGAACCACGGGAAGGACTTCGTGGCAATATCCGCCGAGCGCCATTGCCGCCGCCGCGACAGGCGCGGCGAAGCCGACCGTGATCGAGAGCCAGCCCGAAAGAAACCCGACGGTCGGGCCGTAAATCTTCGACGTGAAATGATACTCGCCGCCGGACTGGGGCAGGGCGGCTCCGAGTTCCGCATAGGCCACGGCGCCGCAAAGCGCGGCGATGCCTCCGACGATCCAGAGCACCACGATGGCGAAGCCCGAGGGCAGTCCGCCGACTTGAAAACCCAGGCTCGTGAAGACGCCGGTGCCGACCATATTGGCGATGACGATGCAAGTCGCGGTGAGGAGCGAGACCGTTTTCACGCCGGGAGAAGTAGCCGCATTCAAGGTGCGGAAGGCTTTAGGGAAAGCGGGCGAAGAAGTCAAACCACGGCACATTACTTGTCTCCGCGCGGAAGACAGTCATAGTGGGCGCGCTCCCCATGCGACGCCTTCTCCCGTTCCTGTTTTTTGCGCTCGGCGCGGGCGCGTCGGCGGATGTTCCGGCCTTCGATCAGGCGCCGCACAATTACTGGCAGCACCCGCTCACCGACCGCTTTACCAAGCTCAAGACGGAGCTGGAAGCAGGGCGGCTACTGCTCGACGGCGGCGGTGGCGAGAAGGCGTATCTGCTCAACCTGCTCCGCGCGCTCGGCGTGCCGGCGTCGTCGCAAATGCTGCTCTTCTCGACGACCAGCCTTCAGCTCCGCTACATCACACCGGCCAATCCACGGGCGCTGTTTTTCAATGAGGACGTCTATGTGGGCTACATCCCCGGCGGGCGGCTGGAGATCGTCTCCATCGATCCGGCGCTGGGCGGTATCTTCTATATTTTCGACATCCCGCGCGGCGCCGAAGCACCGCGGATCGAGCGCTCGAACCGCTGCATGAATTGCCACGCAGCGGAGGAAACGGCGGGTGTTCCCGGGCTGGTGATCAAGTCCGTCATCCCCGGCACTTCCGGAGGCAGCCTCGAAGTTTTCCGCAAAAATCAAACCGGCCATGGGGTGCCATTCGCGGAGCGTTTCGGCGGCTGGTACGTCACGGGGGCCGAGCCGCTCGGTGCTCATCTGGGGAATGTCGTGGGCCGTTATGGGCCGGGCGGTGTGCTGGAAAAATTGCCGCTTCCGCCGGGGCAGCGCTTTGACTACGCGCGCTACCCGATGGCGACGACCGACGTGCTGCCACAGCTTTTGCACGAGCATCAGGTCGGTTTCGTGAACCGCGCCATCTCCGCGACCTACCGGACGCGGGCGATTCCGGCCAAGGGGCTGCTCGTCTCGGCGGCGGATGTGGCGGAATTGGAGAAGACCGCGCGCGCTTTCACGCGCTACCTGCTTTTTGCCGATGAAGCGCGGCTGCCGGCGCCGGTGGCGGGTGATGCGGCGTTCAAGAACGACTTTCTGCAAACGCGCTGTGGCGTGGGTGGGGCGTCGCTCAAGGACTTCGACCTGCAAACCCGCCTCTTTCGCTATCGCTGTAGCTACATGGTTTACAGCGCCGCCTTCCAGGGACTGCCGCCGGCGATGAAGCAGCGCGTCTATCGCCGCCTCGGCGAAGCGCTCAATCCGGCACGACCAGACGCGGAGTATGCCTATTTGCCGCCCGCCGAGAAACAGGCCATCCGTTCCATCCTGCGCGGCACCCTCAAGGATTTGCCTTCCGGTTGGTGAGAAAACCGCAGAGGCGCGGAGGAGATGGAGAGGAACGCAGAGGGCGGGATGATGGAGGCTGTGGATGAAGGTTGAGCCCTGAAGTGGTTTAAAAATTAAGCAAAGAGATCCTGGACGACGTGGCCATAAACGTCGGTGAGACGGAAGTCGCGGCCGGCGTAGCGGTAGGTGAGTTTTTCGTGATCGAGGCCGAGCGCGTGGAGCAGCGTGGCGTGGAGGTCGTGCATGTGGACTTTGTCGATCACCGCATGGTGCCCGTACTCGTCGGTCTCGCCATAGGTGATGCCAGGTTTGAAACCGCCACCGGCAAGCCATACGCTAAAGCCCGCGGGGTTGTGGTCGCGGCCCGTGCCGTTCCGCTCGGCATAAGGGGTTCGGCCAAATTCGCCGCCCCACCACACGATGGTATCTTCGAGCAGCCCGCGTTGTTTCAAATCCGCGAGGAGGCCGGCGACGGGCTTGTCCACAGCCTTCGCATGGTCGCCGTGCTTCTTCAGATTGGAGTGCTGATCCCACGCCGGGTTGTTGGTGTTGTCGGCGTAGTTGACCTGGATGAAGCGCACCCCGGCTTCGCACATCCGCCGCGCGAGCAGGCACTGGCGGCCAAAGTTTTCAGTCTTGCCCTCGTCGATGCCATAGAGCGCCAGCGTCTCGGGCGACTCCTTGGAAATATCCATCACCTCCGGCGCCGTGCCCTGCATGCGCCAGGCGAGTTCGTAGCTGTTGATCACGGCTTCGAGTTCGCTCTCGCCCGGTTTCTGCGCGAGTTGCTCGGCGTTGATTTCGCGGAGCAGATCGAACTGCCGTTTCGCTTCGTCTGCCGAGCGTGGCGGCTGGAGATTGCGAATCATCGCCTCCTTCGCCGGCACCCCGGCGCGACCGATGGCGGTGCCTTGATAGATCGCAGGCAGAAAGGCGTTGCCGTAATTCCGCGGCCCACCATTGCCGAGCGCGGGGCTGAGGGAAACGAAGCCGGGCAGGTTCTCGTTTTCCGTGCCGAGTCCATAGTTGACCCACGAGCCCATCGACGGGCGGATGAAGTTCGTCGTGCCGGTGTGGAGGAAGAGCGTCGCCGGGCCGTGGGCGATGCCGTCGGTGTGCATCGAGCGGATCACGCAGAGGTCGTCGGCGTGCTTTGTCATTTCAGGAAAAAGGTCCGACGCCCACAGCCCGCTCTGGCCGTGCTGCGCGAAGTTCCACATTGGCTTCATCACGCGCTGTTGCGGACTCTTGCCGGTCTTGGCGAGGGAGCGCAGATCGGCGAAATCGAGCATCTGTCCGTCCTGTTCGAGCAGGCGCGGTTTGTAATCGAAGGAATCCACGTGGCTCACTCCGCCGGACATGAACAGGAAGATGATCCGCTTGGCGCGCGGCTGGAGGTGCGGCTTTTTCGGCGCGAGCGGATTGCTGGCCAGCGCGGCTTGGGCGGAAGGCTTCGCGGCCAATCCGGCGAGGGCGACGGAACCAAAACCGCAAGCAAGGGTGTGCAGCGCGGAGCGGCGGGAATGGAGGGAGCAGTTCATGGCGGCGGTGGGTTAGTCGAGATACCGGAAGTCGAGGCAGGCGAAGAGTGTCTGGTGGAGCAGCGTCCAGGATTCGAGCGAAGGCTGCGGCCCGCTGGCGAGGAAGCGCCGGCACTTCTCCGCTTCCGCGGTGGAAGGCGTGCGGCCCAGGGTCTGCCGGAATGCGGCAGTGATGCGCTCCTCGTCGCTGCCGGGCAGCGCGAGGGTGCGCTCGGCGGCTTTCTGCGCTTGTTCCACCACGAACGGATGATTGAGCAGGAAGAGCGCTTGCGGCGCGACCGTGCTCACATTGCGCTGGCCCATCGTGGCGTTGATGTCGCCGAAGTCGAAGGCCTCGAAAAGCTCCAGGCGCTTGTTGCGAAACGCAGGCGTGTAAACGCTGCGCCGCGTGTCCGCATAGACATAGCCGTACTCGATGTTCTGCGCGGAAAAGTCGTTGGCGTTGATGTCGCCCGCGCCCCCGATGTTGGGTCCGAGGTAGTCGAGCTTGAGCTGACCGCTCACCGTCAGCAGCGTGTCGCGAATTTGCTCCGCGTCGAGGCGCCGGCGGTTGGTGTGGGCGAAGAGTCGATTCTCCGGGTCGGTGGCGGAAGGGCTCGTCACGCCTTGCTGCCAGGTGCGCGAAAGGACGATCTCGCGGATCAGTTTCTTGACGCTCCAGCCTTCGGCCACAAAGCGACCGGCGAGGTGATCGAGGAGTTCGGGGTGCGACGGCTTTTCGCCGGTCGTGCCGAAGTTATCCACCGTGCGCACGAGCCCGGTCCCGAAGAGCCACATCCACACCCGATTCACGAAGACGCGTGCGGTCAGCGGGTTCTCGGCGCTGGCGATCCAGTCCGCGAGTTCGCGGCGCCCACTCTCCTTGGGCGGGAGCGCTGACTCCTGGTTCAAGGCCACGCGGAGAAATCCGCGCGGCACCATCTCTCCGCGTTGCTTTTCCACCCCGCGCACGCGGATTTGCACATCGGCAATCGCGTCGTCCTCGCGCACCGCCATCGTCGCATCGCGCACCGGGCCATCCTTCTTCAGCTTCTTCAGGTCCGCCTCGATCTTCTTGGCCCGCTTGGCCGCGATTCCCTTGGCCGGGTTGGACGCATCGTCCTTGGATTCGGCGGCCACCAGTTCGTTCTCCGCCAAGAGTTGCAGGGCATCGACGGTGACGAATTTCGTCGTGCCCTCGTTGGTCACGAGCACGTAGCCTGCGCCGTCCTTCTCGAAACGAAACTTGCCCAGCGAGATGAAGCGACCGTCGATCGGCGGGACCTGCGTCTCATCCACGAAGACATTGTCCTCGCCGTCGGCATGAAAGACGGTCACGCGGACGTTGTTCGCGCGGTTGTCGAGATGCGTGTAAGCGAGGCGCACATCGTAGCGGCCCGACTTGGGAATGACCGGCGAGAAGGTGATCGTCTTCGCGCCTTTTTCGGTGTTGTCGTCGGTCAGGTAGCCGTCGCCGATGAAGCTGCGGACGAACTTTGACTGTTTCCAGCCGCCGACGACTTTGGCCTCGGCGTCGTCGATGACGATGCCGGGCAGCTCGCTGGCCGCGACGGCCTGCCCCGGCCCCGCGGTCGCCTGGCTGACCGCCTTCGACGCTTCGGTGAGCGCGGCTCTCGCCGTCTCGAGTTCTTTGTCCAAGGCCGCGAGCTTCGCTTCGTGACTGCGCAAGGCCGCTTCGCTGTGGCCTTCGCCGGGGAGGGGCGCGGAAATCCAGCGGGCGACGTTATCGGTGTAATTGAAGAGCGTGCGGGTGGAGGCGAGGATGCCGGCCAGCGCGTAATAATCGCGTTGCGGGATCGGGTCGAATTTGTGGTCGTGGCAGCGCGCGCAGCCGATGGTCTGGCCGAGGAAAGTGCGGCCGAGCGTTTCGAGCTGCTCGTCGATCACGTCGAAGCGGAGTTGCTGCTTGTCCTGCTCCTCGTAATTCGTCGGACCAAGGGCGAGGAACGCGGTGGCGGTGAGCTGACGGCGCGCGTCTGCGGGGGTGGCGCCGGGCAGCATGTCGCCGGCCAGTTGTTCGCGGATGAAGCGGTCGAACGGCACGTTGGTATTGAACGCCTCGATGACGTAATCGCGGTAACGCCACGCGTCCTTGAACAGCAGTGTCCGCCCGCCGCCGCTCGATTCCGCGAAGCGCGCGAGATCGAGCCAATGCCGCCCCCACGTCTCGCCAAAGCGCGGGCTGGCGAGCAGTTCATCGGTCACCGCCGCGAGCGCCGCCTGGCGATCGGACTTCGCCGCTTTGGTGAAGGCGTCGATCTGCTCCGGCGTCGGCGGCAGGCCGATGAGATTGTAATGGAGGCGGCGGATGAGCGCGTCCGGGGCGGCGTCCGGTGCCGGCTTCAGATTGGCGGCCTCGATCCTCGCGAGAATGAAGCGGTCGAGATCGGTGCGCGGCCAGGCGGCGTCCTTCACTCCGGGGACCGCGGGCTTTTGCAACGGTTGGTAGCACCAAAACTTTTTCCCCTCCTCGATGCTCAACCCCGTCTGCTTCTTCGCCACCGCGCCGCCGCTCCGCGGATCGGGCGCGCCCATCTTCACCCACTGCTCAAGGATGGCGATCTCCTCGTCGGGCAGCTTGCGCTTCTCCGGCATCTGCAAATCGCGATCCTTGTAGCGCACCGCAGTAATCAACATGCTCTTCTCCAGATCCCCCGGCACGATCGCGGGGCCGCCGTCGCCGCCGTGCATCCAACCTTCGCGCGTGTCGAGCCGCAGACCTCCCTTTACCTTCTTCTCCGGGCTGTGGCACTCGAGACAGCGCTCGGCGAGGAGCGGGCGGACTTTCTTCTCAAAGAAGTCGATGCCTTCGTCGGAAAACGCGGGCGCGTTCAGGGCAAATGCCGTGGCAAGGAGAGCGGTGGTTCGGGGAAACATGGGCGTCTTCACTTCCTATAAGCCTTCGGACCCGAAGTTTTGGACAAATTATTTCCGAGGACTGGGTCAGGCGCCTTGTCGCCGATGATCGAGGACGGGAATTCCACACCCCGGAGGTTTGCTCCAAGGTTAATCACTGCCTGACCGGCGGACGGCGTTCGATCTACTTTCGAGGCCGAAAGCTGAGCGCCAGCCCCAAGCCGGAAACCATGAGAAGTGCGCTCGACGGTTCCGGGACCGCGGTGGCGTCGAGCCTCACGTTATCGAAATTCACTTCGACGCCTGCTCCGTTGAGATTGACCAATCGGATGGCGAGCGCCTGACCAGCGTTCGCATGGCTGCCGCCCGTCGTGAAGCTGACGGTGGAAGTCAGGAACCGCCCTTCTGCCGGGGCCAGGGTATTGTTGTCGGAGGCAAGCACGGTGGCACCGGCCATCAGGTCCACTCGATAACCGGGGAACCCAGTGAAATCCCACGTTTCTCCAGGAGTGCCGGGACGGAAATTTCCCACCTCGATCGTCAGCCTGTATTCTGTGGAGAGCTGGAGCGTTGCGGCGAGCGTTTGCCGCAGACCGGCCTCGGCGATGCCGGTGGTGTTGTCGAGGAAGACGACTCCGATATTCGCTCCGTCGGGAACGGGGTCCAGGTAGGAGACGGTGCCGGCCGGATTCCAGACACCAAAGAAGCGCTGATTATTCGTTGCTCCTGCATTGTAAACCGTCCAGCCCGTCGGCCCAGAGGTCTGCCCACCGGTAAAAGTTCCGGGATTCGTCCCCGGGCTTTCGAAGCTGGAATTATTGATCGTCACCGGCGCGGCGCCGGCGGTAAACGCCAGAGCGAGCACGGTGGCCAGGAAGCGGAGAAAGGTGAGAGGTGTGGAAAACGACATAGGAAGTTTTGGGTGAAGGCGATTCAATAGGTGCTCAATCCGTGCCAGAAATCACGCTTTTTTGTGGCCTGAAATTCGTCACGGCATCCGTGTTTGAAAAGTCCGCGTGTGGCCGGTGGCGGGGATTGAGACGGTGTAGGTTTTGCCGTCGGGGGCGACGATCAGCTTGATGTAGTTTGCCGCGCACTTTTCGTCGGCGTTGGCGATGAACTCGTCGGGGGCATTGTTTTCGGTGCCGTCGGGACGGACGTTTTTGTGGACTTGATACATCGCCTGGATGCCCGGAGAGCTTTTCAGGGCCGCGATGGCGGAAGCCGACGTGCCTTTTTTGGGGCCGTTATTCATCACCGAGACCGTCGGGGCGAGGCTGTGGACGAAGACCGGGTTGTTGCTCACGTCGAGGCCGTGGTGGTTGACCTGATAGACATCCACCGGGCCGACGCGGTTGACCGGGCTGACGAGCGCGGCTTCGACGTTCCACGTCAGGTCGCCGCCGTCGAAGAAGCGGAAGCCGCCGAAGTCGAGCCTCAGGGCGACGCTGTTCGCGTTGTCGCTCGTGTCCTTTGGCTTCTCAACATGCTGGGCGCTGAGCGGATTTGGTTTCGCATCGGCCGGAGCGTCGATGAGTTGCTGGTTCGCGGCGTAGCAGCGCAGGGTGAGCTTGGGGCCGTCGGTTTGTTTGAGGGAAATTTCGGAGCCGGCGCGGATGACGTGGCGACTGTCGGCTTTGAAATTGCGATACGGCATGCTGGAGATCGTCCACCGGGCGGCATCGGGCCGACCGTCCGGGTCGGTTTCGGGAATGCCTTTGTCGTGCACTTTGCCGATCGGAATGAGCGCGGAAAGCTCCGCCGCACCGCCGAAGTGATCGACGTGAAAGTGGGTGGTGACGAGGTGATCGATCTTCTTCAGGCCGGCGACTTCGGTGGCCAGCTTGGCGATGCGGCCCGGGTCACGCTCGAACGGATTGCCAGAATCGATGAGGACCGATTCGCCCTGCGGCGTGACGATGAGCGTCGCGCCGCCGCCTTCGACATCCACCCAGTAGATGTCGAGCGTGCGGTCGGCGAGGCCGGCAGAGGCGGAGTGAGCGGCGAAGAGCGCGATCAGAGGGACGGAGAAGCGGCGGAAAATGGAGTTCATGAGGCGAAGGCGCGGTGCTGTTGGGGGTGGAGACGGGTTCACCGCTCCCTCATAGCAGTCTGCGGAAAAACACCCAACACCCAACTATTGAACCACCCAAGATTCAATTTCTTCCCGGCGTTTGGGAACAAGCGAGAAAACGCGCCCACGGCGATCGAGCTTGGGACACCGGGGACATTCCCGTTCGCCATTCGCCACCTACGTCCCTACGCTCCCGCCCGTGCCCGGCAAAGTTCACTTCCAGTTCGCCGACGGCGCGATGAAGGGCAAAGCCTTCGTCTTCGATGAGCACAACACCTTCATCTTCGGACGCGCGGCCGATTGCCACGCGCGCCTGCCGGGCGGCGACACCCTCGTCTCCCGCCACCATTTCCTCGGCGAAGTGAACCCGCCCGCCGCGCGGCTGCGCGACCTCGGCAGCCTCAACGGCACGCAGGTGAACGGCCAAAAGATCGGAGGACGAAAAAAGGGCGAGACCCCCGAGCAAGGCGCGCAACGCCGCCATCCCGAGATCGACTTGAAAGACGGCGACCAGCTCCGCGTGGGCCACACCGTCTTGCAGGTCAAGACCGAGACCAGCCCGAGCGC
>Ga0105047_10000852_pt1 | contig 53672 bp, 45 predicted proteins | sample MAT04_FD_78384 | JGI IMG/M metagenome (GOLD analysis project Ga0105047, IMG submission 78384) | Freshwater microbial communities from Lake Fryxell liftoff mats and glacier meltwater in Antarctica - MAT-04 (megahit assembly) | ecosystem: Environmental > Aquatic > Freshwater > Ice > Liftoff...
AAAAAAATCCTTGATCCCTTTGCAGCAATATTCCGCGGCAACAGTAATGGGCTGAATCTGTTATGGTATGCCCGGTTGGACAAGATTGATGAGATTTCCGCATGTGTCTTCGAAGGTTACAGATGTAATGAGACCCATGTTCGCAGGTTCCCCGCGAAACTTAACTCCAAGAGTTTGCAGTCGCGAAAAGTCTGCAGCAAGGTTTTTGGTGATGAGCGCAATGAGTGGGATGCCCGCATCAAACAAGGCTTTCTGGTAGATGCGAGCTGGTGGAAATGCCGCTGGCTCCAATACCAGTTCTACGTCCTCGATTCCATCGGGAGAAGTTACGGTAAGCCAGCGGAATTCTCCCATTGGTATATCTGCCATTTTCTCGAAACCGAGAATGGTTGTATAAAAGTTCAATGCTTTTTCCTGGTCTTCCACAATGACGCTGATGAATTTAAGCTGCATGGTTTTAATCCTTGTTAATAAAATGCTTTCATCGTGGAGTGCGGAGAGCACACGGAGAAACCCAAAGTTAAACCTGTGGGTGACAACCGAGATCATTATTTTTTTGATCAGCAGATTTTCCTGGGGGCCACCATGATGGATTGTACCGCTAATGGAACAAAACCCGGCAGGCGCAGGAAAGGCACAAAAACGCACAAAAAGGCACAATTATGCACAATTATGCACAAAAAGGCACAATTTTTAATTTAATTTTTTCAGTTAAGAACGCAAACCGCCTGGCTGATCTCAACCAGGGGATAAGCGGTATGCCCTATCACCGCCAGCGCGCCTCAGATGGCATCTTCATTCCAATCGGGGTTTTGCCGGTCTTTTCTTGAAGTTGCTGATCTGAGTCTGGACTACCTGAGCGTTGGTACTCATAGGGTTTCTCCTGAACAGATAAAAAAGAGATCTGCGGCCTTATTTTAGAACATAATTTCTACAAATGCAAGGTATATACTCACACTTGTATACACATACCAAAAAGTTGGAAACTGGTCTTGCGAGAATCCTGCTACCCGGTACAAGCGCATTTGAAAACAAGGTTTCATTTCCTAAGAAAATCCAAATGCGGTTACCTTGATAGCATGTTTTTGGCATTAGTTTTGGCTTTTAAGCTGAGTATAATCACTACAGTTTTTCCGAAAATTTCTCAAATAAGGATATATCCATAACCATTAGGGTTGGCACAGCTACGGCGCAACCCGGAAAATTACCTGTGGTGAATACCCGTTGGTGCAGCACCCGGTGGGGGCAGGGATTGCCTGCCGGTCCTCATCGTGCAGTGAACGATAGAAGGGCCTATTACCCATCCGAATCCACCCTGCTTCTGGCAATCCGTGACGAAGAGCCTCTGGTAGGGGAGTATCCGAAATCTTATTTTGGTGATAGCCGGTAGATACACTTGTTGTGCAATCACAGATCTTATTGACCAGAGAAGGGTCTATCAGGTTGTTACCTGGATTTACTTCAATAAGCATATCCTACCCGGTTAACTTGGTATTGGAGAAAACATGGTTTTCGAATCGGCCTATTTATTGTGTGGATGGGTTTTACGATGAACCCTGTGCCTGATTATCTTGCTTCAATTCACCACGATGGGTCCAGCCGCTATGTGCGCTCTGCATCCGGCGAGGAGCTGCACCTGGACGAGGAAGTTACCTTTCGTTTACGCGCAGCCGTCGATGCGCGGATTGAACGTATTCTGCTGCGTACCTGCCCGGACGGCGAACAGTTGTTTGTTGAGATGCACCTTGATGAACCAAAACCTGCCGGGGCTTACAACTGCGCCTGGTGGCAGGCAACGCTGCGCCTGAGTATGCGGGTCACAGGATATCGCTTTCTCATTTTTAGCGCGGAGGGTGCCTGGTGGTATAACGGAAGCGGCCTCCACCAGTATGTCCCGACGGATGCCGAAGATTTTCGCCTGCTGGCGGATTATGCTGCGCCTGTGTGGGTACGCGATAGCGTGTTTTACCAGATCTTTCCAGACCGCTTTGCCGATGGCGAGCCGGAGAGCAACGTTAAAACCGGTGAGTTTGAATATCACGGAGTGCAATCGCGTGCTGTCGCGTGGGGTGAGCCTCAAAGCCCCTGGCCGCAGGCGATGGTCGAATTTTACGGCGGCGACCTGCCAGGCGTAACGCAAAACCTGGGTTATCTAGTGGATCTGGGGGTCAACGCTATATACCTCAACCCTGTTTTTAGCGCTTTAAGTAATCACCGTTACGATGTGATTGATTATGAGAATGTAGATCCTCATCTGGGCGGTAATTCAGCGTTGCAGGCTTTGCGTGTGGCGAGTGCAGCGAATAACTTGCGTCTTATTCTGGATATTGTCCCCAATCACTGCGGAATAAACCATCCCTGGTTTCAATCTGCGCTGGCGGACCTGGCTGCTCCTGAGGCAGAGTATTTTACCTTCCACAGCCACCCGCATGATTTCGAATGCTGGCTGGGTGTTCGCAGTCTGCCAAAGCTCAATTATCGCAGCCAAAGGTTGCGCGATTTGATCTATTCCGGGCCAGATGCGGTTTTTCGCCGCTGGCTCAGGCAGCCTTACGCGATTGATGGTTGGCGGGTGGATGTTGCCAATATGCTTGCCCGGCATGGCAAGGATCAATTGGAATCTGAAGTCTGGGCGGGCATTCGCCAGGCGGTTAAAGTTGAAAACCCGCAGGCATACCTGCTGGGCGAAAATTTATTTGACGGTACTTCCCAGCTGCAGGGCGACAACCTGGATGCGACCATGAACTATGCCGGGTTCACCAACCCGCTTTTGTATTGGCTCGATCAATTCCAGGTTGGTCAGCACGCTGAGCCGCGGCACGTTGAAACGGGTGTACGCTGGCCTACCGAGGCTCTGGTGGATAGCTGGCAGGTCAGCCGGGCATCCATTCCATGGGTGATTGCCCGCCAGCAATTTAACCTGCTTGGTTCGCACGATACTCCGCGTATCAGTCACATTTTAGGCGGCGATCCAGCGCTTATTCGGCTGGCGGCGGCTTTTCTGCTGACCTATGTAGGTGTGCCGTGCATTTATTACGGTGATGAGATTGGGATGAGCGCGCGAGACTCGTTGGAAGCGCGTGATTGCATGATTTGGAATGAGGCCGATTGGGATCACAGCCTGCGTTCGTTTTACCAGAGGCTGATCAAGTTGCGCCGTACTTCACCGGCTCTTATCAGCGGCGGTTTTCAGGTTTTATGTGTGGAAGAAGATGTACTGGCCTACCTGCGTGATTCGGACCAGGAGCAAATCATTGTGATTGGCAACCGAGCGCCAGAAGAGAGACCTGCCGGGATTTTGCCGGTTGGCTGTGGTGCTGTAGTGGATGGAACACTTTTGGAAGAGATATTTAGCGGGCAGTCTACCAGGGTGGTGAATGGGAATATCCACCTTCCGGCCGTATCGCCTGGAGTGCAAGTCTGGCGCACATTTTCAACACAGGTCTGATGGATTTCTTTTAGGGGTTAAAACAACCCGTTTTGTCTGTCACGAATTTCTGACAGGTCAAACGGGTTTGTATATTGGTTATGACGAACAACTGCTAGCGGCGCAATGTTTTAACGATTTACATAGTAATTGCACTCGAGCTTACTTTGGTAGGTCAAAGCAGTTGCCGCTGTCTGGAATGACAGTGTGATTTGCGTTTGCCACCAATGCGCACATTTGAGTTGCACCTTCTGGCTTATCACTTAGCGTGTAGCCAGCGAATGGGCGCGGCCCGCCATAAATCTTCCAAGGCCCTGATCCTGGTCTTCCGGCCTGATCTGGCGGAACTGTATTGAAGAAAAAGTGAATATGTGTCCAGGGTAGTTTTTCGGTGAAGCCAAATGTTTCATATTGTACGAAATACTCGTTACCGCTGAGTGTTATTGCATTTATTTTTACATACATGGTTGTTGGAAAGGTGGGTGTTGCTTCAGGTATTGGCGCAACGTAAACCTGAGTTGCTGTTACCTGTGGAGCCTGAGTTGGTGGAACATCGGTTGGCTGTGCGGTTGGTTGTTTTGTGCTTATTTGGGCTGGTGTGTTTGTGGCCAGGACTGCAGATTGTGGTTTGCCTGGGAGTTGGCTGGCCATAAATAACAGGCCAACGATTACCACCATAACGACAAAGAAAAGCATACCTCCTCCCAGGCCGAAAGCCCACAGCAGGGTATTGTTTTTCTTTGGCAGTGTACCAGTGGAACCCGAAAAAGGGGGCGGGGTGTACTGTTGAGATTGGGAAAGGGGTGGATTGGTGTAATTTCTGGGTTGCGGTTCAATAATGGTAGGTTGACTGATATGGGCCGATGGGTGAGCGGCTTGCTGTTGTGCGGGATAGCTGGCCGAAGCGATGATAGTTGCAGCGGGTTGGTTAACAGATGGCTGGTTGAATGATGTGGCCGAAGCTGCCAGACTATTCTGGATTTCGTTCAAAGCTCTTTTTAAATCTGCCGAAAGCTCTGCAACGCTTTGATAACGTTTCTTACGATCTTTTTCCAGGGATTTAAGCAGGATATTGACCAATGATGAGGGGATATCCGCTCGTAAAGAGCGTGGATCTGGCACCTGGTTGTTCAGATGCATCATCATCAGACTCATAGCAGAATCTGCTTTGAAGGGCGGTTCCCCGCTAAGCATCTCAAACATGGTGATGCCCAAAGAGTATATATCTGAGGAAGCATCGGCCTGTTCCGAACGGATTAATTCGGGGGAAATATAGCTGGCTGTGCCAAGGACAGCACCCGTGGCGGTATGGCTGGTGCTGCCAATTATTTTGACAATCCCAAAATCCATCAAGATCGCCTGTCCATTTAAATCAAGCATGATGTTGGCTGGCTTGATATCGCGATGAATGATGCCGCGCTGGTGGGCATACCCAAGCGCGTCACAAATGTTAATAGAGAAATTTATTGCTTCCAAGATGGAAAGTTTGCGCCCCTGGTTGTTTAGTCTTTGTAAACGATTTTGAAGTGTTTCCCCTGGCACGAATTCCAATACCATGTAATGAACACCCTGGTCGGAATTAAAATCATAGACCTGCACGATATTTGGATGGCGCAGCGATGCAACCGCAGCAGCTTCCTCTTCAAATCGTTGAATGAATTGAGTATCGCTTGAGAGATGGGAATGGATCAGTTTAATTGCAACGACGCGCTTGAGGTTAGGGTCGGTTGCTTTGTACACAGCGGACATCCCGCCCTGCCCAAGTAGTGATTCAATTTGATAGCGTCCACTGAGGGAACGGCCAATCCAGGATGGTTGAGACATAGGTTGCCCTGCCGGTTGCTGGGATGAATCTGCTTTTGGGTAAATGCTTTTCTATTACAGTAAAACATGTTTCAAAGCAGATAATATAACTCGTATTATACACAGTTTAATCAGTCATTCAATACCTGCTAAACAAAAATGCCTGTCCATTTTGTGATAAAAAAAGGACAGGCGGTAACCTGGAAGGTATTGAAAAATCATTTTTCAAATCGCATAAGGAAGTTTTGTCCGAGCCCAATTCTCATACCGGGTAAAATTTCATAAGGGCGGTTTGGCTCGATGCGAGTGCCCTGGAGCAAAACGCCATTGGTGCTTTGCAGATCTGTGATATAGAATTTGCCCGTTTGCGGATCTATATTTATTTCAGCATGCCGGCGTGATATTTCGCCTTCGCCGCTTAACATCGGGATATCGCGCCCCAGTAGGGTTGGATAGCCTGTAAGACTTAATTTTTGCCCAACTTTGGTAGGGATGATTGATCTTTCGACAACCAGATAAGTTACAGCAGTTTGATCTGTACCGATAAAGGTTTTCCCTTCTTCTGCAGGCGGCGGATAAGAGGGTGTCCTTTGTTCGGGTTTTATTGCAGGTGTGGAAATTCCAGCCGGCTGGCCACGCGCTGGCTGAGATGGGAGCGGAGCGGGTTGTTCTCTCGATCTTTCGGGCACTGGTTGTGATCGCGGTTCGTTTGACGCTGCCCCGGAAGATGCCTGAGTCATAAAGGTCATTAGCAAATCATTTCTTCCAATTACCAGCCGGTCCCCATTTTTAATCTCTTTGCGGGTATTAAATTCAATACTCTTTCCGTTAACCGTGATTGGGTTATTTTCAGCCAATGGTTCAATATAAAAACGGCCTTCGGAAAATGTAATTTGCGCATGTTTGCGTGAAACCGTCTGACCTTTTGGATGAAGTTGGAGATTTACTGCCAGGTTAATATTGTGATCGGCTTCATTCGTCGGTCGACCAATGATCGCTGGCTGCCACTGAATATCGTAAATTCTGTTGGCTGAATCATCCCTCAAAAAAGCGTAATTCTTGAAATCCAGCATCTGCCGGATTGTCTGCTGGATGTAATTGAATACAATCTCATCTTGCGGCTGAATATCCAATTGCTCAAGCGTGAGTGTATTATTTAGCGGGCGCTCTATTCCCTTCAAGTAGAGCGCATATTTACCGGGGGAGTCAGCAGAAATGTCATCGAATTCTTTGAGAATCTCTTCAATGAGCGCGCTGGCAGTAAGATTTTTACGCAGCTTTGCGCGCTGACTGACATGCTCGAACACATCAATTTTTACGTCAATATACTCATCCATAGTTACCAACCTATTTTTTATCTTCCAGAAGGCCCATTGCACGGGCATTTTCAACGATGTCGCTTTCTGAATACAGCGCAAACATTTCCTCTGGCAGGCCCAGTTCCATCAGCTTTTTCTTTAGCTCTGGAATGTTATACGATGAGAGATCGGGTTTAGGCGGTGTTCCCTGGGGATTTCCGGTTGGCGCGGTGGAATTCCCATCCGGGGTTTTATCCTGCGGTTTGCCATCCAAATCACTATCCGCCAGCCATTGCACATTTTTTTGCGGGTAGCGTTCCTTGATACGCCTGACCCAAATATCCAGCGAGCCCTCAATGTCATCATCATTCGTGTAGGGTGTCGCAAGCTGGAGCATGCTGGTAATGCTTGAACGGACGATAAACGCGCGGCCCATTGGCAGTTCGGCATCGGCAAGGGCACGTGGAAATTTACCATTTAGCCGGTTGACAGCATCCGCGCTGCGCAGTGCGATACCAAAGGCCGGAGCAGTATAGACTTTGCGCAAGTCGTCGCTTGCGCTGGTAATGCCCAATGAACCAGCCACGATCAGGTAAACGCCCGCAGTTTGATATTTACGGATAAGCCCGGAAAGAGTCTCAAAGAACATCATCTTTTTACGGCTCGACTCTTCTGTAAACGCATCGTAGTTATCGATAAATATCATTATTTTGCGACGTTTGGGCCTGGTATCAAAATCAGCGCACTCTATTTGAAACTTTTCCAGGAATGAATCAAGTTGTTCTATTTCGTCAATGGTTTGAACAACGTGGGGTATATCTGCGATGGAAGTTTCGCCTGCCTTCCATAATTTTCGTGTGTAATCGATGAGTACCATCATCACTTCATCTGGCGAATAGTTAATCGCAATCGAGAGGATCATGGTGCGGAGGGTGGAGGTTTTACCAGAAAGTGGCTGTCCAAGAATGACCATGTGGGGTCCCTGGCGCTCGATATCAATGATGGCGGGTTCCAGGGTGCGGTCATCAATGCCCATAATGGCATTGATGCGGCGTACTTCGGGCACGCTGCCTTGTTTCAGCAGGTTTTCGAGTGAGAAACGCAGCGGCAGGGTTTCAATACTGGATGGTTTTTCTCCCTTCCATTTATCATCCCACAGCGCAGCCATGCGTGTACACATCTTTCCGATCCTGGCGAGACCATCCGGGTCATCCTCTTCAGGCGTGAATGTGAGTGCGGTCTGAAACTCGAGTGGTGTGGTTCCAACGCGCACGTAGCCACGCCCTGGAACCGTGCTTAGATCGGCTGGAACGCCACGGCCCACAATATCTGCGTATTCAGATGGATCAGATAACTTGAGTGTAAATCGTTCGGTCACCAAGTTATAAAGTTTACCGGTGAGCGCGTTTGGTAAATCAGCTGAAATTAGGAAGTGGACACCGTAAGCGCGTGATTCACGAATGAGTGAAGTAATCGGCCCCATGAGGTTGTCATAGTATTCTTTAAACTCGGCAAAGTTATCCATTACGATCAGGATAGCTGGCAGGGGTTTCTCTGGATGAGCAAGGTTATAAGAATCAAGGCTGTTTACCCTGGCTTCGCTGAAAAGAACCTGGCGGTAATCTACAATGTCATTGGCTTTGCGCAACACGCGCAGAACGCGCTCATCTTCTTCGCTGGTGATAACCGCGCCTACATGCGGCAGGTCGCGCAGGATCATCATGGCACGTCCGCCGAAATCGAGAATGTAAATATGTAGTTCATCCGGCGAATGGGTCAGAGCCAGACTGGTGATGATTGTGCGTAGAAACGTGGTTTTGCCGCGTCCTGAAGAACCAAAAATGACAACATGTCCCTGTGGAAAGTCGATCTTGAGCGGTTTTTGGCTGGCGCGGTAAGGATTATCAATGATGCCGATCAGCGGCGTCATTGCGCTTTTTCCCCAACCGGCACCGGCCCACGAAAAATCTTCGGTCCAGAAAGATGTAGCTTTTTCGTTTAGCGCAAACCCTGCAATTTTATTCTGGTCATTTAAGCGCAGCAATTCAATATCATCATCACCCATATACGCTGTATCGAGCACTGTTTGCAGGCTGAGTACATTCGAGCCTGTTTGCATTGGCAGGAACTCAGGCCACGGGCGCCACTGTGGCCGGGATTCTTTTAATGCCATACCTGCCATCATATCGACGATCACGTCATATAATTTGGGCGGTTCGGTGGATTTTTGTCCGGATGTTTTACGGGGCCGGTCAAGCCAGATCACATTTTGGACAATATTTTCCTCTTGCGGGCCTTTGTAATCTCCACCGGTATAAGCAGTTTGGATCAGTTCTATATTTTCATTGCCGATTTGAAGATAGCCGCGGCCTGGAATACCCGGAGGCAGGAAGGCTGCATCTGCCCTGCGCAGCACTTCGCGGCTGTCATCTGGTGTTTCTACGCGTAAGCTAATGCGGAATTTGATATTGGCGCGCATCTGGTCGGTTACACCCACCGGGCGCTGTGCTGCAAGAATGAGGGTAACACCCAAAGCGCGGCCCAGGCGGGTAATGCTTTCGAGTTGAGCCTTGTATTCAGCTTTGCCTGAGATCATTTCGGCAAATTCATCAATGATGATGAACAAATGAGGATAGGGTGGGCGCTCCGGGTCGAGGTTCAGGCCTTTTTTGCGGTAATGGACGATATCCTTGGAATTCGTGTAGGTGTTGAGCTTCTGGCGACGGTCGAGTTCGGCGATGATCGATGCAAATACGCGCGCAGTGGCAGACGGGTCGAGGTTGGTGACCATATCCACCTTGTGCGGCAGATGTTTGAAAGGTTCGAAGGCTGAACCGCCTTTGAAATCAATCAGAACGAAGTTCAATACGTCTGGACTGAAATTCAGTGCCATGCCAATGATCATGGTCATCAGCAGTTCAGATTTTCCGGAGCCCGTGGACCCGGCGATAATGCCGTGCACCCCATCTGCTTTTGCAGAGAAGGTCAGCACGCGCGGTTCGTTGCCTGATAACAACCCGATGGCTGTGTAAAGCCAATCTGCGGATTTCGGGTCCATGCTGCGCCGCCAATTGTCGCGGGAGAACTCCTGAAGCTGATCGATTGACTGGATATTTAGCATTTCCATCAGGGTGACTGTGGCTGCCAGGCTGGAGCCAAAGCCGCGCCTTAAGTCAACCATTTCAATGTGCCTGGAAAATTCGCGAGACATTTCCTGCGTGGAGACAAGGTTGGTGGTGCCAACGTAGCGAACTGAGTTGAACCCGGTTTCGGCGTACCGGAAAACTGCCAGTTCAGGATCTTTTGCATCTTCATCTATTTCGATAATGGCTGTGCAGCGGCTGGGTACTTTTGACCGGTCTGGAACCAGGAAAATGATGGCTGCACCGAGCATTTGACCATCCATCAGTATGGTGGAGATGGCAGCTTCACCTTCAATGTCCTTAAGGCAAGACCACGCTGGTGCCGGTGTGCGCACATCCACAACCACTAACATGAAGGGCAGTTTTACATCGGTGCCGCTTTCTTTATCTTGTAAGCGCATACGGCGGCGCTCAAGGATGGTACGTATGTTTTTCCAGAACAGGCGCATGCGATCTGCTTCGTTTTCGCCTGGCTTTTCATCATTTTCGAATAATAGCGTTTCAGTTTTGTCTGTTTCTTTGCAGTGCGGAAGAGCGTAAGCCCAGCGCCAGGATTGGCGCGCAGCGCTGCTCCCGGCCACATATAGCATAGTGTCTTGCGGGGAGTGGAAAGCGGCATAATCTACCAGCATGGTGCGAAGATAGGCATGCACTTTTTCAGATGAATTTCCGACAATGCCGACCGAATGCCGGATAGTAATCCCTTTGGCTTCCTGGCTTTCTTCCTTCTCTTCATCATCTTTTGACTCTGATTTTTTTGTATCAACCTTCTTCTTTTCGGTATCATCTGATGGCAGATGTATTGGGATGGTAACTGGGACGCCATAAAGCAGGCGCGAATCCTCAGCAAGGCGGGTAGCCTCGCGCATCAATGGATTGTCAGGTTTTTCATTTGCGGATACTTTGTAAACAACAGTGGATTGGCGCGTGCCGATGCCGAGCCGCAAATAAAGAAAATCATGATCTTTGGGGCGACGCTCCCACAGGCGGGTGCCAGAACGGATTTCTTCCATGCGCATGTCAACAGGCCGATCGAGATCACTGGCAATTCCCAGGGTTTTTTCAGGGTTGGGATAATTATAGAAATAATAAATACGCTGTTGTTCGTGCTCGCTTTCCATTTTGCGGCGCAGTTCACCGATACGGCGTTTATAGGCTGCATCCGCTGCTTCGGTTTCCTTCTTTTCCTGGATATTGGTATAGATCGCCAGCGCAATTGTTGCAACCACTGAAAGCGCCATAGGAATCATCATGAGCATGTTGCGCCCACCGCCAAACATGGATGTGATCACATAGCCCATGATCATCACCATCGGCAAAAAGGCCTGCTGGAGCATTTGCCCAGCTGAGTCCGGTTTGTCTGGCGGGTTGGGGATTTCAAAAGATCCGGAAGGGAGTTCTGGCTCAATGCGGGGAGGGCGATCAATGAAGATTTTTTCTGCCATGTCTAAACATCCTGTGGATGATCAATCTCTCTATTGGCGAAACACCCTGCAGGGCAGGATGGGGGAAGATATTCAGGGGTACGAATGCGTGAGAATATTTATTGCGGTACGGCAGAGACTGCCAGCAGCAGGAGGAGCGAGATAGCAAGCAATGAACCAATCACAATGAAAACCATGCGCCAATTGACTTTGAATGGCTTACGCTCCGCTGGAATGGGCGGGAAGTTGGGTTGCAACGTTTTGGCAAAGGTGAGAACATCTTGAAACCGCTGGTTATACTGGCGGCTGATCGCGTTTTCTGCAATTTGGGGAATGTTCTTCAGGTCAATTCGACCGCTGGGTTTTAAGTCGCTCCCGAGAACATTGCGGGTAACCGCATCATCCTTTTTTAGGTGATATTCCACTGCGGGGTGGCCAGCCAACATTTCGTATAGTAGCATACCCAATCCATACACATCTGTGCCGGGTCCCACGCCTGTGTGCCCATCGGCAATTTCTGGAGCGGTATAGGCCGGCAGGTTGTAGTTGGAATTCCAGATCTCAAAAATGTTCTGACCAGAATTGCCAATTCCCAGGTCGAGCAGCATGGGCCGGGGAATACCTTGCTTATCAAACCGTACCATAATGACATCGGGATTGAGGCACAGGTGCAGTTTTCCGGCCTTATGCAGATACAAAATGATATCGGAAATACTCAATATTATCCAGCCAGCGTGTTGGTACCACGGCTGAGGGTTATTCAGCAAAAGGTTGCGTAAAATGGTTCCATCGGCGAACTTGAAAACCTCGTAATATTTAAGGCGCCCATTAATAACGGTCCACCCGTATGGGTGGTTTTCAATTGAACCCTGTGGGTGGGCGGGTAGGAGAACCGGCAATAACGGGTGCTGACCCGCTTTGGCAAGCTGTAAAAATGTATTGGCTTCAAAGCGTAGTTTTTCTTCACAACCCGTGTTTGCAACTTTAAGCAAAACCGGTTCTTCGCCTCGGGTGGCATGGTAGATAATGGCTGCGCGCGTGATGACAATCGGTTGGATAATTTCTATCGGACCAAACCATTCGCCATTATCAAAAATCTCTGTGGCGTTTTCGGCTGGACAGTATTTTTCCTGGCACCACAGGTTGAAATCCTGTGATATTACATTACAACGCTGGCAAATTCGCTTCATAGGTCCAGTATCCCGTTGATTATTTGTCCCGATATATGTATTTCATTATTCTGCCGGGTTGTTTCTGAATGAAAAGCCCTGCTTTGCGGTATTGAGTTTAGGGCATGTAATATTCAGGTAAGGACAAGAATCCGTGCCTGTTGTGGATTTCTCCTGCGCAGACACGGATTCTTTGTAAAAATTCAGAACTTGTGAGTCAAAGTTTCGGGTAAGAAAAATTTCAAACAGATTATCCTCACCCGATGCTCCTATGAAAAAATTTACTCCATCAATAACCAGCGGTTCAATTCGATAACGTTCACATTTCAGGGCAGTGTCCGCTGTCAAGCCAACCCTATGGCTTTTATGATGAAAACCGGGCGTTATGCAAAACGAGTTGACCCGGTTCGATCGCCTTCTTGATAGGCCTTGATTGCGCCAGCAATATCACCAGAAAGTTCCCTCATCTTGGCGGCAGCTTTCGTGATATTCGGTTTGATGCTGTCCAGATAGCGAGCAATCGCTTCTGTGCATCCAAGCGAAATCCAGGCTGCGGCGTGCATCACCAGGGCAAGTGCTTCGACAGCTTTGGCAACGCCATCTAAAACATCGCCAAAAGTTTTAAAGCTTTTGACCATTTCCTGGACTTGCGGGATATCCATATAGACTTCATCAGCCATGTCATATCTCCTTGTATCTGCTTAAAAAATACTGTTGAAGACATCGTTCAACGTATTTGCCTGGTTCGTAGCTTGTTGAATAGCATCTTGCATGCGGTCGTGCGATTTTTTAATACCGGCAGCAAAGGATGAGTGGGCGATAAATATTTGTGCCAACATTGGTAATACATCGCTGGTCATTTCATTTGCGAAACGGTTGGCGCCATCGCCCTTCCAGGCACCGCCAGTCACATTGTTGACAATTCCCTTCAACGGGTCGGTCACCATTCCTGTGATCATTTCCCCTTGTTTCAGGATCTGGCTGACGTGACCGAGTACTTGACTTGCGATAAAACTAAATATACCCATTTTTCACCTCGTCCTTAGAATTTATTTCCAGCGGCGGTATCGGCTGCGCGCATATCGTTCATTGCCTGGCGGATATCATTGGCCTCTTCCATATACTTTTCGCTGAGTTTGGTGACTTTCTGACTAAAAACACCCAGCGCAGCGACATAGACATCGCCTGGCGCGCCTACAAGGGCACCGTTCTGCATCTGTGCTGCGATCTTAGTTCCAAGGGCAGCAGTTTGAGCCAGTCGATCTGAAGACAACTGCATATGCTGGGCCATTTCTTCAAGGGCAGGATAATTAACACGAATCTTATCAGACATATTCTTCTCCTTTAGCCCATATTACCAAAGAAACCCTTGGTTTCTTCATCGGCATGTTTAATGGTATTCATGATTTGATTGAGGACATTTCCAGCCACATCGAGTGCATAGACCATTCTGCCGGTTCTTGGGATGACCAGTTGTTCCATTTCACCGAAGAATTTATCAGCGCCCTGGCCAATCCATTGATTATTGTGTAACGCTTCCACCTTTCTTTTCGTAGTTTCCATCAGGGCTTTGATCTCTTGTTCTTCATTTTGCAGAGATTTGACGATCGTCTGCAACTCTTCATAATTTAGTTTTGTTACATCAGCCATTTGTCATCCTCTCAATCTATCTGGGTAACTGCGATGAACTCCTATTTTCCCTGGTAGGGAACACTCCTCAACAGATTAATATCATCATCCAAGCATGGAATTTTTTTGGAATTGGCGACCTCCTCTGGAATAGCTACTGTTGACGTTATTACTTTAGCATTATTTAGATGACAAGTCAAGTAGTACTCCAATCCTAACAGGACATTCTACGCGAATATTTATGATTTATTGCACTTATAAATTAGTAATTATCGTGGTAATCAACTTTCTTAGCTGAATTTTCACTTTTCTTGATTCATCTTGTCCTTAAGTACCTTTGCTGCAGCGCCAATTGCGGCGCTGCCAACCACACCTGCTTCACCAGCAGAAAGACCTCCGTCACCTCCTGATGGCACCGATCCATCACCTGAGCCACCTCCACCACTCTGGGAAGATTGCCCGCTTCCGCCAGTGGAGCCGCCGCCAAAATTATGATCGGGCAAGCTTTCGGCTCCACCGCTCGCGCCACCGGCTGCTGAACTACCAGCAGGCTGTCCGCCGAGACCAAGCCCCATGCCTTTCAGGTCGCCCTGAATACCAGAACTGTTTCCGCCTCCACCGCCGCCTCCACCCCCTCCAGCCGCAGCCGGTGAGGGTTCTGTTGGGGTTGTGGCTGCTTCTGCTGCTGTGGAAGCTTCTGCTGTGCCGGGGCTGGCCGCTGAGCTACCGCCCGCGCTGCCAGCCAGGCCACCAGCGCCTTCTCCAGAGCCAGTACCAGCTTCATTACTTCCGGCGCCTGCTTCAGGGCCAGATGCGGGCGCGCCAGGTGTGGTTGAATTGCCACCTGCCTGGTTGAATAAGCCTGCGCCAAAATCTTCCCCGCCAGCGGCTGCGCCCAGGATACCCGCCCCCAGTGCGCCTCCAAAGGCTGCTGCGCCGAAATCATCGCTACTCTTGAAGAAAGACGCTGTTTCCATGTCTGCCTCATAAATAGTTTTCACAATCTCGTTTAACACATCTTGCGCGGTTATCAACCCATGTCCAAGTCGCTTTATCGCGGGTAAGAGTATATTTTCCATTTCATCAAAAAATTTGTCCGCGGCTTCGCCCTCCCATTCACCGTGAAGTCCGGCCAATTTCTGCCGCGTAATTGAAAGCAAATGGGCATAATCATCCGCTTCTGCATGCAGTTTTTTCGAGATGGTTGTTAGTTCGTCATAGTTTAGTTTGGTTGTATCCATATTATCTCTCTCAGGTCGTTTGTCGTAAATCTCGCCAACCGGTTTGAACTATAAAACTTATCTGAATGATCAACTTACATCAAAGCGTATGATCACATTGGGACCCAAACGGATCAACATGCCGTTGAAAAGCTGGGCAGGCTGGCCCGAAACCAGGCGCTGGTTGTTCAGTTTGGTTCCATTGCTGCTGTTGAGATCGGAAATGGAAAAAGTACGAGTTGATTCGTTATATGTGATCTGGGCGTGCCGCCTCGATATATTTGACTCGGGGATGATCAGTGAGCCTTCGGCACGGCCAATCATATAGGGGAATTGGGTCATTAAGATTTGGCCCTGAGGCGCTTCGCTGCCGCCAGACTGCACAACCGTCAGAAAGGCACGAGGGGCTTGTGGAGTGGATCCAATCATGGTTGCGCCCTGGGCAGGCGCCATGGGGCCTGAATCGATCATAGTGGCATCTGAGGATGGCCGGGAAAGCGGCTGTGCAGGGTTGGCGGGCGGAGCTGGATAATTGGCTGGTGCGGATTGGCGCGGCGGGCTGGATGGCGGCGCAGAAGGTGCCTGGTGCTGTCCGCGCAGTGGTATGGGTTCATCGCTTGAAACGGGAATGACTGGCCCGGATGTTTTGCCACTCGGCAGTTTTCCTCCCAACCTGCCCTGTAATACAGGCGTACCCGACATCGATTTTTCCCTGCGGGAAGAGATCATCAAGAACCCGACCAGTCCAAGAATAATCGCTATGATGACGATTATTACAATTGGAGCAGCGATCATGGCGGCATACAGTAGCTGTATCAGGTTGGGAAGTTTAGCCGTATATACAATTCCCGGATACTGGGCGGTGGAATAAACCTGCTTATTGCTGCCAAGTACTCGCACGATGGCGGTATATTTTCCATCAGGAACTTTGACTTTGCTAAGTGGAATGGTCACTTTGCCTGAGTCTGAACTCAATGCCTGGCTGGTGAATTCTGAATTGGGAACCTGTGTATTGGTCTGTTCATCCACAAGCCAACCGTCAAAACCGCCGATCAATTGAGAATTAGTGGTTTTAACCGTCAGGACAAGGTCATTATTTTGCTGGGTAACAGATTGAATTTCCAGGGCCGGTAAAACTGCAGAAGGGTCAAAGGTGAAAGTGTGGATCAATTCGTTAAGCTTTTTACCATCTTCAGCTTTAAACCATGCAAAGCGTGTCTGGTCGCTTTTGCTGATAGCTGTCATGCGCAGTTGGTATTCCCGCCCGATAACAAGCTGGTTTGTGGGAATATTGAAAGTGTTGTTCTGCTTGATATCCTTAAACGTATATTCATCTACTTTTGACCCACCTTTCGTGTCCCAAACTTCAACTTTTACATAATCTACCATCTCGGGAGATGTTGTGGTTAGTTGAATATCGTACGTCTGGTTTTCAGGTTTGAACGTGAGGCCAGCCATTCGGGCATTCACTGGACTGGGAGGTCCGGGGTAATCTGTTAGCGATTCTACGTTGAATGTTGCTCCAAGAGTTAGATCATCCTTAAGAGTAAGCGAAAAGACAGTTTGGTTGGAGCCTTTTTTGGGATAAATGGGTGTTTCCACCATCCATTGGGCTTTAAGTCCATTCATGATATTCTGAAAGGCTGTACCCATATCATCTTGTTTGGCGAAGGCGCTGTAACCGCCAGTGCTGGCAGCGATGCCTTTTAATTCGACATCGTTAATGGCGCCTTCTTTGTATGATAAGCCAATGGTATTGATGGGTATCTGGGCTTTCTGGGCAAAATCAGATAGCTCCATGTAAGTGTGTTTGCTGCACACCTTGCCACTGGCGTTTTCATCCTTCCCATCAGTGAAAAGGATTATGGCGCGGCGGCCTGGAGGTGCTTTTTGAAGCGCTTCGACAGACGAATAAGCGGCATCATATAGACAGGTGCCTTTGTTTGCTGTTTTGTACTGGTCGATCGCAAAACTGACTGCCGGAATATTTTGGGTAAAATCCTGGATTAGCTTGATATCTTCATTGAATTGAACAACCGAAAAAACGGAATTGTCAGGTGTATTGTTGAGTGCCAGTTTGGCAGCTTTTTTGAGATCTTCAGCCGCGCCGCTCATGCTGCCGCTGGCATCCAAAACCAAAACGATGTAAATTGGCACATCTGGTTTGGTAACAGAAGTTGGTGCAGTAAAGTTTGTTTGAGGCAAGGAAATTGATGAGTTTTTGGGCTGTATATCCAGAACGGGTAAACCGGTTTTCGGGTCGTATACACTGAAATAGACCTTGAGCGTCATCTCATCTGGTCGTTCCAGCGTCGAAACCATGCTGACGCGGATTGCCAGGCCTGATTGCTGTGCGTTCGCAGACAGCATGGGTGCAAAGGAAATTGTTAAGCATAGAACAACGAGCAGAAGTTTTTTCAATACTGGCGCCACAATGTCCTCTTTTGCTGATTAATTTTTTTGAATAAACATTGAAGTACAATTTAAAATATATTCCATTAATATTGTATAGTAAAACTTGTAATTTCCAATAGCCTAATCGGGAATTGCATTGCCCTTCGTTATGGGCACTTTAAATAACAGCCGCCATCCATATTTATTAACATAAAATTGGCGGGATTTATTATTAGTCCTTATTTTATCTGAATAATCATAAATTACAACCACCAGAATGTCTTGTCAATTTAGCCCGAGTCAAGCTTTTGAAAATTCTCAGTTGTCATTAAAATTTGCGAAGGTATCACCAGGTATAATATGAATGCCTTATAATTTATAAAAAGCTTTCTGTTCATGCTCAGAATCCGATCCCTTCTTGGTTTTACCCGCCATTCTTACTACTTGATGAGTGCTTTCCTGCTCATCTGTTTTTTGATTGTGTATATCTGGTGGCCGTTGGTGGAAGAGTATTTGTCTTACGCAGACAGCCGCCTACCCTGGTATGCGAATGTCGATTGGCTGCTTTTGGGTGTTTTTGCTTTTATGTCTCTGACTATCATGTCTCGCGCGGATCTCAAGGTGGACGGTTTGATCGTTTTCGTCGGTCTGTGCGGTGGTTTGGTGATTGAAAGCTGGGGCACACAAACCAATTTATGGCACTATTACACGGCTGAGCGTCCGCCGCTCTGGATCATTCCTGCCTGGCCGATTGCCTCGCTTTCCATTGATCGTATTACACGCAGCCTGCACAGGCTGAGCGCCAGGCTGGATAATGTCATTTTCAACGCAGCCTATTGGCTGACCTTTCTCTGTTTTTTTGCTGGAATGTTGGTATTTGTTGCACCTACTTTTGACAAATCTTACACCCAGGCAGCCCTGGTGATTTGTGCTACGATCATTCTGACCCCGATTGACAAACGCAGGGCTTTGCTCGTATTTGTGGCTGGTTCGGCCCTGGGGTATTTTCTGGAGCGTTGGGGCACTACCCGCGAGTGTTGGATTTATTACACCCACGAGACTCCGCCAGTCTTTGCAGTATTTGCTCACGGTATGGCGGCTGTTGCTTTTTGGCGAACTGGATTATTGGTGACTGGTATATGGGAAAAATTGGTTGTGAAAATAAAATTGCCGGGTAAAGTTGTTCTTCCATAGACAATATGGGTTTATTAAAAAAAGAAAACTTCATCAGGATTTATATCCCCTGATGAAGTTTTCTTTTTAGTGCGGCAATTATTTGTACTGCCTGGCTAATTCCACTAACGACTTGTAATACGGTTCAATGCTTGGAATGTAGTGCTGCTCATTTTTGGCGTGTGGTCCGATGCCGGTTTGACCCCAGACAACGGCCTGGCCGCCGGGTGCAAAGCGCGCGCTGGTGCCGGGAAGTTTGCGCCCGATTTTTGGTTCTTCTCCCGAAACATACCTGACTGCATTGATAAGTGCCTTTAGTGCCGGGTTGTTTAGATCGCAGGCGACGCCGTTTTCCATGACAGAATAAACCACTTCCAGCTCGTTCTCGGCGCAATAGGCGTCTACCGCAGCTTTGAGCGCAGTCGTATCATCTTGCGGAATGGGCCGGATTTCCACGCCCAGAATGCCTTCTGCAGCCGTAACATTATACACTCCTGGCGTTCCAACCTTGATAAAGGGGAATTTGGCCTGGGACAACCAGTTTGTGTTGGGTGAATCCGCCGCTGCCTTGAGCGTTAGTTGCCTGGCAAAAATCTCATTCAAGGCACTGCGGGCACTGAGTAGTTTTTCGCTCAGATCGCCAGCTCCGGCCACGCCTGAATGTCCTTTGGTTCCGCGTGCCAATACATCAAAGCGAATCACTCCGCGGTTTTCCACACAAATTTCGCCAAATAGCTCAGTTCCTTTTTCGCCTGTGCGTTCACCCGCGATAAAGAACTTGGGCGTGTAGCCATGTTCTTGTTTTAGAAGTTCCAATACCTGCGGCGTGCCCCAAGATTCAGTCTCGCCATTTTCCTCATTTCCCACCAACAAGAGGGAAATATTCGGGTATGGGGCACCGTTTTTGCACATATCCTTCATCCACACAAGGTAGGTGGCTACGACTGTTTTCATATCGGCAGAGCCGCGTCCGTGCAAATAATCGCCCTCAATATGCGGTAGGAACTGATTGTCATCTGGTTCCGGTTCCACCACATCGAAATGACCTGTGAGCAGAATGTCACCCAGTCCGTTTGTGGACTTATTTTTAGGCGAGTTGGGGAAGGTCGCGAGGACAGCAGGATACTTGCCGTCAAAGTAACGCACTTCGAGACCATTGTTTTTCAGATAGTCATGGATGAAAGCTCCGGCGCGGTGGACTTCATCCAGCCGTTCTTGCGGGCAGGCAGTGACGGAAGGGAAGCGAATCAGATGTTGAGACAAATCTACAATTTCAGCGGTTTTGTTCGGGTATTCAGTTTCAATGACAGACCCGGATGTTGGCCGGAAACGAACCGGCAGGTCGGGGTGGGCGCGGGCTTCTTTGCGCGCATGCATCAGTATTTCGCCGATTTTTCCAGCTTCTGCGCCAAGCAAGCCCAGCTTGTTGGCAATTTTTTCCACATCGGAGCGCACTTGTTCTTCGCGCTCTTCAGCCAGTTCCCGCATTACGCTTGGAGTTACTTCGTCATTTGCGCCGAGCTCCATGTGCAGGCGTGCGCGAAGTTTTTCGGCAGTGTTGGGGGCGCCGGCAGCCATCTCGACCAGAGGGGTGAGATCTTCCCACATTCCCAACGCTTCAGCCAGCGGACGTAGTTCGTCCAGAGTCCATTTTAGAAAAGCACGCATGGCAATGGGTTTCCCCGTCAGCGGGTTTTCAATTTCAGCGCGCAAACCGTCTTTGGCTGCGATTGATTCATTTGTGCGGGCACGTGGGATGTCTTCCCGGTCATAGCGGAAGGAACGCGCAAATTTATCATCTGCGAAGAAACGGATCAAGAGCAGATGCTTAAGCGTCATGTTTGCCACATCCAACTCTAGCGGATGCCCTCCGTCGTCTGTGCGTATTTCAACACGTCCCATTGGTAAGTTGATGCGTGCCAACAGGTTTTGTTTTTCAATCTGCCTGGCCATCTCTTCTGCCGGAGTGGTTTCGCCAATGGAGTACAGGCCGCGAGTGTACAAATCTTTAAGTTGGTCACCGGTGGTGGAGATCAAGCGTTCGACTGGTTCCGCAAAAGAACGCGCGCGTACTGGCGTCCAGTTGTTATTGCCGAAGCGAACCCCGCGCTGAACCAGATCGTAAGAGACTGCTTTGTAATCTTTGTAAGATCGATACAGGTCTGGCAGGTCAATTTCAGGTGGATTGGGGAAGGTCAAATTGCGAACCGAGTCATTTTCGGTCAGTACAACTACCCCTCGTCCACCCCTCACCAGTGCTTGCAGGGGGGTGGACGCGGATGTGGCGATGAACAGGGAAGCGAAGGCCCTGAGCAGGCGCGTCGCCTCGATATAAAATTCGGATTTATATTGGTCCAGATGGCGGCTGGCGCGCTCGGAAGCGGGCAGATGCATGAAGTCCCAGGTGAAGAGCGGGTCGGGCAGGGATAAGTTGATGTGGATGCCAGCGGTAGCAAGGGTCGTGCCGTACAGGTCTACACAGCGTTCAAGGTAACGGCGTTTGGCTATTCCCCAGTTTCCAGGAATGGAATCGTGATTGATCGCAGTTAAAAACAGGAGGTTACCATGCCAGTAGAAAAGCCGCTCTCCAAAAACTGATCCGGCCCGCGCCAGGGCATTTGCAAGCACGGCTTCCATCAATCGCGCTTCAAAGATTGCTCCGCGCGGGGTGTAATATGGCCGGGTGGCAAATTCCACCATCCAATGGAAGACTTCGAGCTGCGAGAAATTTCCAAGCCACGATGGCAGGCATTCGGCGCGCAGGTAGTCAACGAAGGATTGTTGTGCTGGTCCGGAACCAACAGTCAGCAGAGGTTTGAACTGCTCATCGAGCAGGTTCCATTCCAACTCCATGCCATTCAGACCACCGCTTGGGCGCTCTTTAATGGCGGATTCCAGCGCAAGTTTGTATTTCTCAGCAAATTTCGAGGGATTAAATGGCATGGTTCTCGCTCTCAGCTTTTCAAGGAATTTAATCCTTCCAGCAGTCGCTGGAAGGCGCCGGTGGTGCGCTCAACAGGAGTGGCATACGAGAATCGGATCCAGTCATTGCCAAAGGGTGAGAAGTACGCCCCAGGTACAACTGCCACGCCGTAATTTTCTGCGAGGTATTGGCCGAGCGGTTCGCTGTCGGCCCAGCCCTTGGCCTGGATATACTCGCCTACGTTAATGAAGGCATAGTATCCCTTGCCAATGATATGTTGGAAGCCGTTTTGTTCAAGCAGTGGTTTAAGCACTTTGCGGCTGGCATTTGTGGGGGCTACAATCGTTTCAGATGCCTGTGAATAACCCATTTCATAGGCAGCCATTGCAACTGCCAGGGAGTAAAAGGTTGGCATAACGGTATGTGAGGCGCGTGCGACGCTGAATTTGACCACGTCCTCGCTGGCAAGCAGGTGGCAGTTGCGGATATTTGATCCGCCCAATGATTTGGTGATACCATCCAGAAACATGAGTCGTTTGCGTTCTTCAGGGGTGAAGAACTGCAGGAACGAGTTCAAGTCCATCGGTTGCTCATCTGTGACGTAATGGTACATCCAGTCAAATAACACAAAGGGGATACCAGCTTCCAGAGCGGTTTTTGCCAGGGTTACCTGTCTGTCAATAGAAGTGGTTAAGCCGGTGGGGTTATCGGGATTTGTGATAACCAGCCCCGCCACTTTGCGTCCGGATTGGGCTGCAAACTTTACGGTTTCGCGGATGCCGTCTTCGGAATAAGCCCATGCGCTGGCAGGGTCGCCGGGAGACCACAAAACGTTTGCACCGATCCCGTAGGGACCCCAGTTGTATGAAATCCATGGCACGCGCGAGACTGCGATCACATCTCCCTCACGCCCGTAACCGAGGGTGAGCATGGCCTGGTAGGCTTTCACCAACGCATCACGTCCGCCGCTGGTGCCGAGCACATTGGCCGGGCCAAATCCCAGGGCCGGGTCAAGTTTCCAGTATTTCTCAATCACCGATTTGCGGTAAGGCTCGGTGCCAAACGGCATATCGTAGGAGGTTCCGTGTTCAATTTGCATCTGCGCGGCACGTTCCAAAATGACGCGCGGGACGCCCGGGAGTGATGCGCCGCCGTCTCCCTGCGAAGCATCGTAAACAGGGGCGCCGGGTTTTTTTTCCTGGTAGACCTTGAGCGATTTGTTGATCAAGAACATGCGCGAAGGTGGGATGGGCAGCATGTCTTTCAGATAGGGGCTAACAGGTACCAGGTTGGCGTCAGGTACTGCATAAACTGGGGTGGTATTGCTGATGCTCATGATTTCTCTCCTTTTAATATCCTGGCCCGATTGTCTGGGTGGGATTTAAGAAAACGCCCCGATGAATTCGGGGCGTTGGTTACGTTGGGTTTGACCTGTTTTCCAGCCTACAGTTGGAAGGTTTTCCCTGTGCACCAACACCCCGCAATCGTACGAGTGCGGTTGGTGAGCGAATTAGTATCGGTGTGCAAGGTTGTGTTTGTCATAATATTTCGCGCAAGCATACCACCGTGACTCTTGTGCGTCAAGCAATTAGTTGGTATGTTTTTAGGTACGACTTTTGTTGTGCTTTAAAAGAATAAATTCTTATGGTTTCAACGCCATGGCTGCCACATAATGGTGCAAGAAGTCGGCATTCTGATCCAGATCAATTGGCTCAGCCCGGGCCGCCAGACTTTCGCCCAGTGCAAAGCCCTCATCGTTTAAGAACATGGCTGCTCCAAAACCGGCGCCATTGGCGACCATCTCAACCGTCTCAGGGCGAACTGGCGGCAGCATACCCAGCCCCAATGCGGCATCAACGTCAATCTGCCCGCCGAAAGAACCGGTGAGGATTGTACGCTGCATGTCGTCTGGAGTCAGGCCAAGTTTGCCCATCAGGATATCTACCGCAGCTCGGATGGCTCCCTTGGCTTTTTGCAATTCACGCACATCCCACTGTGTCAGGCTGATTCTTTCAGCTTCATCTAGTACGATGCGCCGGCTGTTCTTTTCGCCGATTCTGATGCGGTCTTTCAGAATTTGTGGCGATTTGGAAATTCGGCCACTTTCTTCTATGACACCTGTGCGCCGCAGTTCGTGGATGAGACTTAATAAACCGGAGCCGGTCAGCCCAATCGGAGGTTTGCCCGCTATCGTTTCCAGGATCAACTGCTCCCCTTCGATGCGTGCTTTGGTGACTGCGCCATCTACTGCACGTGATCCGCAGGAGATATTCACGCCTTCAAAGGCAGGGCCTGCGGCTGTGGATGTGGTCAGAATGCGCTTGCCATCCGTGACCATCACCTCTCCATTGGTGCCCAGGTCAATGGCGATCATTGGTTCTGTTGCATTGTCAAAGCCAAAATAAGCCAGACAAGCCAGAGCATCCGAACCTACAAAACCGCCAATTAGCGGTGGCAGTGAGACCTGCACACCTTCAGCAAAAATGCCATCCATCAAGTAACTGGCATCCTTTATCGAAGCGCTGGAATGTGGTTCAAAAGGCATGACTGCAAGTTTGTGAATGGGCAGGCGTGCCAACAGATGATGCATGGCGACATTGCACACGATAGTGACGCGCTGGATGCGGCTGCGAACTTTTGCCGAGAGTTTAAGTGCATCTACGGCCTGGTTAATGGAAGCCAGCGCCAGGCGGTGCAATCTTTCGCTGTTCTCTGCGCTGGTAAGGGCGGCGTTCAAGCGTGAAATCACATCGGCCCCATAAACAGTTTGCTGGTTCAGCCCGGCGGCGCCTGCGCACACTTCTCCATCATCCAGCATGGTTAAAAATGCTGCGGCTGTGGTGGAACCCAGGTCAATGGCGAGGCCCAGCGGTGAGTCTGTCTGTTTGTAGCGCAAGCTGTTGCGGAAATTCTTATTTGAATAGACCAGAATAGGGGAGAGTACCACGCGCGCATCAGTTTCGATTCGCGCGCAGCAGGCCAGACGGTTGTCCAGAGCCAGTTCACCGGGGGTCAGGTGTTTCCGTTCAATGGCACCTGGCGCAGCTACGCCCGCCTCAACCAATACCTTGCACTTGCCGCAAGTGCCTCGTCCGGCGCAGGGCTGTTCAAGTGGCAGCCCTGTCTGGGCAACTGCATCACCAATTGTAGTGCCGGTGGCAACTTCTGCAGTTTTGGTTTCTGTTCCGTAGATGACTGTGAGAATAGGCATGGATTTGCTGACCGTCCTGGAATTTTTTTGCCGGTTCTGAAAATTGTAAAATTACATACGGAAAAATTGTGCCTGCTTTAGCGTGCCGCCAGGAGGAATAAGAATATATTCTTCTCCCACTTGATCGAGGCTGATCGCCATTGCCACCAACTGCTCAAGAAACACATCCGAGCCGATGATTTCTTCATAGCGCATTCCCCAGCGGGAACAGTATTCAGCCACTTCCAGGGCTTGAGGCCGGTAGGTTTCCAACTCTTGCTGGTTGCGTGCTACCATCGTCAGGCGCTTGTAATTGTGGTATTGCGTATCCATCAACCAGGCAGTTTTCTCAGGGCCGTATTTTAGTTCCAACTTGTTATGCTCCGAAAGAGGGTTGGTCGCTGCTTCCAGCCAGCCTTTGGAAAGATAATATGTTCCCGGTTCTTTGTCGATTTCTTCTCGATATGCCTGGTATGACCCAAGCAAAATGGCGATGCAATCATCGGTGCGAGGAATGAGCAGGAAATGCTTTCCGGCCTGGATATTATCCAGGCCGTTTCCGCACAGGCCATATCCCAGAACGATCAGGCTGGGTTGTTCGATGCTGTCTATGGCGTTCTGAATGGTCTGGCGCAGGTTCTTTGGAACTGCATGCAAGCCATAGTCGAAAAACGAGACTCGCGAACGCCATTCTTCTGGAATGATGTTTTCCAACCAGTGTTCGAAAACCTGGCACGATAGAATCACAACCGGTCGCTCCGGTGAATTGGCTGCGCTCATGCGCTTGTTTTCTCTTTTTCGCGTTTGCGGAAGGCCTTGATCCAGCGCATGCCGTACTCATCGCGTCCCATTGAAAGGTCAGCCGCCAGAACGGCGGTGTTAACTTCGGTCAGCAACGGGTTGGTGATTGGGCAGGTCAGCCCGGCATGGATCGCCATGGCGATAAAGGTTGCATTAATATATTTGCGGTCGGGCATGCCAAATGAAATATTGCTGGCGCCCATCGATATGTTAACCCCAAATTCCTTGACCACAAGCGCAATCGTATCCAGGGCAATACGTCCAGCCCGGCTGTCTGCGCTCATCGCCATTGCAAGCGGGTCGATGACCACATCTTCGATAGGGATACCGGCCTTTGCAGCACGTTGGATTATTTTGACAGCAACAGCAAAGCGTGCTTCGGGGGTCATCGGGATGCCGTTATCGTCCATGCACAAACCGATGACGGCTGCGCCATATTCTTTAGCCAGAGGAAGGATAGCATTGAGCGATTTTTCTTCGCCGTTGACAGAATTGATCAGGGCTTTGCCTTCATAAATAGAAAGGGCTGCGGCCAGTGCCAGGGGGTTGGCGGTATCGAAGCACAACGGTACATCCACCACTTCCTGTACATTGCGGATGATCTGTTGGATTAACACCGGTTCGTCCGCGCCGGGAACGCCAGCATTGATATCGAGCACAGGCGCCCCAGCTGCAACCTGATCCAGGGCGTCTTTACGCACGATGTCAAAGTTTCCCGCTTGAAGGGCTTCGAGAACGGCTTTTCGCCCGGTTGGGTTGATACGTTCACCAATGATTACGGTTGGCAGGTCACGGTGAATTTTAACGGTCTTGTTTTTAGATTTTAATAGGGTGATCAGGTTTTCGCTCATATTTCCTCTTGAAGTAAATAATTATAGCAGGTGTGGGGAATGTTTTAGGTTGGCAAGTTAGATGTTTTGTTCGCGAGATTCGGCATCTGCCAATATTTTTTCAATTTTTTCAGCGGTGCCATTTGGCAGCGACAGTGTTTGGTGAGTGCTGATGATCTTTTTCAGTTTCTTTGCCACCAGTTGGGCAGTGTCCTGACTGCCTTTTTTCTCCCATTGGGCATATGGGTTCCTGTCCAGTACGGTCGGCACCCAGGCTTCGGTGCGGCACAGGGCAGCCGAGGCTGGCTCTGCGATGAAATGACCGTTTGACCCGACTTTTTCCAGCAATTCGAGCATGATTGTCTCGCGGTTGACCTGTATTCCGCGCATAATACGCGCGGTCATGCCGATGATTTCATCGCTCAAGACGAGGTAAGATAGTGAACCGATGTCTGCGCAGTCCAAAAATCCAACATCATGTACCAGGGAAGCGCCGCTCAACGAGGACATCAACACCTGGATGGCAGCCTCCGCCCCGGCCTGGGCATCGATGCCCTTGCTTTCTGATGCGCCAGCCGTGCCCATGAATGGTATTCCCAGGTAACGAGCCAAATCCACGGCCGCTGCACTGTGCAGGCTCATTTCAGGAGATCCATAAGCAGGGCGGGCGGTGCGCAGATCCATCATGGATGGCACGCCGCCTATTACCATTGGAGCGCCGCGTTTTGTGAGCTGCACAATTGCCAGGGCAGTCAGGACACTTGCCAGATGCATCACCAGCGCACTGGCTCCGCTGAATGGCGACTCCAGCCCCACGGTTGGCCCACCAAGGCAGATGATGGGAATATCGTGTTCAGCTGCCCAGCGCATATTTGCGACCGGCAGGTTGGCAAGGCGCAGTGGAGACTCATAGGTGGTGAAGAAAGCGTAAATAGGCTTGCGGCGCAGCGCGGTTTCGCTTTCTACCGCGGCGAGTGCCATTTTGTGGATATCGGCCAGAGTTTCTGTGGTGTTTGCCCAGGCGATCAGTGGTTTGGTGGTATTGGCGAGCATTTCAGCAAATTCATAGATGGGCGATAATACTGGGGTCACATCGTCAAACAGGCTCAGGCTCATCACATAGTCTATGTTTGGCAGGGCATCGCATACCAGTGCGGTCATCCCGGCATCCCCTCGGCGTGCGCGCCGGCGTTCTCCGGTTTGCGGATCGATGAAATAGGTACAGGTTGGGCCAGGGCCAAAGTGGACATGATCTGGAGCAACCCGCATTTCTTGCGTGTAATCACGGCTCCACAAGGTAAAAGTGCGCGGTGTAGCAGCAATCGCATCCTGAATGATATGCGCTGGTATACGCACCTGGTCGCCTTCTACATCTGCGCCGTGAGCTGCCAGTAGTTTTTTGGCATCTTCATTTTGGATGCGTACGCCCACGCGCCATAAACATTCCAGGGTGGCGTGAAAAAGCTCTTTACACTGCTCATCTGATAGGACACGGAATTGGGGTGTCTGGGTTCCAGAATGATTGGCAAGAATCATTTATTTTCGCTCCATAATAATCAAAAGTTAACATCACTGGGTTATACGTGCCCGTAATAGTCACGATGAGCAACAATTGAATACGCATAATCGAGAAGTGTACCCCAACTGAAGACCGGGATGTCGATAATACGCTGCAAAGCGCGGGCGAAAGGTGGAAAGCCAGTACACTCCAGCACCATTGCACCCATTGAAGAATTTTTGCGGTAGAAATCGACGGCTACTTCCAAAAATTCAGATTCAGCTTTGTCATAATCTGCGGAAGGTGGATCGGTGCGCAGGCCATTTGTCCACAGGTGGTCAAATTCCTCACAGCGCAAATCATCCATTGCGCCGCCGATGATGTAATTTGATCCTATTTGAATGCCCACGGCACTCAGATGTTGGTCGGTAAGGTATTGTGAGTTCGCCATTAAGATACCGACCACTTTTTCTGGGCTGATTATTTGTTGCGCCAGTGGTACTTGCAGCAGGCTTGACATGAAAACCGGAATATTTACATGAGCCGCAACTTCACGTTGAAAATAGGCGAAATATCCACACTCGCCGATAATGGCGCGGCAGCCCATTTGTTCCAGGTTTTTGGCGGCGCGCAGCAAAGCTGCCAGGCAGGGTGACTTGTCTGGCTCAACCACCAGCCGCCGGATATCCACATCTCGCGCAATCTCGTATTGGATGGGAAAGGGATAGCCGCTGGCATTGCGCACATCTCCTGGAAAAGCAGGATAAACATCATCCAGCAGAATGACACCCAGGCCCATGCCGTAGCTGCGTTGATTATTTCGCGAAGTGATGCGTTGAATGTCGGGATCGTGAAGTTGGTGTAGGCTCATGGTAAGAAAATCCATGCAATTAAAAATGCGTATAGCCGCATCTGATAACATGGATAAGATTTGATGTTATTTTCCGATTTTTGAAAGTGCCTGGTCAATGTCTGCGATAATATCGTCAGCAAATTCCAGCCCAACTGAGAGACGAATCAGCCCATCGTCGATGCCTGCCTTATCGCGCTCGGCCTGGGTCATGTGCTCATGTGTAATGGTGCGCGGATGCATGCAAATGGTGCGGCTGGTTCCAAAGGTGACAGCATGAATAACCAACTTAAAACTGTCCATCACCGTGCGGGCGCTGGGAATTCCGCCTTTGACCACAAATGAGAGCATCCCGCCCCCGGTTTTCATCTGGCGCTGTGCAAGGTCATACTGTGGGTGAGTTTTTAGCCCGGGGTAGTTGACCAGCTTGACCTGCGGCTGCTGGGCCAGATATTCAGCCACTTTTTGAGTATTGACGCTGTGTTTTTCCATACGCAGGGAGAGAGTTTCCAGATATTGCAGGGTTAGCCAGGAATCGAATGGCGGCATGATCGCGCCGACGAATTCGGTAGTGTTCCAGCGGATGTCTTCTGTAAGGTCTTCCGGTCCAATAATTGCGCCGCCTATTACAGTGGCATTCCCTGCTAGAAATTTGGTAATGCTGAGCAGGATGATATCCGCCCCAAAATCCATTGGGCGTTGGATGGCGGCAGTGGCAGTGGTGTTATCAACCATCAGTGGGATATTATGTGAATGTGCCACATCTGCCACTGCTTTGATATCTGTTACAAATAGGGCGGGGTTGCTGGGGGTTTCCACCCAGACCAGTTTTGTTCTGTTATCGATTTCTTTATCCCAGGATTTGGGGTCTGCCGGGTTCTCTACAAAACGAAACTGGACATTGCATCGTTCAGGGAAGATGGATGCGGCCTGTTTGTACCCCTCGCCAAAAATATTTAGACTGGTGACAATATTATCGCCGGGCCTGGCGATGGTGAAGATTAAATTAAAGAGTGCCTGTGAGCCTGAACCGGCTGTTACCGCTGCCTGACCGCCTTCGAGTACTGCCAGACGCTGTTCTAGAATATCTGCGGTGGGTGTTTTGGTACGCCCATAAACAGGGTACGGTATCGTATCAAAATTTTGGTAAGGATACGTCATTGAAGGAATCATTGGCGCGGTAAAGGCGCGGAAACGTTCCAGGTTTTCATCCGGACGAAAACCAGCGTGAAGTGAGTTTGTTTCAAACCCCAACTTGTCATTGGGCGTTACGGGCCGTTGGAAGCTTGGGTCAAATTTCCAGGGGTTGCGGATAAAGAATTGTTTTTTTTCGTGCATGGTGATGCTGCCTCCAATGTTGTGATGAGTGGTAACCGTCTCACCTAAATCGAGATATTGGTTAATTCCTGTTGAGACATGTGGCAATAGATTAGATGGCCTTCTCCCATATCTCTTTTGGGTGGCTCTTCTTGTTCGCAAATACTGCCGATTTTGAATGGGCAGCGAGTGTTAAATCTACAACCTGATGGCGGGTTGACGGCGCTGGGTACCCGCCCGCTCAGGCGCACTTTGGATGGCGGCGCATCAGGGTCGGGGCGTGGTACTGCTGCCAGCAGGGCGGTCGTATATGGGTGATTGGGTGCGTGGTAAATGGTTTCGCAAGGACCTATTTCAACGATCCTGCCCAGGTACATGACGGCAACTTCATCAGAGAAGAAGCGCACTGAACTAAGGTCATGTGAGATCAGGATGATCGTTGTATTTCTGGTGTTTTGGATTTCAAGCAATAGATTTAACACTGCCGCTTGAACAGAAACATCCAGGGCTGATACGGGCTCGTCGCATACCACCATTGCCGGGTTGGTGGATATGGCACGGGCAATTCCTACACGCTGTTTTTCGCCACCACTTAATTGGCGGGGAAGACGGTTATAGTAGCTTTCATCCAACTTAACTGCGCGGAGAAGGCGTTCCACCTCGGCGCGCACCTGGTCTGGTGGTACGGTGTGGAAACGACGCAGAGAGAAGGCAATTTGGTCACCTACGCTGTAGGATGGGTTAAGAACACCGTTGGGGTCTTGAAAAACCATTTGCAAATCGCGGATTGATTCAATGCTGCGTTTATTCAATTGATTGGTGATATCGACGTTCAAAAATTCGAGCTGGCCGTTATAGACTGGCTCAAGTCCTACAATGGCTTTGGCGATGGTGCTTTTACCACAGCCTGATTCTCCAACGATCCCCAGCGTGCGCCCGCGCTTGATGGTAAAGCTGACATCGTCTGATGCGCGCACGTATTGACGTTTTTCCAAACCAAACAGCCCGGCAACTGTTTTGAAAGGGACGGGGTAATACACTTTGGCTTCTTTTACATCAAGAACTGTTTCGGTATCTGGCTCAGGGATTGGGCTTTTAACCTTTTCCGGTTGTTTTTTTATCAATTCGGCAGCTGCCCAAACCTGCCGCACCCCTTGCCAGTCACTTCCACGCCGCAGGCAGCGAACTTTGTGCCCTGGTTCTATTTCTAAGAGTGCCGGGTGATCAATTGTGCATTCTCCACGAACCTGTTCGCAACGGGGAGCAAAAATGCAGCCCTGCGGCAGGTTTGCCGGAGACGGTACACGTCCAGGAATGGGATACAAAGTGCGAGTGCCCTTGGGAGCATCTACGTCTGGCAGGCAGCGCATCAGACCCATCGTGTAGGGATGCAATGGATTGTGGAAAATTTCATCCGTAGTGCCAATCTCGACGATTTCACCGGCATACATAACGGCTACTTTGTGCGAAACGCGCGCCACCACACCCAGGTTGTGACTGATGTACAGCGCTGCTGTGTTGTATTTTCTCTGTAGTTCTGCGATCAAATCCAGCACAGCGGCTTCGACAGTCACATCCAGGGCGGTGGTCGGCTCGTCCATGATTAGCAGGGATGGATTGTTGAGCATCGCCATCGCGATCAGCACACGCTGCTGCTGCCCACCGGAAAGCTGGTGCGAATAGCGCCTTAGAACTCCTTCGGCATCTGGCATGTAAACCTTTTTCAAGGCATCCAGAGACTCGGCGATGGCATTCTCTTTGGTAAAGCCGCGATGCACAATCAGGCTTTCAATCATTTGATCCTGTATCTGCATCGATGGGTTGAGCGCGGACATAGGTTCCTGATAGACCATGGAGATATCGGCACCACGCAGTTTGCGAAGTTCCTCCTCAGAGCGACCGCGCAGTTGCTGCCCTTTGAAGAAAATGTCACCACGGGTTATTCGCCCGTTACGTCCGAGAAAATTCACCATAGAAAAAGCAACAGTGCTTTTACCACAGCCAGATTCTCCGACCAGACCCAGATTTTCGCCGCGATAAATATCAAATGATACATCGCGCACTGCGTCCACATCCCGCTTGCGGGTTTTATAGGTGATAGCCAGATTTTTTACCGAGAGAATGGGCTCAGTTTCATCCATAAGTAGGTACCTGTAAGGTTACTGGTAGCGCATGCTTTCTTCACGAACGCCATCGGCAAACATATTTAACCCGATGACGAGTGTGACAATGGCCAGCGTGGCAGATAATACCGGCCAAATATTAGCAGTCATGTGGCTGTGTCCTTCTTGAACCATGCCACCCCAGTCTGGCGTTGGTGGTGGTAACCCCAATCCCAGGAAGCCAAGTGTGCCGATATAGAAGGCCGCATAGCCAATGCGCAGCAAAAAATCAACGATCAATGGGCCGCGGCAATTGGGCAGAATTTCCCGCAGCATGATCATGTAATCAGGGTCGCCGCGGAGTTTGGCTGCCGCTACATATTCGCGGGTGCGTATATCCATGGTGAGAGCGCGAACGAGACGCGCAATACCCGGTGCACCGCCGATTGCGATTGCAATAACTACATTGAAAGAAGATGGGCCAAGTGCGGAAATAATAATCATGTATAGCAGGATGGTCGGGAAAGCCATCAGGGCATCCAGAATGCGCATGATGGTTTCGTCCACCCAGCCACCGTAATATCCAGCAGGCAGCCCCAGCACCAGGCCTACCATAAAAGCCACAAAAACCGATAGCGGCCCGAGCGATAGAATTGTTCGTGCTCCGTAAGCGACTCTGGACCATACATCGCGCCCCAAATTATCGGTGCCGAGTACGTGAACCACTGAAGGTCCATCATTGACGAACTTATAGTCTTGTTCCAAAGGTCCGTGAGCTGTAATAAGCGGAGCGCAGATTGCTACCAGTACCCATATCATCACCATTACAAACCCAATAACGGCCGTCGGTGACGAAAGTACCAGTTCTGCAAGTTCTTTAACACTATCCCAAAATTCTTTGACCATGGTCTTAAATCGGGAAGGTGGGTTGCTCAACTTTGGAGGCGCCAGGTTTTCTGTGGTCATGTTGGTTGCTCCTAGGAGTAACGGATACGTGGGTTGATCAGTGAGTAGACCAGGTCTGCGACCAGTTGTGTGCCTACTGCCAGAACAATCAAGACCATTGCGCCAGCTTCAATCGAATAAACATCTTTATAAAGCGCAGCATTAAGAATAAAGTTACCCAATCCGGGGAAACCAAAAACTGATTCGACTACCACCAGACCGCCAATAAACCAATTGATGTGAAGCATGATGACTGTGATGGGTGCCATCATTGCATTTCTTAGCACGTGGGTCATGACCACCTGTCTATAAGTCAGACCTTTAAGAATAGCTGTGCGCACATAGGGACTGTTCATTACTTCTACAACGCTCGAGCGTGTAATACGCAGCACGTAACCAATTTCCACCAGGCTTGCGGTTAATACCGGCAAAACTAATAAGCGCGGATCTTTGAGAATGGCATTTTCAGATGCGAAAACAGCTGCACCCGGCAATACTTTTAGCCAGATGGCAAAAATCATGATAAGCAGGATGCCTGTTGCAAAATCGGGGGATCCGGCAGTAATGAGGCCGCCGATGGAGATAACCCGGTCGATCAGCTTGCCCTCATTCAACCCAGCGATCAGGCCTAAAATAACAGCGGTTGGGATGGAAACAAGAATGGCTAAAAAGGCCAGAATGGAAGAGTTCAAGATTCGGCGTCCAATTACATCCGAGACTGGCGCATTGTAGCGCAGAGACATGCCTGCTTCGCCGCGCGTTAAACCTTTGTTGAGTGGAATATATTCCACCGGGGCACCGGCTGTCTCGGTCCAGCCAGAATAATTGAGGCGGTATTCAATCCCTCCCGAGCCTTTTACCCATTTCGCGGCACGGTTGCCTGTGTCAACGCCCCAAAAATAGGTTTCACCAGTAGCAGTGTTCACTTTCCATGCGTTTTCATCCAGCTCGGGATGCGTTGTTCCATCGGGCTGCCGGAGGAATTTTGTGAGTTTACCATCCTCCATTTCCCATTGTGCAAGGTTGCCATCTGGTAAAACCACCCACCACTGCTGAGATTTTTTTACCAACCCCTGAACTGAGATGGTCTCTGTCAATGGCAGGCCAATTTCGGGAGCGGCTTGCCAATCAGAGCCAAATAACCAGGTGATGTAACGCAAGGCTACTGGCCGGGTGAGCCCCAACTGCTTGGAAAGCGAAAGCTCCTGCTCGGGCGTGGCATACGCCCCGAGAATGTTGCGAGCAACATTCCCGGGGGCTATTTCCACGATGGCGAAGACAAGCATGGAGACCAGTACCATGGTGAGCAGCATGGCCATTAAACGCCGGACAATATAACGCGCCATTGTTTTTCCTGTGTTGGTAGAGACGCAAAGGATTTGCGTCTTTGCAAGGGTTTTGTGCCGTTACAACTACTGGTTGTTGATCCAGGCCTGCTCACGCTCTACAATCGCGTGGATGGCTTTCTGAATATCTTCGGAAAGAGCTTCCGTTTTGTGTTTTGCCAGTATATCATCTACCATTTTTGCTGCGCGGGCTTCCATGGTGGTGCTGCCGCGTTTTTGCCAGACAGAATATGGGTTTTTGTCGATCAGTTTGGAATAGAACGGTTCTTTGTAGTGGCGGACAGTGTGCTCGTGTCCCAAGTAGGCGCCGGTGGGACCGAGTTCTTCGATCACGTCCAGGGCGAGGGTTTCATCATTTACTACAACGCCTGCGGTTGAGGCGCGCAGGAAGCCCAGGATCTCATTGCAAATGGCCATCATTTGCATGCTGCCTTGCAGACCAGAATCCATAAACCCTACATCATGAACAATATTTGCCCCGTGAAGCAGGGATGTCATCAGGCTTATGGTTGCTTCAAACCCGGATTGCTGATCCAGAACTTTAGAGTCGGTCGATCCGCCCAGACCAAAAACGGGCAGGTCATAATGCTTTCCCATCGAGGTTGGCACACCCTGCTCATCAGCCAGAACGTAATTGCCGACCATTGTCTGTAGATTATACGGACCGCCATTCCAACCTGGTACAGCGATTGGCGCACCGGGGCGCACAAGTTGCGAAAGAACCACGCCAAGCAGGATACCGGCATTCATGGAGGCCATGCACCCCGCAGTAGTTGCAGGAGAGTTTACGCCGCCGGCATTAAGTGGGATGTAGAGCAGCGGAAGGCCTTTTTCTGCGAGGTACATGCACTTTTGCAGAGCTTCCGCGTTTGCGATCAAGCCGGATGTAACATTTATATAGCAGGTTGCGAAAGGTTTTTTCTGAAAAGCCTGGGCACTACCTGCCACAGCTTCACACATTTCGATTGCTGCCACGCAGCCTTCAAAATCTGGGGTAACGAAAACGATCGGCTTGGTGGTGGTGTTGAGCATTACTTCCATTTGATAGCGATCATAAATACGCTGATCAACATCTTCTGGTAGGAATGCTGACATGACAAAATCAAATTCAGGCAGCGCGTCCATCAGGGTAGAGGCTTGGCGCACATCACTTAATACAGGTCGCCGCCGTTCACCGGTGTGGTGGTCCAGAATATTCAGGCAGTCTGATCCACCGCCGTAATAGGTATTGTATTTGCCCGCGCGCATGGCCACCTGCCCTTTACGGTTGTAAAGGGTAATGGTTTTAGGGGCTGTAGCAAGCGCATTTGCTACCATATATTCGGGAATTCGCACACGAATACCATCAGCCAGTGCGCCGCCTTTCACTAAAATGTTCAGCGCTTTTTCATCGTGTACATCTATGCCCACACGTTGGAGAATTTCCAGGCTGGCCAGGTGGATTTTTTCGCATTCCTGCGGGCCCAGTCGGGCGTAATGGGCGCTGGTCATGCTGTTGCCGTGAGTTTGGATCATCGTCTTGCCTCTTTATTTATGTATAAAATGGTTTGTTCCCGGTCAAACCCGGGATTTTGTATAAAAAATTCCCGCACCGGGGAATCTTGCAATTTCCCGGTGCGGGTCTGAGATGTTTTACGCGTCTTTCCAGGTTTCGTAGAAGATGGCGTATTCGTCAGGGGTGGGTTCGATGCCGTGAACGTTTTTGCCGTAAATCTTCCACACACTCATAAAGAAGGGCAGGCAGATTGAGCCGCGTTCTTTTTGAATGACTTCCAGTTTTCCTACCAGTTCTTTGCGCTTGTCTACATCCAGTGTTCCAATTGCCTGGGTTAGAATGTCGCTAAATTCCTTGTCAACCCAGCCAGATTCATTCCAGGCACCGGGTTTGCCTTTGTCGTCGGCTGTGTAAGCTACGGCCAACGTCATGGGAGCCAGGGTGCGGTGAGACCACCAGGTAATACCCATGTTGCAGGTGGTCCAGATATTCCAATACTCTGTGGCGGGCATGGGCTTGAGGTTGATCGTGAAACCACCGGCAGCGGCATCTTCTTTGAGTGCTTGCGCATATGCCATGGATTCAGGCCAGTCACTGGCAACTGATAGCTCAACCGTTACGCCATCCGGATAGCCAGCGGTTTTGAGCAGTTCTTTTGATTTAGCTGTGTCAAACGGATAAGGTTCAACTGCTACATATTCGGGGTTGGCCTGTCCAACGTGGCTGTCGTTGCCAATGGTTCCCTGGCCTTGCAGCGCCAGAGCAAGGATCTTCTCACGGTTCTGGCAATGTTTCAGGGCCTGACGTACTTCATTCTTTGTCCAGGGTTCCTGGTCAACGCGCAAGCGCAAGACGCGTGTTGCGGTAGTGGGGGTGGCGACGACGGTCGTCTTGGCATCATCTTTCAGGGCTTCCCAGATGGCTACGTTGGGTTCCAGAATGGTATCCACCTGTGCGCTCTGATAGGCAGAAAGGTCGGCCGAGCGGTCTTCGCCAAGCTGTACCATGACGATTTCATCCAGGTAAGGCAGCGGTTTGCCATCTTCGCCCATGCGCCAATAGTCATTGCGGGCTTTCAGGCGGCAGCGTTCGCCAACCACATACTCTGCCATGACGAATGCGCCTGTGCCGATGGGTTCCTTGGTAATGTCGCCGCCAAAGCCCGCGGGTACGATACCAGCTGCATATTGGGCCAGGTGTTCCGGGATAAAGATGGAAGGGCTTTTTAGCTTCAGTGTAACGGTGTAATCATCGGTCTTTGTCACGCCGGTCATATCCAGATAGCTCATGGCGCCGTACATAGAAGATTTGACCGATTCAGTCAACCACTGTTTGAAGTTGAACATCACATCATCGGCGTTGAATTCTTTGCCGTTGCTAAACTTAATGCCCTTGCGGAGAACCAAGGTCCAGGTCAGTAGATCATCGCTGGCTTTCCAGCTTTCCAAAAGGTATGGGTGAGTGATGCCTTCTGGGTCTGTATGGGTAAGATATTCGATTACATGCCGCCACGGGTGCGAAGCGCTGACCAGCGAGAACGTGGCAGGATTGTCAACGCGTTCTACGCGGGTTGCACAAGTCAAAGTGCCGCCGCGTTTAATGGCAGGCGCGGAAGTGGCAGTCGCGGCTACAGCTACTGGGGCTGAAGTTGCAGCGGCTGGTGCGGGTGTTTCAGTTGCGCAGGCAGCCAAAAATTGAGCAGCCGTCAGAGACATGCCAACGAGTGTAGAGAATTTTAAGAAATCTCGGCGGGAGATGCTGCCTTTACGAAGCTCTTCTTGCGCCTGGCTTACTACGGGATGGATCTTGTTTTCTTCCATTTTTACTTTCTCTCCTCAATAGTTTGACCTTGATTTAGATGTACGCAAATAACCTAAAAGATGGGCTGCATTTATTGCTTTTGTGAACTACGCACCTCCGTTGTATGTTTCGGCAAGTTTCTGTAAAGGGGTTGCCTGAAATATTTTCATAATCAGGGCAGAGCTTATAGTCCATAATTGCATCATAAAATAGAATTATCACTATATTAGCATCTAATATATCAGAAGTCAACAAAAAGGCTTATAGAAATATTAGAACTTGCAAATTGATATATCATGTGATAAGATTTTTAAGTATTAAGGAGTATATATGTTTCCAACTTGGGATGAAGAGCCCACATCCAAAAACACAATTTACATAGAATTAAGACGTTCTATTATTATGCGGCATCTGATGCCAGGTGAACGATTTGACGTGGAAGCTCTGGCGCTGCAATACAAAACAAGTGTGACACCAGTTCGGGATGCGTTGCAAATGCTCAGCCAGGATGGACTTGTTAATATTAAGCCTCGCTCGGGATATTTTGTTTCACGAACAACATTGAAGCAATTAAGAGACATGCTCGACTTGCGTCATGTTATCGAATTAGCTGCAGTGGAGCGAGCCGCTATCAAAATTACCCCTGCGCAAGTTGCAGAATTACGCCATGTGCATGCTGGTTATACCGGTGATGACGATGAATCTTATGATCGTTATACTGACGAAAATCGCACTTTCCATTATCTACTGGCGAAAGCATCGAGTAACCATGAAATTATGCAATTGATGGGCCGCCTTCACGATCGCCTGGCACCCTTTATGGTGATGAGACACGGCGGACGCAACCAGGAAGCAACTCACAATCGCATTATTGATGCGCTTGAAGCGCATAACGTGGATATAGCACGGGAAGCTCTTTTGGATGATATTGAGCGTTCTCATGAATCAATATTGGATAAAGTATTACAGGAAGAAGCCGATTCCTGGCATGTCGGTTAAGCGGAAGGCTGCATCTTTCACCCACATCAGAATCCCATCCCGAGATTGAACCGGGATTTTCATAAAAATTTTGACAAGGATGTGCTATGGACCTGAAAGAAATTTACCAAAACGTAGTAGATGGACAAGCCGCTGAAGTGGAAGCAGGTGTTAAGGCTGCCCTGGCTGCCGGGATTGCTGCAGATGAAATCTTGAACAAAGCATTGATTGCTGCTATGGGCGAAGTCGGACAGCGCTATGAAGAAGGCGATTTGTTTGTGCCAGAAATGTTAATCGCGGCGCGCGCCATGCAGGCTGGTTTGCGACTGTTGAAACCTCACCTGGCTTTGACAGATACTAAAGCAGCTGGCAAGGTAGCAATTGGAACCGTCAAGGGCGATCTGCACGATATTGGCAAGAACCTGGTTGCTATGATGTTGGAAGGTGCTGGTTTTGAAGTGCGCGATCTTGGAGTGGATGTTACTCCAGAGGCTTTTGTGAAAGCCGCTCAGGAAGGTTCTCAGTTGATCGGTATGTCTGCTTTGCTGACCACCACCATGAGCAATATGGAAATTACCGTTCAGGCGATTAAAGCTGCCGGGCTGCGTGACACCGTCAAAATCTTTATTGGAGGTGCGCCAGTTACCCAGGAATATGCAGATAAAATTGGTGCAGATGGTTTTGCTGCCGATGCTTCCAGCGCTACGCGTGTTGCACATCAATTATTGGCTGCTATGTAAGTAATTGCAGGCAGTTTGATTGCAGCTTTTCAAGCGAATGTGGTTTACAATAAATTTATCTCGGGCCAGTAGCGCGCTGCCAGGATACCGGCTCCCGCTCTGGCTCGTGTACCTTAATCTGTTCCGACCCTATTCTCGTAGAAGGAGATTATCATGACCGACCGCAAGAAAGTAGGTTTACCTACCCTGTATAAAAAAGTAACAGATGGCCAGCCCATCACCTGGTTAACCTGTTATGACTATCCCACTGCATATCTTCAAGAACAGGCCGGGATTGACATGATCCTGGTGGGTGACAGCCTGGGAATGACAATGCTTGGTTATGATTCAACACTGCCTGTAACCATGGAAGATATGATGCGCCATACCCAGGCCGTACGCCGCGGAGCGCCAACGGCTTTCCTGGTTGGCGATATGCCGTATATGAGCTACCAGCCTTCTGTGGAAACTGCGGTTCGCAATGCTGGACGCTTTATGGCTGAATGTGGCTGCGATGCCATCAAGCTGGAAGGTGGCGTAGCAATGGCCGACCGCATTAAGGGTATCGTTGATGCCGGGATTCCTGCTATTGGCCACTTAGGACTTACACCTCAGTCCGTCTCTGCGCTGGGTGGTTTCCGTGTACAGGGTAAATCGGCTGCAATGGCAAAGAAGATTGTTGACGATGCCAAGGCCCTGGAAAAGGCTGGTGCATTTGCCATTTTGCTCGAACTTGTTCCGGATCGTTTATGCAAACTAATCACAGAGAGAGCTGAGAACTGTATCATCATGAGCCTTGGGTCAGGTCCGGATGCCCATGGACAGCTCTTGATTTACCATGATATGTTTGGACTGTACCCCAAGTTCACTCCCAAAATGGCCAAGGTGTTTGGAAATGCTGGCGAAGTGATCTTGAATGGTCTCAAGCTGTATGCAAGCGAAGTCACTACCAAAACCTTCCCTTCACCAGAAAACTGGTTTGGTATGAAAGACGAAGAATTCGACGAATTAACAAAAATGCTCTAGGGTGAAAAAAATGACGTCATACGCTCAGCGCACCAGCCATCTCAAACCCGAAGGCGCCTACCAGGTGCTTGCTAAAGCTAATAAGCTTGAGGCAGCCGGCAGAGAGATTGTCCACTTTGAGATTGGTCAACCAGATTTTGATACATTTGCCAATGTCAGTATGGCTGGTATTCGTGCCATTACCGAGGGCCGTACGCGTTACACTCCACCTTCTGGCATGCCCTCTTTACAACAAGTGATCGCCGATGATTGCGGCCGCCGCCGTGGAATTCATATTGATGCGGCTGAAGTAGTGGTGGGACCGGGGGCAAAGCCTGCCCTATTTTTTCCCACCCTGGCCTTGATTGAGCCAGGGGATGAGGTTATCTATCCTAACCCGGGGTTTCCTACCTACGAGGCCATGATAAAAGTGGCAGGCGGAGTGCCGGTCGCTGTGCCGTTACTTGAAGAAGAAAATTTTTCCTTTGACATGCAGATCTTTGACAGTTTGGTCAATGCGCGCACAAAATTGATCATCATCAACTCGCCCAGTAACCCTACTGGCGGCGTGATGCCAATGGCTGATCTTGAGCATATTGCGGAGAAGGCTCTGGAGTTTGATTGCTGGGTTATGTCAGATGAGATTTATGCCCGCATTGTTTATGATGGATTAGCCGTACCATCAATTGCGACAATCCCAGGGTTGCAAGGGCGCACTATTATCGTGGATGGCTTTTCAAAAACATATGCGATGACGGGCTGGCGGTTGGGTTACGGTATCATGCCGCGCGAATTGGCAAACCGGGTAGGGTTGCTGTTGACCCATTCCATTGGTTCAACTGCCCAGTTTACCCAGTTCGCAGGTGTGGAAGCGGTACTTGGACAACAAGACCAGGTGAATGCAGTCGTTGCCGAATATCAGCGCCGCCGTGATCTGATCGTTGACGGTCTGAATGCTATTCCTGGCTTCCATTGCCAGGTGCCTCAAGGCGCATTTTATGTTTTTCCCAACATAAAAGGTACCGGGATGAGTTCCAACGAACTCGCCAACCTTATTCTGGAAAAAGCCGGCGTAGCGCTTTTGCCGGGTTCATCTTTTGGCGAATATGGTGAAGGTTACTTGCGCCTGTCTTATGCCAATTCTATTAAAAATATTGAGCTTGGCCTCGAGAAAATTCGTTCTGTACTCTAGTTTATCAGTTCGGTTTTAGCTCAATATTGTATGAATAAAAAAGAAATCCCTGCGAAAACAGGGATTTCTGGTTTTATTGGCATGAAAGAGTTAATTTCTAACCGTCTCAATAATATTTTGGCAATCCAACTTATTAATAAATCTCGCAGGATTGCCTGCAAATGGTTTAATTGTCTTTGCTGCCAGTTTAATATGTATCTCCTAAAAATAATAGATGCAGCCCCACAATTCTCAAAAGGTGAAATACGATAGGCTTGCATACCACCCAGTCTTTGTCTTTCAAAGGATACGAGTATAATTATCTAACCTTAGAATGTATGGAGAATAATAAATGGATTTGTTCTCACGCTTATTTCGTTCACGCATTCCCGTGATAATTGCAACAGAATTGCAAGATAAATACAGAGCCAAATCCGGCCATTTATTACTTTTATGATGAAAATTGCCATCGTTCATGAGTGGTTTACCGCTTTGGGCGGCTCAGAAAAAGTGGTTGAACAGCTTCTGCAGGTTTTTCCAGATGCAGACTTATTCAGTTTAATAAATTTCTTGCCACAAGATCAGCGCTATCTTTTAAAAGGACATGCTGTTGAGACAACGTTTCTCCAAAAAATGCCATTCATTAATGCCAAAAATTACCGCAGTTATTTGCCTTTCATGCCTTTGGCGGTTGAACAAATAGATCTATCTGGATATGATGTAGTTTTATCAAATTGCCATGCTGTAACAAAAGGGGTTATTACCGGGCTGGACCAGCTTCATATTAGCTATATTCACACTCCGATGCGGTATGCATGGGATATGCAGAATGCATACCTCGAAAATAGTGGTATGAAAGGCATTAAAGGTGTTGTTGCCCGTATATTATTGCACTATATCCGTTTGTGGGATGCTAGTTCTGCAAATCGCCCGGATATACTAATTGCGAATTCAGAGTTTATTGCAAGGCGAATCCAGAAAATCTATCGTCGTCCATCTCAAGTGATTTATCCCCCAGTGGATACGGATTATTTTTGCCCGGAAGATCTAGCTGCGTTTCAGCAGGGGCATCAACGTGATGATTTTTACTTTACCGCATCCCGTTTTGTGCCATACAAACGGATCGATTTGATCGTTGAAGCTTTTCGAGCTATGCCCGATAAAAAGTTGATTATCATCGGAGATGGCCCGGAGCTGCCACGGTTAAAACACTTATTTGGCGGCAATATTACCTGGCTTGGTTTCCAGCCTTCAGATGTGTTACGAGATAATTTACGTCGTTGCCGTGCTTTTATCTTTGCCGCCAAAGAGGATTTCGGGATCATGCCGCTCGAGGCCCAGGCTTGCGGTGCCCCTGTAATTGCATTTGGGGAAGGAGGTTCCAGGGAGACAGTACGCGGGCAGGCCTTACCGGGGCGTACCGGGCTGTTTTTTGATTTGCAGAGTGCAGATGCGATCATATCTGCCGTCATGCAATTTGAAAATTTGACCATTGATTCACGTGATTGCCGGTCCCATGCGGAAAGATTCTCTAATCAGCGTTTTCGCAGCGAAATAGCTCAATTTGTGGAAAATACCTGGAACGACTTTCATAAGTTGGGATAATATGCCAGAAACAATCTACATTAATGGTAAATTTCTTTCAAAACAGGTTACAGGGGTTCAACGTTATGCTCTTGAGTTATTGGCCCATATTGATATTATCTTGAAAGAAATTGCCTACCAGGATGTGCGAATGGTTTGCCTGGCTCCCAAAGGCGAGTATGCGCATATCCATTGGGAAAATATTGAAGTGCGCCAGGTGGGTTTTTACCAAGATAATGCCTGGGAACAACTAGATCTGCCGCTGAATGTAGGCGGTAAGCTATTGTTTTCTCCTGGTAATACCGGACCGCTTTTTTATTCAAATCAAGTGGTCACCATTCACGATGCATCCACTTTTGCGGTTCCACAGGCTTATTCAAGTTTGTTTCGTGCGAAGTACGCATTGATTTTTCATATTTTGGCGCGTATTTCAAAACGGGTGCTTACGGATTCTGAATTTTCACAAAAAGAGCTAGCAAAATACCTCGTTTTGCCAACTGATCGGTTTAAAGTTATCTTACTGGGAGGAGACCATCTTACTAGTATCGAAGCAGACACTTCCATTTTAGATAAGAATGAGCTTTCAATCAAAAAATATTTTCTCACGGTAGCGAGTCAGAGTACGCATAAAAACTTTGCCAGTGTTTTACAACTGGCTGAGCGGGTAAAATCTCCAATAGAATTTGCCGTTGCCGGAGGAAAATATAACCGGGTATTCCAGTCATCTCAAAAGCAGTCCATACCAGCCAATGTGCATTTTTTAGGCTATGTAAATGATCGAGAATTAAAAGCGCTTTACGAAAATGCATTGGGGTTTATTTTTCCATCCCAATATGAAGGTTTTGGCTTGCCAGTGTTGGAAGCTATGAGTTGTGGCTGCCCGGTCATATCTTCATTTGCTGCATCCTTGCCTGAGGTGGGAGGCAATGCCGTGATGTATTTTGATCCTGATAATATCGCAGACCTTGGTTTAGCCGTTCAGAAATTTTTGGCTGATTCGTATCTGGCGGTTGTTTTATGCCAGGATGGATTGAAACAAGCCAGAAAATTTTCTTGGGATCAAACGGCTCGACAAACGTTGGAACTGCTTGTTTCTTGCCTTTAAAAAATGGATCACAGCTTCATTGTATAATCTTAATTGGGGAACAAGCATTTACACGCTAGAAGGAATTTTATGACACCACAAGTGATTCAAAAAGATCGCGATTTTTACGAGAAGAGTAAAAAGACACCCTTTGGTATGCATCCACGCATGGTCATGGCTGCTTTTATGGTTTTTAGTGACTTTTTTTGCGTGAGCGGTTCAATTGGAGTGGCTATTTGGAGCTGGAGCTATGTGCGATCTGATTTCTCGGTGAGTTTTTACTTATCTTTGGTATTGCCAATCGCGGGGTTAATCCTTTGTATTTACTTGCTCACAGGTATGTACCCGGGCATTGGTATCGGCCCGGTTGAAGAATTGCGACGGTTGACCATCAGCACATCGCTTGGCATGTTTGCCCTGATGGGGTTAAGTTTTTATTTGAGGAATGTTACCTCGTGGTCTCGCGCTGTGTTGGCAATAACATGGTTGCTCATGCTTTTTACTGCGCCGGTTTTACGTAAGATTTTTCGGCGGCTGGCAGTTTTCCTTGGTTTGTGGGGTGTACCAGTTGTGGTGGTGGGGGAGGGTGATGGTGCTGAGAGAATTTACACCAGCCTTCGTAAAAACCGATTAATCGGTTTGTGGCCCGTTTTATGCATCAGAACATCCTCTATTCGTATAGTATTTCCATCTCCGTCTGAAAAACAACCTGTTGCATGGGAAGGCAAATCTCTTTTTCGGGATATCGATATTGCCATTATCGTTCCGCAAAAAGCGCCGCTTGGCGCTGTGAAAAACGTTTTGTTGGATCGCTCGCATCGCTTTAAGCGTGTGATCGTTATGTTCGACGAAGCCCGCATTGGTTCTGTCTGGTTTACACCTTTACATCTAGTTGAACAATTGGGTTTGGAGGTTACTCATCAGCTAATTGACCCGACCCAGCAGGTGATCAAGCGCTTTATTGATCTGGCATTAATCACCGTCAGTCTTCCAATATTAATACCCCTATTTGTTTTGATTGCTGTGGTGATTAAATTGGACAGCCCAGGCCCAATATTCTATTCTCAAAAGCGCGTTGGACATAATGGTCAAGAAATTCTTATGTGGAAATTCCGGTCTATGATGCTAAATGCAGAGAAGGTGCTTGAGCATTACCTTGAAAAAGATGAGGCGCTTCGGGTGGAATGGGAGCAGAATTTTAAACTTAAGCGAGACCCGCGTATTACCCGCGTGGGCAACTTTTTGCGGCGCACCAGCCTGGATGAACTTCCGCAATTGTGGAATGTATTGAAAAGGGAAATGAGCGTGATTGGTCCGCGCCCAATTGTGGCTGATGAAATTCCGCTCTATCATGATGATTTTGAAATATACAAGCAGGTTTTGCCAGGTATGACGGGTATGTGGCAAATATCGGGCCGCAACAATCTGAACTATGAGGAGCGTGTGAGTCTTGATGTTTATTATGTGCAAAACTGGTCCATCTGGCTGGATATGCATATATTAATGCACACGGTGATCACCGCTTTGCAGGGACGGGGGGCTTATTAAACCCTGGAAATCTAACTCATTGCAAGTTGTAAAGCATCCTGCCATTCGGGTAACGCCAATTGGAACGTGTTCTTAAAGTGTTCGCAATCCATCGCTGAAAATAATGGCCGCGTGGCAGGTGTAGGGAAGTCAGATGTAAGGGCAGGTGAAATTTCTTTAACTATCTGTTCATGCTGGTTCGGATCAAGTTCCAGGATTTTCTTTGACCAATCCAGGCGGCTGCAAAAGCCATTGCCGGCCAGATGATAAACCCCTGAAAGATCCCGGATTGTGCCATTTCCCTTTGCCGCCACCAACGAGATAACCTCAGCCAGCAACCGTGCCCAGGTAGGATTGCCAATCTGGTCATTCACTACTCGCATTTTTTCCTGTTGCCTTGCCCATTCTAGCGTCTTACTAACAAAGCTGCCTCGCCGCAGGCTGTAAACCCAGCTGGTTCGGAATATTAAAAATGCTCCACCGGTTGCGAAAATATTTTCTTCACCTGCCAGTTTGCTTTTGCCGTAAACACTCAGCGGGTGAGTTGCATCACTTTCATTGTACAGGCTGCCCTTTGTGCCGTCAAAAACATAATCGGTGGAAATATGGATCAGACTTGCACCCAGCTTTAAAGCTTCTTCGGCAATAATCCCGGGGATGTTCCCATTAATCGCAAAAGCTTTTTTGGTTTCGCTCTCTGCCTTATCCACGGCTGTATAAGCGGAAGCGTTTATGATTGACTGGGGCCGAAATTGGCGTATTGTTGTACGCACTGCATCGAAATCTTCCAAATTAAGTTCTTCATAGTCAAGAGCAATTATTTGTCCCAGGGGGGCCAGCGTGCGTTGAAGTTCCCAACCAAGCTGGCCGTTTTTCCCTAATAATAAAATTTTCATGCTCTTCACTCGCTTTTGTTTGATTGGATGACTGATGTTTTTTGTATGCTGTTATTGGTTGGCGAGCTTCAATAAATATTGACTGTAGCTGTTATTGCCCAGAGTTCCGGCAAGTTGCCGTAACTTATCCTTGCTGATGTAACCTTGTCGGTAAGCAATTTCTTCCGGAGATGAAATCATCAATCCCTGGCGATCTTCGACTGCCTGCACAAAATTGGCTGCTTGAAGCAAGGATTCATGCGTTCCCGCATCCAACCAGGCAATACCTCGCCCCAGTTCGCGCACTTGCAGCGAACCATTTTCGAGATAAATGCGGTTGAGATCAGTAATTTCAATCTCGCCTCGTTTGGATGGCTCCAGGTTTGCAGCCATGGCTGATACTTGTCCATCATAAAAATAGATGCCGGGTACTGCAAAACTGGATTTTGGTTTAAGGGGTTTTTCTTCAAGACTTATGGCATTTCCGTTTAGATCGAACTCCACCACACCGTAACGTTCAGGGTCCCTGACTGGATAGGCAAAGACAATCGCACCGTGCTGCAGAGATGCTGCATCCACAAGGACAGAGGCAAGCCCCTGGCCATAAAAAATATTATCACCAAGAATCAAACTTACGGGCTGATTCTGAATAAATTCCCGTCCAATAATAAATGCTTCAGCCAGACCGCGCGGTTCATTTTGTTCAGCATATGAAAAAGTAAGTCCCCACTGGGCACCGTCTCCCAGCAATCGTTGAAAACCGGGTAGATCATCCGGGGTACTGATTACTAGAATCTCCTGGATGCCGGCTAACATTAACATTGATAGCGGGTAATAAATCATTGGTTTATCGTAAACCGGGAGCATTTGTTTGCTTACTCCAATAGTGCTGGGATGTAAACGAGTACCTTTGCCGCCTGCCAGAATGATGCCTCTCATTGATTTACACCTCATTTTGATGATCTTACCCGGATATGGTTTTGAGCAGAAATAGCGGTATTTTTTTGAACACTGGGGGGATTCCCCCATTATTTTGAAGTTAGTAAACTTCGGAATCTTTTAAAAGTTTGCCAGTCTGGTCTTTTATCGAAAGCATTGGCGTTGTCTCGTTAATGATCGGCCAGTTGATTCCAATGTCTGGATCATTCCAGATAATCGAGCGTTCCCATTCAGGTGCGTAATAATTGGTAGCTTTGTAAATAATTTCAGCCCACTCGCTTAAGACATAGAAACCATGCGCAAAACCTTCAGGGATCCAGATCATGCGCCTGTTTTCTACAGAGAGAGTTTCTCCCACCCAATGCCCAAAGGTGGGGGAGTTTCTTCGGATATCGACTGCTACATCAAATATTTCGCCAGCGACAACCCGAACCAATTTGCCCTGTGGCTGTTGGATTTGATAATGTAAGCCTCGCAAAATCCCCTGGCTTGAGCCGGAGTGGTTATCTTGTAAAAAGCTAGTAGGTAACCCGATCTTTGCATATTGCTGAGCCTGGTATGTTTCCATAAAGAAACCACGCTCATCTCCGAATACTTTGGGAGTAATGATCAGAATATCTGGAATGGCAGTTTTAGTAATTTCCATGGTTCTCCTGGCTAAAAATAAAAATAATTATACTGGAAAAAACTGATTGGTAATCAGCTCCTATTTGTTTTTTGACTGTGGGACAGAGATAACCTGTCATCGATGGTAAAATTCAGCGGCGATTATTTTTGGTGAGAGGATCTATATGCCTAATTATTTGAAAAATATCTGGTCGGCAAGGTACTTTTTTTTGTACCTGGCTGGCGCAGAATTAAAATATAAATTTCGTCGCTCAAAGTTGGGGCTATTATGGACGATGATCACTCCGCTTGTATTGACATTGATAATGTCTTTTATGTTTGGTAATTTGTTGCATACAGATATTAAAGAATATGCCCCGTATATTTTTTCGGGTTTGATTATATGGGAATTTGTCATAGGATCGGTGGTTGGGGGGTGTAATTCATTGATTGGCGCGGAATCCTACATCAAACAATACAAGCACCCGTTTGCGATCTATCCGCTAAAAACCACTATAATTAATATCTCCACTTTTTTGATTGCGTTGTCTGCTCTGGCGCTTTGGACGTTGATTACAAAACCTGTCAATTTTTTATACGGGCTCGTTTCTTTGCCTTTTACCCTAGTTTGCCTGGTATGTCTGGGTTGGCCGCTTGCAATCATTACATCTTTTACCAATACAAAGTATCGTGATTTTACCCAGATATCCACACTCGTGATGCAGTTGTTATGGTATTTATCCCCGGTATTCTTTAAACCTGCCATGTTAAGTGCGGCTAATTTATCTTATCTAATTGATTATAACCCTGTAACACACATCCTTAATCTTATCCGTGCTCCCATGCTAAATGGGCAGTTCCCTTCCCTTTTTGATTATGTATTTGTGCTTGGAACAGCGGCTGTACTTGCTATTGTGGCAGTTCTAAGAATTCGCTCATCAGAAAAAGGCCTGATTTACTACTTTTAATATGACAAAAGAATCATATATTCGCATTCGTAACGCTGTTCTCTCTTATCCATCGAGCCCCTACAATGCATTAACATTGAAGGATGAAGTTTTTAAGACGTTGCACCTTGGAAAGCGTTCAAAAATTTTATATGACGTGATCGCATTGAACGGAGTGAATCTTGATATCCGCGAGGGCGAAAAAGTCGGTATCATTGGCCGTAATGGAGCAGGTAAAAGTACTTTGTTAAAAGCAATGGCTGGGATCTATCCACTACAAAGCGGCAGTATTGAAACAGTTGGAAGAATTCGCTCCCTCTTTGAATTGAGTGTAGGTTTTGAGCCTGATGCGACTGGTCGCGAAAACATTACCTACCGCGGTCTCCTATTGGGAGAGACTCCCAAAGGCGTCAAAGAAAAGGAAGAAGCGATCATAGAATTTGCCGATCTAGGTGATTTTATTGATTATCCTCTTAAAACGTATTCAGCAGGGATGATGGTGCGGCTGGCATTTGCCATATCTACGAGTATAAGCGGTGATATTATGTTATTGGATGAGATACTCGCCGCGGGTGATGCGTCTTTTCAGGAAAAAGCAAAAAAACGAATGCGAGAATTGATTGACCAGGCCAGAATTATTGTTCTTGTGTCTCATGATATGGGGTCCATTCGCAGGATCTGTACACGCGCTATTTATTTGCATGCAGGCAAGGTGGCCGCCGATGGCGATGTGGAACATGTTATTAAAGAATACCTTTCCTGAAAATATGAAGGACTCCCTGTTTCTCCCAGTTTATTCCGTTTTGCCATAATGAAGAATTTCTTATCGTCATTATGGCAAGCCTTCTACTCTTTGCGCGCGCTTTTGATTTTGGGGGCGTTAGAGTTCGCTGTTTCAGCTGTCTTGACACTAAATTCAGCACCAGACCCTAAGAATGCGTTCTTGTTTGGATATTCTCTACCTCGTCTGGCTATTTTTCTTCTTGCATTCATCTCTGGCATTGTTTTATTAATATTCGCAATTTGGCCAATGTATGCTGCTCATTTTGTGAAGGTTGTAGAAAGACTTACACAAAAACGGCCCATGTTTTTGGCATTTTTAACTATACTCTCAGCACTGATTGCTTTAATCGTATACATACTTCCTCAAGAAATGGTCGGATCGTACAGCCTGTATTTTGAACGGGTACGCCCGGTGCTGTTTGTGGTTTTTAGTGTGCCAGTACAAATTTATTTTTTTTTATTCAAGAAGTTCGATTGGAATTTGGATCGTTCCAGCCTGCGGCTGGGATTTTTATTTCTGGGATTACTACTGGCAATTGGGACTTTAATTCTTGTCACAGGCTGGGGCATTACACCAGAACAGGATCATTGGGATGTGGCTGGTATTCCTTTGACAGGTTTGCAATTGGCCTGTATAGTAGTTACCGCTGTACTAGTTTTTGGACTTTGGGGGGGAATCAGGGAGAAAGGTGTGGTTAGTAACAGGGTAATAGATTTTCTCATTATCCTGGCCCTATATATTGGGACGTGCCTGATTTGGTTCAACACTCCTCTGCACCGCACAGATTTTAATACCCAGTCAAGTGCACCCTATTTTCAATCGTATCCCCTTTCGGATGCATCAACGCATGATCTTGGATCATTATCCATCCTAAAAGGATACGGTATATTTTTCCGAAATTATACAGATAAGCCCCTTTATATGGTATTTTTGTCCTTGCTGCACTTGCTCGGGGGCTACAACTATAAACTGTTAGCAATTTTACACATGAGTTTTTTGGCTTTGATGGCGCCAGTATTATATATATTTGGCAAAACCTTCCACAGCCGCTTTTTTGGTTTCATCCTGGCGGGCATGGTGATTATTCGTCAGCAGAACGCAATTTCGCTGACCAGTTTTTTAAATTTCGTTGCTAATTCGAGACAGTTCCTGACAGAAGTTCCAACATTATTGGGGCTGATTGTTTTCAGCTGGGTGTTATTTACCTGGGTGAAGACACAAAACCGGCCTTATTGGGCCGCTTTTATTACTGGGGCAGTTTTAGGCGCGCTTTGCCTGGTCCGTTTAAACCCATTTTTACTCATTCTTGCAATGCCTGTATTTCTGTTTCTCGCCAGAGGCAGAAAAATGGGATCTACCTGGATGCGTCAGTTAGCAATATTTCTTCTTGGTTGTTTCATTTTTATTACACCCTGGATACTCACAGGCAGAAATCCGCTTGGTCAACCTTATTTTTTAATCAAATTTTATGACATTATAAACGTGCGCTATGGTCCGAGAGGGGTTTTACCTTCTATAAATCCACCAATCAGTGCTATACAGAGTTCAGTAGGTTTGTTGTCAGGTACAGGCTCGATAAACCCCATATTTGCCGGGTTAGCCATCCCCGGTATCGATATTCACAAATTCCCCGGGTTTGTGCTCAATCATACGATGCATAATTTTGTGGGCTCATTTCTGACCTTGCCTGATTCATGGAGGTGGGAAGATCAAAAACTGGCTGTTCTTATGGATCGCCCTTATTGGCGAGATGGTCGTGAACAGTTGCAGTTGTCTCAGGTGCCGTTCCTTTTCTTGAACCTTGTTTTGCTTGCTGTTGGAATGGCCTGGAGTTGGAAACGCTGGAAGTGGGGCGGGATGGTTCCAATTTATATTTTCGCGGTTTATGCGTTATCGCTTGGGTTTGCTCGTACTTCAGGATCTCGTTATCTCACACCAATGGATTGGGTTGTGGATTTTTATTTTGGATTGGGTCTGCTCACTATTTTTCAAATACTCCCAAAGGGTTTACTCCATTTCATGGAAGTTGAACCTGGTGGTGAAAAAGCATCGCGGCAGGGTACGTTTTTCTTGTCATTAGGAATGCGATATGTATTCACCCTGGCAATCGTTGCAATGGCTTTGCTTGTTCCAGCTGTACAAACAATCGTTCCAGAGCAGGACATTTTTTGTAAACCAGTTACCATTGATGATTCACTTGCTCTCCAGCTTAATTCAGGGTCGCAGCTAAAATATAATTGGTTGTATGGAGAAGTGCTCTACCCGGAAATTGAAAAGGGTACGTTTAAGTTTGATTTGTTTACATGTCGGAATAGTATGACCCTATCTGCTGCAGATTTTAAGGGCAAGCTGCAAGCTGGCCAGCCGGTTATTGCAGGTTTTTCTTCAATAGGAAGTATTATTCAATTGGAAGTTCTAATTCTGCCAGCAGCCCAGGAGCAGCCAGCTAAAATTTTATGGCAGGCAGGCGGAAAATAGAACATGGATGCAGCCATAATTCAGTCATGTGATTAAGCTGTATCAGATTAGTATTTTTCCCGTGAAATTAATATCCTGTATCGATTTTTTCTTGACATTATTTTATGGATTCAACCATAATTGAGGTCTCAGCTAAAAATTATTAAGGGAGAAGCCTGTGTCTGTAATTTCATTGATGACTGATTTTGGTATTAAAGATGGAAATGTCGGCGTAATGAAGGGCGTGATTTGGAACATAGCCCCCCAGGCGCAGATTTCAGATTTAAGCCATATGATTGCCGCTCAAAATATTCGCGAGGCAGCCTTGATCTTGGCCCGTTCTGCGCCGTATTTTCCCGAAAACTCAATCCATGTTGTGGTCGTAGATCTTGGCGTTGGAACAGCTCGCCGCCCGATGGCAGCTAAAATTGGTACTCAGTAATACGTTGGGCCTGATAACGGTACCATCACACTACTGCTGGAAATGGCTGAAAAGGAAGGTTGGAAAACGGAATTTGTGCATTTGGACAAACCGGAGTTCTGGCTTTCCAAGGTAGGTTATCTTTTTCATGGTCGGGATATCTTCTCACCGGTGGCTGCTCATTTGGCAGCGGGTATCGCCATTTATCAGCTAGGCCCAACATTTGACAACCCGGTTCGCCTGGAACTCCCCAGACCTCAGAAAACATCCACTGGCTGGATGGGGGAGATCATTCACATTGATCATTTTGGAAACCTGGCTTCTAATATTCGCACCGAAACTCTCGGAAATGCGTTAATGAACAAGGATTCCGTTGAGGTTCGAATCTCCGGGCTTGAGATTAAAAGCCTGGTGAATACGTTTGGCGAGCGGCCCGTAGGAGAACTGGTTGCCCTGATGGGTAGTACCGGAAATTTGATTGTTTCTGTAGTTAATGGGAGTGCGGCTAACCGGTTAATTGTCAAAGTCGGCGATGCTATTGAAGTAATTTTGGAATAATCATCAATGGCTGATTACCCTCTTATTGTTGAAGATCTTTCTTTTCGCTACCGTGATCGAAATGGGGCGGCGATAAACAATATTTCCTTTCACGCCGAAAAAGGAGAATTGTTGCTTTTAGCTGGTGCCAGCGGTTGTGGCAAGACAACGCTGACCCGTTGGGCAACCGGTGGTTGAACCCTGTTTCGTAAGAATTTAAAACAAAATTCCGCATCACGCGATGCGGAATTTTGTTTGGAT
>Ga0105047_10000853_pt1 | contig 53598 bp, 47 predicted proteins | sample MAT04_FD_78384 | JGI IMG/M metagenome (GOLD analysis project Ga0105047, IMG submission 78384) | Freshwater microbial communities from Lake Fryxell liftoff mats and glacier meltwater in Antarctica - MAT-04 (megahit assembly) | ecosystem: Environmental > Aquatic > Freshwater > Ice > Liftoff...
CGACGGCTAGAGCACGACGATGAGGCGACGCCCGCGATCCCGACGACGTACGCGGCGCCTCGAGCGACATGGGTACGCTGGGTCGGCGTCGCTCGACGCAGACCGAGCACCGCGAGCACCAATGCTCGTCCGAGAGCGCCCGATCCAGCGCATCGGTCAGCACGATCGGCGGAGCCAGCACACCGAGCACCACGAAGTGCAGCAGCGGCTCCCGGATCCAGCGTCGCGCTGCGGTCATCGGCGCGCATCGTACACAACGGCTCGGCGCGTTGGCGCAGGCTCGGCGGGCATCGCCGATTCAGTGGGCCGCGGCGCTGGCCCGAAGCTCGGCGACATCGCTTGCGCCGAGGGCCTCGAGCACGCCTATCACCCGGAGCGCGCGCGCCCGCTCCCCCATCGCGATAAGGGCCCGCGCGATGATGCGGTGGTTCTCGGCGCGGTAGGGATCGGTGAAGCGCGCTCGCTCCTCGAGGGCCGCGACGGCCGGATGGTCTCCCGTCGCATCCAGCACCGCCAGGTAGGCCGCGAGGCCCTCGCGGTCGTGCTGCTCGATCGCCACCCGATGCTCCAGCGTGGTGCGCCGCAGGACGTCGTCGTGCTCGGACACCGCGAGCGCATCGAGGGCCATCCACGCGTCGATCCGCACCGGATCGATCTCGGTGGCGCGCAACAGCGACGCGCGCGCGGTCGCGACGTCGCCGCTGCCGATCGCCGCACGGGCCTCCGCCAAGCGAATCGCGTAGCCATCGTGGCCGCTCGCGATTAGCGCGGTCGCCTGCGCGCGCACCTCGGGCGCCGCGCGCCGCGCGAGCGCTACCTGCATCAACACGAAGCGCGCGTACGGCTCGTTCGTATCGATTGCGATCGCCGCTTCCGCCTCACGCTGGGCGACCTCGCCGTCGCCGGTGACCAAGAGCGCGGCGGCGTGCTCGGCCCGGGCGCGCGCGTCGGTAGGGTTGGCGCGCGCCCGCTCGGCCCAGATCTCGCGATCGGCGTACGCGAGGAGGTCCACCGTGAAGTCAGAGCTCCGCGCGGCCATGCGAGCGAGCTCGGCCTCGCGGAAGAGCCGGTCGACCTCGTCTATCGGGGTGCGCAGCGCCCGTCGGAACGCCTCGGGGCCGGTGCGACCACGCCCATACTCACGAAGGAGCGCGACCACCCGGCGCATCCCGAAGTGATCGACCAAGAACGCCGCGATGCGGGTCGAGGCGTAGTACGCGTCGAGCATCGCCTGGGCGCTGCGTGCGTGGGTGAACGCCTCGTTCATCTCGGCGAGCGGCGGCAGCCGACCGCTGGTGATCATCGAGTAGAGCCGGTGATCGTCCTCGCGGGCCCACGCGGGTCGCGCGACGGTGGTCTCCAGCTCGGCCAGCCCCTCCGTCAGCCAGCGCGGCACCCGGTTGTGCGACAGCGCTAGGTGAAAGACGTGCGACAGCTCGTGCCAGGTGATCTGGGCCCAGTCGAAGGGGCCGCCTCTCGGGGAGAGCGCGGTCACGACCCGACCGAAACACACGCCCTGCACCCCGAGGTTCGGCAGGCCCGACGTGCGCACGGCGAAGTGCGCCTGCGACGCGTAGAGCTCGAGGAAGAGCGGCGCGCGCGGCGTCACCCCGTAGCGATGTCGTAGCGATCGATAGGCCTCGTCCACCAGGGGCGGCACGATCACCTCGAGGAGCGCGCGCTCATCGTGATGCACCCGGATGCGAAACGGGCGCGCCTCAATCCACTCGTAGTGCGGGGTGATCACGTGATCGTAGAAGTTGAGGGTGTTGAACACCCGCACATCGAACCTGTCCCGCGCGAACGCTCGATGGAGCACCTCGAGGCCCTCGGTCTCTTCGCCCACGCGCAAGAGGTTCGTCCCGAGCGTGGTCAGCGATCGCGCGTCGCGGGGATCGAGGACCAGCGCCCGGCGCGCCAGCGCGACCTGGTCCTCGTAGCGGTGCTCCCAGTCGGCGTGCTCGGCGACGAGCGTGAAGACCTCGGTGTCGCGGGGATAGGTCGCGTGGACCGCGCTCAGCGCGCGCTCGAAGGCTCGGCTCTCGCCAGCGACGAAGCGCACCGCGGCGCGCGCCGAGAGCGCCTCGTGAGACAGCGGGTCGATCGCCAGCGCCGCGTCGAGGTGGGCGTCCGCGGCGTCGAGCTCCTGATCTCTGAGCGCGATGGTCGCCCGCGTCACGTGCGCCGAGACCAGCGATGGGTTGATCGCGAGCGCCTCGCCGAGCCGGGCCTCGGCGGCGCTGAAGTCCATCGACTGCTGGAGCGCTACCCGCGCGGCGAGCACCAGGGCCTCGGGCGAGCGCGGATTGATCGCCAGCGCGTCGCGCGCGCACGCCTGCGCGTGCCCGAGATCGTGATGGAGCATGAAGTGCTCGGCCCACTCCAGCTGGGTCTCGAGGCGCCGCCTGTCGGCGCGCGCCGACTCTTGGAACGCGTCGTTGGCGTCGTGCGCGGATCCCAGCAGGCCCGCAGCGATCGCGACGTAGCTCAATCCCTCCGCGTCCCCGCGCGGAATCGTCTCGTCGTTGTAGGCCGCGATCAGCGTCCGCAAGAACGGGCGCGCTTCATCAACTCGGCCGCGCCGCATGAGCAACCGTCCGAGCAAGAGACGCGCTCGGTGCGCGTCGCTCGCGCCGATCACGGCGGTGAACGCGGCCTCGGCCTCATCGAGGCGACCGCGACGCAGGAGCGCTTCGCCGCGGAGCGTGCTCGCGGCGACCGCGGGCGCGGGGACGCGATCGTGCACGGCGCCCGTGAGCGCTATCGCCTCGTCGTAGCGGCCGCGGGTGACCCATAGCGCCGCGAGGACCAGCTCCGCCTCGCACTGCGGGCCCGGACAGAGCGCGCCGGTTCCCGCGCCGAGTGTCGAGAGCGCCGCCGCGGCCTCGTCGTACTGTCCGGCCGCGAGCGACGCGCGTGCGCTGTCGGGGCTCTGGGCGGTGGCGGGCGAGCCGAGCGCGAGGATCGCGACGCACACGGTGAGGATCGCGGACGGCATCGCCCCAAGGACGCTGGCCGTTCGGCCAGACGTTCCCCCGGGGGGGCCCGAGCTCAAGGGCACGACGGTTCGTCGGGGTGCGCGCCGCAGTAGGTCGACCGGCAATTGTTGGCGTCCAGGAGCAGGGAGAGGCAGCGGCCCGCGGCGTCGCACGTCGTGCCCTCGTCGAGGCACGCGGTCCAGCGATCCACTTCGACCTCGCACTCGGTCGCCCGACCCAAGTACTCGGTGAGGATGCAGGTGTTCGCGCAGCCCGCGTCCGCGCAGCCCGCGTCCTGGCGATCACGACAGTAGCGCAAGCACGTCGACGGCGAGTTCTCGCCCACACATTCGTTGAGGGCGTTGTACTCGGTGGTGCAGTCTGTGGTGCACGCCGCATCGACCACACAGGTCTGGTAGATGAGGCGCTCGTCGTCGCAGCCGCCCGAGTCGCCGAGGTCCACGTACGTGTCGCAGAGCGCGGCGCAGTTCAGGTTGTCTTCGGGGCAGCGCTCGACGCGCGCGTCGCAGTCCGCGACGCAGTTCGCTCGCGAGTTCGAGCACGCGGCGGTGAAGACAATGGAGCAACAACCCAAGAGGAGGACGACCAACGGAAAGCGCGCGAGGAGGTTCATGGCGTTGATTGTGGAGAACCGTGTGCGCGCAATCAACGTGTTCGCGGAAGAGGCGCGCTGCTGATACGTTGAGCCTCCATGCCCGAAGCCCCCTCCGTCGCGCCCGTGTCCGGCAAGACCATGTACAGCTCGTACGACGGCTTCCTCAAGACCGCGATCGAGCGGCACTGGGCCATCGGACGCAGCCGCGTGCACTTCGTGTCGCTCTTGCTCGCGTCGCGCGAGGCCTGGGAGGTCGCGTGGCAGGGCATCACCGCGCCGGGCACCGGACGCACCGTGATGATGGGCGCCGGCGGCGCGACCGCCGTGTACGTCGTGCTGCGCCTCTTGGTGGGAGGCCCGATCGGGCTCGTCCTCACGGGAGTCTCGATCGCGTCGCTCGTGAGCGTGTATGCCCAGAACCACCGACGCATCTGGGATCAACAGGATAGGTACCGGCGCTTGATCGGCGACTACCGAGTGAAGTTCGATCGCATCCGCGCCGACTGGCTCGAAGGCAGCTACGGCGAAGAGCAGCGCGATCTCATGCTCGATGGTCTCTTGAATCGCTTCATCGACGAGATCGACGACGATCCCAGCTCGCCCGAGGCCGAAGAGGCGCGAGGCGGCGACTTCGGACACATCCCGCGCTCGAGCGATCGCAAGCGCGATTGAGTTGACCGCCAGCCGCCCCGGGCGCGACGCTGGCCGCATGACCCGCATCGGAATTCTCACCTCAGGTGGTGACGCGCCTGGCATGAACGCGGCCGTGCGCGCCGTGACCCTCGTCGCGGCCCAACGCGGGGTCGAGGTGATCGGCATCGAGCGGGGCTACGAAGGGCTCCTCGATCGACACTGGCGCGAGCTCACCCGCAAGACCTCGGGCGGCGCGCTGGCGCCCACGGCAGAGGTGGATCGCAGTGGGCATCTCGGCGGGAGCTTCCTCGGCTCCGCGCGCTGTAAGCCCTTCTATGAGAGAGAGGGTCGCGATCGGGCGGCGCCGGCGCTCGCGGAGCTCGACGGCCTCATCGTGATCGGCGGCAACGGATCGCTCACGGGCGCCCGCGCGCTGGTGCAGGAGCAAGGCGCGAAGATCATCGGGGTGCCCGCCTCCATCGACAACGACGTGGGCTGCACTGCCATGGCCATCGGCGTGGACACCGCGCTCAACACGATCATCGAGGCGTGTGATCGGATCTCGGACACTGCGCGCGCCCACCGTCGTGCGTTCGTCGTCGAGGTGATGGGCCGCGAGAGCGGATACCTGTGCATGGCGGGCGCGATCGCCGCCGGCGCCGACGCCGCGCTCTTTCGGGAAGACGGGCGCAGCGAGGACGAGTTGGTCCGCATCCTCGCTGCCACCATCCAACGGGGCTTCGACGCCGACCGGGGCAAGCAGCGCATCCTCGTGCTCAAGGCGGAAGGGGTCGAGGTCCCTTGCACCCGCCTGGTCCGTCGCACCCAGGAGCTCTTGGACCTGAGCGTCCCCGGCGTGGATGTGCGGGCCACGGTGCTCGGGCACTTGGTGCGCGGCGGGAACCCCAGCTTCCTCGATCGCATGATCGCGAGCCGCTTCGCGCTGGCCGCGGTCGGAGCGCTGCTCGATGGGGTGAGCGGCGAGATGGTCGCCTGGCAGACGCCGCTGAAAGACGGTGTGGCGACCGTCGATCGTTCCGTCACCCGCTTCACCTTCGATCGGGTGCTCGAGGAGACGGCGGCGCTGCTCACCGGAGAGAGCGCAGTCACCCAAGGCCGGCTCGCGCTGATGCACGCGGCCGCTGGCGTGCTCGCGATCTAGAGCAGGCTCTGAAAAAACGACCAGAAGATCGGGGCGGAGAGTCCATCCTGGCGGCTGTGGTTCATGCCCGAGGTCTCGCACCACACCACCGGCAGCCCCGCCTCGCAGCCGACGAACGCCTCACACGGCGGGTGGTCGGTCGGCGTGCGCGCCGCCTCCAGATCGCATCCGTTGCGCATCGCGTGGTTGTCGCGGGTGCCCTCGCTGGCGCTGATGTTCACAGTGCCATCGTCTCTATCGTGGATGAGGAGGGCCGCGACGTTGCCTGCGCAGTCCCGACCGGACTGCCCACCCGCGATGCTCGCGACGCCGCGGAGCATGTCGCCTCGGATGCACGCGAGGCGATGGGTCATGAAGCTCCCGCTGCTGTAGCCCGCGAGGAAACGACGGGTGGTGTCGACGCAGAGGTCGCTCTCGACAGCCGCCACCATCGCGTCGAAGTACGGCACGTCGGGACCATCCGTCGCGGTCTCCCAGCAGTTGCTCGCGGCGCGGCCCCGCACGTGGATGGCGTCCGCGCCGCTCTCATTGTGTACCGAGACGTTGTTGTCTTCGCGGGTCGCGGAGTCGCTGCAGCCGTGGAGCTGGTAGACGATCGGATAGGCGCGCGACGGGTCGTAGCCCGCGGGCAAGCGCACGAAGTAGGTGCGATCGCCGCTCAACGACTGCGAGACGAACGCCTCTTCTTCGAGCGCGCTGCTCATGCCGCATCCCGCGCTCCGAGTACCGCCGCCGCCAGTGTCCGCGCCGCCGCCTGTATCCGTCGTCGCGACCCCGCCATCGACGCGGCCGGCGTCCGTCCCCGGCTCGACCTCCGTCTCGCATCCGCCCACGAGCACCATCGAGACCGCCAAGACCGAGACCGCACGCATCGTCATGGGGCGATGGTACACGCGTCCGCTGGCTGCCTACGCTACGGCGTAGACCAAGGTGCCGGAGCTGGCCTGGGCCTCGACCCGCTCGATCCGAAAGCGCACCTTGGTCTCCGCGGCCCCCCGCTCGAGCGTGAGCACCAAGGTCAACGCGTCTCCGGGGACGATCACCGCCTGGAATTTGGTGCGGACCAAACTTCGCGCGGGCCCGAGCGGACCGAAACGTAGCGCGGCCTGCGTGTGCGCCAGCCCCACCACCTGGGCGACCCCCGGGAGCATCGGCCGACCCTCGAAGTGTCCTTCGAAGTACACGCAATCCTCGGGCACCCGCACCGCGACCCGGATCTCGTCGCCATCCCTGCTCGCGTCGCCGATCTCGAAGGTCGTCATCGGCAGTGGCTTACCGCACGCGACCGAGGTGGGCCCGTGGCGGGTCGCTGCAGCCGCAGTATTCTCCGGCCGCATGCGTGACACCTCGGCGCTCGACTTCGACGTAGTGATCTGTGGCGGCGGCCTCGCCGGCCTCACCCTGGCCCGCCAGCTGCGGAGGGAGCTCCCCGAGGCGCGCGTCGCCGTGATCGAGCGACAGAAGCGCCCCTTGCCCGACGCAGCGCACAAGGTCGGGGAGTCGTCGGTCGAGCTGAGCGCCCACTACTTCGGGGTGATGCTCGATCTGGGCGACTACCTTCGGCGCGAGCAGCTGCTCAAGAACGGCCTTCGTTTCTTTCCGGGCGGCGGCACCACCCACACGTTGGCCGAGCGCACCGAGGTCGGACCACCCGAGCTCGCGAAGGTGCCCTCGTTTCAGCTCGATCGAGGACGCCTCGAGCACGATCTCCGGGGCATGAACGAAGCCGACGGCGTAACCATGCTCGAGGGGTTCGCCGTTCGGAGCATCGCGCTCGGTGAGGGGGAGGAGCCGCACCGGGTCACCTTCTCGTCCCTGAGCGGCGAGGACGAGCGCACGGTGAGCGCGCGCTGGGTGATCGATGCGAGCGGCTGGAAGGGTCTGTTGCGCAACCAACTCGGGCTCACGCGACCGAGCGGCCACGAGGGCAACGCCGCGTGGTGGCGGGTCAAGGGGCGGGTCGATGTCTCGGATCTGGTGCCCGCTTCGGACACCGCGTGGCACGGCCGGGATCCGGAGCACCTCCGCTGGTACTCGACGGTGCACTTCATGGGGACGGGATATTGGCTTTGGTACATCCCGCTCGCGGCGCGCGAGGGGGAAGAAGGCCACACATCGATAGGGATCGTGGTGCACGACGCAGTGCACCCGTTCGAGACCATCCGTACCTACGAGCGCGCCTTGGATTGGGTGAAGGCGCACGAACCCGAGTGCTACGAGCAGATCAAGGACTTGCCCGCCGAGGACTTCCTGGTTCACCGGCACTACAGCCATGGATCCAGCAAGTGCTTCTCGCCCGATCGCTGGGCGACCGTCGGTCCCGCGGGCGTGTTCGCCGATCCCTTCTACTCCCCGGGCAGCGACTTCATCGCGATGGGCAACTGTTTTGCGGCAGAGCTCATCCGGCTGGATCTGGGCGGCGACGAGAGCTACCGGGCGCGCGCAGACGAATACGACGACTTCTACCTGCGCTTCTTCGACGTCGCGACCGAGGTCTATCGCAAGGCCGCGCCCATCTACGGGGCGCCCCGGGTGTTGCCCGCCAAGGTGTACTGGGACGACTTCAACTACTGGGCGTTCGTCTGCCAGTACTTCTTCAAAGCGTGCTGGAAGCTGCCCCCCGAAGAGCATGCGCACTTCGTCGCCATCGGCGCGGAGTTTGCGACGCTGCACTTCCAAGCCCAGCGCCTTCTGAGTGAGTGGGCGATCCGCGCGACCGATCTGCCCCAGCGCGAGCACATCACGCTGCCGCCGATCCCCTCGGTGCTGGCCAACCTACACCTCGATCTGACCAAGCCGATGACCCCCGACGAGCTGCTCGGGTACATGCAGGAGAAGCTGGGCCACACCCGCGAGGTGTTGATCGAGTTGGTGATCCGAGCGCTCGCGGCCGTCGGACCGACCGAGGCCGAGGCCCTGATCCGGATCTGCGACATCGAGCGCTGGGATCTCAGCCCGAGCACCGAGCGAATCGAGGCCGAGGCCGCGGAAGGTGGGGTGCGGCGGCGAAGGCTCCCCTCGGTGGCTCGGGATCTCGAGCGCTGTCTCGGTCGACCGACCATCCACCCCGACTCGCCCTCGATGCTCGCGCTGCTGCAGCGCCTGGCAGGCCACGCGCCGACCGACACCCACGCGGCGCTCTGAGGGCAGAAGGCACGTTGCGCTATCGGCTGGGGGGCTTGACACTTGGCAGGCCGTGCCTCGCCTCGCCCCATCGCTCTTGGTCGCTCTAGCGCTGGCAGGCATCGCGGCGAGCGCGCTGGGTCAGGCGCCAACACCGGCCGAGGAGCGCGGGGCGCCCGTCGACTTCGCGCTCGAGGAGACCAGCGGCACCACCCGCACGCTCCACGAGGCGCGAGGGCGAATCATCGTGCTCTTCTTCGAGAACCGAGAGCACACCGAGGACAACCGGGACCTCAAGCTCACGCTCCATCGCTTCCTCGTCGACAACCACCTCGAGGATCAAGTGCGCGTCTACGCGGTCGCCGACGTGCACAGCATCCCGGGTCTGATGCGCGACGTCGCGCGCGCTGCGATCCGCGGCATCGCGGATCAGTACGGCATCCAGATCTTGCTCGACTGGGACGGCGCGCTGCTCGCTCCGCCGTTCCGGATGTCGGAGACCGCGGCGAACGTGGCACTGCTCGATCGCGAGGGCCGCATCGCGTGGCGCCACACCGGGGCGTTTGGCGAGGCCGACGACACCGCCTTCTTCCGCGCGTTTCGTCGCCTGCTCCGCGAGTAGGTCCTACCCGCGCGCTGCGTTGGCGAGGCCCTCGAGCAGCGGACGGATCAGGGCTCGCTTGAGCTTGAGCGCCGAGCGATTCACCGCGACCACGGAAGATATCTCGGTGATCTCCTCGAGGACGACCAGGTCGTTCTCTTTCAATGTCCGACCGCTCTCGACCAGATCGACGATCACGTCGCTCAGCCCCGTCAGCGGTGCGAGCTCCACGGATCCTTGGACCAGGATGATCTCCACCGGACGCCCCGACGCCGCGTAGTGACGCGCAGCGATGGCGGGGAACTTGGTCGCCACCCGCAGCGGGCCCGAGGTCGGCGGCGCGTCCTTCTTGCCGGCCACCACCATGCGGCACACGCCGATGCCGAGGTCGACGGGCGTGTAGAGGTCGTAGCTGCGCTCGAGCAGCACGTCGCGGCCGACCACCCCGAGATCGGCAGCGCCGTACTCGATCCAGGTGGGTACATCGTCGGGCTTCAAGAGGAAGAACTGGATGCGGGTCGCCGGGTCGGTCCGCACCAGACGTCGATCGTCGGCGAGCACGTCGCGTACATCGACGCCCACCGCAGTGAGGAACGGAGCTATCTGCTGGAGCACCCTCCCTTTGGGGAGGGCTATCGAGAGCGACGCATCCATGGCCACGCCTGGCTTACGCGTCACTGCCTTTGACCCGCTTCACGTCGGCGCCGAGCGCGGCGAGCTTGGCTTCGATGCGCTCGTAGCCCCGATCGATGTGGTAGACGCGCCGCACTTCGGTCTCGCCCTCGGCGACCAGCCCCGCGAGCACCAGCGACGCGCTGGCGCGCAGATCGGTGGCCATCACGCTCGCGCCTTGGAGCTTCTTGCCGCCGCCCAAGCCCTGAACGAACGCCGAGCGCCCCCGGATGTCGATGTGGGCCCCCATCCGCTGCAGCTCCGAGACGTGCATGAAGCGGTTCTCGAAGATGGTCTCGGTGACCACGCTCGAGCCCTCCGCCAAGCAGAGGAGCAACATCATCTGCGCCTGCATGTCGGTGGGGAAGCCGGGGTGGGGCTCGGTGGTCACGTCCACCGAGCGGAAGGGCGGCTTGCCCACCACCCGGATGCCGCCGGCCTCGCGCTCGACGATCACCTTCGCCGCGCGGAGCTTGGCGCAGAGCGCCTCGATGTGATCGAAGGTGATGCCCGTCAGCAGCACGTCGCCGCTGGTGATCGCCGCGCCGACCATGTACGTGCCGGCCTCGATCCGGTCCGCGATGATCGCGTGATCGACGGGCGAGAGGTCCTCTTTGCCCTCGATGGTGATCACGTCGGTGCCCGCGCCCTCGACGCTCGCGCCCATCTTGTTGAGGACGGTCGCGAGCTCCTCGACCTCGGGCTCGCGCGCGGCGTTCGCGAGGCGGGTGCGCCCCTTCGCGAGCGCGGCGGCGCACATGAGGTTCTCGGTGCCCGTCACGGTCGGCATGTCGAGGTGGATGTCCGCGCCCGAAAGTCGGCCCTTGGGAACGACGACGTTCACGTAGCCATGATCGAGGGACACCACCGCGCCCATCTGCTCCAGGCCTCGCAGGTGCAGATCGATCGGGCGCGCGCCGATGGCGCAGCCACCCGGGAGCGACACCCGGGCGCGTCCGTAGCGAGCGACCAGCGGACCCAGCACGAGCACGGAGGCCCGCATCTGCTTCACCAGCTCGTAGGGCGCGTCGGGCTCCAGCACCGGTTTGCCCACCACCTTCACGATGGGCGGCTGTCGATCGACCTCGAGCCCCAGGTGTCGCAGGAGCGCCGAGGTGGTCTCGATGTCCTTCAGATCGGGGACGTTTCGAAAGACGTGCTCCCCGTCGGCGAGTAACGCCGAGCAGAGGATGGGGAGCGCGGCGTTCTTGGCACCGCTGACCGGTAGAGTCCCTCGAAGTGGGGTGCCTCCACGAACGCGAATCGCATCCATATCGGGCGGCTCTACTCCCCCGAGGCGACCCCAGGCAAGTACATCGCACAACGGATACCCCGACGCTGAGGTACGCTCGCGCGATGCGGACCCCGCCCTCGCTGCTCGGCTTCGTCTCCCTCTTCGTGCTCGCCACCGGGTGGATCAGCGCACGATGCGAGGCCCAGTCGACCGCGCACGACATAGAGGCGCGCGCGCTCTTCGAGGCCGGACGGGTCGCGTTCGTCGACGAGCGATACGACGACGCGCTCGGGTACTTCGAACATGCCCACACGCTCTCTGGCCGGCCGGAGCTGCTCTACAACATCGCGACGTCGCTCGATCGACTCGATCGCGACGATGAAGCGCTGGTGCAGTACGAAGCTTACCTGGCCGCTGTCCCCGACTCGGAGCACGCCGAGGAGATCAACTTCCGCCTCGATCTGCTGCGGGGGCGCCTGGCGCGCGATCGCGAGGCAGCGGAAGCGGCGGGTGCCGGCACCACCCCGAGTAGGTCCCACACAGCGTCGGCACGGCCGACCGAAGGGCGCACCATTCGGGCCGGCGAGCCCGTAGCGGACACCGCGAGCGGAGGTGACGTCACCAGCGAGGCCTGGTTCTGGGTGCTGATCGGCGCGGTCGTCGTCGGCGCCGGTGTGGGAATCACGATCGGCGTGATCGTCAGCCAAGATCCGGGTGAGAGCCCGTACATCACGGGTGGCAGCGACCACGTGATCGTGACCCTCACGGGGAGCTTCTGATGCGGACCTTCTCGACGCTCACTACGATCGCCGCGGCGCTCGCAACGATCGCCGCGGGCTGCTCCTGCGAAGGTCCACGCACTGCGACGCAGGTCGTCGTGGTGATCGACGCCGACGACGTGGTGCGGGGACGGACCACTTCGCTGCACCTCGAGGTGTTCGGCGACGCAGCGCAGCCCGTGCCTGCCTTTCCCGAGACGCCGCGCGAGAGCCCCACGTTCACGATGTCGCTGGACAGCTGGCCCCGCATCATCGCGCTGGCGCCCGAGGACCGCGATCCCACCCGCATCTACCGGGTGGTCGCGACGGCCAGCGATGGCAGCAGCACGGTCGCGGTGGCCCGGGTGATCAGCGGTTACGTCGCGGGCGAGGTACGGACCGTGCGCCTCTACCTGTCGGCGCAATGCTCACCTGACGCGTGCGAACCGAACGAGACGTGTGATGCGATCTCGGCTCGCTGCGTGAACGCGCACGTCGATCCGGAGGACCTCGATCCCTATGATCCGGACGCAGGCCCGGGCATGGACGCGGGTCCAAGGGTCGACGGCTCCGTCGATCCTTGCGCTGGCGGTTGCGACGACGAAGTCGACTGCACCATCGACCTCTGCACCGCGAGCGGCTGCACCCACACTACGGACGACACCGCCTGCGACGACGGCGAGTCGTGCACGATCGACACCTGCAGCGCGACGGGCTGCGCCAATGACCCCGCGCTCGGCGCCTCGTGCGACGACGGGGACTACTGCAACGGCGCGGACAGCTGCAACGCGGTCGGCGTCTGCGCTGCACACGCGGGGGATCCTTGCGCGAGCGGCGGTGGCGCCCTGATATGCAACGAAGTCGAGGAGCACTGCGACGGAACGTGCACCGTGCGCACCGACTGTCCCCTCGACACGTTCGGTGCGTGGTCGGTGTGTGACTACGCGGACACCTGCGACACCATGGCGTCACGGAACCGGGATCAGCGCGTATGGGCGTGCGACGCGATGGCGTGCGTCGAGACCTTCATGCCGCAGAACGAGCCGTGCACCCGCCCCACCGACGGGACCAGCTGCGGCACCGGGAGCTGCGGCGGCTACGGGACCTGCGACTACGGGGACGTCTGCGACAACATGGCCGTGCAGATGCGGACGTGCGGGGATCCGGTGTGTCACAGCGGCGGCTGCATGGTGGACGTCCGCACCGAGAGCCAGCCCTGTAGTCGCGTGACCACCGGAACGGCCTGCGGCGTCGGCTGCGTCGGAACCTGCAACGCGAGCGGCTCGTGCAGCGCGAGCTGTGGGATGGACGCCGGCCTCGATAGCGGCTTCGATGCGGGTCGCGACGCTGGTTTCGATGCCGGTCGCGACGCCAGCTTCGATGCACCGGATGCGCGCGAGGCGGGCATCGACGTGGGTCAGGTGGACGCGCCAGCGTTCACCCCCGATGTCGGGTTCGACGGGCTCGACGCGTCCGGGTTCTGAGCTCGTCCGGCGCGAGCAGCCCGGAAACGAGGACGGGCGCGACGACCGAAGTCATCGCGCCCGCTCGTCGAAACAAGTGAGGGATCAGACCTCGGCGCGGAGCTCGCGCTTCTTGTCCTTCTTCTTGCCCTCGGCCTTGCCGTTCTTCTTGTCAGCGGCGCTGTTGGTCTCCACGGCGTCGTCCCCGTTACCGTTCTTACCCGACTTGCTCGCCTTGCCAGGCGCCGACTTGCTCGACGCCTTGCTGGGCGCCGACTTGCCGGCCTTGTTGCTGCCGAGCAGACGATCGGTGAGCTCGGCCGCGCGGTCAGTCTTCTCCCACGTGAAGAAGCCGCCCTTGGCCTCCCGGCCGAAGTGACCGTACGCCGAGGTCGGGTGGTAGATCGGGCGGAGCAGATCGAGGGTCTCGATGAGCGCGCGGGGGCGGAAGTCGAACATCTCGCTGACCGCCGCCGCGATCTTGCCGTCCTCGACCTTGCCGGTGCCGAAGGTAGTCACGTAGACGCCCATGGGCTTGGCGACGCCGATGGCGTACGCGACCTGGACCTCGCACTTGGTGGCGACGCCGCTCGCGACGACGTTCTTGGCGACGTAGCGAGCGAAGTACGCCGCGCTGCGATCGACCTTACTGGGGTCCTTGCCCGAGAACGCGCCGCCGCCGTGACGGCCCATGCCGCCGTAGGTGTCGACGATGATCTTGCGGCCGGTGAGGCCCGCGTCGCCGTGAGGTCCACCGATGACGAAGCGACCGGTGGGGTTGATCCAGATCTGGGTCTTCTTGTCGATCAAGGCCTTGGGGCAGATCTTCTCGATCACCTCGGCCATCATCGCTTCCTTGATCGTCTTCTGCTTCACGTCCTCGTCGTGCTGGGTGCTGACGACGATGGCGTCGATGCGGACGGCCTTGTCACCGTCGTACTCGACCGTGACCTGGGTCTTGCCATCGGGGCGGAGCCACTTGAGCTTGCCGTCCTTGCGGACCTTCGCGAGGCGCTGGGCCAAGCGATGCGAGAGCTGGATGGGCATCGGCATCAGCTCGGGGGTCTCGTCGACCGCGAAGCCGAACATGAGTCCCTGATCGCCCGCGCCCTGATCCTTGCTCAGGCTGGTCTCCACATCGACGCCCTGCGCGATGTCGGGGGACTGCTGCTCGATGGCGGTGAGGATCGCGCAGGAGTTGCCGTCCATCCCGTGCTTACCGTCGGTGTAGCCGATGTCGACGATCGCCTTCCGAATGATTTTCGGATAGTCGATGGTGGCCGTCGTGGTGATCTCACCCGCGACGATGGCGTACCCGGTCTTCACCATGGTCTCGCAGGCCACGCGGCCCTTGGGATCGGCGGTCAGGACGGCGTCGAGGACCGAGTCCGAGATGGCGTCGCAGAGCTTGTCGGGATGGCCTTCGGTGACGGACTCGGAGGTGAAGAGGTAGCGACCCATCGTTTCGATTTCCTTCTTGAGAGATCTTCTGGCCTCGCACCGCACGCTCGAAGCGCCAGCAAAAGGCCGCCCTACTTAGATGCGAGCCCGGGGGGTGTCAAACCCCAGCGTCTTGAACTCGCGTTCGTGATGTTCCGACGAACGCGCGCGGACGGTAGCGGCGAGGTGGTGCGGAGCTTCCGGGTCGAGAGCAGGGTCGCCAAGAAGATGCGGCCCTCGTGCTCGCTGAACGCCGCGCCCAAACAACGTCGGCTGCCACCACCGAACGGGAGGAACTCGGTCGGGGAGAATCGCCGCTCGAGGAACCGGTCGGGACGAAAGAGGTGCGGCTCCGGGTAGATCGCCGGGTCCCGGTGGATGCCTTGATGGCCACCGCGATCGCGCGCCCCGCGGGCACGACGAAGCCGGGCTCGAGCTCGAACGGCACCTTGGTGATCCGCGCGACGTCCGTGACGACGGGCGCTAGCCGCATCGTCTCGTCGAGGGTCGCGGCGAGGAGCGGGAGCTTGGTGATGGCTTCAGGGTCCGACACGCCAGCCATCTCTTCCCGGAGCCGCGCGGCGAGCTCAGGGCGACGCAACACGAAGTCGAGCACCCAGGCAAACGTGATCGCGGTGGTCACGTGTCCTGCGATCAGGATGGTGAGGAGCTGATGGCGCATCTCTTCCTCGTCCATGGGCGCGCCGTCGTCGTAGCGGGCCTCGAGCAGGAGCGAGAGCACGTCCGAGCGCGCTTCGCTTTGGCGCCGCCGCTGCGCGATGAGCTCGGACACCGCGCGATCGAAGCGCGCCCGCATCCCCAGATAGCGTCGGTGCGGCGGGAAGTTTTTCGACTGGAGAATGGGCGCAAATACCGCGAGCGGTGAGAAGCCGTGCAGCATGTCCAAGAGGAAAGCGCGTGCTGCCGAGGGTGTCGCGGTCGGCGCCGAAGATCTTCTTCGCGTCGTCGGGAGACGCGGTGAAGAGCAGCTCCCCCATCGAGGCCTTCACCCGAAACCGGCGACCGTAGCGGGCGAGGTTGCGCGCGACGAACGCCTCGGGGCGGAAGGCGTACTCGGTGATCTGAAGCAGCCCCGGGCGTCGCGAACCGCGGAACGTCGATGGGTTGTTCATCGCCCCGTCCACTTGGGCTCGCGCTTCTCGGCGAAGGCCATGAGGCCCTCGCGCGCGTCGTCGGTGCCGAGGATCTCGTAGAGGCGCGCTTGAAGAACGGGCAGCGCCGTCGCGAGATCGAGATCGGCCTGGGCGTTCCATGCCGCGAGCCCCAGACGCATCGCGGTCGGCGACTGCGCGGCGAGCTTGGCTGTGAGCTCCTCGACCGCGCGATCCAGATCGACCTCGGGCACGACCCGGGTCACGAGCTCGAGGCGCTCCGCGCTCGCCGCGTCGATCTTCTCTCCGAGCAACATCATCTCGAGGAGCTTGCGGCGGCTCACGACCCGGCGAAGGACGGCCATGATCATCATCGGGAACAGCCCCCGCTTGATCTCGGGGGTGCCGAACACCGCCGTGTCGGCGGCGATGGCGAAGTCGCACGCGGAGACCATCCCCAGGCCACCGCCCATCGCGACGCCAGGGATGCGCGCGACCGTGGGCTTGCCGAGCTGGGTGAGCATCAGCAGCAAATCGCTATACTCCCCCTTCGGCGGAAGGACCTCGCCCTCTCCATCGCTGCCCATCTGCTTGAGATCGCCGCCCGCGGAGAAGGCCTTGCCCGCGCCCGTGAGCACGACGACCCGGACGCTCTCGTCGTCGCGCGCATCGCTGAGCGCCCAGCAGAGCTCGTTCACCATCTCCGGGCCGAGCGGGTTCTTCCGCTCGGGCTTGTTCATGGTGATCGTCGCGACGCCTGCACTGCTCGCGAGGAGGATGGTTCGATAGGTACGATGCTGCATTCGGACTCCTGGTGTTCTGCGCTCGGGTCAGCTGCCGACCGCGCAATAGAGGATGGCGGCGGTCGGGCTGACGCAGCGCTCGGCGAAACAGAGCCCGCTCTGGCACTCATCGGATCCGTTCGCGTCGGCGCCGTTGCAGGGGTAGCCGTCCATCCGGCGAGCGCTGCAGACCCCCACGCCCGGGCCGGCGTCGTCGTCGCAGAACGCCCCGTCGACGCAATCGAAGAAGTTCGCGCAGGGCGCGTCGAGCGCCACCCGCGCGCTGCAGCTCCAGTTGGTGGCGGTGAAGCGGCAGGTCTGCTCGGGATCGATGCATGCGAAGAACGACGCGAGGTCCGGCACCGCCGTGGCGGCGCACACGCCACCGGCGGGGACGGTACCCAAGAACGGTGCGTACAGGCCCTCTCTGCTCCCGTACCAGGCGGACAGGCCGGCATCACAGCGATCGATGTACGCACGTGCTTCGGCGAGCGTCGCACCGGCGACGTCGGGGTCGTAGCCCGTCCGCGGCTCGTACAGCACGGATTCGGCCGCGTCTTCGCACTCGGCGGCCCGTCGCGCGGCGCAGGCTTCGACGTCGAAGCCTAGAGGTGCGCTGGCGCAGCACTCGAGGTACCCGCGGCAGAACTCGACGCCGATGGCGCGGCAGAACTCGTTGACCGGGATGGGGTCGGCCACGTGGTCGGGGGGCGCGTTCACCAGGCTGCAGCCCACGATGGCCAGCGACGTGACGACTATGCTCGTTACGGCCCGCATCAGAACGCTCCCCGCAACGTCACGCCGCCGCTGCGCCCGTCGAAGAAGACCGACGCGCGCGGCGCGCCGTCCTCGGACCACGGCAGCGCAGCCAAGAGAATGGCGCCGAGCACGCCGAGGGTCGCGCCGCTGATCCAGCTCGCGTCCGCGAGCAGGTTCAGCACCTCGAGCGTGGAAGTCTCGCTGGCCACGCAGTATCGGCCCACGTCACGACCGCAGCCCCCCGCCAGGCGCTGGTCTTCGACTTCGGACGCGATCGCAAAACCCGCGAACGAGAGCCCGAGGACGCCGCCTGCGATCAGCAGCGCGATCCCTACCGCTGGAGGCGAGCCCGGCGATGGAGCGCGGGGAGCATCGCTCGGCGTTTCACCGGGCGTCTCGGGCTCGGCGAGCGCGGTCTCGATCGGTTCTGTGCGAAGCGGCTCGCCTTCGCTCGTCGCTTCACTGGTCTCGTGCGCAGCGGCCCGGGCGCGGATCCGCTCGAGGCGCTGCGTCAGCAGCACCCGCTGCTCATCCGAGATCTCCGCGACCTCCAGATGCGCCGCCAGCGCCTCGGCCGCTTCGGCCTGCCGTCCCGCGCGCTCCTCGGCCAAGTACACGTTGTAGAGGATGTCGGGGTGGCGGCTCAGCGCGTAGGCCGCGCGGAACTCCTCAGCCGCAGTCTCGTAGTCCCCGCGCTCGAACGACTGGGTCGCCACCTCGAAAGCGTGACGCGCCTCCTCGAGCTCGGTCGGCGTCGGCTCCTGCGCACGGGCACGCGCGGTCAGCCACCCCCAGCACACGAGCATCGAGGCGACCATGACCAGGCGGAGCATCATTCGGAGCGGGAGCCTACCAGGGCTCACGCCTTGGCGGCGGGCGCGTGTCCCACTTCCTTCGCGGCGTCGCGGCCTGCGGAGGTGTCGTAGAGACGCAGGAGCTCGCGCGCCTCTTCGACCGTGGCGGGCTCGCGACCCATGTCGCGGGTCATGCGCGCGGCCACCTCGACCATGTCGCCGTTGTTGCGCGCCGCGGTCCCGTTCGGCAGGTATAGGTGATCCTCGAGGCCCGTGCGGATGTTGCCGCCGAGCACCAGCGCAGAGGCGAGCATCCGCCAGTGACCATGGGATATCCCGATCACCTCCCAGTCGGATCCGGGGGGCATGATCTTCGTCTGCAGCTGGAGCGACTCGATCATCGGAGGGATGCCGCCCAGCACATTCACGATGAACGAGAACTGGTAGGGCGCCTTCAGCGCGCCCATGTCGAGCAAGGGAGCTATCCCCGCCGTGTGCCCCGAGTCGAAGCACTCGAGCTCGGGCTTCACGCCCGCCTCGTTCATCGCCTCCAGCATCTTGAGGATCTTCGAGTACGTGTTCGGGAACACCATGTCGAAGACGAACTCCTTCTTCGTCTTGCTGTACTTGCTGTAGTTCATGGTGCCCATGTTCAAGGCACCGATCTCGGGACGGACGGTCTTGATGTACTCGACCACCTGCGAGACGTCGTCGCCGAGGACGCCCGTCGAGAAGTTCAAGATGATGGGACACCGCGCCCGGACCTCCTTCTTGATTTCCGCAAAGGTCGCGGGCTCGAACGTGGGCGTCCCATCGGGGTTGCGTGCGTGGATGTGCACCACCGCGGCGCCCGCGTCGTAGGCCCGCTTGCACTCCTCCCCGATCTCCGCGGGGGTGTAGGGGATCCCTGCGTTCTGCTTGCGGGTCGCGAGCACGCCGGTGACGGCGCAGGTGATCACGACCTTGTCTTCGAACTTCGGCATGGCTGCTCTCTTTCCGGTCGCACCCGCGGGGCGACCTTCGGAATCATTTCGCGGCGACCTTGGTCTCCATCTGCTCGCGTCGCTGGACCTCGTCGCGCACCCGCTCACCCAGATCCCCGAGGATGCGGCGGAGTTCGCGGCGATCGTCGGTGGGTAGCGAGCGCAGCGCCGTGGTGAACACCTCGACCGCCCCGACGGGGAGATCGCGCGCGATCTTCTGCCCCTTCTCGGTGGACCGGATGTGGACCACCCGACGATCGGCCTGGCTCCGCTCCCGCACCACGAGCCCGTCGCGCTCCATCCGATCGACGATGCCGGTGATGGTCGAGTTCTTCGCGCTCATCCGCTCGGAGAGCTCGGTCAGCGAGATGTCGCCCACGGCCTCGAGGATCTTGAGGGCCGACACCTGGGGCCCGGTCAGCCCCTGCTCGCGCGCCTGGGCCTTCGTGACCCGTCGGGTCTCGGTATAGAGATAGAGGATCGTCTCGACGATGCGGTCGATCTCTCCCCGTCGTTGAACGCTGTCGGGTCCCTGGGCCACGGAAGCTCCACGGCGTCGTGCCGCTCGAGATGTTTCGCGTGCTAAATATCTACCGCTCGTCGCCTGGTCAAGCGCCGCGTCATCGCCTCTGGGTTGGCGAGACGGGTGACGAGACGGTCGGCGAGTGCGTCCCACCGACCTCGAGGTTGCCTGACCTCTACCTCGCGTGTCAGGCTCGCCCGGCTTCGGGCCCCGTCAGGGAAACGCCCAGCAGCATTTGATGGAGGATATCTTGGGTCGCGAACGACAGTCGGGGTGGGTGCGTGGGCTTGTGGTCGCAGTAGCGATCACCACAGCAGCAGCCTTGGCGGCGCCCTCCGGAGCGCAAGCACAGTGTGTCGAAGGGGCCGAGTGCACCTTCGTTCGCCCCGATGGCAAGGGCATCATCGGTCTGGGCCTCATCGGTGCAGAGCTCGGCCTCATCATCCCCGCCCTCGCCGGCGTGCGTGACGAGTGGTGGCCTTACTTGGTCTTCCCGCTCATCGGCGCGGTGGCCGGCGGCATCGGTGGCTGGGCCATCGAGGACGCGACCGGACCCCGTCCGCCAACCAGCCGTGGTGAGCCCGAGGTCAGCGTGACCTTGTTGGCCGTCGGCATGGTCCTGATCGTACCGACCATCGTGGGCACCTTGGCCCTCACCGCGTACTCGCCCCCCGAGCAGGCGGCGGAGTCCGACGAGGACTACGAGCCCGAGGACATCACGGACGACGACAGCGTCGAGGCGACCCACGACGACAGCGCCGCGCCCGCTGAAGGAACCAGCGACGAGTCCGGGGCGACCTCGCGTAACGACTCCTCACGCCGCGACTCCTCACGCGTTGACCGTCACGCGACGGGGATGGCCGCTCGGATGCAGCACATGTTGGCGGGTGGTCCTGGCTTCATCCGCCTGCGCCTGGGCGAGGCCGGTGGTCCCCAGGTCTTCTTGGCGGCGCCCCTCCCCTACTCCGCCTCGAGCTACACGGCGGAAGAGCGGGCGCACTTGCTCCTGAACGCGTCGAGCGACTTCTTCGTCCCGATGTTCAGCGCCACCTTCTGATCAGCTGATTAGGTGGGCCTCGCTCGCGCGCTAGCGGTCGCGGCCGTCTCTTTGATCCTCTCGGGCGTGCTCGTGATCGCGAGCACGCCCGACGTGCGTGAGGGGCCCGTACCCATCGAGCCGCCGGTGCACCCTCGGCGCATCGTGGCCATCGGCCTCCATCAGGACGAGGTCGCGCTGGCTCTGGCGCCGGATCGCGTGGTCGCCGTCGATCGCTTCGCCGATGATCGCGAGGCCTCCTTCGTCGTCGAGGAGGCGAGGGCGATCGAAGCGCGGGTCACGGTGAGCAGCGAGAGCATCCTGCGGCTCGATCCCGATCTGGTGCTGCTGCCGGGCTGGGTCGATCGGGAGCTCGAGGCCGCCATCACCCGGGCTGGCGTCGCGGTGCATCGCGAGCCGGTGGTCACCAGCATCGATGGCATCGAGGCGAGCCTGCGACGCCTGGGGGTGCTCTTGGACGCGGCGCCCGAGGCCGACGCGCTCATCGCTCGACTGCACGAGGCGCTCTCCGAACTGCCGACCCGAACCGACCGACCGAGCGCGCTCTTGCTCTCCGCCACCGGCACCAGCCCCGGCCAGGACACGCTGTTCGCCGAATTGGTGGCGCGCGCGGGTGGGCGCATCGCCATCGAGCGCTCAGGGATCGTCCCGCTCTCGATGGAGACGGTGCTCGCGCTCGATCCTGAGGTGATCTTCCTCGATGGCTACGTGGCCGACGGTCGAGCGCGGACGTTGGGCGGTGACACAGGTCTTCCCGCGCCCCTTCGTGCCCATCTGCGCGCTGCACGCACGTATCGCGTGCACTCGCTCTCCGCGCGCGAGGCCAACACCACCAGCCACCACGTCATCGAGACGCTCCGCACCCTGGCCGAGCAACTCTCGCGCTAGCTTCAGCCGCCGATCATCGAGGTGCGTGCCTCGCGGCGATCCTCGGGGATGGGGAACGGCGAGAGCGAGCGCGCGGGCCCGACCATCGCGCGCTGCACCATCCCGTAGTTGGATCCGGCATGCCAGAAGAGGAACCCATCGGCCCCGCCGCGCCTCGCGCCGCGGATCTGATCCGCGATGAAATCGGTGTTCCACTCGTCCGCGCCGGTCTCGAAGCCCTGAAGGAAGGGTCGGATCACGGGGCCAGCGCCCAGCCGCTCGCGGAGGTTGTGCACCCCGCGCTCCACCAAGCGTCGGCCGCGGTGCTCGGAGCCGACGTCCCAGTCGGTCATCGAGTTCACGTAGAGCATCGGGCAGAAGACATCGACGTGATCCCGCCAGAGCTCGAGATCTTGTCCCAGGCCCGAGCGATCACCGGGCCAGTAGGCCTGGATGCCGAACACATCCACGCCGATCGGGATGTCGAGCTGCGCGTCCATGCGCGCCAAGAAGGCGTGCAGCATCTGGGCGCGGCTCGCTCCGCTGCGCTCGTCGGGGTAGCCCGCCCACTCGCGCGCGTCATCGACGGGGAAGCGGATGTAGTCGAGCTGGACCTCATCGAAGCCCATCTGCTCGGCCTCCTCGGCGATCGCGAGGATCATGTCGTGGTTCGCCGTGTCCCAAGGATCGAGCCAGCCGCCGCCCGTGCCCCAGCTGGTCCACGCCCGACCGCGAAAGCGCTCGCGTGAGTCCACGATCGCGCGATCGGGATGCGCGTTGGCGAACACGTCGTCGCTGAAGCACACGATGCGCGCGATCGCGCGGACGTTCGCTGCGTGCAACTCGGCGACGAGGCCCGGCATGTCGTCGATGAGACCGGACTCTTGCCCGTCGAGCTCCGGGATCGACGTGTCGTAGTTCACCCGGCCGGTCGCGTCCTTGAAGTCGATGACCGCCGAGTCCATCCGCGAGTTGCGGAGCAGCGTCACGATGCCTTCGCTCCCCCGACCGTGGATGAACGGCGCGGTGAAGTAGAGCCCGGTCGCGGACGCCACCCCGTCGGTCATGTGATCGGGCACCGTCACCTGCCCGTGCGCGGGCATGACCATCGCGGTGAGGAGGCTGATGGTGATCGCGGTGAGGGTGGGGAACGCGCGCTTCAACATGACGCGCGATCCTCACCGCTCCATGCGCTCACAACAAGAAATCGACGACGCCCGGCTGATGCGTCGAGCGCGGGCTCACCACGCGATCGAGCCAGCAACGTTCCGCGCCAGCTCGGGGATGTCGCCGTACGCGCCCCAGCCGAGCACGTCGAGGGCCGCGGTGCGCTCGGGCCCCACCACGATGATCCGCACCAGCACCAGCCCCTCCCCCACCCGGTAGGTGCGCATCGCGGCGGGTCCCGACGGCAGATCGACCCGCACCGATGGGCCCATCGACGCTGCATCGGTCGGCTCGCGGCTCCCGAGCTCGCTCGCGATCTGCGCGGCCTCGATCTCCGGCGTCGGCCCGTGGTTGGTGTCCACCCCCATGAGCTGCACCGCAAACCTGTCGATCCCCAGATCACCGTAAGTGCGCGCCGCGGCGCTCGACTCACCCAGCTCCTCGGGGATCTCGATCGAGATGCCCTCGGCGACGAGCGTACGCCGGGTGAGCACGGGTGGATCCATCAGCGCCCAGGGCCGCCCTCGCTCCCACGCGACGCCCACACTCACGAGCGTCAGCAGCATCAGGATCACCGCCACGATCGACAGTGAAGTCGCGTGCGCGGGTGTCTCCGTCTGTCCCTTCGCGGCCAGCCAACGCGGCGGCGTGAGGATACCCAAGAGCACCAAGAGCGCGCCGACCACGCCGCCGCCGAAGTGGGCCCAGCGATCGATCCCGGGCATGAACGAGATGCCCACGTTGATGAGCAGGTTGATCATCGCGCCACGACGCGCGGCCTGGACCATCTGCGGCGACCAGTGCGAAGGAGGACGAAACGCCAGCACCGCGCTGGCACCGAGCAAGCCCCAGATGGCGCCCGACGCGCCCGCCGATGCGCCGACCCCGCCCAAGAGCGTCGTGCCGATGCCGCCGCCGATCGCGCTCGCGAAGTAGAGCACCGCAAAGCGGCGGTGCCCGAAGAGCGGCTCCATCTGGCGACCCAGCGCGTACAGAACGTAGAGGTTCATCAGCGCGTGCCACGGCGCGACGTGCAGGGTGGAGGCGGCGAGCAGCCGATCGATCTCGCCGGCGCGGGTGCGGGCCACGATGTTCGCGCCCATGTGCGCCAGCGTCGGGGTTGCCGCGCTGCCGAGCGCCATCTCGATCACGAAGATGACGCCGAGGAACGCGATCAGCGCGTACGTCACCCACGGCGTCGGCATCACCATCGGCGTGGGCGCGCGCTCGACGGGCTTGGGCGACTCGGAGGAGGCCGATGGCTCGGCGAAAGGAAGTCCACCGGGGCGAGGAGGCGCGGCTGCGGGAGGGATCACGCCCGCGCTCTAACGCCCCAACGCGACCTTCGCCACGCCCGCGGCTGTGAGTTCGACCCCTTGAAACCAGCCCTGGGGCCTTGACGCGATGCGTTGGTTACCTCAGCCTCCCGAATGAGCGGCCATTCAGTGCGCCCCCCGCGCACCCCGAGTCGCCTCCCGACGCGCTGAAGTACAGCGCGCTTTTCCCACGCGAGCGAGGACGTTCGATGTCGCAGGCCCAGAACCGGTACAAGGCAGACCTTCGTGAGTTTCAGTTCCTGCTCTTCGAGCAGTTCGGGCTGAGCGACCTGCTCTCGAAGGAGCCCTTCGATGCGTGGGGACCCGACGAAGTGAAGATGGTGATCGAAGAGGTCTACCGCTTCGCGACGACGGTCACTGGGCCGCTGAACGCCGTCGGCGATCAAGAGAAGTGCAAGCTGCTGGATGGGCGCGTGATCACCCCGACCGGCTTCAAGGACGCCTGGAAGAAGCTCTACGAGACGGGGTTTCGTCAGCTCGGCGGACCCTCGGAGTACGGCGGTCAGGGCGCGCCGCGCACCCTTCAGGTGCTCGTCGAAGAGCTGCTGAGCGGCAGCAACGTCGCGTTCATGATGTATCCCGGCCTCACCCTCGGCGCGGCGGAGCTCATCGAGCACTGCGGCACGCCCGAGCAGCGCAGGCGCTTCGCGGCGCACATGTTCGTTGGCAAGTGGGGCGGCACCATGTGCCTCACCGAGCCCCACGCGGGCAGCGACGTGGGCGCGGCGAGCAGCACCGCCAAGAAGGCGGACGACGGCACCTACCGAATCGCTGGCACCAAGATCTACATCTCGGGCGGCGACCACGACTGCGCGGAGAACATCGTGCACTTGGTGCTCGCGCGCATCGAGGGCGCCGAGGCAGGGACCAAGGGTCTCTCGCTCTTCATCGTGCCCAAGTATCTGCAGAACGAGGACGGCACGCTCGGTAAGGAGAACGACGTGAACGTGGCGTCCATCGAGCACAAGATGGGCATCAACGGCTCGGCTACGTGCGTGATGCAGTTCGGTGATCGCGGCGAATGCGTCGGCCACCTCGTCGGCGGCGTCGAGCACCAGGGCATGAAGCAGATGTTCCAGATGATGAACTACGCCCGGATTGGCGTCGGCATCCAGGGACTGGCCATCGGCGCGGCCGCGTACCAGTCGGCGCTCGAGTACGCCAAGGAGCGCAAGCAGGGCAGCTCGATCACCGCGTGGAAGGATCCCACCTCGCCCCGCGTGCCGATCATCGAGCACGCGGACGTGCGCCGCATGCTGCTCGAGATGAAGGCGAAGACCGAGGGCATCCGCGCGCTCATCGTGAAGCTCTCGATGCACCAAGACCGGGCCGAGACACTCGCGGGCAAGAACGACGAGGTCGCGGCCTACCACCACGGCCAGGTCGAGCTCCTCACGCCGCTGGTGAAGGCGTACGCGTCCGATCAGGGCTTCCGGGTCACCGAGCTCGCGATCCAGGTCTACGGCGGCGCGGGCTACTGCCAGGACTACCCGGTCGAGCAGTACATGCGCGACTCGAAGATCTTCTCGATCTACGAGGGCACCAACCACATCCAGGCGCTCGATCTGGTGGGCCGCAAGCTCGGTCAGGGCGGCGGCAAGCACGCCCAAGACTTCTTCGGCGACTTGGGCAAGTTCATCGCGGCGAACAGCGAGCACCCGGTGCTCGGTGGCGCGGTGAAGCAGCTCGGCAAGGCCCAAGAAGCCGTCGGCGGCGCGGCCTTCCAGTTCCTCGGCTGGTTCAAGGGCGGCGAGATGGCGAAGGTCCCGCTGAACGCCAACCGCTTCTTGGAGATGATGAGCGAGCTCGCGATCGGCTGGCTCTTGCTCGACGCGGCGGTCATCGCGACCGAGGCGCAGGCCAAGCAGAAGGAGCGCAGCAAGGACTGGTTCTTCTATGAAGGGAAGAAGCAGGCGGGCTTGTTCTTCGCGCACAACGTCCTCCCCGAGGTGGTCGCCAAGAGCAAGATGCTCGGCTCGGGCGACAAGAGCGCGCTCGATATCCCCGCCGAGGCGTTCGCCACGGTCTGAGGCCGAGGACACGTCAGGTGACGCCCGCGCAGAGTCGACTCGGCGCGGGCGTCATCGTCTCAAAGACGTCGATCAAGCGCCCCGTGAACCGAGGACCCCTACCCGCTCCAGGATGCGGGTGCGCTCTTCGGCGGTGCGCGCCTCGATGCGATCGAAGACGGTCGTCCTGACGGGCGAGAACCCCGAGAAAGCGAGGGTCGCGGTCTTCATCGAGCGGCGCGACGACGCGCCATACACCCACCAGTCGTAGATCGACGGCGCGTCCATCGTCACGATGAGGCGGGCGCTTCGCCCCCTCAGCAGCGGGTCGGAGCGGAGGCTGTTCGGGCGCGGAGAGAACGCGAAGCCCGGCAAGAACGTGCGGTCGACGAAGCCCTTGAGGAGCGCTGGCCAGCCGCCCCACCACGTCGGGAACGCGATCACGAGGTGCTGCGCGTTCGTGATGCGCTCGCGCGCGCTCACCAGATCGGGCTCGAGTTGGTGCGCTCGCGGTAGCCGCGGCTCAGGTTCGTATCGAACGTCAGCGTGCGCAGCGGGAGGTGGTCGATCTGGTGCCCCGCTTCGCGGGCGCTGGAGGCGTAGCGGTGAGCGAGCCACGCGGTGAGGGACTCGGGATCAGGGTGGCCGTCGAGGACGAGGATGCGCATGCGGCAGGTATACGCTCGTCGCACGCACCCGCTCCTCAGTGGCCTGTGCGCCGTCGGAGCGTGAGGGCGCCGGCTTCGCCTTCCGGTCGCTGCGCCAGGGACGAGACGCGCTAGCCATTCGCCGCCGCGATGAGCGACGCGCTGGCAATTGCCTCGGCTGGGCCCGAGCATGGGCGGATGCCCTCGCCCTCTGACGCCCCTTCGAACGACGGCCGGCGCTGGCCTGCGCTGGCGCTCGGTGCGGGCGGGGTGGTGCTCTCGCTCGCGCTGCTCTCGATGGGGATGGCCCCGACGCCGTGCGGGGACTTGGCTGCGGGCTACCCCGCGATCATCGCGTTCGAGTTGGCCCGCGACGCCACCGATCTCCAAGCGCTCTTCGGCTCCGATGCGCTCAGCGGGTGCCGGGGGCTGATGGTGTCCGACATGGACACCGCGAACGTCGTCGATCTGGTGGCCTTCATGCCGGCCTACGGCCTGTTCTTGTGGGCCTCCCTGCGCATGCTGATCGGCGGGAACAAAGCGATGGTGACCCTCGCCACCGCGCTGGTGATCGCAGCGGTCGTGAGTGACGCCGGCGAGAACGCGTGTCTGCTCTTGATGACGCCCGCGCTCGATCCGAGCTCGCTCCCTTTCGCGCTCTTGCCATGGGTCACGGGCCTCAAGTGGTCGCTCCTCGGCGCCGCCTCGACGCTCGCTGCTGTGCTGCTCTGGCGCGGCTCGAACCCGCACAAGCTCGGCGCGCTCCTCTCGCTGAGCGCGCCGACGTTGGTGGCGCTCGCCCTGATGAGCCCCCGCACCTTCGGCCCGCTCGTCTCGCTGGGCATCACCATCTCGTGGGTGGTGCTCCTGCTCGCGGCCGGCGCGCGACTGCGTCAGCGCCCGCCCGCTTCGTGAAGCGCGGGGGCCTGCCGGATTCGGACCGGGCTCACGACCCGCTGCGGTTCCTGTTCGTCAAAGGCCCGTGATTTGCGAGGATTTCGGTGCAGCCGAAGGCGATGATCACTCGTTGCCTAGACAAAATCTGGACATTGCATTGACGCGCGGCCTTCAGGCCCCAGACCTAGGCCCGCCGAGTCAGCTCGGTGCTGTCCCGATCCACCCAACTCGCGCCCAAGCGGGCGCACCCGAGGTTCCCATGCGCACGCTCCCGCTCGCTCTTCTCGTCGCTCTCGTTGGCTGCGGCTCCTCCGACGGAGGCACCAACTCGTCGTCCGGATCCACGTCCTCTGGCTCCGAGTCGAGCTCGAGCACCACCGCCAGCGCCGACATCGTCGACACCGCCGTCGCGGCTGGCAGCTTCAACACCCTGGTCGCGGCCGTACAGGCGGCTGGCCTCGAGGACACCCTTCGCAGCGACGGCCCCTTCACCGTGTTCGCTCCGACCGACGCCGCCTTCGCGGCGTTGCCCGAGGGTACGGTCGAGAGCCTGCTCCTGCCGGAGAACCACGACCAGCTCGTCGCGATCCTCACCTATCACGTGGTCGCGGGTCGAGTGATGGCGGCCGACGCCGCGACGCTCACCTCGGCGCCCACCGTCAACGGCGAATCGGCGCCCATCGCCCCCGGCGCCAACGGGGGCCTCACCATCGGAGGCGCCAACATCGTGCAGACCGACATCGTGACGTCGAACGGAGTGATCCACGTGATCGACGCCGTCATCATGCCCCCGAGCTGAGCATTCACTGCTACGGCCCTCCCTCGGGAGGGCCGGCGTCGGTCGACGGGGGATCGAGCCGGCGAATCTCGGACACCCATGCATCGGCGCACCAGGGGGTCGGGCCGCAATCGTCGGTCAGTTCCCGTCGCACGATAAGCGGCGGGGTACCGCCCGGAGTCCACTCCTCCCCAAAGGGATCTCGGTCCTCCTGATCGAGGCGCATCACGACCATTCGCCAGCGGCCCTCACCACACGATCTCGCATGAGAGGTCAGGAACCCACCGCCGCCCCGCTGAACGCCGAAGACGAGTTCGCCAATCGGGCTCCTCGGCAACACGGCGAACTCCCAGCACCCGTTCGTGCCTGTTCGGTCCACCAGCTCGAACGGGTACGTGCCCACACCGAAGCCGTCGCGCCCCACACCGTCTCGCCTTTCACAGCTCGGCGAGCCCGTCGTTCCTGCGTAGCTCACCCAGGGATAGGGGCCGCCCTCCACGTAAGGGGCGACCAGTTCGATCTCCACGAGATCGCCCAGCGCCAGATTGGGCCAGCAGCTGTCCAGCTCGCGGAACACGCATGCCGAGGTCCCGGCGCTCGCGCCCATCACGGATAACAGTCCCACAGCACCGACTACGCGCCCAACGACACTCCGACCCGTCGCGTGGTTCACGGCTGCCAGTTCTCGGTTCGAACCCGGTCGAGGATCACCGCGTGTCGCTCGCCGAGCGCCGTGTTCACTTCTGCCGACGCGACCTCGCGCAGCGGATCGGCCACCGCCTCCACCACGGTGCCGATTCTCCGGATCTCGAAGGTCTCCTCGTAGTCGTCGATCCCTATCTCGAGCTCGCCTGCGTAGCGCTGACACGCGACCTCGAGGATGGTCGGGGCCACCAGCTCCATCGCGCGTCGCACGCTGCCGGCCTCGCGCTCGATCCGGCGAAACGGGCTGCTGGGCCAGTCGATCTCCAGCTCGTTCGCGATGCCCCCGAGGTAGCGGCGTTTGCTCAGGAACTCCTCGAAGTCGACCACGTCGTCGTTCGCTTCGGCGAGCGCCGAGGGGAGAAAGCAACGATCGAGCAGGCGCTCGAGCAGCTCGGGACGCGGCGCGCGGATGTGACGCAGGGCCGCGAGCACGGGCGTGTCTTGCACCACGCGTCTGAGCGCGGTGAGGTACGCCCGCACTCGTCCTCGTCGGACGCGCAGCGCCTCGGGCACCACCAACACCCACCCTTCGCAACTCAAGGCGTGCAGGCGACACCGCACCTGCGCGGTGATGCCTTGTTCGGTGGTGCGCCAGCGAAGGAACGAGAGACCGAAGCACTCGCGACTCCCGATCAGGGGCTCGGGGCCCAGCATCATCGCGGCCTCGGCGGCGCCTATCTGCGACTGCTGGGCCTCGCGGCGCGCTTGGTCCTGCAGATACGGCACGAGCGCGAGGTAGGGATCGTCGTAGGGATCGGGGAGCTCACTCGCGTCGGGCAACGTCAGCTCATCCACGCCCGCGGGCGCCGCCCCCAAGAGCGCGGTCGCGTCGCCTATCACCCGTCTCGCGTCCTCGACGCTCACGCCCAGCAGACCCAGCCAATGCAGGGTCGCTCGATCCTCGGGGACCTCGGCGCGCAGCAGATGGCGCAGCGCCACCGCGATCGCAGTCATCGCGATCTGCCAGGCGCGCGCGGCGTCGGCGTCGTCGTCCGGAGGGCGCTGCTCGGCGGGGCGAGGATAGAGGTGGGCCACCCGAAGGACGGGGACGTCACCCGTCAGCGCCGCAGCGCTGCGCAAGAGCGTCATCTCGATGGGCTCTCTGAGCTCGGCCGGTATCCGCTCGCGCACCTGCCACGCCGCCGCGATCGCCGCCTGCGCTTGCCCCAGCTCGATGCTCATCGAGGGCATCCTCACCGAAGAACGGCAGCGCCAGCAAGCGCGCAGACGATGCGCTACGCCTCCGCGGCAATGAATCCACGCGATGAGTGACGTCGATCGAGAGGCCCTGCAGGCGGCATCCGCCCACCCGGCGCTGCGCGCGATAGCGCCGTTCCTCCTTCGATTGCTCGACGAGCCCGACCTGAGCGTGGCGAGCATCGATCGCGTCTTCGCTGGTCGTTCCCAGATCCGGTTCGAGGTGCAGCCGCCGAAGCGCAAGCGGCGCGAGCCCTTCGAGGCGGCGCGCTCCTACGACGGGTCCATCACCCTGCGGGGCGTCGTGCCCAGCCGCGAGGGATCCCTGCACGATCTGATGAACGCGCTGGCGTGGGCCGCGTTCCCTCACAGCAAGCGGGCGATCCACGCGCGTCAGCTCGCGGCGCTGGTGAACGAGGTCGAGGAAGGCTCACTCGCGCTGCCCGGTCGCCGCAGTCGGTTGCGGGACAGGCTCTCGATGCTGGATGAGGGCGGCGTGCTCCTCTGTGACCCGCACCCCTTGGTGTTGGGGCACGCGGTGACCGAGCAGGTGGTCCGCGATGCCAGCCGCGACATCCAAACCTGCGTGGTGCGCATCACGGGCGACGACCCCGACGCCGCGCTCGCAGCGCAGCTCACATCGCTGGACGACGCATCACTCGAGCGCTGGATCGGCGCCCTCCCCTCGGGGGCCCTCCGTGCGCTTTGGCGCTGAGCAGCTACACCTGCGCCTTCTTTCCTACAAGGACTCCTCGATGCTCAAACACCAGCTCACCTCTCTCACACGCGTCGCCCTACTTCCCCTGGCCTGCTTCGCGCTCGCTGGCTGCCCCGACGACACCACGGTCACCGACACGGGCGTCGACACGGGCACCGGGATGAACGACGCCGGCAACGACGGCGGCGGAGAGGGCACCGACACGGGCGGCACCGACACGGGTGGCAGCGGCACCGACACGGGCGGCGAAGGCACCGACGGCGGCAGCGATACGGACGCCGGCACGTCGATGGATGGCGGGACGCCAGGCCCGGATAGCGGCGTGACGGTGACCTGGGATGTCTGCCGTGAAGCGGTGGTCTTCGGGGTCGACGGTGAGGGGTGCTCGTTCACTGGGAGCTGTGTCGAGTGCACGCTCGTCGCCAGCCCGCGGCAGGCGATCTGCGTGAGCGGCCAGCTTCGGACGGCGGCCGCGGGCGCGGGCGCTTGCGCGGGCGGCACCGATGCGGGCCCCGTCACGTTCCCCGACGCAGGTCGCCGCGATGCGGGCGGCGTGGATGCTGGCGGCGTGTGCCCCCCCTTCACCGTCGCGCCGCCCACCGCGGCAGCGTGCCCCCAGTCTGTGGTCGACTGCATCGCGGGCGGCGGTGACATCGGCGCGTGCGTGAGCGCGAACCCCGCGTGCCTGATGTGCGCGCAGCAAGACCTGCAGTCCTGCTATACGGCCAACGGCTGTGACGACGAGGCGGGACGCCTCGTGTGCTGCTTCGAGGCCAACTGCCCCGATGGCAGCTGCAGCGCCACCACCTGCGCTGCGGCGTCCAATGCGTGGACTGCCTGCGCCGGCGCCACGACCTGTTCGCTGGGCGACGTCTGCTTCCCCAGCGCGCCCACCTGCCCGCCGGCTGCGTGGCCTGCACCCACCACCATCGGATGCACCAACGCGACGCTCACCTGCATCACCGGCGCGAGCACCGTCGCCCAGGTTCAGGCCTGCATCGACGCGGACACGGCGAGCACCCCGGCCGGCGCGTCCTGCGGGACGTGCATCAACGACGACATCCTCAGCTGCTCGACGGATACCGGTGGATGCGAGGCCCAGCTCGGCCTGGTGCAGTGCTGCATCAACACGGCCTGCCCCACGGGCGCGGCTGCTTGCGTCAACGGGTCGATCGCCACGGGCGGCGCGTGCGCGAGCCGTTGGGACACGTTCGTGACCTGCGTGAACGGCACCGACTGCGGCATCACCAGCGCCTGTTTCCCCTGACGAGCGGTGAGCGGTGATCGCCGCTGAATCCCTCTCTGAAAATTGCGAAGCCCCGGATCACCATGGTGGTCCGGGGCTTCGATCTATCTACGGCTTCTGACGGTCGACGACGTCAGGGACCGTCGCTGTCGCAGCAGCGGAAGCCGAGCGTCGGCAGGATGGTGTCCTCGGTGGCGCGCGAGAGCGTCGTGTCGCAGGTCAGACCGAGGCGGGGCGACTCGATGCTGCCGCCGCGGATCGTGTAGATGGTCCCGCCGCCCGAGCCGGTGCCCCGCGGATCGTTGGTCCACTCTTTCAGGTTGCCCGACATGTCCAGCGCGCCGTCCGCACTGACGCAGCTCGCGAGCGTGCCGCACGGCTCGATGCGCGAGTCGATGGCGCCGCCCGGGATGGCGTCTCTGTCGGCGCCGTTGCAGCTCCCGCCGAGGTAGGTGTCGCCGTATGGATAGTCTCGACCCGTCGCGCCTTCACAAGCCGAGAGCCACTCGGCGCCGGTGCACAAGCGATGACCGGCCGCAGCGCAGGCCGCGGCGGCGTCGTCGTAGCCCACGCTGCCCCAAGGCAGGCGCCCACTGCTGGAACAGGCCCGCGCCTCACGGCTGCCATCACTCGCCGCGGTCGCGTCGGGGCGCGAGGCCTCGTAGGTGTAGATCCAGAAGTCGCTCCCGCCTCGCATCACGTGGACCATCGCGTCGCGCACCCGCGCCGAATCGCTGGGATCGGAGTTGTCGATGATGCCGTCGCAGTCGTCGTCGATCCCGTTGCACAGCTCCATCGAGGGCGCGCCGGGCGCCGGATTGGGCAGCACGCTGAGATCGCAGATGGTGCTGGAAGTGTCGGCGGGATCACACGCGATGGCGCCTGCGTCACGGCACGCGCCGCGGGCGCCGTCGTCGCAAAGGTCACCGAGCGCGTCGAACGAGTCGTCGACCACGCCATCGCAGTCTCCGTCTTGTCCGTCGCAGCGGGTCTCTTCGAGCACGATGCCGTTGGGCAGCACCGGATCGAACTCCACCGTCGCTGGGTAGTTGCAGAACCACGTCGTGCGGCCATCCCGGGTAGTGCAGATCGGGGCGACGGCGGCGCAGGGTGTCCCCGCGGTGGTGCGGCACAGACTTGCGGGCGGCGCCGGCAACTCGGCGGGCTCGTCGATCATCCCGTCGCAGTCGTCGTCGATACCATTGCAGTCCTCGACTTGGATCGGGAACACCGGGCACATCGCCTCGCAGCCAAGCGCACCGTCGAGATCAGCGAAGCCCGGCAAACAACCAGTGACCTCGCAGGTGCCCGCATTGCAGGCCACCTCGGCGTTGGGGAAGCGGCAGATGGTCCCGCACGTCCCGCAATGGATGGGGCTGCTGGCGAGATCGAAGGTCTCGTCGATCATCCCGTCGCAGTCGTCGTCGAGTTCGTTACAGAGCTCGCCGCCATCGGTGGGGACACACGGCGCGTCGCGGACGATCATCCCGTCGATTCGGGCATCGCCTGCGTCGCTCACCTCTCCGTCGAGGCTGCCGCCGTCCAGCTGATCGTCGTCACAGTTGCGGACGCAGTAGGGCTCGACGTCGCAGCCGACCATCGAGAGCAGCGAGAGCAGCGAGAGCGAACGGAGGAGCCGAGCGCGCTTCATCGCGACCTCCGGGCGATCACCAAGCCCAGCGCTAGGAGCAAGAGCCCCAGCGTCCAAGGTCTGGTTCCCTCTCCTGGCGCCGCGTTGCAGGCGTTGCCGCCCGCGCCGAGCACGTAGTCGCGAGCCGCGTCGGGCCGGCCGCCGTCGATGCCGCCCGTGAGGGTGCACGCCGCGGTGCCTCGATAGCTCGCCTCACAACGTCGGCCCGCGCCACAGGTGACGCCCGCGCACGGATCATCGATGCAGCCCATGCTGGACACGCACACGTCGCCTCGAGGGCAGCTGATGCCGATGCAGGGATCGGCGCGGCACGTGCCGGCGTCGCAGAACCGTCCGGTGCCGCAGTCCATGGCGGCGCACGGAGAGCTCTCGCAGGTGCCGTCGCTCGCGCAGCGCTGACCGCTCGGGCAGTCGCCCTCGCCGCATGCACGTGAGCACATGCCATCGACGCACATCTCGGTGCTCGCGCAGGTGCGGGTGGCGCAGCGGTTGGCGACGCACACGTCCGCCCGACACACCTCGCCCGGCCCGCAGCCGGTCACGTTGCAGTCGACGCACGCGCCTCGCACGCAGCTCAGGCCGTCGTCGCAACTGACGCCGGCGCAAGGATCGATGCAGGTGTCGTCCACGCAGATCTCGTTCGCTGCGCACGTCGCGCAGATCGTGGGCAAGCAATACGACATCGAGAGCTCGGGGACGGCCTCACAGACGAAATCCGGAGGACAGGGGAACTCTTGCTCCGGATCGCAGACCCGGCGACACGCACCCTCGATGCAGGCGGAGGCCGCGGGGCACTCCGCCATGAAGTCGATCATCCCGTCGCAGTCGTCGTCGAGGCCATTGCACACCTCGTCGCGGGGCTCGACCGCGCCGACGCAGATGAGCTCACCCAGCACGCAACGCAGCGCGCCGGCAGCGCACTCGCCTTCGTCCTCGCCGCAGGGCGTGCCCACCGCGGGATCGAACTCATCCACCAGTCCGTTGCAGTCGTCGTCCAGGCCGTTGCAGACCTCGGGTCCTGTCGGCGTGCACATGCCGGTGCAGGTGAGCCCCTCGTCGATGGCCTCGTCGCAGTCGTCGTCCGCGCCGTTGCAGGACTCTGGCATCGAGGACATCCCCGGCATCGTGATGCTGCACATCACTGAGAGCTCGCTCGGCGCGCACACGATGCGGCCTCGACCCCGGCACACGCCAGTGCCTCCGTCGTCGCAGGCGTCGTCCAGGGTGTCGAAACCCTCATCGATGCGCAGATCGCAGTCGTCGTCGGCGCCGTTGCAGCGCTCGCTGCGGATGGAGCCCTCGATGATCGCGGTGAGCGCGGGCACGAGATCCTCGGGCGCGCGCACGAACGTCGCGGTGGGACGGGTGCCGCCCGATCCAGCGTTCGAGATGGCGTTGAGCGAGGCCTCTTCGCCAGGGAGCACGCTGACCGCGACGACGTAGGTCTCCACGCCGTGCAGGGTGAGCAGCGCGGTGGCGGCGGCGACAGGATCGCCATCGCAGCTCTCGGCGCCGTCGGTCACCAAGATCACCGAGTACGTGCGGCAGGCGACCTGCGCGTCGGTGGATCGAATCGGCGAGAGGTAGTCGGTGATCGCCTCGAGCGATCCCGCGAGCGGCGTGGGCCCAGCGCCGCGCACCTCGCAGTCGCCGCCTCCGTCGTGGTTGCAGTGGTTGCCCGGGGTGATGCTGGGGCGAAAATCCGTCTCTCGACCGTCGAGCCAGCGGACGATGTCGCGCTCGGAGCTGCCGAAGCCGCTCAGGATGTCGGCGCCCCGACGCGGCGAGCCGCACGAGCCCGCATAGTTGATGCACTCATCGCCCGTGGAGATCGCGTTGACCGGGATGGTGACCCCCGTACGAATCTCCACGTTGCAGACGAAGGGCGCGGTGTTGTCACGCGGGTCGTCGTAGGTGCCGACGATGCCGGCGCACTCGAACCACGCGGCCGACTGGCAGAACCTGTCGAGGCCCACGTCCTGGTGGTACCGCGCGAGCGAGAACTCGATCTCGGGGTAGGCGCTGATCACGTTCCCGAGCGCGGTGCGCGCCAGGAGCAAGCGGGAGTCGTTGGCGGATCCGTCGCCGTTCGTATCGACGCCGGGGTGCTCGACGCTTCCGTCGCCGAAGGTGGGGAAGCCGTTGAGATCGAGGAGCATCGAGGCGGAGGTGTCGAGGATCACCGCGACCCGAGGGCGCGCCGCATCGAGCGGCGCAAAGCAGCTGGGACCGCTGGTGCCGGGCGCGCAGGTGTTGGGTACGCCGGCGGTGCAGAGCGGCTGGTTGGCCGCGCAGGTCCCGAGGCCACACGTCACGTTGCCGAGCGACTCGTCCACCATGCCGTCAAAATCGTTGTCGTAGCCGTCGCAGACCTCGCCGATGTAGGCGCCATCGAGCTGGAGCTCACCCGCGCCGCCGCCCGCTTCGCCCTGGCAGATCGCGCACAGACCACCGAGCGCGCCGCCGACGTCGAAGCGCGCGCCGTACGCGAACTCCGAGCTGCGCGACTGCACGACGATGATGCCGCCACCGCCACCGCCGCCGCAGTCATCACAGGTGCCGCCGGGGAGCTGGGAGCCGACGGGGCAATCGAGATGATCGGGTGCCGTAGCGCCCGCCGAGTTGGTGTCGCCGCCGAGACCGCCGGACGCAGAGATGACCGCCGCCGCGCCGACCTGCACTTGGTCGCCGACGATGAACACGGTGCCTCCCGCGCCGCCGCCGCCGGAGTCGTTGCCGTTGCCACAGCCGCGCCGACCGCTGGCCGTCACCGTCCCCCGGATATCGATGGTGCCGGTCGATGCTCTGGTGAGCGCGACCAGCACGATGCGCCCGCCGCCGGGGCCGGCGACCGTCGGATTGACCCCGAAGCCGTCGCCGTCTCGGCAGCCCTTGTCGCCGCCCGACGCGCCGAATTCGACCTCGTAGATCGAGTGGAAGTAGCCCGTGCCTGCGACCGTCGGCAGGCCGTCGGCGTTGCGGCAGTCGGTGACCGTGCTGCACGCCGTGCCGCCAGCGTTTCGGCTGTTGCCGCAGTCCTCTTCAAAGCCTGCTGGGAAAGTGACCGGTGCGTCGCGCGTGCCCCGACCCCCCCGGCCGAAGTGCGCGCCACCGCCGCCCGAGTCACGCACCGAGCAGCCGCCTGCGCCGCCCGATTCAATCGTCGGGCCGCGCCCGTCGCCGCACTGGATGGTCGAATAGCCCGCACCGCGCGCGGTGATCGAACTCGCCCCGTCGATGGTGATCGAGTTCGCGATGATCACCAGGTTGCCGGTGTTGACCCGATCGGTGCCGTCGAACGGGACCACGTCGATGCGAGCGCCGCCCGTGAGGCTCACGACGTCGTAGGTGTGGACACCGCCGAGCGACATGGTCCCGCCCACCATGATGAGGTTTTGAGCGGAGGCCGCCTCTGCGACCCCGAGGATCATGACGATTAGAGCAAGCGCGGGTACACGAACAGCAGGCATGGCGCCCAGGGTAAAGGACGCGAGCGCACCGAGCGCCAGTTTCGCTGTCGCTGGACACGCCTCTGCGGGCGTCGGAGCGCGCGCCGACGACAGTGCCATCGACGAGTGTTGACGATGCCATCGCCCAACGGCACCTTTGCGACGTTGGAGGCCCTGCGATGACGAAGAAGATCCCGGTGCGTGCCCCCCGTTTCGAGCTCGGTGACATCCCCTCCGACTGGCTGGCCACCGACCCACTCGCGTCGGACCTCGTGGACGCGCTGAGCCTCATCTTCCCCGAGGGCGAGCGCTTCTTCATCCGCGCGGTGCAGCACTTCGCCGAGGCCTATGAGGGCGACCCGGAGCTACGCGCCGCGGTGAAGGGCTTCGCCGGCCAGGAGGGCAGGCACGGCCACGAGCACGAGCGATTGAACCGCGCCATCGCCAGCCACGGACCGGAGCGCGCCGAGGCGGTGAAGCGCTTCCTCGCGTTCTACGGATCGCAGTTCTACGGGCGCCTCGAGCCCGCGACGCCTGCGGTGATCCGGCTGGCGACGACCTCGGCGCTCGAGCACCTCACCGCCACGCTCGCGGAGGTCGCGCTCGGCACCAAGGTGCTCGACGACGCCCACCCCGAGATCGCGCGCTTGCTCTCCTGGCATGCGGTCGAAGAGATCGAGCACCGCGCGGTGAGCTTCGATGTCCTTCAGAAAGTCGATCCTCGGCTGCGGATCCGCGCCGCTGGTGTCGGGATGGGCCTCGGCGTCCTGGGCGTCGCCTGGCTGAGTGCGTTCGTGATGCTGCGTCAGACGAGCGCGGGCGGTGAGGTCCGCGACACAGCGAAGTCCCGCCGCTTCTGGGGCCGCGCCGGCCGCACCGTCCCCGAGGTGGCGCGCGCGCTGCAGCGCTACCTGCAGCGCGACTTCCATCCCGATGAGCCGGTCGTCTCGCATCGCACCGCCAAGGTGGTAGCGCGCTACGACGCTGTACTCATGGAGCTCGCCGCCTGACGAACGCTCGCCCGTCCCCAAGGATGGCCTTGCGATTGGCCTCCCATACGCGATCCTCCGTAGGTCCGCGTGAGCACCCCGTCCCCACCCCTCGCCGCACAGCGCACCGCCCTCGAGCGGGCGCTCGCGCCGGTGAAGCTGCGGGTGCGGGCGGTGCGGGCGATGCGCGCGCTGGTGCTCTTCGTGATGTTCGGGGCGGCGCTCGTGGTGATCGCCTCGACGCTGCACGCGCTGGGCGTCCTCGATGGGATCGATCGCCGACACGCGCTCATGGCTGGCGCGTTCATCACGCTCTGGGGTTGGGCGCTCGGCTGGTCACGGGCGCCCAGCACGATGGAGGCCGCACAGCTGGTCGATCGAAGCCACGACACGAGCGGACGCATCGCCGCGGCGGTCGCGCTCATCGACGACGACGCGACCGGACCGATGGCCGCGCTGGCGGTGGGCGACGCGGTCGAGCACGCGCAGCGCATCGAGGCCGCGCGCACCATCGCGTTCACCGCGCCGCGTTTTCTTCGGCCCGCGATGCTCGCAGCGTTGGTGGCCGTCATCGCGTCGCTCCTGGGACCGCCGACCCGCGAGGTCGCCGCGGCCGCGCCGATCACCACGCGCCTTAGGCCGGTCACGCTGCACGACGATGATCTCGCGTCGCTGCGTGAGCACATCGCGACGCTGCCTGAGCGCCATCGCTCACCCGAAGTGCGGGCCGAGATCGACGCGCTCAACACGTTGCTCGAGGAGCTCTCGGGCCACCAGATCGAGCGCGCTGATGCGCTGCGTCGCCTGGGCGAAATAGCCGAGGGGCTCCGCGATGCACGCGCGGGCGCACTCGACGCGACGCTGGAAGCGCTGACCCCGATGGCGCGGCCGCTGTCTCGCTCGCCGCTCACCGAGTCGATGGGCGAAGCGCTGCGCGATGGCGACTTGGCGACCGCCGCACGCGAGCTCACGCGCCTGAGCGAGCGAACCTCTCGCGAGCCGCCGAGCCACGCCGAGCTCGAGCGCCTGCGCGCCGCGATGGCGTCCGCCGCACGCGAGATGGACACCGAGACGTTGCGTCGCGAACGTGAAGCCCTCGAAGAGCAGCGTGATCGCTTGCTACACCGCGACGAAGAAGAGTCGGGGATGAGCGAGAGCGAGCGGAGCTCCCGTGATGAGCGACGCGAGCGCGAACTCGAGCGGCTGCGGCGCGACATCGAGGAGCGCACCGAGCGCGAGCGCGAGCTCGAGGCGCTGCGACGCGAGCTCGCCGACGCGCTGGGCGAGCGGGAACCCGAGTCCGCGGAGTCCGAAGGCGCAGACGGATCCGAGGGCAGCTCGGGGATGGAGCGCGCCGCCGAAGCCATGCAGCGCTTCGCCGACGAGTCGTCCGGCGAAGACGAGCGGAGCGCGCTCGAGCGAGAGGTCGAGGCGATGCGCGAGCTGGTGCGGCGCATGCGCGAGGGAAGCAGCGGAGAGAGCGGCACGGGCGGGAGCGGGAGCGAGACCGAGAGCCCGGGATCGAGCGAGGGTGCAGACGGCACCTCACGAATGGAGCGATTCGTCCTCCGAGCGCGCGGCGAGGGCGGCGAAGGAGACGGCGAAGGCACACCGATCGGCGTGCCCGGCGGCGGCGAGCGCGGCGAAGGCGGCACGGAGGGCAGCGAGGGCGAGGGCGGCGAGGGTGAGCGCGCGGCGACTGCACCGGGAGCAGGCGGCGAAGGCGGCGAGGGCGAAGGCGAAGGTGCAGGCGGCTCCGAGGAGATGCTGATGCTCGGCTCGGGCGACGCTCGCCTCGAGGTCCCGGGCATGGGCAGCCCAGGGAGCGGAGAAGAAGGTCCAGGCAGCGGCGATGGACCGCCCGAGACCTCCGGCGATGGTCACGGCAGCGGGAGCAGCAGCGAGAGCGCTGATCCCAGCGGCCGCGGCGGCGAGCACACGACCATTCGGGTCGCGGGCGAGGAAGGCCGCGGCCCGACCCGCAGCGAGGTCATCCGCACCTCCGCCGCCCGAGGCTTCGCGAGCCGCGCCTACCGCGACGTGTACGGCGACTACCGGAGCCACGCGGACGAGGCGCTCGAAGAAGAGGAGATCCCCCCGGGCTACCGATTCTACGTCGAGCGCTACTTCCAGCTCATCCGACCCCGCGAGTAGTCAGTCGATCGGCGCACTCGGCCCCTTGACCGGAGCCGCGTCGACCGGGTCTGATGCGGCGTGCGAATGGATGTTCGCAGCGTCGGGTCGAGCCACACCATCCCCGAGTTCGAGGTCAGCGTGTTCGACGCGTCGATGGCGCCGGTAGAGCGCGTCGCGACCGAGGCGGGCGGGATCGTCTTGATGGTGGACACCTCCAGTCGCACCCCGATCCTGCGACGCACCTACGAGATCGACATCGAGATCGGCTACGGCACCCGCGCCTCCTATCCCGATGAGCAATCCGAGCTGGACAACGCGTTCTGCGAGCTCCGGGCCTCGCTGCTCTACGCCGAGCTCGCACCGGATCTGTCGAACGCCATCCGAACCGCGCCTCCCTTCGTGCAGGACGTGACCGCGATCACGTCAGGCGCGAGTGAGGTGATGCCCGCGCACTGAGCGCCTCGAGATCAGTCGGCGCACTCGATGCGGGCGAGCCAGGGGAAGCTCTCGCCGCGGGTGAGGCCGGCTGCGATCACCATGGCGTCGGGGACCTCGGCGACGCTGCTGCCGACGCCGAGGCGGCCTGGCATGGCGGTCTCGAGGGTGTCGATGACCGAGAGACCTTCGTCGTACACGTCGGCCTCCAGGCGACTGTCATTCAGGCGGGCTATCACCAGGTGTCCGCGCACCATCGCGGCAACGAACGGTCCTTCGATGGGCGGCGCCGTCACCTGGGTGAGGCTCTCCAGGGTGTCCCAGTCGAGGCGCTCGACGCGCAGGCTATCGCCATTGGAGACCACGATGAGCGTTCGACTTTCCTCATCGCTCAGGGGCCAGACTTGGGTGATGTCTTCGTCGGCGATCTGGTGTTCGGGTCCGAGCACGCCCCGCTCGTCGATGGTGCGGACAAATCCATGGCGAATGCCGCGACCGTCCTCGCGGGGATATCCCAGCACCACCGACCGACCGTCGCGATGCACGATGCCGTGGTGGCCCGAGCCGTAGCGTCCTAGCTCGATGCGCACCGGCGGGTGGAGGAGCATCCCGATGCGGTCCATCCGGTTCAGCACGAGCGCATTGTCGGTGCGCATATCGAAGATCCCCCAGAAGACGGACTCATCCACCGCGAACAGGATCGACGGGTGCTCCAGCATCACGGAGATCCGTCGAGGCCCCGTGCCGACGGTCTCCAGCGCTGACGACCCGTCGCCGAGCGAGTACCCGACGAGCAGGTCAGCGCCCGACCGGGCGACCTCCGCCCACGAGAACCCGTCGACCGCCAACGTGGTCGGTGCGCCGATGGGGTTGAGATCGCGGTCCCTTCGCTCCAAGAAGACGCGCGTCGGATCACCGTCGGTCCGCACGTACACCACGGCGACCGACCCATCTCCCACCGACGCGATACGCGGCGTGACCGATCCCAGCGCGGGACCGTCCAGCGACGTCGTGTGCGCTATCAACAACCGCTCACAAGTGGGTGACGGCGGGGCATCGCGCAGCGGCGCGTCTCGCACGGGAGCATCGAGTCGAAAGGCATCGACCTCGCGCCCACCATCACTACGGCGCGGTCGCTCATGCGAGAGGTAGCAGCCGGCGAGGAGCGAGAGGGCCGCGACGAGCATGAGGCGCACCGAGCGAGTCTAGCCCGAACGCGCTCGACGTTCTGTCGTGCGCGCCACGGGCGCTGCGCAACCCGTCATGGTTGCTCGATGGGATGCGCCTCGACGGCCCGGGCGATGTCCGCCTCATGCGAGGCTTCGCGCTCCGCAGCGAGCTCCATCCGCGCCACCTCCGCGTCGCCCGCGGGAACGCGAATGGCGAGCACGTCGGTCAAATCCAGGTGCTCCTGCCAGTTCGACACGCGCCCGTTCGCCGACAGGGTCTCGTAGGGCACGAGCGAGCGCGCCGGGATGTTCAGCACCGTCTCGAACATCCAGTCGACGAAGTACCCGCTCGGCCCGACGATGTAGAAATTCGCGGTCCCCGATCGATACGCGCGAGCGCCGCCGCGGAGGTTCCCACGTATTCGGTCTCGGCCCGATCCGAACTCGTCGAACGCGGTGGCGGAGTCGATCGTGGCAGGTTCGCTCTCGAGCACCACTCCGTCGTAGAAGCCCGGGGTCACGGCGAACGAGACGCTCCGCACCGACGAGAGCGGACTTGGGCTCATCGTGTTCTGGTTCGAGAAGACCATCCCCTCCTCGCCCGGCGACAGACACTCGATGAGTACACCCCCGGGGGTTCGATAGTGATCGCCGTCTACGAAGTTGAGATCGTCGGACACGATCACCGCGCCGGAGGTGCTGCGAGCCTCGAACCCAACGCGGACCTGGCACGCGGGACGGGTCCCGTAGTTGTGCATCAGGAAGTACCACTCGTGCAGGTAGTTCCCCGAGAAACCAGTCGGATCCGGCACGTAGGAGATGTGGACGATTCGAAGGGAGTGCTCGTCCTCGCCAGCGGCTGGCAACGGCTGCGTGACCAGGAGCCCAGGGATGTTCGTCACGACGGGGACGGGATTGGGGATCACCTCCTGTTCTTCTCCACGCGAACCTCCCTATTCACCGCGCCCTCACGAACTGCAGGGGAAGCACCCGTCGGGCCCATCGTGGGAAGCCATGCACGCATCGACGACGGCCTCCTCGGACGGCGTCGCCGAGGCGAGGCAGCTGTTCAAATCGAGGAGCGCGTAGTCGCAGCTGCTAGGCGTCCCCCCTGCGATGCACTCATCCACATAGGCGTCGACCTCATTTGGGCACACCAACGAGAAGCAATGCATCTCCTGGTACGCGACGCAGCCTCCGCAGTCGAGCGGCGTGGTGATCCGAACACCGCCTACGAAGTAGTTCACACCACTGGTGCGGTCTGCGCCGGTCGCAGCGCTCCGGCACGAGTTGGAAGTGCATGCCTGGTACGTGGCCGCAGTCGATGCGCTGCAACGCGGCAAGCACGCCTCGGTCAGCGGACCGAACATGCCGAGTGGGACCCGCAAGACGCAATCGCCTCCGGGAGAGCCAGCGTCAGGACACACCGGAGCATCGATGGGTGTCGCCCGCACGTCAGCGCCTCCGTCCCTCGAGCCTCCGTCGAACCCGCCGACATCACGGCCCCCATCGGAGCCGGGCGCGTCTACGCCCCCACCGTCCTGAGGGATCATCGCCCCGTCGAACACATAGACCCCGCCCTCGGGCGGGTCGAAGCTGCCAGGCGCGCAGCCCGCCGACGTGAGCGACGCGAACAGAACCGCGAGCAAGGCACCCGACCATGGGCGACCCCGGGTCACGGCCACCGGAGCGCCGAAGGCGTGCGGACAATGGAGCCCAAACCGGCGTTGGTCATCTCGTACTCGATGTTCGAGCCAAAGCCGTAGGCCTGGCCGGTCGCGTCGATGGCGAAGGTATGATCGCCGCCGGCGAAAACCTCCGCGACCGTCGAGATCGCCGGCATGTTGGTGGGCCACAAGACCGAGCCCCCGGTCGTCCCGATCTGTCCCCAGCTGTTGCTGCCAAAGCAGCGCAGCGTTGCGTCCATCATCAGGATGCACGTGTGGTCGCGGCCCGCGGTGACCGACACCGCATCGACGATCGACGGCAGCGCGGTCGGCATGGTGCGGGTGCTGGTGGAGCCGATCCCCAGCTGACCGCTCCCGTTGTCTCCCCAGCAGAACGCCGTGCCCGTCGTGGCCACTGCACAGGCGTGTGCGGACCCGCCCGACACGACAGCTATCCCAGCGAGCCCCGGCACCGCTGCCGGGGTGGACCGACTCACGACCGTGCCGTCGCCGAGCGCACCGCTTCCGTTGTTTCCCCAGCACCAGACCGAGCCATCGGTGCGGAGCGCACACGCATGGCTCCCTCCCGTCGCGAGCGCGACCACACCGGTCAGCCCCGCCACCTCGGTCGGCACGTTCACCGAAGTCGACGCGGCGACGCCGACCTGCCCCGAGGTGTTGGCGCCCCAGCAGCTGACGACCCCGCCGCTGCGAAGGGCGCAAGTGAACGCGCTCCCGGCGCTCACCTCGAGCGCGTCCGATAGCCCGGTGACGAGCGACGGGCTCGGGCCGCCGCCGACGGTGCTGCCCAGCTGCCAGCGGTCGTTCCGACCCCAGCAGTACACTCGCCCCGTCGTCGTGACCGCGCAGCTGTGCTCATCCCCCGCTGCGATGCTCGCGAACGTTCCGGTCAGACCGGGCACCGCGGTCGGCAGGGCAAATCGTGTGGTCGACGCACTGCCGTTCTCACCGAAGTCGCCGTCACCCCAGCAGAACACGCGCCCCTGATCGCTCAGCGCGCATACATGATCGAGGCCCGCGCTGATCTGCATCGGGTGATGACAGAGCGAGTCGGTGCAGAACCCGTCGCAACTCACCCCGCAGCTTCCGCACTCCAGCTCCGAGGTCCTGAGGTCGGTGCAAACACCCGAGCACACCGTGCGCCCGGTCGGGCAGTTGCAGGTCCCGCTGGTGCACGTCGCGCCGCTCGCACAGAGGGTGCCGCAGCTGCCGCAGTGGCTCTCGTCGGTCGCGGTGAGCACGCAGGACCCGGAGCATTCGGTGCGGCCGGTCGGACATCCGCACGTGCTGCCGCTGCAGACACCGCTCACGGCGCACGTGGTGCCACAACTGCCGCAGTGTGCGACGTTCGACGAGAGATCCACGCACCTGCCAGCGCAGTCGACCTGGCCGCCCGGGCAGAAGCACGTGCCACCGATGCAGCTCGCGCCGATGGGGCACGCGTTGCCGCACGATCCGCAGCTCGAGGTCGAGCTCGAGGTGTCGACGCAGGCGCCTGAGCAGAACGTCTGGCTCCCCGGACACACACAGCTTCCTCCGATGCAGCTCACGCCCGTCGGGCAGCGGTTGCCGCACGCGCCGCAGTGCAGGCTCGAGGAGCGGGTGTCCACGCAAGAGGTCCCGCAAACCGTCCCACCGCCAGGACAGGCACACGAGCCCGCAACGCACGCGATCCCACTCGGGCAACGCATGCCGCAGCCACCGCAGTTGGTAGTGCTCGTGGTGATATCGCGGCAGACCCCGGCACACACGGCGGCGCCGGGGGCACAGGCGCACACACCGTCGTCGCAGATCGCGCCGGAGAAACAGGTATTCCCGCAAGTGCCGCAGTGATTGGTGTTGGCGGTGACATCGACGCAGAGGCGCTGCCAGGGCGCCTCCGGCCGCGTCGGAAGACAGTTGGACAAGCCCGGCGCACAGGTGCAGACCGAGTCGACGCACGAGACGGAACTTGCGCCGCCACCCGCGTCGCAGACCTGCCCGCAGCCGCCGCAGTTGGTGGGATTGGAGGTCACGTTGATGCAGGCCCCGTCGCAGGCCACTCTGCCTCCAGTACACCCGCAAGACCCGCTGATGCAGAGCGCCCCGTCGGCGCAGATCTCCCCGCACGCGCCGCAGTTGTTCCGGTCGATCTCGGTATTCACGCAGCCACCTGGGCAAGAGGTGCCGCCGCCAGGGCAGCGACACACGCCGTCGCTGCAGCTCGTTCCCTCCGGGCAAGCGACCCCGCAATCGCCGCAGTTGGCTTCGTCCTCGCGAACGTCGATGCACGCGCCGCCGCAGATTTCGTGACCCTCCGGGCAGGCGCAGTCGCCGGCGACGCAGGCGAGCCCGGCGGGACAGACCACGCCGCAGCCCCCGCAGTTGTTCGAATCGGTGGTGGCGTCGACGCAGGTGCCGGCGCAGTCGCGCTGCCCCACGGGGCACACGCAGCGAGCACCGGCGCACTCTTGGTCTGCGCGGCAGGAGACACCACACGCCCCGCAGTTCGCCGCGTCGAACGCGGTCTGCACACATCCGTCGGCACACAGCGTCTCGGTCGCGCGCTCGCACGCGCAGCTCGATCCCACGCACACCGCGCCGGGCCCACACGTCGTGCCACCACACACCACGCACTCGTCGGGGACACCATCGCAGTCGCCGTCCACGTCAGGCCCGCAGCGCGCGCCGCCCGCCGGCGCCACGCAGCCACAGGCCCGCGCCGTGTATCCCTCGGGCAGGATGCAGCCCCAGTTGGCGGTAGCAGGGCAGTCCGCGTCGCTGCCGCACACATCACTGCATACGGCGCCCGCGCCGGTGTCGACGCAGAGGCCGCTCTGACACTCCGCCCAGTCCGTGCAGGGCGACCCGAATGGCAGTCCGTCCTCGGGCCCATACGGGAACTCGGGCGTCGAGCAGCCGCTCACCCACCCCGTCAGCCCAACCAGCGCCAGCCCGACCAGCGGCCTCAACCACGTTGCCCTCATATCAGCCTCCGACGGCTGGACGGTCTCAAGGTTCGCTCTCCCGGTCAAGGCCCGAACGTCGCCCTCGTCATTCGCCTCGTGGCGCGCACCGCGGGGGCACGCTCACGATCGCTGCTACGCTCCATCCCCTTCGGAGCGTCGCCCCACCCATGACTGATCTCAAAGCCGAGTCCGCCCGCTTCCGCGCTGATCTCGATGGCCTGCGCAAGGCCATCGGCGCCCGCATCGTGGGACAGAAAGACGTGCTCGACGGAGTGCTCACCTGCGTGGTCGGGGGCGGCAACGTGCTGCTCGAGGGTGTGCCGGGGCTGGGCAAGACGCTCTTGGTGAGGACGCTCGCGGAGGCGCTCGATCTCTCGTTCGCGCGTATCCAGTTCACGCCCGATCTGATGCCCGCCGACATCCTGGGCACCACGGTGATCGCCGAAAGCCAGAGCGGCGCCAAGAACTTCGAGTTCCGCCCCGGGCCGGTCTTCTCGCACGTGGTACTCGCCGACGAGATCAACCGCGCCACCCCCAAGACCCAGAGCGCGCTGCTCGAGGCGATGCAGGAGCACTCGGTCACCGTCGGTGGCCAGACCCGCGCCATCGCCGAGCCCTACTTCGTCTTGGCCACCCAGAACCCGCTCGAGATGGAAGGCACGTATCCACTGCCCGAGGCCCAGCTCGACCGGTTTTTCATGAAGCTCGAGGTCCCCTTCCCTTCGCGGAGCGAGCTGCACGAGATCCTCGATCGCACCACCAAGGATCCGCCGGTGAAGATTGAGCCAGTGTTGACCGGCAAGCGCATCCTGGAGCTGCGGCGCCTGGCCCAAGACGTCGCGGTCCCGCGCGCGGTGCAGGACTACGTGGTGCGGATCATCGAGGCGACTCACCCCGACTCCAAAGGTGCGCCCGAGAAAGTGAAGCAGTTCGCCCGCTTCGGCGCGAGCCCCCGCGGCGCCCAGTCGATCCTCGTCGCCAGCAAAGTGCGCGCGCTGATGGACGGGCGCTTCGCCGCTACGGCCGACGACGTGCGCGCCAGCGTGCATCCCACCCTGCGTCACCGGGTGATCTTGGGCTTCGAGGGCGAGGCCGAGCGAGTACGCGTGGACACGCTGCTCGACGAGATCCTGAAGGTCATCCCCGAGACCGAGAAGCAGTAAGTGTTCGACTGGCTCCGGCGCACGACCGAAAGCGCAAAGCCGGCAGAGCCCGAGCTCTTCGACGAGGCCTTTCAGAAGCGTCTCGAGGCGCTCGCGCTGCTCTCGCGGCGCGCGGTGATGGGCAAGCATCGCGGCGAGCGGCGCAGCAAGAAGACCGGCGCGGGCGTCGAGTTCGCCGATCACCGGGAGTACGCCCCGGGCGACGACTTCCGCTTCATCGACTGGAACCTGTATGGGCGCAGCGACCGCCTGCTGGTGAAGCTCTTCCAAGAAGAAGAGGATCTGTCCGTCCACGTGCTGCTCGACACGTCCCGCTCGATGGCGATGGGACCCGATCCGGCGCGCACCAAGCTGGCGTACGGCAAGCGGTTGGCCGCGGCGCTCTCGTACGTCGCGCTCTCGGGGTTGGATCGGGTGTCCGTCAGCGCGTTCTCGGGCGAGATCGTCGAGCGTCTGCCGCCCACGCGCGGCCGCGGACAGATGCTGCGGGTCCTCTCGTTCCTTCGGCCAGTGCGCGGCGACGGAAAGACCAATCTAAAAGCGGCAATGCGTGCGTTCGTGGCCCGCGGTGAGCGCCGTGGGCTCGTGCTCTTGATAAGCGACTTCTACGATCCCGATGGGGTGCAAGCGGGGCTCGACGTCCTGCGCCACGCGCGCTTCGATCCGACACTCTTGCACCTCTGGTCACCCGAGGAGGCGCACCCCTCGCGCAATCCCGAGCTCTTCGGCGATGTGTCGCTGATCGACGCCGAACGCGGCGAGGGGCGTGAGGTCACCCTCACCGCCGCGACACTCCGAAAGTACGAAGCCGCGCACCTGCGCTTTCGCGAGCGCATCGCCAAGCTCTGCGCCGAGAAGCACGCGCTGCATGCCGGCATCGAGACCAGCGAAGCGTGGGACGACGCGGTCTTGCGGGTCCTGCGCTCGGGCCGCATCGCGGGTTGAGTTGCCGGCGGCTACCTCGCCTGCGAAGAGGCGACGTATGTCCTCACGTGATCGCAGCTCGAATGCCGAGCCCAGTCAGCGCAACGGTGTCGCACCGTGATGACTCGCACTTCGCTCTCCCTCCCGCTTTGTCTCGCCCTAGTCCTCGCTGGCTGCCCTGGCGACGCGACGTGTCCCGAGGGGACGTTTCGCTGCGTCGATGCCTGCCTCCCTTTCGGGACGGTGTGCGGTGACGCGGGTGGGCTGGACGGCGGGACCCTCGACGGCGGCGACCCGACCGAGGACGCCCCCGGCAGTGATTCGCCGGTGGACGATCCCTGCGTCGCAGCGGACGGCCTCCCCGTGGCGCGGTATTGCGTCGGCACCGGCGTGGTGCGGGAATGTGAGAGCGACAGCGACCTCGCCTGCCGCGGCGATCAGCACTGCGAGCCGTACATCGTCGACAGCACCCACCACGCCGGCTGCTACCTCGACGGCAGCGCGCCCTGTGATCTCGCGATCGATCCCCCGGCGAGCTGCAGTGGCGCGGTGATCACGTACTGCCAGGAGGGCGCCGGACCCGTGCCGACCGCGGTCGACCTCGACTGCCGCCGCACCCTCGGTTGGGACGATGCGACCTGCGTCGCGTCGGGCGACAGCTTCCGTTGCACCGCACCCCTGAGCACACCGTGCGATCCCGCGACCGATCTCCCGCGTTGCGACGGCCCCCTCCAGATCTCGTGTCGTACGGTGTCTAGGGACGGGCCGGTCTGGGTGCGTGATTCGTGTGGAGCGGGACTCGCATGCTTCGAGAGCCGCGTGGATGGTCGAGGGGTGTGCCTAGGGAGCGACGCCACCCCCACCACGCCGATCACACCCGGATCGAACGCCGAGCGCTGCGACGACGAGACCACGATACGCCTCAGCACGGACGGCTACACCTACAGCATTCACTGCCCGGTCACGACACAGTTCACCCCCGGCGGCGAGGTGACCGAGCAGCAGGTGTGCCTCGTCGATGGGCTGGGCGGTGGTGAGTGCGCGTCTCCAGCGGATGTCGTGCCGTGCTCCGCTGGGACGCCACCCGTCTGTTCGACCCCGGGATCGGAGCCCAATCCCAGCTCGCGGGCCTGTGTGGATCAGGGTGACGGACGCCGCCTGCGGGCGTCGCGTCCGTGCTTGATTCCCTACGGCACGTCCTTCGTCAGCAGCACCTGCGAGGGTGGCGTCTGCGATCACATCGGCCCGTGCGCCGATACGGATCCCCCGGCGTGCGTCTCTGGCTTTCGGGTCGTCTGCGAACCAACGACGCTCGTCTGGACCGCCGAGCGCTGCGCCACCTCCTGCTCCGACGGAGCCTGCGTCTGAGGATCCGCCCCCGACCTTGCATGGCAGGGCGAAGGCCGGGCAGAGTGCCGGTTCCATCCATCGAGACTGGGGACCTGTCGATGCCCGCTCTCGTCGGTCAGGCCGAGACACCCATCGAGACCACCGGGTACGGGCGGCAAGGCCGTGCTTCGGATCCCGTTCGCCACCGATGACGCCACGCCGCCGCGCTCGCCGGGCATCAGCGGATGTCTGCGCTTCGTGATCTCGCCCTGGAATTCCTGAGTCCAGCTGCTGGAGCAGCGCCGCGCCGAGGTCCCGTTGGCCCGGGTCGTGCTCACTCGCACGCATGTCTCTACGCGAAGCGAGCGAGTCGATCCGCCGAGCCGAACTCTCCTCCTCTTCCTCGGCGGCGGCGGACTCCGCAGCGAAAGCGCCAAAGCCTCCGGGCCTGGGCTTCGACGTCTTCAAGACCGCCTACAATCGCCTGAGCCGCCACGCGGGCAAAAGTCTCTCGGGCGGGCTCGCGTTTGGTGCGCTCCTCTCAATCGCGCCGCTGACCATCGCGGTGATCGCCGTGAGCAGTGTGGTGCTGGGCGAGGGCTCGGCGCGCGTCGAGACGCTCCAGATGGTCCGCGACTCGCTCGGGCCGAGCGCCGCGCCGGTCGTGGCGGAATGGATCGATCAGGCGCGCGACTGGAGCGGAGGCGCGACAGTCCTGGGCCTGGTGCTGTTCTTCTTCGGGGGTGCGCGCCTCGTTGGGCTCATCGACGAGTCGTTCGAGATCATCTTCGAGGTCCCTCCGCGCGACCAAGAGAGCACGCGTCAAGCAGTGAAGCGGTGGCTGACCGCCCAGGCCGTCCAATGGGGCGTGACCTTCGGGGCGGGGGCGCTGATGGCAGGGTCGCTCTTCTTCCGCACGATCGCCGGGAACCTCTTCGGCGACCCGGCGGATCCCGTCCTCAGCGGGGCATTGTGGCTTCTTTTGGAGGCCGCGTCGCTCGCAGTGTGGACGGTGGGGCTCGCGGTCATCTACCGCGTGCTGCCCCCCGTGCTGTTGAGCAATGGCGACATCCTCCGCGGTGCGGTGGTGTCGGCCGTCCTCCTCGAAGTTGCGCTCCTCCTACTGCGCGCCCTGGCGTCATCCCTCGAGCTCGGGGCCGCCTACGGCGCGGCAGGCGCGATCATCGCGACCCTGCTCACGCTCTACATCGCAGCTCAGCTCTTCCTCTTCGGTGCCGAAGTCACCGCCGAGCTCGGGGAGCGGCGTGATGGTCCTGCCCGGAAGCGCCTCACCCCCAAGCGCGCCGCGTGCACCTCGAACGGCTCTGCCCCAGACAACGACGCCCCGAGCGAGGCGTCGGCGCCTCAGCTCTTCGCCGCCGACCGGCCTTCATCCTCGGCACGCCGCCTGCTCAGCACCGAATCATGAGCAAGCTACTGCGCGGTGTCACCGCAGGTCTCGGAGCCAAAGCCCTCGGCGGCGGGTGCTTCACCACCATCCTCGTCTTCGCGATCCTCTGGTTCGTCTTGGGCCATTTCGGGATCTTCCAGTGAGCCGTCGTCTTCCGGTGAGCCGCTAGCAGAACGACGCGGCTTCCGAGAGAAGCCCACTGGTGCTACCTGGCGGCGACATGACTGCCGTGATCGACCCCCGAGCCCGGAGCAAGCCCGGACGTTTCGGAATCTGGGGCGGGCGCTACGTCGCCGAGACCCTGATCCCTGCGCTCGAAGAGCTCGACCGGGTATTCACCCTCGCGCAGGCGGATCCCGACTTCGTCCGCGAACGCGATCGACTGCTTCGCGACTGGGTGGGGCGGCCCACGCCCCTCTTCTTCGCGGCGCACCTGTCCCGCGAGATCGGTGCGCGCATCTATCTGAAGCGCGAGGACCTCTGCCACACGGGCGCCCACAAGGTGAACAACACCGTGGGGCAGATTCTGTTGGCCAAGCGCATGGGCAAGCCGCGCGTCATCGCGGAGACCGGCGCGGGACAACACGGCGTCGCGACGGCGAGTGCGTGCGCGATGATGGGCCTTCGCTGTGAGGTCTTCATGGGCGCCGAGGACGTCGCCCGACAAGCACCCAACGTCCAGCGGATGCGCCTCTTGGGCGCGACCGTGCATCCGGTCACCAGCGGAACCGCGACCCTCAAGGACGCGATGAACGAGGCCCTGCGCGACTGGGTCACCAACGTGCGCGACACCTACTACTGCGTGGGATCGGTCGCAGGCCCCCACCCCTACCCCACCTTGGTACGCGAGCTCCAGCGGGTGATAGGCGATGAAGCGCGCGCGCAATTCCTCGAGCGTGAGTCCAAGCTCCCCGATGCCGTCGTCGCGTGTGTCGGCGGCGGCTCCAACGCGATGGGGATGTTCACCGCGTTCATTCCGGATGAACGCGTTCAGCTCATCGGCGTGGAAGCGGCGGGCAGCGGGATCGAGACTGGCAAGCACGCGGCGACGCTGACGGCGGGACGGGCGGGTGTGCTCCACGGGATGCGCACGATGCTGCTGCAGACCGAAGACGGACAGGTCGCAGAAGCCCACTCGATCAGCGCCGGGCTCGACTATCCCGGTGTGGGTCCCGAGCACGCGCACCTGCACCAGACCGGTCGCGCTCGCTATCTCGCGGTCACCGACGACGAAGCGCTCGCCGGATTCTCCCAGCTCGCGCGCACCGAAGGGATCCTCGCCGCGCTCGAGTCGAGCCACGCGCTCGCTGCGCTGCCGAAGGTCATCGCGTCGCTCGGGCATTCACCCACGCTCGCGGTGTGTCTCAGCGGCCGAGGCGACAAAGACCTCGCCAGCATCGAGTCGTATCTGGCCGGGGTCCGTTCATGAGCCGCATCGAACGCGCCTTCGCGAAGGCCAAGTCCGAGCACCGCGCGGCGCTGATTGGCTACGTGTGCGCGGGCGATCCTTCCTTCGAGGTCACCGAGGCCGTGGTGCTCGCCATGGCCGAGCACTGCGACATCATCGAGCTCGGGGTGCCCTTCAGCGATCCCACAGCAGATGGCCCGGTGATCCAGCGCGCCAGCGAGCGCGCGCTGAAGGGCGGCGCGAGCATGCTCGGTGTCCTCGGTCTCGCAGCGCGCCTTCGGGCCCAGCGTCCCGATCTCGCGCTGCTGCTCTTCGGGTACGCCAATCCCATCCTCTCGATGGGCGAAGTGGTGTTCCTCGATCGCGCGGCGGCGAGCGGCATCGATGGCCTGCTCGCGGTCGATCTGCCCTTCGACGAGGCCATCGAGCTACGCGAAGGCGCCGGCGAGCGGGGCATCGATTGGATTCCTCTGGTCGCGCCGACTACCACGGATACGCGCGCACGCCTGATCGGCGAGGCGGCGTCGGGGTTCGTGTACTTGGTGTCGGTCGCTGGCGTGACCGGCGCAGGCAAAGTCGACTTCGAGGGTGCCGCGTCGCGCGCCGACCACATTCGCGCGTTGACCGGCAAGCCCGTCGC
>Ga0105047_10000856_pt1 | contig 53573 bp, 52 predicted proteins | sample MAT04_FD_78384 | JGI IMG/M metagenome (GOLD analysis project Ga0105047, IMG submission 78384) | Freshwater microbial communities from Lake Fryxell liftoff mats and glacier meltwater in Antarctica - MAT-04 (megahit assembly) | ecosystem: Environmental > Aquatic > Freshwater > Ice > Liftoff...
CGCCTGTCGAATGGCAGGCGCGCGTCGACCTCGCCGCCTGCTACCGGCTGGTGGACATCTACGGCATGAGCGACATGATGGCCAACCACATCAGCGCGCACGTGCCCGGCGAGCCCGGCGCCTTCCTCATCAACACCTACGGGATGATGTACGAGGAGATCACCGCCAGCAGCCTGATCAAGGTGAACCTGGCCGGCGAGATCCTGGCCTCGCCCGACTTCGGCGAACTCGGCTACAGCATCAACCGCGCGGGCTATGTCATCCACAGCGCCATCCACGAAGCGCGGCCCGAGATCGCGTGTGTCATCCACACCCACAGCTGGGCGTCGATGGCGGTGAGTGCGCTCGAGTGCGGCCTGCTGCCGATCACGCAGACCGCGATGCGCTTCCTGAAGATCGCGTACCACGACTACCAGGGCGTGGTGCTCAACGACGAAGAGAAGGCCTCGCTGATCGCCGACTTGGGGCCTGGCGCGCGCTGATGCTGCGCAACCACGGTGCGCTGGTGGTCGGCCGCAGCATCGGCGAGGCCTTCAACTGGCTGCACCGCGTCGAGCTGTCCTGCCATTCGCAGCTGGCGGCGATGGCCTGCAACACGCCGCTGGTGCAGCCGCCACAGGCCGTGCTGGAAGCCACCTGGAACAACTACCAGCGTGGCACGCGCCGCCCCTATGGCCTGATGGAGTGGCCGGCGCTGCTGCGCAAGCTGGACCGCACGGACCCGAGTTACCGCACCTGAGTGCATCTCCAGGAAAAGGCGGCACCCGACCGCCCATCCACCCAAACCGACGGAGACAAAGATGAACAAGCCGATGTGCAGCACTGCGGTGCTGATCGCCAGCGTCACCCTGGCCGGCGCGGCGCTGGCCCAGGCCTGGCCGAGCCGACCTGTGAAGGTGGTGGTGGCCTTCTCGGCCGGCGGCACCACCGACATCCTGGCGCGCAAGGTCGGCCAGGAACTCGCCGAGAAGCTCAAGCAGCCCTTCGTCATCGAGAACAAACCCGGCACAGGCGGCAACACCGGCACCGAAATGGTGGTGCGTGCACCGGCCGACGGCTACACGCTCATCGTCAACAGCGTAGGCCCTATCGCGGTCAACCCGACGCTCTACCCCAAGCTGGCCTACAACCCGCTGACCGAGCTGGTGCCGATCGTGCAGATCGCCGACGTGCCCAACGTGCTGGTCGTACACCCCAGCGTGCCGGCCAAGACCTTCGACGAGTTCATCACCTACGCCAAGGCCAACCCGGGCAAGCTGAACTGCAGTTCCACCGGCATCGGCACCAGCAGCCACCTGAGCTGCTTCATCCTGGTCAAGCGTGCCGGCTTCGAGGCCGTGCACGTGCCCTACAAGGGCGCCGACGCGCTGCGCGACCTGCTGGCCGGGCGCGTGCAGTTCATGTTCGCCACCATCCCTTCGGTGAAACAGCACATCGACAGCGGCGCGCTGCGCGCGGTGGCCGTCAGCAGCCCGCAGCGCATTCCCGCGCTGCCCAACGTGCCGACGGTGGCCGAGAGCGGCTTCCCGGGCTTCGAGGCCGACCAGTGGTACGGCGTCGTGGCCCCCGCGGGCACGCCGGCCGCGGTGGTGGCGCGGCTGAACGCCGAAGTCAACAAGGTGCTGCTGCTGCCCGAAGTGGCGCAGCAACTGGCGGTCGAGGGCGCAGTGGCGATGCCCACCACGCCCCAGGCTTTCGGTCCGCACACCGCACGCGAGATCCCGCGCTGGGCCGAGGTCGTGAAGGCCGGCAACGTGAGGATGGACTGAAGCCCCCAGAATCGGGCGATGAAAGCCCCCAAACGCCTGCAGGCCCTGATCGACGAAGGCCTGATCGACGCCGTGCTGCGTCAGCTGATGAGCGGCAAGGAGGCGTCCGTTTTCGTCGTGCGCCGCGGCGACGAGGTGCTGTGCGCCAAGGTCTACAAGGACGCCAACAATCGCAGCTTCCGCCAGGCCGTGGACTACACCGAGAACCGCAAGGTCAAGAACAGCCGCCAGGCGCGTGCGATGGCCAAGGGCACCAAGTTCGGCCGTGAGTCGCAGGAAGCCGCCTGGCAGAACGCCGAGGTCGACGCGCTCTACCGCCTGGCTGCCGCCGGCGTGCGCGTGCCCAAGCCGCACAACTTCCACGAAGGGGTGCTGCTGATGGAGCTGGTCACCAACGCCGAGGGCGAAGCCGCGCCGCGCCTGAACGACGTCGACTTCACCGCAGAGGAAGCTGCCGCCCACCACGCCACGCTGCTGGTCGAGGTGCTGCGCATGCTGTGCGCCGGTGTTGTGCACGGCGACCTGTCGGAATTCAACATCCTGCTCGGCACCCACGAGGGTCAGCCCTGGCCGGTGATCATCGACCTGCCGCAGGCCGTTGACGCTGCCGGCAACAACCACGCCCAGCGCATGCTGCTGCGCGACGTGAACAACCTGCGCGACTTTTTCGGCCGCTACGCGCCAGCGCTGCTGCCCACGCAGTACGGCCCCGAGATCTGGGCCTTGTACGAAAAGGGGCTGCTGCGCACCGACAGCGTATTGACCGGCCGCCACGCCGGCCCCGCCGGGCCGGTAGACCTGGGCAGCGTGGTGCGCGAAATCGACGACGCGCGCGCCGAGGAAGCCGCGCGACGGCTGCGGATGCAGAACCCGGCCCCTTGAAACGGCGCCGGGCGCCCCAAAGATGATCTGCTGCGTGCAGCCGGGCGGTCGCACGCTCCTTCGCATTCACACGCCACAAGAGCGACCATGGACAAGCAAACCCTGTCATTCCAGGCCGAGGTCAAGCAGATCCTGCACCTCGTCACCCACAGCCTGTACAGCAACAAGGAGATCTTCCTGCGTGAGCTGGTCAGCAACGCCAGTGACGCCTGCGACAAGCTGCGCTTCGAGGCGCTGGACAACGCGGCGCTGTACGAGGACACGCCGAACCTCGAGATCCGCGTCTGGTTCGACGAGGCGGCCAAGACCATCACCATCCGCGACAACGGCATCGGCATGAGCGCCGAGGAGGCCGTTGCCCACCTGGGGACGATTGCCAAGAGCGGCACACGCGAGTTCATGGCCAAGCTCGAAGGCGACCAGAAGAAGGATGCCAACCTCATCGGCCAGTTCGGCGTCGGTTTCTACAGCGGCTTCATCGTCGCCGACCGATTGACCGTGGAGACGCGCCGTGCCGGCGCCACGCCGGCAGAGGGCGTGCGCTGGAGCAGCGAGGGCAGCGGTGACTTCGAGGTCGAGACCATCGAACGCGGGCAGCGCGGCACCGACGTCATCCTGCACCTGCGCGAAGGCGAGGAAGAGTTCCTCTCGGCCTGGAAGCTGAAGTCCATCATCAGCAAATACAGCGACCACATCAGCCTGCCGGTGCTGATGCCCAAGCAGAAGTGGGACGAAGAGAAAAAAGAACAGGTCACCACCGACGAGTGGGAGCCCGTGAACAAGGCCGCGGCGTTGTGGACCCGCAGCAAGAGCGACATCACCGACGCGCAGTACCAGGAGTTCTACAAGCAGATCAGCTACGACCAGGAAGCGCCGCTGGCCTACACGCACAACCGCGTCGAAGGCCGCACGGAATACACACAGCTGCTCTACGTGCCGGCCAAGGCGCCCTTCGACCTGTGGAACCGCGACAAGCGCGGTGGCGTGAAGCTCTACGTCAAGCGTGTTTTCGTCATGGACGACGCCGAGGCGCTGCTGCCGACCTACCTGCGCTTCGTCAAGGGCGTGATCGACAGTGCCGACCTGCCGCTGAACGTGAGCCGCGAACTGCTGCAGGAAAGTCGCGACGTGAAGGCCATCCGCGAGGGCAGCACGAAGAAGGTGCTGTCGATGCTGGAGGACGTGGCCGAGAACCAGGCCGACAAGTACGCCGAGTTCTGGAAGCAGTTCGGTGCCGTCATCAAGGAAGGCATCGGCGAGGACCACCAGAACCAGGAACGCCTGGCCAAGCTGCTGCGCTTCGCCAGCACCACGGCCGACGAGGGCGTGTGCTTCGCCGACTACGTGGGCCGCATGAAGGAAGGCCAGGAGGCCGTCTACTACATCACCGCCGACACGCTGGCCGCGGCAAAGAACAGCCCGCAGCTCGAGATCTTCCGCAAGAAGGGCATCGAGGTGCTGCTGCTCGTCGACCGCGTCGACGAGTGGATGCTCAGCCACCTCTACGAGTTCGACGGCAAGCCGCTGCAGAGCGTGGCCAAGGGTGGTGTCGATCTCAGCAAGCTGCAAGACGAGGAAGAGAAGAAGGCCGCCGAGCAGGCCGCCGAGGCCTTCAAGCCGCTGCTGGAACGCTTGAAGGCGAGCCTGAAGGACCGCGCCACGGACGTGCGCGCGTCGACGCGGCTGGTCGATTCACCGGCCTGCATCGTGGTGGAAGAAGGCGACATGAGCTCGCACCTCGCGCGAATGCTCAAGCAGGCCGGCCAGAGTGCACCCAAGAGCCTGCCGATCCTGGAGGTGAACCCCGAACACGCGCTGGTCAAGCGCCTGGAAAGCACGGCCGAGGGCGAGGCGCGCTTCGACGACCTGGCGAACATCCTCTTCGACCAGGCGCTGCTGGCCGAAGGCGGGCAACTGGAAGACCCGGCCGCCTACGTCAAGCGTGTGAACGCGCTGCTGACGGCCTGATCGACGCGTGCGGTGTTTGCGCCGGCGGCGGCTTCAGGCGAAGCCGTCACCGTCGAAGTTCACGTCGCCTTCATCGTCGGCCCAGCGCTGGCGCGGGGTGCTGACGCCGACCACGGCGGCGGTGGCGGCCATCGCTTCCAGCTGCTCGCGCAGCTGCGCCGTCTGCTGGTTCCAGTAGGCGGCGGTGTCGAAAAACGGGAAGTTCAGCGGGAACGTGGGGTCGCCCCAACGCGTCGCCAGCCAGGCGCTGTGGCGCACCATGCGCAGCGTGCGCAGCGGCTCGATCAGCGCACGTTCGCGGTCGTCGAAGGTGCTGAACTGCGCGTAGCCTTCCAGCAGGGTGTCCAGTTGCTGCGCCATCGTGCGGTAGTCGCCCGAGACCAGCATCCACAGGTCCTGCACCGCCGGGCCCTGCATGGCGTCGTCGAGGTCGACCATGTGCGGCGCGCCGTCGCGCCACAGTACGTTGCCGAGGTGGCAGTCGCCGTGCAGGCGCAGCGTGGCCAGCGGTGCCGCGGCGGAGAAGTGGGTGTCGAAGGCCGCGTTCACCGCTTCCAACGCACGTTTGCAGGCCGGCTCCCAGGCTGTGCGCTCGGTGTGTGGCACAACGCCGCCGTCCAGCAGCAGCTGCATGGCCCGCTGGCCGTCGGCGCGCGGGTCGAGGTGGTGGCGGTGCTGGAAGGGGCGCTTGCGGCCGACCTCGTGCAGCCGGCCGATGAAACGCCCGAGCTGACGCAGCGCCGCGGGGTCTTCCAGTTCGGGCTCGCGGCCGGCGCAGCGTGCGGCCACGGTGTAGCGGTGGCCGAAACCGCTGGCCAGGGTCGGCGGCGTGCCCAGCAGCTGCACGCCTGACGCGGCGCTGTCCAGCACCAGCGGCGGCACGACCGGCACCTCGGCTGCGGCCAGTTCCAGCGCGAAGGCGTGTTCTTCCAGGATCTGCGCGTCGCTCCAGCGCGCGGGGCGGTAGAACTTGGCCACCACGGCGGCATGGCCCTGGAAGGGCTCCTCGAGGAAAACCTGGAAGACGCGGTTTTCGTAGGAATTCAGCTGCAGCACGCGGCCGTCGCCGTGCAGGCCCACGGCGTCGAGCGCGTCCAGCACCTGCTGCGGGTCGAGTCCGGCGTAATCCAAAACGGCTCAGCGCGTGAGAGTTTTTCGGGCGTGCCCGAGCGGCGCGTCCAAAGGCGTCCGACCTAGACGCAAAGCACAGCCATAACTCGGGCTATGGCGAACAATTGCAACGACGAGCGGGCGTCTTTGGGTGTGGCGACTCGGCATGGACGAAAGACACTCACACGCTCAGTGCCGCAGCGTCGGCGGCCGCCTGTCGGCCGGTGCGCTGCCGGCTTCTTCGCTCGGGTCGAGCGGCGGCAGCAGCGAGCTATAGCGTGAATCGGCGAAGGTGCTGTCCTGCCACAGGTTGGCACGTTCCTGGCGGCGCGACGCCACCGTGCTGGACAGGCGCTCACGCGACTGCGTCACCGGCAGCGGCACCGCCGCCATGCGCGCCGTCAGCACCGGCAGCGGCAGCAGGCCTTGCAGGTCGGACGCCGAGGGCAGCTCGTCAGGGCCGCAGCGCAGGTAGCGCACGCGGCAGGCGTCCAGCACCGACTGCTTGATGGTCTGGGCGCGCGGCGAGGCGGCGCGGTCACTTTCCAGGTCGATCGCCGCGAGCACACGCCCGCTGGTGCTGCAGATGGCGAAGGTGACGTGCCCGGAACCGAGCAGCCGGTACCAGTAGCGCACTTGGGACGGATGTGTGGGCTGGCAGAACCGCACCAGCGGCAGTTTCGAGAGTACGACATGGTGCGGCAACGCGTCGCGCAGTTGGCGGTACAGGCGCCGCTCCTCGGTGCTGAACACCGGCCGCGCCGTCAGCGCCCAGTCGGTGGGCAGATCGCCTGTCGACGACCCTTTGCGCTGCACACGCATCACCACCAGCAACGCGCCGAGCAGCAGCGCCAGGACAAGCAGCGCGGGGGACCAGGAGACGAGGGGCGGCATGGGCGGCGCGGCGGGTGCGCGGGCGAGGCGCTGAAGGGTGAAGCGGGGCTGACGCAGCCGGCTCGCGCGGGCTGCGCCGCTGACGGCGAACCGATACTCATGGTAACGCGCGACGTCGGCCTGCGGGCCCGGCAAGCCTCCCCCAAATTCAGGAGGCGGAGCCTTCGGTGGGCTTCAGTGCGTCGAGCCGCAGGGCGTGCCGCTTGAACCGGAAGTCGACATCGGCCGCGTGGCTGGCAAGCAGTTCCTCGATCTGCGTGCCGAGCGTGTGCCCCTGCAGCGCCAGCTCGGCCGTGGCGTCGGCGCCGTTGAAGTCGATCAGCGCGCCAGCATGCTGAACGATGGTCATCATCGGCGTGTTGTCGCGTGCCAGATGCAGGAGGAGTGTCTGCACGCCGCGGTTGCGGGCGTGCGTGACGGCGTGTGCGAAGAGCTGCGTGCCCAGCCCGCGCCCACGCGCCCGCGGCAGTATCGAGACGGCGAACTCGGCGCTGCTGCCGGCCGTGTCCAGCGCCAGGTGGCCCAGCGTCAGCACTTCGAGCCGGCGGTCGAAGGTGCCGAAGAGGTAGTCGCGCCGAAAGTCGAGCTGGTCGACGTAGCGCGCGATGAGCTCGTCGCTGGCGCGGTGGCCGAAGCGCCGCACGCGGTCGTCGTCGTCCAGCGCCAGCAGATGCGCGCGCACCCGGAGCCGGTGGCCGTCGTGCAGGCTGCGGATGGGCACCCAGCACCGTATGTCGGAACCCGCCGCGCCGCGGGCAGGCGGCGAAGTGGGGATGGGGCGTGGGTGGGCGGGCATCGGGCTGGAGCGGGTTCAGGACATCCTAGGGCAAATATCTAGGGTAAACCCTCAACTTCCAACATTGCGCCCAACCCGCCGTGGTTGATGCCACTTGCCGCTGTCCGTCGCGCACAGGCTATACTCACAGGCTTTCCCGAATTCGGCCGGGAAAGAAACCGTGTTGCCGTCTTCCCCGCCCTGCGAGGCCGCCCGAACGAGCGGTGCCAAAGGTGACTGATTGCCCTGGGGTCGAGGCGTCGAGAGACGCCGTCGTGCAGCGCGGCCTTCCGTTTGCTGATGCCCCGCGTGCCGTGACCCGGCATGCTTTTCGAAAGACCCTCATGAAGACCTTCAGCGCCAAGCCGGCCGAGGTGACGCACGAGTGGTTTGTGATTGACGCCACCGACAAGGTGCTCGGACGTGTTGCCAGCGAAGCAGCACTCCGTTTGCGCGGAAAACACAAGGCCATTTACACGCCTCACGTCGATACCGGTGATTTCATCATCGTCGTCAATGCCGACAGGCTTCGTGTCACCGGCGCCAAAGCCACCGACAAGATCTACTACCGGCATTCCGGCTACCCCGGCGGCATCACCGCCACGTCCTTCAAGGACATGCAGGCCAAGCATCCCGGCCGCGCGCTCGAGAAGGCAGTCAAGGGCATGCTACCCAAGGGCCCGCTGGGCTACGCGATGGTCAAGAAGCTGAAGGTCTATGCCGGTGGTACCCACCCGCACGCTGCCCAGCAGCCCAAACCGCTCGAGATTTGAGGACGCAGCAATGATCGGACTTTGGAACTACGGCACCGGCCGCCGCAAGTCGAGCGTCGCTCGCGTCTTCATCAAGAAGGGCACCGGCCAGATCGTCATCAATGGCAAGACCATCGATGACTACTTCGGGCGGCAGACCTCGATCATGATCGTGCGCCAGCCGCTGCTGCTCACGGGCAACAACGAGGCCTTCGACATCAAGATCAACGTGCACGGCGGCGGGGAATCCGGCCAGGCCGGCGCAGTGCGCCACGGCATCACCCGTGCGCTGATCGACTACGACACCGCGCTGAAGCCTGACCTCAGCCGTGCCGGTTTCGTGACGCGCGATGCGCGCGAAGTGGAACGCAAGAAGGTCGGCTTGCACGGCGCCCGCCGCCGCAAGCAGTTCAGCAAGCGCTGAGCGTGGACGAAAAACAGTCCCTGCGGACTGTTTTTCGCCTCGCGAAGGGCTGGGGCATGCAAGCGCCAGCGCGGCCTGCAAGGCCGAAGTGCCCATAACCTGACCCATGCGCTGGAAGCTGCTGCGCCGACGCCTCTCGGTCAGTGCCCCGAGAATGATCGTGCGCAGCCGGCTGCCTTGGCCGCTGCGCTGGGCTCTGGCCGCAGTGATGCTGGGCTTCTCGGCCGCCATCGCGGTGTGGGCCTTCCAGTTCGGCAAGGAAATCGCCGGCCTCGACCGCGGCACCCAGCAGGAACTGCTGCGTCTTCGCACCGAGCTCCAGCAACTGCGCACTGAACACGCCCATGCGCGGCAGGTGGCCGACACCGCGGAAAGCCTGCTGAAGGCCGAGCGCGCCGCCCAGGCCGGTCTGGCGCAGCAACTGCGGCAGGCCGAGGCCGCGAAGGAGTCGCTGCGGGCCGATCTCGGCTTTTTCGAACGTCTGCTGCCCGCCAAGGGCGACGGCCTGCAGCTGCGCGGCGTGCAGGCCGAACCCGGCGTACCCGGGCAGTTGCGTTACCAGATGCTGGTGGTGCAGAGCGCCCAGACTGCTCGCGAGTTCGAGGGCCGCTACGACGTGACGCTGGGCGGCACGCTCGAGGGCCGTCCCTGGAGCCAGCTGCTGCCCGGCGGGCCGCTGCCCCTGCGCCTGAGCCAGTACCTTCGCTTGCAAGGCACCATCGACCACCCGCCGGGTGCCGTGATAAAAACGGTGCAGGTCAGGGTGGTGGACGATCAGGGCACGACGCGGGCGACACAGTCCGTCAAGCCCATGCCCTGAGTCAGGGTGCCTGAGGAGACGCAACGATGTTCTGGTTCGGCCGCAAGAAGCCCCCGCCCATCCGCAGCCTGATCTGCGAAGGCACGGTGGTTCAGGGTCAGTTGCGCTTCGTCGATGGCCTGCGCATCGACGGCGAGGTGATCGGCGACGTTGTCGCCGAAGGCGAAGGCCGCAGCATGCTGGTGATCAGCGAGAATGGCCGCGTGCTCGGGAAGGTGAAGGCCGGGCATGTGATCATCAGCGGGGAAGTGCGTGGTCCCGTGTCTGCCCATGAACTGCTGGAACTGCAGCCCAGGGCCCGCGTCACCGGCGACGTGCGCTACGACCTGCTCGAGATGCACCAGGGCGCGCTCGTCGAAGGCGAGCTGAAACCGCTGAAGAGCATCGACAAGCCTGCCCTGAAACTTGCCGCGTCCAACGACGCTTGAAATCCGCCCCGAGGAGACCCAAATGAACGCCATGGCCGAAACCCTTGCCCCCGCTTTTGACGAGATGCCCCCGCCGCTGGTCTTCACCGACAGCGCCGCCGCAAAGGTGGCCGACTTGGTGGCTGAAGAAGGCAACCCGGAACTGAAGCTGCGGGTTTTTGTGCAGGGCGGTGGCTGTTCGGGCTTCCAGTACGGCTTCACCTTCGACGAGGTGGCCAACGAGGACGACACGAAGATGACAAAAAACGGCGTCACGCTGCTCATCGACGCGATGAGCCTGCAGTATCTGGGCGGCGCCGAGATCGACTACAAGGAAGATCTGCAGGGCGCGCAGTTCGTGATCAAGAACCCGAACGCCTCGACGACCTGCGGCTGCGGCTCGTCCTTCTCGGTCTAATCGCCGCGGGTTACAGCGGCCGCGTCTGACGCGGGCTTCGCCCTTCAGCGCCGCGCCGGCTCAAGCCGCCGCGTAAACAGCACCCAGCACCCGTCGTCCGCGCGCACCTGTGACGGCCGGCAGGTTGCCGGGCTGGCGGTTCAGGCTGGCCCGGGCCAGCCATGCAAAGGCCAGGGCCTCCATCTGGTCGGGCGGCACGCCGAGCGCCGCGCTCGTCTGCACCTGCACACTGGGCAGCAGCGCTGCCAGCCGTGTCAGCAGATGCCGGTTGTAGGCGCCGCCCCCCGCCACGAAGAGCTCGCGCGTGGCCGGGGCATGCCGCTGCAGCGCATCGGCCACCGTGCATACCGTCAGCTCGGCCAGCGTGGCCATCACGTCCTGCGGCGCGTTGCGCTCGATGCCCAGGCTGGCGTCGAGCCAGGCGATGTCGAACAGGTCGCGGCCGGTGCTTTTCGGAGGCTGGCGCGCGAAGTAGGCGTCGCTCAGCCAAGCTTGCAGCAAGGCCGGGTTCACCTGGCCGCCAGCGGCCCAGGCGCCATTGGCGTCGAAGCCGCAGCCCTGGTGACGCTGGCACCAGGCGTCCATCAGCACGTTGGCGGGGCCGGTGTCGAAGCCCAGCACGCTGCCATCGGCCGGCAACAGTGTCACGTTGGCGATGCCGCCGAGGTTGAGCACGGCGCGGCTTACGCCGGCTGCGCTGAAGCAGGCGGCGTGGAAGGCTGGAACCAGCGGTGCACCTTCGCCGCCGGCGGCGACATCGCGGCTGCGGAAATCGCACACCACGTCGATGCCGCACAGCTCGGCCAGCAACGCACCGTTCATCAGCTGCAGCGTGTAGCCGCTGCCGTCGAAGGCGCGCGGATGGTGGCGCACGGTCTGACCATGGGCGCCGACGGCGCGGACGGCTTCGGGTGACAGTGCGGCAGCAGCCAGCAGTTCGTGAACGACTTCGGCGTACAGCCGCGCCAGCGCGTTGGCCGCCAAGGCAGCGCGGTGCAGTTCGTCGAGCCCGCTGTGATTGAGCGCCAGCAACTCTGCGCGCAGGCCGTCCGGAAAGGCACGGTGGGCATGGCCAACGGCCCGCAGGGCCGGCCCTTGAGTCGGTTGTTCGGCCAGCACCGCATCGACTCCATCGAGCGAAGTGCCCGACATCAGGCCGATGTAACAGGCCATCGACGCGTTCGGTGTGACCCGGTGACTGTCGCTGCTACTCGATACGGCCGCGGCCGCCGGCGAAGCTCTCCGCCGCCTCGAGCTTGACGCGCACGGCCGCCACGGTTTCGCCGAAGCGCGGCCGCGAGCTGGCGTCCAGCTTCATGGCCTCGGAGGACTTGGCCACGCGCAGCGGGTCCTGGTGCTGGCCGGCGACGCGGAACTCGAAGTGCAGGTGGGGCCCGGTGGCCCAGCCGGTGGCGCCCACGGCGCCCAGGCGCTGGCCCTGCTCGATACGCTGCCCCTTGCGCACGTCGATCCGGCTCAGGTGCGCGTAGAGCGTGCTGCGGCTGTTGGGGTGGCGCAGCTCGACGACGTTGCCATAGCCGTTCTGGCGGCCGGCGAACTCGACCGTGCCGTCGCCGACCGCACGCACCGGCGTGCCGGTGGGGGCGCCGTAGTCAACGCCCAGGTGGGCGCGCCGGGTCTGCAGGATGGGGTGGAAACGCATCGCGAAACCCGAGGTTACGCGCGAGAACTCCAGCGGGCTGGCCAGGAACGCGCGACGCTTGCTGCTGCCGTCGATGTCGTAGTAGGCGCCGCGGCCGTCGGGCGGCGTGAACCACACGGCGTGGTGCGAGCGGCCGGCGTTGACGAACTCGGTGGCCAGCACGCGCCCGGCGCCTTCGTTCCAGGCCACGGGCTCGCCGTCGGCCATCAGCGACTCGTAGACAACGCTGAAGGTATCGCCCTTGCGCAGTTCGCGGTGGAAGTCGATGTCGGTGGCAAAGATGTCCGCCAGCTGTACGGCCACCGCGTCGGGCAGGCCCGACTCGTCGGTGGCGGCGAAGAGTGAACTGCGGATGCTGCCGCTGGACAGGCGCGACTGGGCGGTAAGCTCGGCAGTCTCCAGGCGCGACAGCCAGCGGCCGTCGACGCGGGCCAGCGTCAGGCGCGTGAAGTGAGTACGCGCTTGCTCGGCGCGTTCGGCGGGGAAGCGGGCCACCAGCTCCTGCAGTGCGCCGAAGCTGTCGGTCTGGGCGCGCACCATCTTGCCGCCGCGGCCAGTCAGCAGCAGGCGGGCCGTCGCATCGCTGCGGATGAAGCTGATCGCCGTCGCATCGCTGATGCCCAGGCGGTTGAACAGGCTTTCGGCGGTGTCGGTGCCGCGCGTGATGTCGCTGCGCGTGAGGCTGAGCTCTTGCGCGGCCAGCGCCATCAGCTGGGCGTCGATGCCTTCAGGCACGACGACCTCGGAAATCATGCGCTTGGGCAGCGCCGCGGCATCAGGAGCCAGCGGTGCAACGGCGACGGCGGTAATGCCGAAACCGGCCATCAGCGCTGCCGCGCTGGCAACGAGACTGCGGTGATGCTGCTGGACAAACGCGACGAGGACGTCGAGGGTGCGGGTCGTGTAAGTGTTCAAGGTGCGACGAGTCACTGCGAATAGCCCGCGACCCGCATGCATGCACATGGGCCCGGCGGTGTTGATCGAGTGGCCTCCTGCACCGGTGACACCGGGTCAGCAGACAGGCCGTCTACTAGAATGAAAAACGACTTGAGCCGTAGGCGCCGCCGTGACCCCCCTCGTTTGAGGGACGCCCGAGTATAGCCAAGGCCCCCCACCCGTGTGCTAGCGCACAGACGCCCCGAGTAACCGTTCATGTCTCTCCCTGATATGCCGTCGGCGCCTTTGGCTGTCCCCGCCCCGGCGCTGAGCAACCACGTGCGCGAGGCCCTGGCCGTGTCGCTGCGCGGTTGCGACGAACTGCTGCCCGAGGCCGACTGGGTGAAAAAGCTGGTCCGCTCGGAGGCCAGCGGCAAGCCGCTGCGCATCAAGCTCGGCCTGGACCCGACCGCGCCCGACATTCATATCGGCCATACGGTGGTGCTGAATAAGATGCGCCAGTTACAGGATCTGGGGCATACGGTGATCTTCCTCATCGGTGACTTCACGTCGATGATCGGTGACCCCTCGGGCCGCAACGCCACGCGCCCGCCGTTGACACGCGAGCAGATCGAGGCCAACGCCCAGACCTACTACCGCCAGGCCAGCCTGGTGCTAGACCCCGAGAAGACCGAGATCCGCTACAACAGCGAGTGGAGCGACCCGCTGGGCGCCCGCGGCATGATCCAGCTGGCCGCGAAGTACACGCTGGCCCGCATGCTCGAGCGCGACGACTTTACGAAGCGTTTCAAGGCCGGCAGCCCGATCAGCGTGCATGAGCTGCTCTACCCGCTGATGCAGGGCTACGACTCGGTGGCGCTTCAGTCCGACCTCGAACTCGGCGGCACCGACCAGAAGTTCAACCTGCTGGTCGGCCGCGCGCTGCAGACCGAATACGGCCAGGAGCCGCAGTGCATCCTGACGATGCCGCTGCTCGAAGGCCTGGACGGCATCGAGAAGATGTCGAAGAGCAAGAACAACTACGTCGGCATCACCGAACACCCCAATACGATGTTCGCCAAGGTGCTGAGCATCAGCGACGTGCAGATGTGGAAGTGGTTCACGCTGCTGAGCTTCCGGCCCGAGGCGGAGATCGCGGCGTTGAAGCGCGAGGCCGAGGGCGGTCGCAACCCGAAGGACGCCAAGGTGCTGCTGGCGCGCGAGATCACCGCGCGCTTCCACGGCGCCGCTGCAGCGGCGTCCGCGGAGGAAGACTTCCAGCGCCGTGCCGCGGGTGGCGTGCCCGATCAGATCCCCGACGTGGCGCTGTCCGGCGCGCCGCTGGCCATCGGCAGCCTGCTCAAGCAGGCCGGGCTCGTGCCGTCGACCAGCGAGGCGCTGCGTCTGGTCGAACAGGGCGGCGTACGTATCGACGGCACGGCCATCGCCGACAAGGCGCTGAAGATCGCCGCCGGCAGCTTCGTCTTGCAGGTCGGCAAACGCAAGTTCGCGCGCGTGACCTTGTCCTGACCCGGTTCGATCCCGTCCGACCGACCCATTGGAAGTCCGCACCTACCTCAAGGTCTCGATCGCGGTGGCCCTGGCCACCATCGCACTGAAGACAGGTGCATGGTGGGTCAGCGGCAGCGTCAGCCTGCTGTCGGATGCGCTGGAATCGCTGGTGAACCTGGCCGGCGCGATGTTCGCGCTGGCGATGGTGACCATCGCGGCGCGCCCGCCCGACGACGATCACCCCTACGGTCACCACAAGGCCGAGTACTTCAGCAGTGGCTTCGAAGGTGTGCTGATCTTTGTCGCCGCGCTGGCCATCGTGATCGCGGCCGTGAACCGCCTGATCCACCCGCAGCCGCTGGAAGCGGTGGGCCTGGGCCTGCTGTTGTCGGTGGTGAGTTCGGTCATGAACGGCGTGCTGGCCTGGACCATGCTGCGCAAGGCGCGCGTCGCGCGTTCGGTGGCGCTCGAGGCCGACGCACGCCACCTCTTCACCGACGTCTGGACCTCGGCCGGCGTGGTCATCGGCCTGCTCGCGGTGATGGCCACCGGCTGGCAGTGGCTCGACCCTGTCATCGCCATCGCCGTGGCGCTGAACATCCTGCGCGAGGGTGCATCGCTGGTCTGGCGTTCCGCCGGCGGCCTGATGGACCAGGCACTGGAGCCCGACGCGCGCGCCGAGATCGACAAGGTGCTGGCGGGTTTTGTGCACCAGACCATCCGCTTCGACCACCTGGTGACACGCCGTGCCGGCCAGCGCCGCTTCGTCGACCTGCACATGCACATGCCGGCGGCCTGGACGCTGGGCCGCGCCGCCGCGGTGCGCGCCAGCGTCGAGCAGGCCTTGATGGCCGCGGTGCCCGGCCTGCGCGCCACCATCCAGTTGCTGCCGCTGGATGTCGAGGCGCACTTCGGCGACGAGATCGACCTGCTGTGATTGCGCTGGTGCAGCGGGTGCGGGAAGCGCGCGCCGAGGTCGCCGGCCGTACCGTGGGTGCCATCGGGCCCGGCCTGATGGTGCTGGTGTGCGCCGAGCCGGCCGACACGCCCCTGCAGGCGGGCAAGCTGGTCGACAAGCTGCTCAAGCTGCGCATCTTCGGCGACGACGCCGGCAAGATGAACCGCAGCCTGCAGGACGTGGCCGGCGGGCTGCTGCTGGTGAGCCAGTTCACGCTGGCGGCTGATGTCACGGGCGGCAACCGGCCCAGCTTCACCGGCGCCGCGCCGCCGGCGCTGGGCCGCGCGCTCTTCGACGAACTGCTGCGGCTGGCGCGTCAACGTCACCCGGACGTCCAGGCCGGCGAATTCGGCGCCGACATGCAACTGCATCTGGTCAACGATGGGCCGGTGACGATCCCGATCACGCTGCGCTGAGTCAGGACGTCAAACGCCGGAAGGCGTTTGTCGCCCGACGAACGCTCGAGCGCGATTTGACGCGCCAGGACTGAGCCGCGAGGCGCCATGAAAAAGCCGCCCCGAGGGGCGGCTTGCGCGATCGGCTGACAGCCGGGACCAGCCTGTCAGTCCGCGTACTGCCCAGCAGCCTTGATGGCCGGGCCCCACTTGGCGATCTCGGACTCGACGAACTTCTTGTGCTCGGCCGGGTTGACGCGGTTGTCGGTGACGACCACGGCGCCCAGCGCTTCCTGGCGCCTGATGAACTCGGGGTCCTTCAGCGCGACGCGCAGCGCGGCGTTCATGGTGTCGAGCACGGCCTTCGGCGTGCCCTTGGGCGCGTACAGGCCATGCCAGATCGACACGTTGAAGCCCTTCAGGCCCTGCGAGTCCAGTGTCGGCAGCTTGCTCAGCGCCGGCGTCGTCAGCGGCTTCAGCGTCGTGACGGCGTAGGCCCTGACCTTGCCGGCCTCGATCTGGCCCGAGGTGTTGGTGGTCTGGTCGCACATCAGGTCGACCTGGCTGCCCAGGATGTCGGTCATGGCCGGCGCGGTGCCCTTGTACGGCACGGTCGTCATGTCGATCTTCAGGCTTTGCTGGAGGAGCAGCCCACACAGGTGAGACGCAGCGCCGAGGCCGGCGTTGGCGAGGTTGATCTTGCCCTTGTTGGCTTCCAGCCACTTCACGAGTTCGGCGTAGTTGGCCGCCGGCAGCGTGGGGCGGCCGATCAGCGTCATCGGCACTTCATTGACCATGCCGACGTACTCGAAGTCGTCCAGCGTCTTGTAGGGCAGCGTGCGGTACAGCGCCGGTGCGGTGGCCATGCCGATGTGGTGCAGCAGAAAGGTGTAGCCGTCGGGGTTGGCCTTGGCGACGCGGGCTGCGCCCAGCGTGCCGCCGGCGCCGCCGACGTTCTCGACCAGCACGGTCTGGTTGTTGAGGCCCTTGCGCAGGACTTCGGCCAGGTCGCGTGCCACCTTGTCGGTGGGGCCGCCGGCGGCGAAGGGCACGACCAGAGTCACGGCCTTTTCGGGGTAAGCAGCCAGGCTGCAGGTGGCCACGCTGGCGGCGGCAACGGCGGTGAGGATCCTGTGCAACGACTTCATCTGGGTTGTCTCCGGTACTGGGCGGGCGGCTGCCGCGGACGCGGATAGTAGACGCCGACGACCGTCGAGCCGACGCGGAAACTACTTATCGGCAGCGCCGGCAGGGGTTTGTGCGGAGCAGCGTGGTGCTCGGCGCAGGCTCAGGTGTAGCGGCGCGCGTCCTCGATCACCTTGCCGTCGTTGGGCAGCGTGCCCGGGGCGACGAGCTGCACCTCGCAGCGCAGCTTGGTGACGTCGCGCACGCTGCCGGCCACGGCCTCGAGCAGGCCCTCCGGCGTCGCGGCGCACTCGGCGCACAGGATCATGCGGTCGTTGGCCATCTCGCCTTCGACCACCAGCCGCGCGCGGCCCAGTTCGGGGTGGCGCTTCAGCACCTCGGCCACCTGGCTCGGGTGCACGAACATGCCGCGCACCTTGGCGGTCTGGTCGGCGCGGCCCATCCAGCCCTTGATGCGTGTGTTCGTGCGGCCCGTGGGGCAGGGGCCGGCGAGCACGGCGCTGAGGTCGCCGGTGCCGAAGCGCACCAGCGGGTAATCGGCGTTGAGCACGGTCACGACGAGCTCACCCACCTCGCCATCGGGCACGGGGTCGCCGGTGCCCGGGCGAACGATCTCGACGATCACGCCTTCGTCGACGACCAGCCCCTCGCGTGCCGCGGTTTCGTAGGCGATGACGCCGGCTTCGGCGGTGGCGTAGGCCTGGTAGCCGGCCACGCCGCGGGCCAGAAGCCAGTCGCGCAGGCTGGGCGGGAAGGCTTCGCCGCTGACCAGGGCCTTGCGCAGCGTGGGCAATGCCACCCCGCTCTCGGCGGCTTTCTCGAGCAGGATGCGCAGGAAGCTGGGTGTGCCGACATAGGCGTCGGGGCGCAGGTGCTCCATGGCCTGCAGCTGCAGTTCGGTGTTGCCGACGCCGCCGGGAAAAACGGTGCAGCCTAAAGCGTGGGCGCCGCCTTCCATGATCCACGCACCGGGCGTGAGGTGGTAACTGAAGCTGTTGTGCACCAGATCGCCGGCGCGCAGCCCGGCGGCGAAGAGGGCGCGGGCGCTGCGCCAGTAGTCGGCCGCCGCGCCTTCGGGTTCGTAGATCGGCCCGGGCGACTGGTAGACCCGCCGTGCCGGACGCAGCGCCTGCTGGTGGCGCCAGCCCAGCGCCGAGAAGCCGCCGAAGACGTCGGTGGCACGGCTGGCCTGCTGGCGCGCCAGCAGCTCGGGCTTGCGCGTCACCGGCAGCAGGGCCAGCGTGGCGCGTGTCGTCACGCGGTCGGGTTCCACGTCGGCCAGCTGCTCCAACAGAGCCGGCACGGCGCGTGCAGCGCGCAGCTGCGCCGGCAGGGCCAGCGCCAGCGCGGCTTCGCGGTCGGCGGCGGGGCGGGTTTCGAGCGTGTCGAAGAACTCGGCGTTCATGGTGTCACTCTTCCCGGTCCCAGCGGTCCAGGCGTTTCTTGATCTCGTCGAGCAGCTTGCGCTGGTCGGGCGTGGAAGCGAGCACACGTGTCTCCCACTCGGGCGTCAGCGCCGGCTTGCGTGCGATGCGCGCGGTGATCTGCGCGCCGTCGGCCTTCAGCTCGAGCACACGCTTGCCGCGCAACTCGAAGCCGCTACCGCGCGCGGTCAGTTTCAGGTCGCGCAGGGCGCGCCCGAGTTGTTCCATCGCCAATTCGGGCTTGAAGGCGGGCGCCGCAAACCCGCCGAGCTCGTCACACATGGGCGGCTCTCACGACAACCACCGCTTGCGCCGCTTGTAGCTCTTCACGTCGCGGAAACTCTTGCGATCGCCGCCGCCCACGCCGAGGTAGAACTCCTTCACATCCTCGTTTTCGCGCAGGTCCTTGGCGGCGCCTTCCATCACGATGCGGCCGCTTTCGAGGATGTAGCCGTGGTCGGCGTAGCGCAGCGCCATGTTGGTGTTCTGCTCGGCCAGCAGGAAGGTCACGCCCTCGCGCTGGTTGAGGTCCTTCACGATCTCGAACACCTCTTCGACGATCTGCGGCGCCAGGCCCATGCTGGGTTCGTCGAGCAGCACCATCTTCGGGTTGGCCATCAGCGCGCGGCCGATGGCGCACATCTGCTGCTCGCCACCGCTGGTATAGGCGGCCTGGCTCGTGCGGCGGGTCTTCAGCCGCGGGAAGTAGTTGTAGACCTTCTCCAGCGTCGCCGCGACGGCGGCCTTGCCGTCCTTGCGTGTGTAGGCACCGGTCATCAGGTTGTCCTCGATCGACAGGTGCGCAAAGCAGTGCCGGCCCTCCATGACCTGGATCACGCCGCGGTTCACCATCTCGGACGTACTGAGCTTCTCGATGCGCTCGCCGCGCAGTTCGATACTGCCCTTGGTGACTTCGCCGCGTTCACCGGCCAGCAAATTGCTCACCGCGCGCAGCGTCGTCGTCTTGCCTGCGCCGTTGCCGCCCAGGATGGCCACCACCCCGCCTTCCGGCACCTGCAGGCTCACGCCCTTCAGCACCAGGATGACGTGGTTGTAGATGACCTCGATGCCGTTGACGTTGAGCAGGATGTTGGACATGTCTGGACGGATCAAACGAAGTGAAGGTCGCTCTTCAAGTGGCCGCCGCGGAACCGGCTTCGCCGGGCCGCGGGCGGCGCCCCCTTGAGGGGGAGCGGCGTCAGCCGCTCCGGGGGCGTTCAATCAACTCTGGCAATCCGAAGGTGCGCGCCGCGCCAGCTTCTTCTCGGCCGCGTACTTCTCGGCCGAGTTCTTCACCAGCGGCTTGATGATCTGGTCGTCGGCCTGCAGCCAGTCGGATGACCAGGTGAACTTGGCGCCGTCCCAGGTGTGCACGCGGGCCCAGGCCGAGCCCATGTGGTCGGCGCAGCTGGTCGACACCGGCCGCATCACGCCCTTGAAACCCAGCGCGTCGAGCTTGGGCTGCGTGAGGTCGAGGTTCTCGTAGCCCCAGCGCGCCTGCTCGCCAGTCATCACCTTGCCCTTGCCGTAGCGTTCCTGCGCCGCGCGCACGCCTTCCACGGCCAGCATGGCACCGACCACGCCGCGCATGTACAGCGTCTGCCCGACCTCGTCCTTCGGCCCCGTGCCCTGACCCTTGCCATGCACCTTGTCGAGGATGTCCTTGACCACCGTCGACTGCGGTTCGGCGCCGTGCTGCATCATCACCGCGCTGTAGCCCTTGGCCGCGGCGCCGATGTCGCGCAAGTCGGGCTCGGCACCGCTCCACCAGGTGCCGAACATCTTCTCGCGCGGGTAGCCCGTGGCCACGGCCTCCTTGATGGCGGTGGCCGTCATCACGCCCCAGGTCTGCATGACCACGAAGTCGGGCCGCTGCTGGCGAATCTGCAGCCAGATCGCTTTCTGCTCCACGCCCGGCGCTGGCACCGGCAGCAGTTGCAGGTCGAAGCCGTGCATCTGGCTGCGCTCCTGCAGGATGGGCAGCAGTTCCTTGCCGAAGGGGCTGTCGTGGAAGACGACGGCGATCTTCTTGCCCTTCAGCTTGTCCCAGCCGCCCTGCGTCTTCGCGATGTGCTGCAGCACGGTGTCGCCGGCCACCCAGTAGTGGCCGATGAGCGGGAAGTTCCACTTGAACACGCCGCCGTCGGCGCTGTCGCTGCGGCCGTAGCCCGAGGTGATCATCGGAATCTTGTCGGCCGGGATCTTCTCGGTCAGCGCGAACGTGATGCCGGTGGACAGCGGCTGGAATACCGTGGCGCCGCCGTGTTTGCCCTTCAGGCGTTCGTAGCACTCGACACCGCGGTCGGTGGCGTAGGCGGTTTCACACTCCTCCACCAGCGTCTGCACGCCGTTGATGCCGCCGCGGGTGTTCACGAGCTTCATGTAGTCGGCGTAGCCGTTCGCGAACGGCGTGGCGTTGGGCGCCACTGGGCCGGTGCGGCCGGTCAGGCTCGGAAAGAACTGCACCTTGGCCTGGGCCAGGGCGGCGCTGCTGAACAGCGCGCTGGCGCCGGCTGCGGCGAGCAGGGCTGCCAGGGCGATGGTCTTGAATTTCATTGTCTGCCTCCAGAGGTGGAACACTTGAGAGCACTCGTCAGTGCTTGCTGGAACGATGGGCCCGTCGGCCACTCGAACGCTTTGAAAATTCAGTGCGGGAAGGGCCACAGCCGCAGCTTTTCCTTCGCCGTCGACCACAGCCGCGCCAGGCCGTGCGGTTCGACGATGAGGAAGAAGACGATCAGCGCGCCGAAGATCATCAGCTCGGCGTGCGCCACGCCGGCGGTGCTGATCTCCACGCCCACCAGCGAGCCGAAAGCGGGCAGCGCCTGGTTCAGGAAAATCGGCAGCACGACGATGAAGGCGGCGCCGAAGAAACTGCCCATCACCGAGCCCAGGCCGCCGATGATGATCATGAACAGCAGCTGGAAGCTGCGGTCGATACTGAAGGCCGCCGGCTCCCACGAGCCCAGGTGCACGAAGCCCCACAGCGCGCCGGCCACGCCGACGAAGAAGCTGCTGACGGCAAACGCCGTGAGCTTGGCGTAGACCGGGCGGATGCCGATCACGGCGGCGGCCACGTCCATGTCGCGGATGGCCATCCACTCGCGGCCGATGTGGCTGCGCACCAGGTTCTTCGCCATCCACGCGAACAGCACCAGGACGGCCAGGCAGAACAGGTACTTCTCCAGTGGCGACGCAATCGGCAGGCCGAAGAGGCTCAGCCCCGACACCGACACCGAGCCCGACGACGAGTTGTTGGTGAACCACGAGATGCGCAGGAAGGCCCAGTCGACGAAGAACTGCGCCGCCAGCGTGGCCACCGCCAGGTACAGCCCCTTGATGCGCAGGCTGGGGATGCCGAAGAGCACACCGACCACCGTGGCGCACAGCCCGCCCAGCAAGATGGCGGCCAGCAGTGGCATGCCATCGATGCGCACCATGAAGTTGTAGGCCGCGTAGGCGCCCACCGCCATGAAAGCGCCGGTGCCCAGCGACACCTGGCCGCAGTAGCCCACCAGGATGTTCAAGCCCAGCGCGGCCAGCGACAGGATGAGGAAGGGGATGAGGATGGCGCGGAAGGCGTACTCGTCGGCCAGCAGCGGCACGCCCACCACCGCGAAGGCCAGCAGCGCCCAGATGGCGATGCGGTCCTGGCGGATCGGGAAGACCTGCTGGTCGTCCCGGTAGCTCGTCTTGAATTGACCGTTTTCCCGATACAGCAATTCAGTGCTCCCGACGGGACGCTGCCCGATCAAGCTTCCCGCCGCGGAACCGGCTTTGCCGGGCCGCAGGCCGACCGCCCCCTCGGGGGGTGGAGAGCGATAGCGAGCTTGGGAGCTTCATACTCTGTCGATGATCTTCTCGCCGAACAAGCCTTGCGGCCGCACGAGAAGCACGAAGAGCACGAGCACGTAGCCGAACCAGATCTCGATGCCGCCGCCCAGCGAAGGCCCGACGTAGACCTCGGACAGCTTCTCGCCGACACCGATGATCAGCCCGCCGATGATGGCGCCGGGCACGCTGGTCAGGCCGCCGAGGATGACCACCGGCAGCGCCTTCAAGGCCACCAGGCTCAACGAGAACTGCACGCCCAGCTTGCTGCCCCAGATCATGCCGGCCACCAGCGCCACGAAGCCGGCCACGCTCCAGACGATGACCCAGATGCGCGACAGCGGGATGCCGATGCTCTGCGCGGCCTGGTGGTCGTCGGCCACCGCACGCAGCGCGCGGCCGGTGCTGGTGTACTGGAAGAAGAGCGTCAGGCCGAAGACCAGCGTGGCGGCGATGACGGTCGCGTAGAGGTCTTCCTTGTTGATCAGCACACCGCCTTCGAAGGTGCTTTCGAAGAGGAACATCGGGTCCTTGGGCAGGCCGATGTCGATCTTGTAGATCTCGCTGCCAAAAAGCGTCTGGCCGAAGCCGTCGAGAAAGTAGGCGATGCCCAGGGTGGCCATCAGCAGCGTGATGCCTTCCTGGTTGACGAGCCGGCTCAGGCACAGGCGCTCGATGAGCCAGGCCACCGCCACCATCACCACCAGCGCGGCGGCGAAGGCCAGCACGTTGCCCAGCAACTTGTCGTCAAAGCCCAGCAGCGCAGGCAACCACTCGCTGAAACGCGCCATCGCCAGTGCCGCGAACAGCACCATCGCGCCCTGCGCAAAGTTGAACACGCCGCTGGCCTTGAAGATGAGCACGAAGCCCAGGGCGATCAGCGAATAAAGCATGCCGGCCATCAGCCCGCCGATCAGTGCTTCGATGAAAAATCCCATGTCTGTTCCTCAGTGTGAGGTGCCGAGGTAGGCGCTGATGACGTCGGGGTTGGCGCGCACCTCGTCGGGCGTGCCGTCACCGATCTTCTTTCCGTAGTCCAGCACGACCACGCGGTCGCTGATGTCCATCACCACGCTCATGTCGTGCTCGATCAGCACCACCGTCGTGCCGTATTCGTCGTTGACGTCGAGGATGAAGCGACTCATGTCCTGCTTCTCTTCCACGTTCATGCCGGCCATGGGTTCGTCGAGCAGCAGCACCTGGGGCTCCATGGCCAGCGCGCGGCCGAGGTCCACTCGCTTTTGAAGTCCATACGGCAGGCGGCCCACGGGCGTCTTGCGGTAGGCCTGGATCTCGAGGAAGTCGATGATCTTCTCGACGAACTCGCGGTGCTCGCTTTCCTCGCGCTCGGCCGCACCCCAGCGGATGGCCTGCTGGAAAATGTTCGTCTTCATGCGCAGGTTGCGCCCGCTCATGATGTTGTCGATGACGCTCATGCCCTTGAAGAGCGCCAGGTTCTGGAAGGTGCGTGCCACGCCCATCTCGGCCACCTGGCGGCTGTTCATGTGGCTGAACTGCTTGCCGCGGAAGGTGATGCTGCCTTCCTGCGGCGTGTAGACGCCGTTGATGCAGTTCAGCATGCTGCTCTTGCCGGCGCCGTTGGGGCCGATGATGGCGCGCACCTCGTGCTCGCGCACGTCGAAGCTGATGTCGGTGAGCGCCTTCACGCCGCCGAAGCGCAGGCTGATGTTCCTGACGTCGAGGACGACGCCGCCGATGTTGCGTTCACTCATGCCGCCGCCTTCACGCTGGGGAAGGTTCTGGCGTCGACGATGGGCAGCGTGGCGCTGACGCTGCCGCTGCGGCCGTCCTCGAACTTCACCGCGGTCTCGATGAACTGCTCGGTCTTGCCGCCGTAGAGCGCGTCCACCAGCACCTGGTACTTGTCGCTGATGTAGCCGCGCTTGACCTTGCGTGTGCGCGTCATCTCGCCGTCGTCGGCGTCGAGTTCCTTGTGCAGCACCAGGAAGCGGCTGATCTGGCTGCCGGCCAGCATGGCGTCGGCGGCGAGGTCGGCGTTGACCTTCTCGACGCACTCCTTCACCAGTGTCAGCACTTCCTTCTTCGCCGCCAGATCGGTGTAGCCGGCGTAGGGCAGGTTGCGTCGCTCGGCCCAGTTGCCCACGGCCTCGAAGTCGATGTTGACGAAGGCGCACACCTGCTCGCGCTTGTCGCCGAAGGCCACGGCCTCCTTGATGAAGGGGAAGAACTTCAGCTTGTTCTCGACGTACTTGGGCGCGAACATCGCGCCGTCGCTGGCGCCGCCCATCAAGCGGCCGACGTCCTTTGCGCGGTCGATGATCTTCAGGTGGCCGGTGGCGTCCAGGAAGCCGGCGTCGCCGGTGTGGTACCAGCCGTCGGCGGTCAGCACCTCGGCGGTGGCGGCCGGGTTCTTGTAGTACTCCTTCAGCAGGCCCGGGCTCTTGACCAGGATCTCGCCGTTGGCCGCGACCTGGATCTCGACGCCGTCGATGGGCACGCCCACCGTGTCGGCCTTCACCTCGTGGTCGGGCTGCAGGCACACGAAGACCGCGGTCTCGGTGCTGCCGTAGAGCTGCTTGAGGTTGATACCTATCGAGCGGTAGAAGGTGAAGAGGTCGGGCCCGATGGCCTCGCCCGCCGTGTAGGCCACGCGCACGCGCGAAAAACCCAGCGTATTGCGCAGCGGGCCGTAGATGAAGGCGTTGCCCAGCGCGTAGTCGATGCGGTCGATCAGGCTGACGCGCGGCCCTTTCTGCGCACGACCGCCGGCCAGCCGGGCGTCCATCAGCGCCGGGCCGACGCGCCGGGCCACGTCCATGAAGTGGTGGAAGAGCTTGCGCTTGATGCTGCCCGCGTCTTCCATGCGGATCATCACGCTCGTCAGCAGGCCTTCGAAGATGCGCGGCGGTGCGAAGTAGTAGGTGGGGCCTATCTCCTTCAGGTCGATCATCACCGTGGCCGCGCTCTCGGGGCAGTTCACCACGTAGCCGCAGGCCAGCCACTGCGCGTAGCTGAAGATGTTCTGGCCGATCCAGGCCAGCGGCATGTAGGCCAGCACTTCTTCCTGCGCGGTGAGCTTGTCGAAACGTTGGCCGGCCGAGGCGCGGTCCAGCAGCGTGGCGTGCGTGTGCACCACGCCCTTCGGGTTGCCGGTGGTGCCGCTGGTGAAGAACATCGCCGCCACGTCGCCGGACTGGCAACGCGCCACCTCGTCATCGAACAAGCGTGCGTTGGCGGCGTCGTGTGCCTGGCCGGTGGCCACCAGCGCGTCGATGGAATCGAGGCCGGGTTCGGCGTAGTTGCGCAGGCCGCGCGGGTCGTCGAACCAGATGCGCTTGAGCGTCGGGCACTGCGCACGCAGCTCGAGCATCTTGTCGACCTGCTCCTGGTCTTCGACGATGACGTAGCCGACCTCGGCGTTGTTGATCGGGAACGTGTACTCGGTCGCCGCGGCGTCCTGGTACAGCGGCACCGGCACGGCGCCCAGCGCTTGCGCGGCCAGCATCGTGGCGTAGAGCCGCGGCCGGTTTTCACCCACCACGACGACATGGTCGCCGCGGGCCACACCGGCGTGCGCCAGCCCGCAGGCCAGGCGCCGCACCAGCAGCGCCAGTTCGGCCCAGGTGGTGGTCTGCCAGATGCCGTAAACCTTCTCGCGCAAAGCCGGCGCTTGCGGGCGCTGCTGTGCGTGGTCGAGCATCAGACGGGGGAACGTCTTCGGCACGGGCTTGCCTCCTTGTGCTTTGCTGCGCATTCTGGGCAAGACTTTGACGCCAGGTTGTCATTGCGACGACAATTTACGGGTTCGTACTGACAGGCTTTTCCCCAACCCCGGCTGCACGCGCCCACCATGTCCAAGCCGGTCTTCCCTTCCGCCAAGGGCGCCAGCGCGGTGCCGCCTTCGCGTTCGCGCGCCGCGAACGCCGACGACCTGCCGCACATCCCCTGGCTGGCCGCGCTCGACACCGAAGAACGCCACCGGGTGCTCGCCGACCTGCGCGTGGTGCTGGTCGACCCGGGCGAACTCGTGTGCCGCGTCGGCCGGCCCGTCACGTACTGGTTCGGGCTCATCGACGGCCTGCTGAAGATGAGCAACGACAGCACGCTGGGCATCCCCATCACCTTCACCGGCCTGTCGCCCGGCGGCTGGTTCGGCGAAGGCACGGTGCTGAAGAACGAGGTCTACCGCTACAACATCCAGGCGCTGCGCAAGAGTGTGGTGGCGGGGCTGCCGACGGCCAGCTTCCAATGGCTGCTGGGCCGCAGCATCGGCTTCAACCGTTTTGTGATGAACCAGCTCAACGAGCGCCTGGGCCAGTTCATCGCGGCGCGCGAGATCGACCGCCTGACCCACCCCGACGCACGTGTCGCGCGCAGCCTGGCGGCGCTGTTCCACCCCGTGCTCTACCCGGGTGTCGGCGAAGTGCTGCGCATCACGCAACAAGAGATGGGCTACCTGGTGGGACTGTCGCGCCAGCGTGTCAACGAGGCCCTGGCCGCGCTGCAGGCCGACGCCGTCATCCGCGTCGAGTATGGTGGTGTGCGTGTGCTCGACCTAGACCGCCTGCGCTCTTACCGGCTCACTTGAAGATCGCATGAGATCGGCGTGAGTGGGTGCTTGCATGCAGCGGTGGGCGCCGCGGCGGCATGCGCTGCCAGGGAACTTGCCGGCAGGCCAGCGGCTCGGATGAACTGACAGAAAAGAAGTGCGGGTCGGGTGCCGAAGCGGCCCCGGCATCCCGGGTCGCGACGCAGCGGACGACCACTCACTCGAACCGGAGGGCTACCCCATGACAGACTGGCTCGATAGCATCCTGCGGTGGCTGCCGCCCACGCTGGCGCGCTGGCTGGCGCGGCGCCTGCGCGGCGGCGTGCCGGCGCTGCCGGCCGCCGCGCCGCCGGTGCCTGCCGAGGCGGTCGCGATGCTGCCGCTTGCAGCCAGCGTCTCGGTGGTGATCCCGGCACTCAACGAGAGCAGGCGCATCGCCAGCGTCGTGGCCTTCGCGCTGGCCGACCCGGTGACGGCCGAAGTCGTGGTCATCGACGACAGTTCCATCGACGACACCGCAGCGCTTGCGCGCGCCGCCGGCGCCCGCGTGATCACCAGCAGCATGCTGGGCAAGGGCGCGTCGATGCACGACGGCGCTATGGCCGCGCAGCGCGACATCCTCGTCTACCTCGACGGTGACCTCGCCGGCCTGCGACCCGGCCTCGTCAGCGACATGGCGCGGCCGCTGCTGGCCAACGAAGCCGACTTCATCAAGGCGCGTTTCGGCCGCGGCGGCGGGCGTGTCACCGAACTCACCGCCAAGCCGATGCTGAAGGTCTTCTTCCCGGAACTGGCGCACCTGGGCCAGCCGCTGGGCGGCATCATCGCGGCCCGGCGCAGCCTGCTGCAGCAGCTGAGCTTCGAGGACGGCTACGGCGTCGACGTCGGCCTGCTGCTCGACGCCTCGCGCGCCGGCGCACGTGTCGCCGAAGTCGACATCGGCTCGCTCGAGAACGACAGCCAGCCGCTGCTCGACCTGACGGTAATGGCCAACGAGGTGGCGCGTGTCATTTACTTGCGGGCGCGCGCCGCCGGCCGGCTGCACGTCGATCAGATTGTCGCGATGTACGAAAACCAGCGCCAGGCCGCGGCCTCGCTCGACTACATCCTGACGCGCCGCCGCGGACGCCAGCGCCTGCTGCTGGTCGACATGGACGGTACGCTGACGACCACGCGCTACGCGATGGAACTGGCGCGCGCCACCGGGCAGGAGCAGGCGCTTTCGCAACTGCTCGACAGCCCCGTCGACGACACCGCGGCGCGCAGCGAGCGCATCGCGGCGCTGTTCCGCTTCGTACACAAGCAGCAGTTCGAGCGCGTGGCACGTGCCGCGCCAATCCGCCCCGGCGTCATCGAGTTCATCAACCGCATGCGCCGCAACGGCTTCATGGTGGGGGTGCTCAGCGACAGCTACTTCGTCGCTGCCGACATCCTGCGCCGGCGCGTCTTCGCCGACTTTGCGCTGGCCCACACGATGCAGTTCGACGGCGACGTGTGCAACGGCCAGGTGCGCCTGAACCCGGCCTTCCTGCGCCCCGAAGGCGGCGCCGGCGAGCCGGTGTGCAAGAGCCACGTGCTGCGCCGCTTCAGGGCCGAGTCCAGCGGCGCGCCGCTGCTCGAATGCTGGGCCGTGGGCGACAACCTCAACGACCTCGGCCTGCTGCGCCTGGCCGACCAGGCCTTCGCCATCGAGCCCAAGGCCGCGGCGCTGGGGCGTGAACCTGGCCTGCGTGTCATCGACAGCTTCGACGAACTGCTGCCGCTTGTGCCGGCCCCGCTGCCCGCGCAGGCCCAGGCCGCGTGACGGCGCCCGACTGGGCCGTCATCGGGCTCTACCTGGCCGGCACGCTGGGCCTGAGCGCCTGGCTGGCGCGCCGCCAACACGACGCCGAGGACTACTACGTCGGCGGACGCGACCTGCCTTGGTGGGCGCTGGCCTTGTCCATCCTGGCCACGCAGAGTTCGGCCAATTCCTTCCTCGGCATCCCGGCCTACGTGGCGCTGGTGCCGGGCGGCGGCCTGACGTGGCTGCAGTACGAACTGGTACTGCCGCTGGCGATGATCGTCGTCATGCTCGTCTTCGTGCCGGTGCTGCGCGGGCTGGCGCTGGTAAGCGTCTACGAATACCTGGAACGCCGCTTCGACCGCCCGACGCGGCTGCTGCTGAGCGCGGTGTTCCTGCTTTCGCGCGGGCTGGCCGCAGGTGTGGCGCTTTACGCCGCGGCGGTGGTGGTGCAGGTGTGCACCGGATTGCCCCTGCCCTGGTGTCTGGTCGGCATGGGCGTGTTGACGCTGATCTACGACACCCTGGGCGGCATGCGTGCGGTGGTCTGGACCGACGTGCTGCAGATGGCGGTGCTGCTGCTGGGCATCGTCGTGTGCGGCGCGCTGGCCTGGCAGGCCGCCGGTGGCGGCGCGGCGGTGCTCGCCGCGCTGGCGCCCGAGCGCGTGGCGGCCATCGAGCTGGCGCACGGGCTGGGCGACGGCGCCAAGGCGCCGTTGTGGGGCTTCGTGGTCGGCGGCTTTGTGCTCTACGTCGCCTACTACGGCGTCGACCAGGGGCAGGCGCAGCGATCGCTCGCCGCGCGGGACGTGAAGAGCGCGCAACGTGCGTTGATGCTCAACGGTCTGGCGCGTTTTCCGCTCACGCTGCTGTACTGCGGGCTGGGGCTGGCCATCGGCGCCGTTTACGCGGGCAGCGAGGCGCTGCGCGCGGCCGTGCCCGCGGGGCGGCTGGACTACCTGGTACCGCGTTTCATCGAGCTCTTCCTGCCTGCCGGGGTGCGCGGGCTGCTGGTGGCGGCCATCCTGGCCGCGGCGATGAGCAGCCTGGACTCGCTGCTCAACAGCCTGTCGGCGGCGACGATGCGCGACTTCGTCGAGCCGCGCCTGCCTGCCACTTCCACCTCGCGCCGGCGCCTGTTCGCAGCGCGTGTCGTCACCGTCGGCTGGGGCGTGGCCATCGTGGTCTTCGGGCTGCTCGTGGGTGACATGGCCAGCAGCGTCGTCGAGGGCATCAACCGCATCGGCGCGCTGTTCTACGGCCCGCTGCTGGCGGCCTTCGCCTGCGGCATCCTCGACCGCCGCGCGCGCGGCCCGGCGGTGCTGGCCGGGGTCGTCACCGGGCTCGTGCTCAACCTCGTGCTGGCCTACGGCCTGGGGCCGAAGCTGTTCTGGATGTGGTGGAACCTGAGCGGCCTGCTCGTCGCCGTGTTCATCACCTGGTCGGTCAGCCGCCTGCTGCCGCCGCCGCGGCCGTCGCAGCTGGAGGGCACGACCTTGAGTGCGGCCGCGCTGCGCCGCACCTGGGCCGCAGACCGCGGCCTGTACCGCGGGTTGCTGGCCGCCAGCGCGCTGATGGCTGGCGTGGCGCTGGCGCTGGGCGTACGCTGACGTGCATCGGCACCACACGCACCCACTGCCCAGGAAGTCGAGGAAGCCCCCATGTCGCTGCGCCAGTTCATCCTTGCCCGCGCCTTGCTGCGCACGCTCAGCGCGCTCAAGCAAACCATCGTCTACAGCTGGGACGAGGCAGCGCGCATCCTGGGCCTGCAGGAAGACCTGTACACGAACCCGCTGCACAAGGAACTCGAGCGCCCGGTCAGCGTCATCCTCATCGGTGCCGGCCACCGCGGCAGCATCTATGCCGACTACGCCACCAAGAGCCCGCGCGAGATGCGCGTGGTCGGCGTGGCCGACCCCAATCCGAAGCGCCGCGCGCGCATCGCGGACGTTCACGGCATCCCGCCCGAGCGCTGCTTCAGCGACTGGAAGGGCGTGTTCGAACCCGGTCCCGGGCACGAAGGCAACTGGGCTGATGCGGTGATCATCGCCACCCCCGACCGCCTGCACACCGCGCCCTGCCTGCGTGCGCTGGAACTGGGCTACGACGTGCTGCTGGAAAAACCCGCCGCACCCACCGAGGCCGAGTGCCGGCAGATCCTGGCCGCGGCGCAGGCCAGCGGCCGCATCGTCGGTGTCTGCCACGTGCTGCGCTACACCCCGTATTTCCGCGAGCTGAAAGCGCTCATCGACGCCGGCATGGTGGGCGAGATCATCAGCGTGCAGCACCTCGAGCCCATCGAGCACGTGCACATGAGCCACAGCTACGTGCGCGGCAACTGGCGCAAGAGCGCCGCCGCCACGCCCATCATCCTGGCCAAGAGCTGCCACGACACCGACATCCTGCGCTGGCTCGTCGGTTCAGCGGCGCAGGAGGTGCATTGCTACGGCAACCTGAAGTGGTTCAAGGAAGGCAACGCGCCCGAGGGCAGCACCGCGCGCTGCACCGACGGCTGCAAGGTCGAGCCCGAGTGCCCGTACTCGGCGCTGCAGATCTACTACCGCGACCGCAAGCGCCTGTACGTCTTCGACCTGCCCGAGGACGAATCGAAGTGGGGCCCGCTCATCATGCAGGGCCTGAACACCACCGACTACGGCCGCTGCGTCTACCGCATGGACAACGACCAGCCCGATCACCTGACGGCCAACATCCTGTTCGCCAACGGCGTGACAGCCGGCTTCTCGATGGAGGCCTTCGTCAGCTACGAGGGCCGGCGCACACGCATCATGGGTTCGATGGGCGACATCGTCGGCGACATGGAGAGCTTCACGCTCACCAGCTTCAAGGGCGGCAAGCGCCGCTCGTGGAGCCTGAAGACGGACGCCCATGGTGGCGGCGACCACCGCATGGTGAAGGACTGGGTGCAGGCCGTGGGGCAGCGCAACCCGGCGCTGCTGAGCTCACCGATCGAGGTCTCGATGGAGAGCCACCTCATCGCCTACGCGGCCGAGAAGAGCCGCGTCGAGCGCACGATCGAGCAGGTGCACCTGTAGCGCCGACGGCCACGGCGCGCGACGCCGTGGCCGGCATCGATTCAGCGGCGGCGGCGTGCCGCGCAACCCACCAGGCCCAGCCCGGCCAGCCACAGCGCCGTGGTCGCCGGTTCCGGTACCGCCGTCACCGACAGGTTGCTGACCGACAGCGTCGACACGCCGAGGTAGTCGCCGGTGTCGATGACCCCCAGCGCGAGCGTCGCGGTGCCGGCGCCGGCGAAGCTGTACTCGAAGCCTTGCGCAACGCCGCCTGGCGTGCCGGCCGTGGCCAGCGTGAGGACCTGGCCGTTGATGACGGCAAACGCGCGGTCCTGGAACACTGTCTCCAGTGTGCCGAAGGCCCAGGTGAAACGCAGCGTGTCGCCCGCGGCGACCGCGAAGCTCTGCGTCACCAGCGAACCTTCGCGGCCGTATTCCGGCTCGGGCAGGTCGAGTGCGTAGGTCGGCACGCCGGCTGCGGCTTCGACGAGCGCGATGTCGGCGGCCGAGTCGCCCGACAGGTTGAAGGGCTGGTCGGGGTCGCCGGCCTCGGCGTAGGCGGTGGTCAGCACGATGGCGCCGGCCTGCGCGACGACGTCACCCAGCACGGTCCAGCCGGCGAGGCTGCCCGTGCTGGCCTGGGCCGAGGCACTGCCGGCCAGCAGCGCCAGCGTGGCGGCGGCAATCAATTGTCGGGTGGGTGATTTCATGGTCGGTTGCTCGAAAAGGGGTGGTGTTGCGCGGCGCTTCAGCGCGCGACGGCGCGACGCGCGGTCGTCGGCCTGGCGGCGAGCTTCAGGTCGCGCGAGGGCACGATGGTCGAGATGCTCACGCCCAGCAGCGTGGCCAGCGAACGCGGAGCCGCCGGCCCTGGGCCGTCGACGTCGATCTCGACGCTGGTGGCATTGCGCGCCAGCGCCACGAAACGGATCCAGCCGTCGGCCACCGGGTCGCTGCCGGTGTAGCCCAGGCTGGCCAGCAGCGCGGCGACGTCGATCAGGTCCTTGCCCGGCACGAAGTCGGTGATGGTGTCGCCCGCGTCGCGGATCGAGGTGTACCGGAAGATGTTCTGGCCGCTGCCGCCAGTGAGCTGGTCGGCGCCGCCGCCGCCGATGAGGATGTCGTCGCCGGCGCTGCCGGTGATGACGTCGCGCAGGGCGGTGCCGGTGAAGATCTTGTACAGGTTCAGGCCCACCAGCACCGGGTCGTGGTCAGACGAGCGGTAGGGGTCGTTGACGTTGCTCGGGTCGGGTGCGCAAGTGGCGCAAGCCGGCTGTTTGAATTCGAGGTTGTAGTCGTAGGCCACCTGCTCGTCGGCGTTGATGTGCCAGTGCGCGGTGCCGGCGATCTTCGACGACATCGTGCCGGTGCTGATGGCGTGGTCCAGGCGGCCCGCGGTGCCGTCGAAAACGTAGGAGTAGGCGAAGGGCGTGTAGCGCAGCGCCTGGTCGACGTAGCCGTTGCCGGTGAGCTCGAAGATCGGGTCTTCCTGGCCGTAGGCGTTCATGTCGCCCACCAGCAGCACGTCGTTGCTGCCGCTCGCCGCCTGCACCTGCGCCACGAAGGTGCGCAGGCGCTGCGCCTGCTGCAAGCGCAGCGCGTTCCAGCAGCTCTGGCCGTCGCCGCTGTCGACGTTGCCTGCCGCGTCGGCATCACCGGCGCCCGGGCAGCTGCCCTTGCTCTTGAGGTGGTTGACGACGAGCGTGAAGCGCTCGCCGTTGGCGCCGGCGAAGGTCTGCGCCAGCGTCGGCCGGTTGTTCACCGGGTCGGTGTCGCTGGCCGAGCCGCCCACCAAGGCCAGCTTGGCGGGCTTGTAGACCATCGCAACACGGATGGCGTCGGTGCCGGTGCCGGCCGCCGGCGGCGGCACGGTGGCATAGGTGCCGGCGCCGACGCTGGCGTTCAGTGCGTCGACGAGGTTCTGCGCCGCGACGTTGCCGTTGTTCTGGATCTCCATCAGCCCCACCGCGTCGGCGTTCAGGCCGGCCAGGGCACGCACGATCTTGGCGCGCTGGCGGTTGAACTCGGTGATGTTGTTCGCGCCGCGGCAGTTGCCGGCGGTGGTCGAGCCACCCAGCGTGCAGCCCTGGCCGGTCTGGCCGGTGGCGGTTTCGCCGTTGGTGAAGGTAGTGAAGAAGTTCAGCACGTTCATCGAGCCGAGCCTGACGTTGCCGCCCACGGCCGCAGGGCTGGCCGGGCGCGGGTTGCTGCTGGCGAATACGGGCGCCGCCGTGGGTTGCAGGCGGAACAGGCCGGGGCCCGAGGCGGTGGACGTGGCCAGGCCGAAGTCGAGCACGCCGACCAGGTTGCTCACGGTGTCGCCGGCGCGCGGCACGCCGTCGGCGAAGAAGTAGGGCGTGGGGTTGACGTTCTGCAGCGAACTGCCGTCGTCCAGCAGCAGGCGGCTGCGGGCCTGCAGGTCGGCCAGGGCCAGTGCCGAAGCCGAGTTCGGGCGGTGGCGGTTGGTCGGGTTCTCGTGGCGGCCGACGCCCAGGGTGAGCTGGCCGAAACGCGCCTGGAAGAAGTTCTGCTGCACCGTGAGCGTGCCGTTGATCGCCACGAGCATGCCCTCGAAGCGCTCGAGGCTGTCACCGGCGCCCAGCGGCAGCGTCACCGGCGTAGGCGCGATGCTGTAGCCGCTGCCCAGCAGGTCGACCGCGGTGACGCTGCCGATCTCGGTCAGCGGCGTGGCGGCGGTGCCGGCGCCGGGGGCGAATTCGACCACCGAGCCCGTCACCTGCACCAGGTTGCCAACCTGTGCGGCGGCCGGTGGCGCCGTCGAGGTGAAGACGAAGATGCCGTCGGACGTGGCCGGGATGCCGTCGCCGGCGAGGTCCTGCATGAAAAAGCCGTTGTTCAGCAGCTTGGTGACCACACCGCTGGTGATGACCGCCTGGCCGACCAGCGGGCTGGTCGCGCCGCTGCCCTGGATGCCCGGGATGGTCGCGGCCACCGGTGGCGTGCCGCCGCCGCCACCGCCTCCGCCACCACCGCCGCCACCACAAGGTGCGGCCGCGGTGCTGCTGCTGCGCGGTGCGGGTGTGCCCACGGTGAAGTCGGCGCTGTTGTTGTTGGTGTCGGTGCAGCCGCTGCCGTTGCGCAGTGCCGCGGTGGTGGCCGACAGCACGCCCGTGGGCGTGCCCTCGGTGCCGTTGGCGGTGCCGTAGCTGACGATGTCGACGAGTGCGCCGCCGGCAGGCGCAGCGCCACTGAGCGCCGCGCTGCTGTTGGCCAGCGCCACCTTGCCACTGGCCGCGGCCATCGCGATGGCGCCCGTGACGTCACCCACTACCGGCACCGAGCCGCCCGTACCCGCGGCCTGCCGGATCAGGAGGTAGCCGCCCGGGGCCAGCGTGGTGCCGGCGGGGATCAACGTCACCTGCCAGGTGGTGCCGGCGGCCGACGCGTACTGCACCGACCAGCCGCCCACGCTTTCGCTGCTGCTGCCGTTGTTGAAGATCTCGATGAAGTCGTGCTGCAAGGTGGCGCCGCTGTTGCCGCCGCCGCCGTAGACCTGGCTGATGACGACGCCGGCCTGCGCCGGTGCGGCCAGGCCCAGCGCCGCGATGGCCAGGGTGAAGGCCGCGAGACGCGCGGCGAAGGGGCGCGCGGAAGCGGCGGGCCTGTGGGGGCAAGGGGTCATCGTGGTCTCCAGGACGGGCGCGGGCAGGGGCGGGGGCTCAACGTGCGGCGTTGCGGCCCGGGTCAGGCGCGGCGGCGGACGATGAAGCCCAAAGCGGCCAGGCCGGCGAGCATCAGCGCCCAGGCCTGCGGCTCGGGCACCACGCCCACGCTGACGTTCACGTTGTCGATGGCCAGGCCGTGGTCGTTGCCGACGTCGTTGAGGTCGGACCAGCGCAGCCATAGTGTGTCGCCGGCCGCCCAGGGCGCGGTGACGGTGCCACCCAGGCCGCTCACGAGGCCCGCGGTGTTGCCGTCCACTGCGGCGGCCGTGGCGCCCACCACGGGCGAGGTGAAGATCGTGAGGCCCGTCCAGCCCGCGACGGTGCCGAAGCTGCTGCCGAAGCCGTACTCGAGCACCAAAGACTGTGGGCTCGTGTTGCCGCCGTTGCGCCACTGCTCGCCGCGGTAACCGACGGTGAAGCTGTCGAGCGTGCCGCCGCTGGTGTTCGTCAGCGACAACGCGATCCAGCCGGCCACGGCGCCCGAGGCCGGGCTGCCGAAGTAGGCGCCGCCCGAAGCCGCGCTGCCCAGTGCACGCTCGGTGCTGCCGGCGGCACCGAAGCTGTAGAACGAACCGGTGTTGCTGCTGCCGCTGCCGCCCACGATCGTCGGCACCGCCGCACCGGCGCCGTTGATCAGGCTCCAGCCGGTCAGCGTGCTGTCGTTGACCCAGGGGCTGGCTGTCGTCGAGGTGCTCAGGCTGTCGAAGGTCTCGCTGTAGGTGAAGGACGGCGAGGTGACGCTGATGTCGGCATGCGCCGGTAGCAGCACCAGCAGGGCGGCGGTGGCAAGCAGGGTCTTGGTCATGGTGATTCCTGAGCGGTGAAGCGAGCGGTAGCGTGAACGGTGAGGGGGCCTTGAAAAGCGGCCGGCGCCATCGCGGGCGCCGGGGTTTTTCGGGACCGTAAAGCGTAAGCATGAATCGTGCGTGACGGCGGCACCGCTTGCGGGGCGAACCCCCATGAATCGGGGGCCGGGTATCGACCTACACTGAGGCCCGCAGATCGAAGACGACCAGAATCCACCGCGAAAGGCAGGGGCAGCCATGGAAGACGACCCGCGCGAACGCGCCGAGCAACGCACGCTGCTGGTGCCGCGCCGCGACCAGGGCAGCGAACTGCGCCCGGGCCACAAGATGCAGGAGTTCGTCATCGACAAGCTGCTCGGCGTGGGCGGCTACAGCTGCGTCTACCGCGCACGCGACACCCGGCTGGACCGCACCGTGGCGATCAAGGAATACCTGCCCGCCACGTTGGCCGCACGCCACCCCGACGGCAGCGTCGGCCCGCGCCTGCCCCGCTTCCAGGCCTTCTACGACAAGGGACTGGAAGGGTTCCTCAACGAGGCGCGGCTGCTCGGTTCCTTCGACCACACGTCGCTGGTCAAGGTCTACCGCTTCTGGGCCGAGAACGGCACCGCCTACATGGTGATGCCGCACTACGAAGGCATCACGCTGAAGAAGTGGCTGCACGACCTGGGTGCGCCGCCCTCGGAACGCTGGCTGCGCGACCTGGCCGACCCGCTGATGGCCGCGCTGGGTGCCATGCACGAACAGCGCTGCTACCACCGCGACGTCGCGCCCGACAACATCCTGATGCTCTACGACCGTGCGGCAACCGGCAGCTACCTCGAGCAGCGTCCGCGTCCGGTGCTGCTGGACTTCGGCGCCGCGCGGCGTGTCATCGGCGACGCGACGCAGCAACTCACCGCGATATTGAAGAGTGGCTACTCGCCGGTGGAGCAGTACGAGGGCGAGGAGTCCCTGCGCCAGGGCCCGTGGACCGACGTCTACGCGCTGTGCGCCGTGCTCTACACCGCCGTGACGGGCAAGCCGCCGGGCTCGTCGGTGGCGCGCGTGGTGCGCGACGACATGGTGCCGGCGGCGAAGGCGGCCGCGGGGCGCTATTCGGCGTCCTTCCTCGCCGCCATCGACGCCGGCCTGCGTGTGCGGCCCGAGCAGCGGCCGCAGAGCATGGCGGCGCTGCGCGCACTGATGGACGCGCCGGTGGCGCCCGCCGCGCCGCCCGCGGCCGCCCCGGCTGCGGCGCCTGCGGCCGCACCGGCAGCCTCGCGCACCGCGTTGTGGGTGGGCGCAGCCGGGTTCGCGTTGGCCACCGTGGCGCTGGCGGCCTGGCTGCTGTTGCGCTGACCGGCGCGCCTGTGGCGCGGCCGCGCCGCATCGCGGGATGCTTGACCAAGATCATCCGCCACCGCGCACGGGCTGGTTAAGCTGACACGCGTCGATGTGGCCCCAAGGGCGCCGACAGCGGGGATGCTTGTGCGTCCAGAAAAACTACAGCTGCCCAGCATTTCCCTACCGCCCGGCCCAACCGGCACGGATCGTGCTCTTCAAGCCGCTGACGGTCTCGCGCGTTCATGAACCCCTACCTCGTCTTCCTCATCTTCCTGCTCGTCGCGACAGGGGTCATCGGCCTCGTGGTGGGGCTCAACGCGCTGCTCGGGCCGCGGCCGGTGGCCTCGGCGGCGAAGATGGAACCTTTCGAGTGCGGCGTGCCGCCGATGCAGCAGCGCAACGTGCGGCCGATGTCGATCAAGTACTACCCGATCGCCATCTTCTTCCTGCTCTTCGACCTCGAGACGGTGCTGCTCTTCATCTGGGCCGCCACCGCCGGGCAGCGCGAGATCGCAACGCTGTCGCTCGTGTCCTTCCTCGTTTTCATGGGCCTGCTCACGCTGGCCTTCGTCTGGCTCTGGCGCGACGGAGGACTTGAAATGGGACCCCCACGCTCACTGCGTTCGCTGCCCCCCGAGGGGTCGGTTGGTCCCTTCGGAACCGCCGGGCGGGACTGACATGGAAATGATGGAGTACTTCACCACCCGCAAGGACGACCTTGTCGGCTGGGTGCGCAAGTTCAGCCTCTTTCCCTACCCCTTCGTGACGGCCTGCTGCGGCATGGAGTTCATGTCTGTCAGCTCGACGCTCTACGACACCGACCGCTTCGGCGCCGCGCTGCCGCGCTTCACGCCGCGCCAGGCCGACCTGCTGATGGTGGTGGGCACGGTCAGCCACAAGCAGGCGCAGGTGATCAAGAAGATCTACGACCAGATGTGCGAACCGAAGTGGGTGATGGCCTTCGGTGCCTGCGCCACCAGCGGCGGCTTCTACCGCAACTACGCGGTGCTGCAGGGCGTGGACAAGGTGATCCCGGTCGATATCTACGTGCCCGGATGCCCGCCGCGCCCCGAGAGCGTGATCGACGCCATCATGATGCTGCAGGACAGGATCGCGGGTGACCGTCACCCCATCTTTCCCGGCGAGCAGCCGAACCCGCCCAAGGTCTGAAGGCCGCGGCTGCCACGATGTTCTACGAACGCATCACCAGCGAACTGAGTGGCCTCGTCACGCGCACCTGGAACAGCTTCGGCATGCTGGTGCTCGAGATCGAACGCGAGCAGCTGCTGCCCGTCGTGCAGCGCCTGAAGACCGAGTTCGGCTTCGACCTCTTCCTCGATGTCACCGCCATCGACCATCTCACGCGAGAACCGCGCTTCGACGTCGTCTACCACTTCCTGTGCACGGCGCAGCACCGGCGCATCCGCCTGAAGCTGCCGGTGAGCGAGGTCGACCCGGCGGTGGCCACGCTGACGCACCTCTATGGTTCGGCGCGTTTCATGGAACGCGAAGCGCACGAGATGTACGGCATCCGGTTCACCGGCAACGACGACCTGCGCCCGATCCTGCTCTACGAGGGTTTTGTCGGCCACCCGCTGCGCAAGGACTACCCGATGGAGCTGGAACAGCCCATCGTGCCCTACCGGAAGTAGCCCAGCGATGGACTTCAAGCCCCCCGTCAGCAGCCCGCTCGAGACCACGGCCGACCCCAACCACGTGGTCGTCAACATCGGGCCTTCGCACCCGGCCACGCACGGCACGATCCAGATCATTGCCGAGATCGACGGCGAGACGGTCAAGCGCGCCGATGTCCATTGCGGCTACCTGCACCGCGGCTTCGAGAAGGAAGCTGAAGCCCACCCGTACCACAACATCATTCCGTACACCGACCGGCTGAACTACTGCTCGGCGCTGAACAACAACTTCGCCTATGCCGCGGCGGTCGAGTCGCTGCTGGGCATCGAACTCACACCGCGCTGCATCGTGCTGCGCACGCTGCTGGCCGAATACAACCGCATCGCCGACCACGTCACCTGCATCGCCGCGTCCGTCATGGAGATGGGCGGCATGACGGCCTTCCTCTACCTGATGACGGTGCGCGACTACATCTTCGAGCACCTGAACCACCTCACCGGCGCACGCCTGACGTATTCCTTCGTGCGCATCGGCGGCCTGGGGCGCGATTTGCCCGACGGCTGGCTCGTGCGGCTGGAAGAGATCCTGCAGTTCACCGAGACCTACGTCGAGCGCATCCACGGCATGCTCGACCGCAACGGCATCTTTCTCGGCCGCACGCGCGACGTGGCGGCGATGAGCACCGCGCACGCGCTGCACTGGGGCTACACCGGGCCCATCCTGCGCTCCACGGGCCTGGCCATGGACCTGCGCAAGGACCAGCCCTACCTGGCCTACGCCGAGCTCGACTTCGACGTGCCGGTGGGCATCAAGGGCGACAACTACGACCGCTACTACGTGCGTATGTGCGAAATCGACGAGTCGATCTCGATGGTGCGCCAGTGCGTGCAGATGCTGCCCGGCGGGCCCGTCACCGTGAAGGACCCGCGTGTCGTGCTGCCCGAGAAGCAGCTCGTCTACAAGCAGATCGAAGCACTCATCCACCACTTCAAGCTCGTCACCGAAGGCGTGCAGGTGCCGGCCGGCGAGGTCTACGTGGCGCACGAGGCGCCCAACGGTGAACTCGGCTTCTACTGCGTCAGCGACGGCAGTGGCCGCCCGGCCAAGCTGCACGTGCGCGCGCCCAGCTTCGTGCACATGGGCGGCATGCACACGCTGCTCGAAGGCCATGGTATTTCGGACATCGTGCCCACCTTCGGCTCGATGAACATGGTGGGCGGGGAGTGCGACCGGTGAGCGCCGTGCTGACACCCGTGCTGCGCGAGCGTTTCGACGCCATCCGCGCGCTCTATCCCGAAGAGATGAGCAACTCGCTCGTGCTGCCGCTGCTGCACTGCACGCAAGAGGCGCAGGGTTTTGTCACCGAGGACGACACGGTGATGATCGCGGCCTACATCGGCGTGCCCGCCATGCAGGTGCTGGAAGCGATGCGCTGGTACACGATGTTCCACGGCGCGCCGCAGGGCCGGCATGTCGTGAAGGTCTGCCGCAACATCGCCTGCGCGCTGCGTGGCTCGGAAAGCCTGATCGCGCATCTGCAGCAGCGCCTGGGCATCAACGTCGGCCAGACCACGCCCGACGGACGCTTCACGCTGCAGACCGTGGAATGTCTGGCCTCGTGTGGCACGGCGCCGGCGATGCAGGTGGGCGACACCTACTTCGAGCAGCTCGATGCGGCCCGCGTCGACGAGATCCTGAAGGACCTGCCGTGAAGAGCGACCGGGTCTTCCAGAGCTTTCCGGTCACGGCCGACACCCACACGCTGGATGCCTACCGCGCACGCGGCGGCTACGGCGGGCTGACGAAGGCGCTGACGGCGATGCAGCCGCTGGAGGTCGAGCAGCAGGTTGCGGCCTCGGGCCTGCAGGGCCGTGGCGGCGCCGGTTTCGGCGTCGGCCAGAAGTGGAGCTTCGTCAGCAAGAAGAGCCCGGTGGTCTACCTGTGCTGCAACGCCGACGAAGGTGAACCCGGCACCTTCAAGGACCGCTGGATCCTCGAACATTCGCCGCACCAGTTGCTGGAAGGCATGCTGCTGGCGTCGTACGCGCTGCGTGTGCGCCATGCCTTCGTCTACATCCGCGGCGAGTTCGACCTGCCGCTGCGCCGCCTGCAGGGCGCGTTGCAGGAAGCGCGCGCGGCCGGCCTCGTCGGCGAACGCATCCTGGGCACCGACTTCAGCTGCGACATCGTCATCCACCGTGGCGCCGGCGCCTATGTCTGCGGCGAAGAATCGAGCCTGCTGAATTCGCTGGAAGGCAAGAAGGGCTACCCGCGCAACAAGCCGCCCTTCCCGGCCATCAAGGGTCTGTACCAGCGGCCGACGGTGGTGAACAACGTCGAAACACTCTCGGCGGTGCCCTGGATCATCGTCAACGGCGGCCCGGCTTACGCCGCCATGGGCGTGAAGAAGAACCCGGGCACGCGGCTGTTCGGCCTGTCGGGCCACGTTGACCGGCCCGGCATCTACGAACGGCCCACCGGCTACCCGCTGAAGAAGCTGCTGTTCGAAGACGCCGGCGGCGTGCTCGGCGGCAAGGCGTTGAAGGCCGTGATCCCGGGCGGCAGTTCCACGCCCATCCTCACCGCTGCCGAGGCCGAACACCTGACGCTCGACGCCGAGGCGCTGTCCAAGGCCGGCAGCATGCTGGGTTCGGGCGCCATCATCGTCATCGCCGAAGGCACCTGCATGGTGCGGCTGCTGCAGGTGCTGACACGCTTCTACAGCCACGAATCCTGCGGCCAGTGCACGCCCTGCCGCGAAGGCACCGACTGGATGAACCGCATCCTGCAGCGCATCCTGGCCGGGCAGGGCACGGCGGCCGACCTGGTCTCGCTGCAGGAAATTCCGCAGGCCATCATGGGCAAGACCATCTGCGCGCTGGGCGACGCGGCCTCGATGCCGGTGCTGAGCTTCATCAAGAAGTTCGGGCCCGAGTTCCAGCATTACATCGAGCACGGCCGCTCGGTACACGACGGCCGCCTGACCGTCTGAGGGCGCCCAGATGAAACTCACCATCGACCAGCGCGAGATCGAGGCCCTCGACGGCGAAAACGTGCTGCAGGCCGCGAAGCGCCACGGCATCGAGATCCCGCACTTCTGCTACCACGACAAGCTCTCGGTGGCCGGCAACTGCCGCATGTGCCTGGTGAAGGTCAACGGCCTGCCCAAACTGATGCCGGCCTGCAACCTGCCGGTGGCGCCGAAGATGAACATCGAGACGCAGTGCGACGAGGTGCACAAGGCGCGCAAGCAGGTGATGCAGTTCATCCTGCTCAACCACCCGGTCGATTGCGGCATCTGCGACAAGGCCGGTGAGTGCACGCTGCAGGACAACCAGGTGCGCTACGGTTCGCCCGAGTCGCGCTCGGCCGAGCCCAAGCTGCACCAGCGCAAGCTCTTCGCGCTGAGCCCACGCATCTCGCTCGACAACGAGCGCTGCATCCTGTGCAGCCGCTGCGTGCGCTTCACAAGCGAGATCTCGGGCTCGAACGCGCTGGGCATCGTCGACCGCGGTTGCCATTCCTATGTCGAGCGCGTGAGCTCGCAGCCTTTCGACGACCCCTATTCCGACAACGTGATCGGCCTGTGCCCCACCGGGGCGCTGCTCTCGGCCGACTTCCTCTACAAGAGCCGCGTCTGGTTCCTCGAGCCGGTGCGTTCGGTGTGCACCGGCTGCTCGCGCGGCTGCAGCGTCGACGCCTGGCGCCGCATGAAGGTGCGCGAGCCCAAGGCGCCCGGCATGCCGCAGCCGCAGGTCTACCGCATCTCGGCCCACGACAACCCGGAGATCAACGGCCCCTGGTTGTGCAACAAGGGCTTCGATCTGGCCAAGGCGATGGCGCGCGAACGGCCGCTGCAGCCCACGCTGGCCGGTCAGCCGGCGAGCGGGGCGGCCGCGGTGGCGCAGGCGCGCCGGCTGCTGGCCGAGGCGCAAAAGCCGGCGCTGCTGGTGTCGGCGCACGCGTCGAACGAAGAACTCGACGCCTGCCGGGATGCACTGCAGGCGCTGGGCGGCCGCGTCACGGCCTATGTGCGCCAGGACGTGCAGCCCGCCGCGGGCGAGGTACTGCAGGACGCGCTGCTGATCCGCGCCGACAAGAACCCCAACAGCTTCGGCGTGCAGGCGCGTTTCGGCAGCGCCGCCTTCGACGCCACTGCCGGCCACGACCTCGTCATCGTCTGGGGCGAGTTCACCGACTTCGCGAGCCTCGGCGAAGTGCGCACCGTGCACCTGTCGACCTTCGGCCCCGCGCCCGGTGCGCGCATCGACGTCGCGCTGCCCGTGTCCACCACCTTCGAGCGTGCGGGCAGCTTCAGCAACTTCGAAGGCAAGCGCAACACCTTCGTCGCGGTGCACGACAAGCCGCCCGAGGTGCAGCATGCCGCCGACGTGTTCAGGAGCCTCTTCTCATGATGGGCGACCTGCTCGTGCATGGGCTCTTCATGCTCTACGTCATCGCCTTCCTGATGGGCATGGCGACCATCTTCACCTGGGTCGAACGCAAGCAGTCGGCGCTGATGTCCGACCGCATCGGTGCCAACCGCGCCTACATCCGTATCCCCTTCACGCAGGTCAAGCTGGTGTGGATGGGTCTCTTCCACGGCCTGGCCGACGGCGCCAAGATGCTGCTGAAGGAAAACTTCACGCCTGCCACCTACGACCGCTTCTGCTACCACCTCGCGCCCTGGCTGGTGGCGGTACCGGTGCTGGTCGTGTTCGCGGTGATTCCCTTCGGCGGCGCGTTGCAGCCCGGCCATCTGTTCAGCGCCGAGTGGTTTCCGGGCCTGGCCGCGGCCTTCGGCGACCGCAGCTACCCGATGCAGATCGCGTCGCTGGACGCCGGCATCCTCTTCGTGCTGGCCATCTCGGGCATCGGCATCCTGGGCACCATGCTCGCGGGCTGGTCGTCGAACAACAAATTCTCGATGCTGGGCGCGGCACGCGCGGCCTCGCAGATGATCTCCTACGAGATCGCGATGGGCCTGGCGCTGATCGCGATGGTCGTCACCTACGGCACGCTCGACCTGAACCAGATGGTGCAGTGGCAGCAGCAGGGCGTCTGGGGCATCTTCGTGCAGCCGCTGGCCTTCCTGCTCTTCCTCACCGCGGCCATCGCCGAGAACAAGCGAGTGCCCTTCGACCTGCCCGAGTGCGAGTCGGAACTGATCTCGGGTTACTTCACCGAGTACACCTCGATGAAGATGGGCCTCTTCCTGCTGTCCGAGTTCATCGAGGTCGTCGTCATCTCGGCGCTGGTGGTCACGCTTTTCTTCGGCGGCTACAGCGTGCCGTGGCTGACGGCAGGCGGCTTCGTCTTCCCGGGCGGCGGCACGTGGGAATTGCCGCACCTCGTGGTGGTGGTGTTGCAGGTGCTGGCCTTCACGGTCAAGGTCTTCATCGTCGGCTGCTTCCAGATCCAGGTGCGCTGGACGCTGCCGCGCTTCCGCTTCGACCAGCTGATGGACCTGGGCTGGAAGTTCCTGCTGCCGCTGGCGGCGGCCAACCTCGTGATCACCGCCATCGTGCACTGGGCGCTGCTGTGAACAAGCCGCTCTCCAACCCCAAGCTCACGCGCCCCAAGCCGCGCAAGCAGTACTGGAACGAGCCCACGCTGGGCTGGTACGAGAAGGCCTTCATCTTCGAGATCGTGCGCGGGCTGATGATCACGGGTGGCGTGTTCTTCTCGAACATGGGCAAGTGGCTCACCGGCCGCAAGGGTGCACTTACGGCTTACTACCCGGAAGAGGTGCGCGCCGACTACTCGCCCAACAACCGCGGCCGCCACGTGCTGACGACGCGGCCCAACGGCGAGGTGCAGTGCGTGGCGTGCAACCTCTGCGCCACCATCTGCCCGGCCTATTGCATCGAGATCGTCGCCGCACCCAACCGCGCCGAGCCGGCGCACCCCAAGTCACCGCTGCGTTTCGAGATCGACTACGCACGCTGCATCTTCTGCGGCTTCTGCGTCGAGGCCTGCCCGGAAGACGCCATCCGCATGGCCAAGGAAGTGCCCGAGCTGCCCGGCTTCGACCGCGACGCCATGTGGGGCAAGGTCGACATGCTCAAGGGCTGGCAGCCGGCGCGCGACCCACTCAAGTCCTACCCCGTTGCCGCGCCCGCAACACCACCGAAGGCGCAGCCATGACGCAGGCCTTCGTCGTCTTCTTCGGTGTGCTGGCGCTGGGCTTCGCCGGCCTGGTGCTGCTGCTGCGCCAGCCCATGCGCGCGGCGCTGGCGCTGGTGGCGCACATGATCAGCCTGGCCGCCATCTATGCCACGCTGGGTGTGCACGTCGTGGCGCTGTTCCAGGTGCTGATCTACGTCGGCGCGGTGATGGTCTTCATGGTCTACACGATCATGCTGCTGGACGACCGCGACGCATCGTTCAAGCAGCCGTTCTCGCGCCTGACGCTGCCGGCCGTGGTGGTGGCGGTGGCGCTGGCCGTCAGTCTGCTGGGGCTGCTGGGCGGCGGGCCGGTGGAGCCACCGGTGCCGACCGCGGCCGCGCCGGCCGACTTCGGTTTCATGGCCTTCTCGCTGGCCTTCATGAAGCAGTACTGGTTCCACTTCGAACTGGCCACCGTGCTGCTGCTGGCGGGCATCGTCGCGGCCTGGACGGCGATCCGCGAGAGTCAGGACGCCGCGTGAGCACCTACCACTTCCTCGTTGCGCTGGCGGTGCTGCTCTTTGCCATCGGGCTGCTGGGCGTGATGGTGCGCCGCAACCTGCTGGTGGTGGTGATGAGCCTGGAGATCATGGTCAACGCCGTGGTGCTGAGCTTCGTCGCCGCCGCTGCGCACACCCAGACACTGCACGGCGCCGCGATGAGCTTCTTCATCTACGTCGCCGTCACCTGCGAGATCGCGCTGGCGATGGCGCTGCTGGTGTTGCTGGTGCGCCGCCGCGGCTCGCTCGACCTCGCAGTCGAGCAGGAACTCAAGGGCTAGGCCATGACGACGACCAGCCTGCTCACCCTGCTGCCGCTGCTGCCGCTCTTCGGCTTCCTGATCAATGGCCTGCTCGGCGCTCGCCTGCCCAGGGGCGTGGTCGGTGCCGTTGCATGCGGCCTGCCGGCGCTGGCCTTCGTCGTGACGCTGCTGCTGTTCGCGCAACTCACGGCTGGCGGCGCGCCGCTCGAAGCCCCGCTCTTCACCTGGGCTGCCACCACCGGCTTCCAACTCGACGCCGCCTTCCATTTCGACGCCGTCACCGCGGTGATGTGCCTGGTCATCACCGGCATCGGCACGCTGATCCACGTCTACAGCATTGGCTACATGGCCGACGACGAGGGCTACGCGCGCTACTTCGCCTACCTCAACCTGTTCCTGTTTTTCATGCTCGTGCTGGTGCTGGGCAGCAACCTGGTGGTGATGTTCGTCGGCTGGGAGGGCGTGGGCCTGGCGTCCTACCTGCTGATCGGCTTCTGGTTCAAGGACGCCGCGAAAACCGCCGCCGGCCTCAAGGCCTTCGTCGTCAACCGCGTCGGCGACACCGGCTTCCTGCTCGCCGCCTTCCTCATCCAGTTCCACGCCGGCACGCTCGACTTCGCCGCCGTCAACGCCTTCTTCACCGCCACGCCGCCGTCGGCTGCGACGATGACGCTCATCGGCGTATTGCTGCTCATCGGGGCCTGCGGCAAGTCGGCGCAGATTCCGCTGCACGTCTGGCTGCCTGACGCGATGGCCGGCCCGACGCCGGTGTCGGCGCTGATCCACGCCGCCACCATGGTCACGGCCGGCGTCTACCTGCTGGCGCGGCTGAACGGCCTCTTCCTGGCCGCACCCGACGCGATGACCATCGTCGCCTGGCTGGGCGGTCTCACCGCGCTCGTCGGCGCCATCATGGGCGTGACGCAGTTCAACCTGAAGAAGGTGCTGGCCTATTCGACGATGTCGCAGATCGGGCTGATGGTCATGGCCTGCGGCCTGGGCGCCTTCTCGGTGGGCATGTTCCACCTTTACACGCACGCCTTCTTCAAGGCCTGCCTCTTCCTCGGCGCCGGCGCCGTGCTGCACGCCCTGGGCGGTGAGGAAGACATGCGCCGCATGGGCGGGCTGGCGCGCCGGCTGCCCTTCACCTTCGGCGTCTTCGGCCTGGCTACGCTGGCGCTGTGCGGCCTGCCACCGTTCGCCGGTTTTTTCTCGAAGGACGAGATCCTGTGGATGGCCTGGTCTGCCGCGGGCGGTTCGCCCTGGCTGTGGGCCGTCGGCAGCGCAGCGTCCTTCCTCACCGCCTTCTACATGTTCCGCGCCATCTTCATGACCTTCTTCGGCAGCAGCCGCGTCAGCGCCGAGGCCGCGCACCACATTCACGAACCGCCGCTGTCGATGTCGGCGGTGCTGGCCGTGCTGGCCTTCGGTTCGGTGGTCGCGGGTTTCATCGGCCTGCCGCAGTTCTGGCGCGAAGCGTTCGGCGTCAGCGCACCCTTCTACGACTTCCTGGCGCCGGTGCTGGGCCATGCCGCGCCGCGCGAAGGTGTCTCGCACAGCGCCGAGTGGCTGCTGATGCTCGTCGCGGTGGGCCTGGCGCTCGCCGGCATCGGGCTGGCCTGGCTGCGCTACGGCCGCGGCGCGCCGGTGCTGGCGGCCGAGGCCGAACCGCCACCCGGCCTGCTGCAGCCCAAGGGCGCGCAGGGCGACTGGTTCGACGCCTTCTACGACGGCGTGCTGGTACGTTTTGTCGGCTGGTTGTCGGGCAGCGTGCTCGCACGGGGTGTCGAGCCCGCGCTGTCGGCCGGCAGCCTGTCCGGGCCCGCCGCCGGCGCGCGTGTGCTGGCCGCCTGGTTCGGTCGCTTGCAGACGGGCAACCTGCAGGCCTATGTCATCTACGCGCTGCTCGGCCTGGTGCTGGTGCTGGGCTGGGGAGTGGCCCATGTCTGAAGCGCTCTTCATGCCGCTGTCGCTGCCGCTGCTGCTCGGGCTGGCCGTGGTCGGCGCCGTGCTCGTCGCGCCGCTGCGCGCGGGCGCGCTGCCACGGGCTTTCACACTGGGCCTGATGGCGCTGATGCTGCTGCTGGCCGGCACGGTGTTCCTGGCCTTCGACGGCGCCGACGCCCCGGGCCGCCATGCGCTGGACCTGGCGTGGATGCCGGCGCTGGGCATCCGGCTGCACTTTGCGGTCGACGGCCTCAACGTCTACCTGCTGCTGCTGACCACGCTGCTCTTCCCCGTCGTGCTGGCCTGCAGCTGGCAGCGTGCCGAGGCGCAGAGCCCGCTCTACCTGAGCCTGCTGCTGGCGCTGCAAGCGGGCCTGCTGGGCACCTTCCTGGCGCAGGACCTGGTACTCTTTTTCGTCTGCTGGGAAGCGGTGCTGATCCCCATGGTGCTGCTGCTGCTGGTCTACGGCGGTGCCGAGCGGCGCCGCGCCGCGCTGGGGTTTTTCCTCTACACGATGGCCGGCAGCGTGCTCTTCCTGGCCGCCGTCATCGTGCTGGGTGTGGTGCAACACCGGCAGACGGGCAACTGGTCCTTCGACATCGCCACGCTCGCCGCCCTGCGGCTCGGCGGGCGCACCCAGCTCTTCGTCTTCGGCGCCATCGTGCTGGCCTGCGCGGTGAAGAGCCCGCTCTTCCCCTTCCATTCCTGGTTGCCGCTGGCCTATGGCGAAGCCTCACCCGCCGGCACGGCGCTGATGGCGGGCGTGATGTCGAAGATGGGTGCCTACGGCCTGCTCAAGCTGGCGCTGCCGCTGGCGCCCGACGCCGCGCAGCGCCTGGCGCCGCTGATGGTTGCGCTGGCCGCCGTGAGCATCGTCTACGGCGCGGTGCTGGCACTGCGCCAGACGAACTACAAGCAACTGGTGGCCTACGCCTCGCTCAGCCACATGGGCTACATCGTGCTGGGCGTCTTCAGCTTCCAGGCCACGGCGCTGCACGGCGTGATGTTCCAGATCCTCAGCCACGGCGTCGCGGTGGCCGGGATCTTCCTGCTGCTCGGCCTGCTGGAAGAACGCCGCGGCCCGGTCTGGCTGCAGCTGGACGCGCTGGCCACGCGCGCACCGCGGCTGGCGGTGGTGCTGATGCTCTTTGTGCTCGCTTCGCTGGCGCTGCCGCTGAGCAGCGGCTTCACGGCCGAGTTCCTGATCCTGCTCGGCGCCTTCACGCAGGGCCTGGCGGCCTGGGCAGCGGGTGCCGGCGCCGGGCTGCTCGTCGCTGCGCTGGCGGCATCGCTGGGCGTGGTGCTGGGCGCCACCTACATGCTGCGCCTGGCACGGGTGCTGGTCTTCGGTGACGCCGGACCGCCCGCGGCGCGTGTGCCACTGGCCGATCTGGGCGCACGCGAGCTGGCGGCGCTGGCGCTGCCGCTGGCGCTGATCCTGTGGGTCGGCATCTGGCCGGCTTCGCTGATGCCCAAGACCGAAGCCGCACTGGCACCGCTGGTGGCCATCGGCGCGCGCGCCGTTCCGGGCCGCACCCCGGCGGCGCCGCTCACGGCCGCGGCCGTGCCTGCCGCGGGGGTGCCGCGATGAGCGCCGACTTCCTCTACGGCCTGCTGCCCGACCATCTGCTGCTGGCCCTGATGCTGCTGCTGATGGTGCTGGAAATGGCCCGCGTCGATGCCCGCTGGGCGCGGCCGGTGTTCGTGGGGGCCGTGGGCGCGGCGCTTGCCGTGCTGCTGCAGCAGATCGCGGCCGGCTACAGCGCCGAGATCGTGGCCGGCGAGATCCGCATCGACCGTTTTGCGCTGCTCGCCAAGGCCGTGCTGCTGGGCTGCGGGCTGGCCATCGCGCTGGGTTTTGCGGCACGCGGCGGCTGGAAGTTCTGGCTGCTGCTGGCCTCGATGCTGCTGGGTGCGATGCTGGTCATGGGCAGCGCGGGTTTTGCGTCGTTTTTCATCGGCATCGAGCTGCTCTCGCTGCCGGCCTTTGCGCTGATGGTGCAAGGGCAGGGCGGCACGGTGGCTACCGAGGGCGCGTTCAAGTACCTGCTGATGTCGTCGGTAGGCACGGCGCTGCTGCTCTTCGGCATCTCGCTGGCCTACGGCAGCACCGGTTCGCTGGCCATCGCGGCGCTGGCGCCGGCGCTGGGCGGCGGCGGCGCGCAGCCCCAGGCCGCCGTGCTGCTGGTGCTGTGCGGGCTGTTCCTCAAGGCGGCTGTCTTCCCCTTCCACGCCTGGGCGCCCGACGCCTACGCCAGCACGCGGCTCGAGGTCACGGCCGTGCTGGCCTCGGTGGTCAAGGCCGGCGTCGTGCTGGCGCTGGTGCGCATCGTGCTCGACGTGCAACTCGGTGTGGCCACCACCGCGCTCGTCGCGCCGCTGGCCATCGCGTCGATCGTCTTCGGCAACCTGGCGGCGCTGGGCCAGCGCCGCTTCAAGCGACTGCTGGCGTATTCGTCGGTGGCGCATGCCGGCTACATGATCTTCGCGCTGGCCGACAGCACCGGCAGCCGCAGCAGCGATCTGCTCTGGTACACCGCCTTCTACGCCGGCGCCACGGTGCTGGCCAGCGCCTGCTACGCCTTGCTGTGCCCCGGCGACGGCGACGAGCTCGACGCGCTCGACGGCCAGTTCCACCACCACCCGCTGGCCGCGCTGGGTCTGGCATTCGCACTGCTGTCGCTGGCCGGGCTGCCGCCTTTCCCGGGCTTCTTCGCCAAGCTCTTCATCTTCACCTCGGTGATTGGCTCGGGCCACCTGGTGGCGGCGGTGCTGGCCTTCGTCGGCAGCTTCCTCGGCCTGGCGGTCTACCTGGGCCTCGTGCTGCGCCTGTTCCGAGCCGAAAGTCCGAGTGCCGCAGGCGGTCGTTCTGCACCGGCCGCGCAGGCCGGCGCATGATGGCAAAAACATGACGGAGACAAAGATGAAAACGGAACTCATGCACATCCCCAGGCCGGCAGGCACGGTGGCCGACATCTTGGAAGTCAAGGGCAAGGAAGTTCACGCCGTCGGGCCGCGCGAAACGGTCTATGACGCCATCGTCAAGATGACCGAGATGCGCGTGGGCGCACTGCTGGTCATGGAAGGCCCGAATCTGGTGGGCGTGGTCTCCGAACGCGACTACACGCGCCGCGTCATCCTGCTGGGCCGCGCGTCGAAGGACACGCCGGTGGCCGACATCATGACGACCGATGTCATCACCGTCGAACCCGCCACCAGCCTGGGCGAATGCCTGCACATCGTCACCCGCCACAACATCCGCCACCTGCCGGTAGTCGAAGAGGGGCAGGTGATCGGTGTCGTCAGCATCGGCGACCTGGTGAGCGCGGTGGTGGCGCAGCAGGTAGAGACCATCGCCAGCCTGAAGTCCTTCATCGGCAGCGACTACCCGAACTGAGAGGGCGGCGCCCCCGCCGCTCAACCGGGGTTGCTGATGCCCGAGGCGACGTGCCCGGCCGGCACGTGCAGCGCGGCGTTTTCGATGTGGCCGGTCTGGTCGTCGAAGAAAAAGTCGGGCTCGAACTCGCGCAGGAAACTGCCTTTGGCCAGGCCGCCGAGGAACATCGCCTCGTCGACGTCGATCTGCCAGGCCATCAGCGTGCGGATGGCGCGTTCGTGCGCCGGCGCGCTGCGCGCCGTGACCAGCGCCGTGCGCAGCCGCATGCCCGCCGCAGGTTCACGCTGCAGGCGGTGCAGGGCCTCCAGCAGCGGCTTGAAGGGGCCCGGCGCCAGCGGCGTGCCGGCGCGGTCGCGTTCGTGGCTCTGGAAGGCGTGCAGGCCCTGCGCCTGGTAGACACGCTCGGCCTCGTCGGAAAAGAGCACGGCGTCGCCGTCGAAGGCGATGCGCACCTCGTCGGGGTGGGCGGCGCTGGCGCGCGCGCTGTCGGGGTAGACACGCGCCGCCGGCACGCCGGCGGCCAGCGCCTGGCGCACATCGGCCTCGTTGGTGCTGAGAAAGAGGTTGGCCGCCAGCGGCCGCAGGTAGCGCCAGGGAGATTCGCCGCGCGTGAACACACCGCGCTCGATGGCCAGACCGTAGTGCTGCGCCGAGCGGAACACGCGCATGCCTGAGACGGGGTCGTTGCGCGACAGGATCACCACCTCCACGCGCTGCCGCTGCGCGGCGTCGCCGTTGAAGGCCAGCAGCTTGTTGACGAGCGAAAAGGCCACGCCGGCCCGTGCCGGCTGTTCCACGCGCTGCAGCTGCAGCTGCATGTAGGCGCGGTCGTCGCCGGCCTCGAAGACGCGGTTCTCTTCCTCGAAGTCGAAGAGGGCGCGCGACGAGATCGCGACGACGAGCCGGCCTTCGAGGTTGGTGGACATGGTGCGGCCATGCTACGCCGGGCGCCGGGGCGCCCGGGCTGCCGCGCACGGCACAATCGGCAGCGTCTCCTTACGGCTTGCCGGAGTCCCGATGAAAGTGCTGCTGTACACACTCCTCCTTGCCGCCGCGGCCACCGGCACGCTGCCGGCCTGGGCCGGCCCGGCCCACCAGCATGGGGTGGCCAAGCTCGACGTGGCGGTGGAGCCCGGCCGCGTGACGCTCTACCTGGACACCCCGCTCGACAACCTGCTGGGCTACGAACGTGCCCCGCGCACCGACGCCGAACGCCAGCAGGCCGACGCCGCGGTGGCCCGCCTGAAGGCCGCCGACCGGCTGTTCCGCATCGATGGCAATGCCGGCTGCACGCTGGCGAAGGTGACGCTGACCTCGGCGGCCCTGGGCCTGCCCGTGGCCAGTGCGGCGGCCGACAAGGACGGCCATGCCGACCTCGAAGGCCGCTTCGAATTCAACTGCACGGCCGGCGCGAAGGCCGGCTTCGTCGAGGTCGGGCTGTTCGACGCCTTCCCGCAGCTCAAGCGTGTCGAGCTTCAACTCATCCTGCCCAAGGGCCAGATGAAGGCCACGCTGGTGCGACCGGCCACACGCGTGGCGCTGGTGCGGTGAAGCCGAGCCTGTGGCCCTGCGGCCGGCGCGCCGGGCGCTGACGTGCTCAGCCTGCAGGGCGCACGCTACGCCTGGCCGGGCGCCGCGGCCGACTGCCTGGACATCGCCGAACTGCGCGTGGCCACTGGCCGCACGCTGTTCCTGCATGGCCCCAGCGGTTGCGGCAAGAGCACGCTGCTGGGCCTGATGGCCGGCGTGCTGGTGGCGCGCGAGGGCCGGGTTGAACTGCTGGGCCAGGACTGGGCCGCGCTGCCCGGTGGCCGGCGCGACGCGCGCCGCGTCGACCATGTCGGCGTCATCTTCCAGCAGTTCAACCTGCTGCCCTACCTGACGGTGCTGGACAACGTGCTGCTGCCCACCCGCTTCTCGGCGCTGCGCGCTGCGCGCTGCGCCGGCACGCCGCTGCAGGCCGCGCAGGCGCTGCTGGAACGCGTGGCACTGCCGGCGCCGTTGTGGGCGCGGCGCGCCGACGCGCTGAGCGTCGGCCAGCAGCAACGCGTGGCGGCGGCGCGTGCGCTCATCGGCGCGCCCGAACTCGTGATCGCCGACGAGCCCACTTCGGCACTCGACGCCGCGCGCCGCGACGACTTCATGGCGCTGCTGATGCACGCCTGCCACGCGGCCGGCAGCACGCTGGTCTTCGTCAGCCACGACGAGCGGCTGGCCGAACGCTTCGACGAGCGGCTGTCGTTGCCCTTCCTGAACCGGGCGGTGGCGTGAGCGCGGGCGCGGCGGCTTGCGGCCCGGTGCGGACGTTGGCGACGTCTTGCGCTGTCTCGGCCTTTCGAGGTGCGTTGCTTGACGTAGGCCGGGGTTTCGGCCCGGCGGCCGACTCCCTTTCTTTGCTTGTGCAAAGAAAGGAAGCAAAGAAAGCACCTTCAATACGGCACACCTTCTGTGCCGTTGTCACCGATCGCTGCGCTC
>Ga0105047_10000858_pt1 | contig 53520 bp, 50 predicted proteins | sample MAT04_FD_78384 | JGI IMG/M metagenome (GOLD analysis project Ga0105047, IMG submission 78384) | Freshwater microbial communities from Lake Fryxell liftoff mats and glacier meltwater in Antarctica - MAT-04 (megahit assembly) | ecosystem: Environmental > Aquatic > Freshwater > Ice > Liftoff...
AAGGACACCCCGGTCATCGCGGGCGTCAATGGCACGGACCCGTTCCGGCTGATGGGCCCCTTCCTTGACGAGCTCAAGCGTGCCGGGTTCGCCGGCGTGCAGAACTTCCCGACGGTCGGCCTGATTGACGGGGTGTTCCGGGCGAACCTCGAGGAGACGGGCATGAGCTTCGGCCTCGAGATCGACATGATCGCGCTCGCGCACGAGCGTGACCTGCTCACGACGCCGTACGCCTTCGACACGGACCAGGCCACGGCGATGGCCAAGGCCGGGGCCGACGTCCTGGTCCCGCACATGGGCCTGACCACGAGCGGAACCATCGGCGCGCAGACGGCGATCACGCTCGAGGAGGCGGCCGTCAAGGTCCAGGAGCTGCACGACGCGGCCAAGCGTGTGAACCCGGACATCCTCGTGCTGTGCCACGGCGGCCCCATCGCCGAGCCAGACGACGCCCAGTACATCCTCGACCACACCGAGGGGATCGTCGGGTTCTACGGCGCCTCCTCGATGGAGCGCCTGCCCACCGAGCTCGCGATCAAGGCCCAAGCCCAGCGGTTCAAGTCCCTCACCCTCTGATCGACCCCCTGACAAGGAGAATCAACGTGGATCCTCTCATCGCCATCGCCATCGGCATCGCTGTCGGTGTCCTGGCCGGCCTCTGGGGCCAGTTCAGCGGTGACCTCGGCCTCATCACCTGGGTCGGCTTCATCGCCTGGGCCTGCTTCTACGCAGCCGGCGGCAAACGCGCCGGGTTCCTCAAGACCGTCCCGGCGAACCTGTCGGGCGTGCTGTGGGGCTGGCTCATGGTCTGGTTCGCCGGGGTGCTCGGCTTCACCGGTGGACTCGGCATCGCGATCGCCATCGGCGCCTTCGCGATGGTCGTCCAGGCCAAGGTCCCGTGGCTCAGCTTCATCCCGGGTGCCTTCGCGGGCACCTCCTGCTACTTCGGGACCGGCGGCGACTGGCGCGGCACGGCGATCGCGCTGATACTTGGCGCGGTCCTCGGCTGGGCATCCGAGGCGGGCGGCGGCGTGATCGCCAAGATCGGTGCGAGACCCGCCGCGGCAGAAGCCGTGTCCGAGACGGTCTGACCCGAGCATCGACCGGCCCGGCCCCCATGGGGCGGGGCCGTTCGATGTCGGGGATGCTCGACCTTCCGGCAAGGGTCGCGCCCGTGACCGGGGGCGGTCAGGGTGAGTAGGGGTAGCGGGAGGCGGCGATGGGGATCTCGTCACCGGTGGCCACGACGGCCGCGTTCTCCGACGCGGCGGGTCGCCACGTCAGCACCCTGCCGGACACGGCTGTGACCCAGGTCACCACCCAGGACCCTCGTCCAGGCCTTGCCACACCCGATCAAGAGACGAGCCGGCAGTCGCCGCTCGTCGTGGAGGTCGCCATGTCCCATGTCGGAGCGGTCGCGCCGCGACCGTTGCCGTCGACCGGGACCGCACCGAGACGCGACCGAGGGTGCGCCTGAGATGCGGCGCACCTCGAACACACGCAGCGCGCGCGCCCGTGCGCCACGAGCCCGACTCGGCTGCCACCCGCTGCGGAGGGGTCTGGTTCCCCGGTCGCCGGTCGAGTTCCTGTCGACGCCCAGCGTGATCGCCGACCTGGCCGTGCTCACGCTTGCGCTGGCGACCTCGACCGGAGCCGTCTACGCCGTCGGTGGAGCACCCCACACGGCGGTCCACCTCTTCTACTTCCCGATCATCTACGCGGCCGCCCGCTTCGGCGGACGAGCCGGTGCACTGACCGCCGTGATCGCCGGCCTGCTCACCGGACCGCTCATGCCGCAGGACGTCACCACCGGTGCCCAGCAGCCCGCGGGCACCTGGCTGCTGCGCCTCGTGCTGTTCGTCGCCATCTCGGCCGTCGTGCAGTGGCTCGCGCACCAGGAGCCGCGTCCGGTGCACGTCATGCTCCGCGACGTCGTCTGGGGCCGGTCCCTGCGCCTGGCCGTACGGCGCAGGCAGGTCACCGCGCACTACCAGCCGATCGTCGACCTGGGTACGGGCTCGACCATCGGGGTGGAGGCCCTGTGCCGTTGGCCGGACGGGCACGGTGGGTTCCACTCGCCGGGCGACTTCATCCCGGCCGCCGAGCGCAACGGGTCCATCGGATCGCTCGGACGCGCGATGCTCACCCGCACCGCTGCCCAGGCGGCCGCATGGTCGGCCGATCTGCTGACCAGCCGGATGGTCACGGTGAACATCTCGGCTGTCCAGCTGACCAACCGGGAGTTTCTCGCGGACCTGTCTGCCCTGCTTGTCGGCCACCGCCTCCCGGCCGACCTCTACTGCCTCGAGATCACCGAGACAGCCCTCATCAGCGACCCCGTCCGAGCGCTCGGCACGCTGCGGGCAGCCAAGGCGATGGGCTTCAAGGTCGCGATCGACGACTTCGGCACCGGGCACTCGTCGCTGGCCTACCTCAAGGACTTCCCGATCGACTACATCAAGATCGACCGGTCCTTCGTCGCTGAGGTCGACCGGGACCCCAGGGTCAACAGCCTGACCATGGCGATCATCGAGATGGCCAAGGCCCTGGGTGCCACCACGATCGCTGAGGGCATCGAACGTGAGTCCCAGCTCGAGTCGCTGCGGGCCCTGGGCTGCCACCTCGGCCAGGGTTGGCTGCTCGGCCGCCCCGTCCCCGCCGACCAGGTCCCCGCCCGGACGCGCGGTCTCCCCGCCGCCTCGGCGACCCCGGACACCGTCGTGCCGAGGCAGACCCGCGGCCAACCCGGCTAGCGGCTGTCACAGGACGCCACCCGGCATCTCTTTCCAGGTAGGGCGACGGAGGAACCGTCGCCTCCCCGAAGGAGGTCCACCATGGCCAGTCCGTCCCGTCCCTCGAAGAAGCCCACGGCGACCCGGTCCACCGGGCCGGCCGGCCCCGACGCCGTCGAGGCCCTGTTCCCGCCGCGCACCGACCTGCTCGCACTGACCGAGGCTGCCCTGGCCGGAGCCGGTCCGGAGTACGCCGACATCCTGGAGTCCATCTGCGGCGTCGCCGACGACTCGCAGGCCGTCGAGCAGTACGACGGCACGCTCGGGGTCACCACTGCCTTTGTCGCCGCCCACCAGCAGCAGGCCGTCCAGGTCCAGTGGAACTCCAACCTCGGCTCGGTCTACACCAACCCCGGTGACGTCAACGGCGTCCGCTGGGGCAGCGCCACGCTCATCGGGCCCGACCTGCTGCTCACCTGCGGCCACCTGTTCGACTCGGCGGCAGGCGGCTGGACGGTCCCGCGCCAGAACGGCACGTCCACCGCGATCAGCCCCACCGAGATCGCCCTCAACATGCACATCAACGTCCTCTACCAGGTGGACCCCGGCGGCACCCTGCGCGCCGAGGTGAGCTTCCCCATCACCCAGCTGATCGAGTACCGGCTCGGCGGCCTGGACATGGCGCTGTGCCGCGTCGGCGGCAGCCCCGGCACCACCTATGGCTGGACCGAGGTCGCGGCCGCCAACCCGTCGGTCGGTGACATGCTGGCGATCGTCGGGCATCCCGCGGGCATGCCCAAGCGCATCGAGGCCGGACCGGCGACGACGGTGACGACCAACCAGCTGCGCTACAACGACATCGACACCCTGGGCGGCAACTCCGGCTCCGGCATCCTGCACGCCGCCACCGGTCGCCTGGTCGGGGTGCACACCAACGGGGGCTGCAACCCCAGCGGCACCGGGAGCAACTCCGGCACGGCCATCGTCGGGATCATCGCGGCCTCCCCCACCCTGCAGGCCCTGCCGCCGAGCTCGAACACGGGGCAGGCGAGCGACGTGATCTTCACCATCAAGGCCACGGACGTCACCGGCACCCTGCTGGGACGCGACACGACCTTCATCGCCGACCAGCTGGGCACCCGGCTGTCCGACGACGTCCTGCACACACTCCGGGCGGCCGACACGGTGAAGATCTCCGACATTCTGGGCACCCGCCTCGGACTCGACACGGGGGTCAAAGACACCATCGGCAGTTCGATCGCCCGAGACGTCGGCACCTTCGCCGCCGGGGACTTCGGGACGTTCGGCGCGGGCGACGACCCGAACAACACCTGGGTCGAGGGAGCGTTCGACCCGGGCAGCATCGTCGGCAACCCCCCGTGGCGGGTCCAGCCGTACAGCCTCACCCGGCCGTTCGTCCAGGCCGGGCCGTACATCCCCGTGGAGGGGGTCGAACCGGAGGAGTCGATGGCCGACGCCGTGCTGCGCGAGCTCGAGGGCGCGATCCTCGCCCAGCGGGCTGCGCTGGCCTCCCTCGAGGCGGTCTACGAGGCGATCGTCGACCAGACCGGCAACCAGGCCGAGGCCTGACGGCACCCGAGCGCCACCCCGACCCGAGAGGACGATCATGATCGGCATCGTGTCCCACCCCGAGGACCTGCACACGCGCGAGGTCGTCCGACACCTCGACACGCTCGGCGCCGGCTCGGTGCTCATCGACACGGCCCGGTTCCCGGTCGACGTCACCCTCACCACGACCCAGGACGCGGACGGCTGGTCCGCCGACTGGGTCGGGGCGGGGGCGACGACGTCGGCGCGCGACCTGCGGGTGATGTGGTGGCGCAGGCCGCAACCCTTCGTCCTGCACCCCGAGGTGACCGGAGCGCAGGACCGCGGCTTCTCCCACGGCGAGTGCGCCGCGGCAGTCGCGGGCCTGTGGTCCTGCCTCGGGGCCCACTGGGTCAACGACCCGGACCGCGACGAGGCTGCCTCGCGCAAGATGTGGCAGCTCCAGGTCGCCGCCGGCCTGGGGCTGCGGGTCCCGAGGACGTGCATGACCAACGACCCCCAGCGGGCACGGGCCTTCGTGGCCGCGCAGCCCGGCGGCGCAATCTTCAAGTCGTTCAGCGCCACGCCGCAGACCTGGCGCGAGACCCGGCCGGTGCGCGAGGTGGACCTCGACCTCATGGACACGGTCCGGTTCGCCCCGGTGATCTTCCAGGAGCTCATTCCTGGCGGGCTCGACATCCGGGTGACGGTCGTCGGCGAGCAGCTCTTCCCGGCGGAGATCCGGGCCGGGGAGTCGGCCTACGAGTTCGACTTCCGGCTGGACAGCGCCCACGCCCCGATCGCCGAGCACGCACTGCCCGACCTGGTCCGCGAGCAGCTGCTGGCCCTGATGGCCCGGCTGGGGCTCTGGTACGGGGCGATCGACCTGCGGCTGGCACCCGACGGCCAGTACGTCTTCCTCGAGATCAACCCCGCCGGGCAGTGGCTGTTCGTCGAGATCGCCACCGGCCAGCAGATCTCCGCCGCGCTGGCCGGACTGATGGCGGGACTCGACGCCGCGCAGCCCGTCCCCTCGGCACCCCCGGTAAGGAGAACGGTGGCCGATCGGCGGGTCAGTCGGTCACGGTGAACGGTGCGGCGAGCAGGGTCGACCGCCGCGAGCTCGGGCCGACGAGCAGCTGGAACCGGCCGGGCTCGACCACGCGGCGCCCCTCGGCGTCGACGAGGGTGCACGCAGCCACCGGCAGCTCGAGATCGACCATGATGCTGCCGCCGGGGGCGACCGTCACCTGACGGAACGCCTTGAGCTCGCGGTCGGCCCAGGTGACGCTCGTCACCAGGTCGCTGACGTACACCTGCACGGTCTCCAGCGCCGGCCGGGTCCCGGTGTTCGTCAGCCGGACGCGCGCGCGGACGACGCCGTCGGACGCGAGCACTTCGTGGTCCAGCACGAGGTCGTCGTAGCCGACCGTCGTGTAGCTCAGGCCCTCGCCGAAGACGAACTGCGGGTCCTGGGTGAGGTCGGCGTAGCGGTCACCGTGCTGGCCGCGGACCTGGTTGTAGAAGACCGGCTGCTGCCCGACGTGTCGCGGCACCGAGATCGGCAGCCGCCCGGTGGGCTCGATGAGCCCCAGCAGCAGCTCGGCGATCGCCCGGCCACCGGCCATCCCGGGGTTGAACGCCTCGACCACGGCCGCGGCGGCCCCCGCCGAGGGCGGCAGCACCGAAGGCTTGGAGTGGACCAGGACGAGCACGACCGGCGTCCCGCACGCCACGAGGGCGTCGAGCAGGGCGATCTGCCCGCCCTGCAGCTCCAGCGTCGCGGTCGAGCGGCCCTCGCCGGTCAGCGCGACGGTGTCCCCCAGCACGACGACGGCGACGTCGGCCGCCCGTGCGGTCTCGACGGCCTGCGCCAGCACAGCCTCGTCGACCCCGCCCGCGACGAAGACCCCGGGGCGCGGCTGACCGTCCGGGAAGGTCTCCCCCTCCGGGTCCGGCACGAGGGCGCCGATCTCGGCCCCACGGGCCGTGGTGACGCTCCACCCGGCGGGGACCGTCGCCCGCAGGCCGTCGAGCACCGTCGTGGTGAGGTGGCGAGGGTGTCCGTCGGCCATCCACGGGACCTGGCCCGAGGCACCCGCCCAGTCGCCGAGCTGGGCGTGCTGGTCGTCGGCGTTCGGGCCGATGACCGCGACGGTGCGGCCGGTGCCGTCGCCGACCGCCCGGCCCACCGGACCGGCCGACAGCCCACCGGCCAGCGGCAGGATGCCGTCGTTGCGCAGCAGCACCAGGCTGCGACGCGCCAGCTCAAGGTTGACCGCCACGTGCTCGGCGCAGCCGATGACCTCGGCCTGGCGCGCCTCGTCGGGTCCCCGCGGATCCTCGAACAGGCCCAGCTCGATCTTGAGCCGCAGGATACGGGCGACGGCCTGGTCGATCTCCGACTCGGCCAGGCGACCCTGTGCGACGGCCTGCTGCGCACCGTCGAAGAACTGCGGCGTGGTCATCACCAGGTGGTTGCCCGAGCGCACCGCGACGGTCGCCGCCTCGACGTGGTCGGCGCAGACCTTCTGCTCCCAGACCATCCGCCCGACGTTGTCCCAGTCTGTCACCAGGGTGCCGGTGAAGCCCCACTCGCCGCGCAGCACCTCGTCCAGCAGCCAGCGGTTGGCGGTGATCGGCACCCCGTCCATCGCCTGGTAGCCGAGCATGAACGTCCGGCAGCCCTCGCGGGCGGCCCGCTCGAAGGGAGGCAGGAACCAGGAGCGCAAGGCCCGGCGGGACAGGTCGGCCTCGCTCGCGTCGCGCCCACCCTGGGTCTGGGAGTACCCGGCGAAGTGCTTGGCGCAGGCGAGCACCGCCGTCGGGTCGTCCAGGCCGTCGCCCTGGTAGCCGCGCACCATGGCGGCGCCGAGCTCGCCGATGAGGTGGGGATCCTCGCCGAAGGTCTCGTCCACCCGGCCCCAGCGCAGCTCACGCGCGATGCACAGCACCGGCGAGAAGGTCCAGTGCAGACCGGTCGACGCGACCTCGACGGCCGTGAGGCGCGCCCCGCGCTCGACGAGCTCTGGATCCCAGGTGCACGCCATGGCGAGCTGGCTCGGCAGGATCGTCGCGCCCGGCCAGAACGAGTGGCCGTGGATCGCGTCGTCGGCCATGAGCAGCGGGATGCCCAGCCTGCTGGCCGCGGCCATCGCGATCGCCTCGCGCATCCCCTGCGGCGAGGTGTGCAGGATCGACCCGGCGAGCTTGTTCTCCACGGCGTCGTGCAGGTCGGTCCGGGCGTCCAGCTGGAGCATCTGGCCGACCTTCTCGGCCAGGGTCATCCGACCCAGCAGGTCGGACACCCGCTCGTCGATGGGCAGCGTCGGGTCGCGGTAGGGCAGCGGGGGGCGCAGGTCGTAGGTCACGGGACCATCCTGCCGTCTGTCGTGCCCGACCACCGGGACCCCGACCCGCCGGCACACCTCGGACGCGGGACTACCTCGGACGCGGGACTACCCCGGACCCCGATGACGTTGAGGGGGCATGGACCTCGACGGCATCCCCCTGACCATGATCGACGGCACCCCCACGACCCTCGGCGCCTATGCCGACAAGGTCGTCCTGGTGGTCAACGTGGCCTCGCGCTGCGGGTTCACCGCACAGTACGCCCAGCTCGAGGCGCTGCAGAGGACCTACGCCGATCGCGGCTTCACCGTGCTGGGCTTCCCCAGCAACCAGTTCCTCCAGGAGTTCGGCAGTGCCGAGTCGATCGCCGAGTTCTGCTCGACCACCTTCGGGGTGTCCTTCCCGATGTTCGAGAAGGTCAAGGTCAACGGCAGGGGCGCCCACCCGCTGTTCGCCGCGCTGCACGACGTGCCCGATCCGGCGGGTTCCGCGGGCAAGGTGCGCTGGAACTTCGAGAAGTTCCTCCTCACCCCGGCCGGCGAGGCCCACCGGTTCCGCTCCGCCGTCACCCCGGACGACCCGGCCGTCGTCTCGCTCATCGAGGCGGCACTGCCGGTGGGGTGAGGTCGTCCGGCACGACGAAGTCGGGGTCGGGCTCGAGGAAGGTGTCGGCGATCCCGAGGAAGGCCAGGGCGGTCGTCGTCCACTTGTCCGAGCCGCCCGGGCCGGGCAGCCGACCGTGCAGCAGCTCGTCGAGCGTCGGGTCGCCGGGTCCGGGGCCGGCGCCCTCCTCGGCCTCGAGGATGGCGTTGCGGATCGCCAGGCCCTCGACGAGCGCCGAGCCCGCCAGCGCGATGTGCTCGAACGTGTAGCGCTCCTCGCGCAGCCGCAGGCCCAGCGCCGCACTCAGCCCCTCGTAGAATTCGGCCATGACGGCGATGAACCCCGAACGCTCGGCAGCCTGGAGCCGGTTGGCGATCTTCATCCTGGCGTCGTCGTCGGCGATCGCGGTGACCGTCGAGAGCAGGGCCATGTACGTCCGCCACATCGTCGACGTCGAGTGCACCCGGTAGTTGTGCTCCAGGGCGATCCGCACGGTCTCGACGAACAGGGTCCGCCGACCCTCGGGGGTGGCGAGCAGCTCCGGGCGGTCGTGGACGACGCCGACCGCGATCTCCAGGGTCCTGGTGTCCTCGTGCGGGCGGAGCAGGTTGGCGCCGTCGGGGTCCGCCGCCGAGGCGAGGACGTCGACGAGGTAGTCCCACTTGCCCGGCCAGATCCGCCAGACCGAGGAGCGCGGCACCTCGGCGGCGCTGATGAGGTCCTCCATGCGCACCTCGTCCAAGCCGACCATCAGCCCGCGGGCACGGATCACCTCCACGCCCTGGCGGACCATGCGGTCACGCACCTCCTCGGCGGAGAGCCGGGGGGCGCGGGCACGCCCGGTGCGTGATGCCGGGGTCTTCGGGGTCCAGTCCATCTCGTCCTTCTCGCAGGGCCGAGGCCCACCGTACGCCGCCCGGACGAGCGCCCGGACGCACCGGCTCGCACCAGGGGGACCACGGGAGCCACAGTGCTTCCCGCGGAGATGGAAGAGGCATCCTGCGCCCTTGCCCGCTCCCCCACTTGCCCTTCTCGGGGAGCTTGAACCGCGACCGGCGTGTTGGTCACCGTCAAGGACGTGCCACCCGGCCGCACCCGGTACCTGTGACATCGGGTCCGTGATGCGGTCGGGACGCTGCGCGCCGGTGTGATGCCGACCACCGTCGTGCGCGTTCCGAGATCTGTCGTGCTACCACCAGGGCCACCGGGGACCGAGGCCGCGATCTGGGACCACCGCCGGGAGGACCCGGCGGTGATCGTCCCCCTGGTATCGGCACGTCCGGTCGGGACTTGAGGGGTTGCCTCGACCCGAAGGAGGGTGACCTGCTCATCGGGAACCCGCCGGCCGGGTCCGATTCTCGGGACCTTGGGCCCCTATCGCGGCGGCCGGTCCGCCCGATGGGGCGGCGGTGATGGTGAACCGGCCGGGTCCCGGCGGGCACCGGGCCGAAGGACGGGGAGTCATGCCGATCGTGGAGAACGTCGAGCCAGCTCGGGCGTCGTGGTTCGCCAACCGCCGCGTCAGCACCAAGATCCTCACGGCGGTGTTCGTCGCCGCCGTCGTCGCCGCGCTGGTCGGGGTGCTCGGGATCGCCGCGCTGGCCTCGACGAACGCCGCGACGCGCGACATGTACGGCGAGCACCTGCTGCGGACCGCCAGTGTCGCGGAGCTGCGCCGGCTCACCGTCGAGATGCGTCTCAACGTCGTCAACCACGTGACCGCCGCGCTGCCCGCCGACAAGGTCGCCTACGAGGAGCGGTTCACGGCCGCGGAGGAGCCCGCTCGGGCGATCGTCGCCGAGCTGCTCGCCGCCGGCCTGGCAGCGGACGAGCGCGCCCTGGTCGAGACCTATGCGACGTCCCTGGACGCGTACACCGCCCTGCGTGACGACAAGCTCTACCCGCTGTCCGACGCGGGCGACCTCGCCGGGTGGACCGACGTGCGCGACAACGAGGCGCGCCCCTTCACCAACGGGATGATGGACGCGCTCGGCGAGGTCATCGAGCTGGAGCGGGTCCTGGCCGAGGACTCGGCCGCGACGGCACAGAGCGCCTACGAGGACAGCCGGACCCTGTCTATCCTGATCCTGGTGGTCGGTGTCGTCATCGCGATCTCGATCGGCACGCTCGTCTCGCGCTCGATCGTTCGAGGCCTTGGTCGTGTCCGCGCGGTCTCCGAGGCGCTCGACGGCGGTGACCTCACCGTGACGGCGGGACTGGTCGGCACCGACGAGGTGGGTCGCGTCGGCCAGGCGCTGGACCGCGCCGTGGCCAGCCTGCGGGTGACAGTCGGCACGATCGACGCGTCCTCGACCTCCCTGGCCTCGGCCGCAGAGCAGATGTCCGGCGTGACGGGCCAGATCGCCGCGTCGGCGGAGGAGACCTCGGCCCAAGCGGGAGTCGTCTCCGCGGCGGCCGAGCAGGTCAGCCGCAACGTCCAGACCGTCGCCTCCGGTGCGGAGCAGATGGGTGCCTCGATCCAGGAGATCGCGCACAACGCCGCGGCGGCGTCCCGCGTCGCGGGCCAGGCCGTCGACGCCGCCGAGGCCACCTCGACGACGATCCACCGCCTCGGTGAGTCCTCCCGGGAGATCACCAACGTGGTCAAGCTGATCACCCAGATCGCCGAGCAGACCAACCTGCTGGCGCTCAACGCGACGATCGAGGCGGCCAGGGCCGGGGAAGCCGGCAAGGGATTCGCCGTCGTGGCCGGTGAGGTCAAGGAGCTGGCCCAGGAGACCGCCCGCGCCACCGAGGACATCTCCCGACGGGTCGCGGCGATCCAGGCCGACACCGATGCCGCCGTCGGGGCGATCGGGCAGATCAGCACGATCGTCGGGTCGATCAACGACTTCCAGTCGACGATCGCCTCGGCCGTCGAGGAGCAGACCGCCACGACCCAGGAGATCAACCGCTCGGTCGCCGAGGCCGCGACCGGCTCCGGAGAGATCGCCGCGAACATCGCCGGGGTCGCCGACGCCGCCGACCTCACGGCCCAGGGGGTCGCGGAGTCGCAGGGCGCCGTGCACGAGCTCGCCCGGATGTCGGTCGAGCTGCGCTCCCTCGTCGGGCAGTTCCGCCGCTAGGCGCCACAGCACTCCGGGGACACCCCGGACGTCGCCCTCGCCCGTGCGCGGTGCCCACGACGGGCGGGGTGCGAGCACCGGCGGTAACCTCGCAGAACCGGCTCAAGGGTCGCGTGACAGGCGTTCTGCTTGCCCGTCCGCCCGAGCCGGGGAAGGTCATCATGATGAGGGTCTCGCCGTCCGCCGCGCTGCTCCGCTCTCCACGACCTGGGTCCCCCAGGACGGCGGTCGGCATGCGCCCCGGCGCCCGCGGCCACCACCACGTCCGGGTCCGGCAGACCCTCTCGACGGCTCGACGACGTCGCCGTCCCCTGTCGCGCTGCATCTGGCAGGCGCACGCTCTCCGAGCACCACGAGTCTGAAGGTTGGCACGCCATGAAGCGTCCACTCGTCTCCTTGTCCGTCCTCCTGGCCGCCCCTCTCGTCCTCGTCGCGTGCGGCGGGGGTGGTGACACCGGAGGGGGCGACGCCGCAGGGGGCGACGCCGCGGCCGCCGTCGGCCCCATCACGATCTGGTACTCCAACAACGAGCAGGAGGTCGCCTGGGGTGAGCAGGTCGTCGCCGCCTGGAACGCCGAGAACGCCGACCAGCAGGTGACGGCCGAGGAGATCCCGGCCGGCAAGTCCTCGGAGGAGGTCATCGGTGCTGCGATCGCAGCAGGGAACGCGCCCTGCCTGATCTACAACACCGCCCCGGCCGCCGTGGCCGACTTCCAGCTCCAGGGGGGTCTGGTCGACCTCTCGCAGTTCGAGGACGGAGCCAGCTACATCGAGGGTCGCTCCGGTGACGGTGCCACCCAGTTCACCTCGGCTGACGGCGACTACTACCAGCTCCCCTGGAAGGCCAACCCGGTGGTGATCTTCTACAACAAGGCGGCCTTCGCCGAGGCCGGACTCGACCCGGAGAACCCCGAGCTGTCGACCTACGACGACTTCATCGCCACCGCGCAGACGATCGTCGACTCCGGTGCGGCCCAGTACGCGATCTACCCGGCGCCGTCGAGCGAGTTCTACCAGTCCTGGTTCGACTTCTACCCCCTGTACGCGGCGGAGAGCCAGGGCACCCAGCTCATCGAGGACGGTGAGGCCACCTTCATGAACGAGGCGGGCCTGTCGGTGATGGAGTTCTGGCAGACGCTGTACGCCGACGGCCTCGCCGGCCAGGAGCCCTACACCGGTGACTCCTTCACCGACGGCGTCGCGGCGATGGCCATCGCGGGTCCGTGGGCGGTCGCCACCTACGAGGGCAAGGTCGAGTGGGGCACCGTCCCGGTGCCGACGTCCGGCGGCCTCTCCCCCGAGGAGACGTACACGTTCGACGACGCCAAGAACATCGGGATGTACACCGCGTGCGAGAACCAGGGCACCGCGTGGGAGTTCCTGAAGTACTCGACGAGCGAGGAGCAGGACGGCCTCTTGCTCGAGATGACCGGTCAGATCCCCCTGCGTACCGACGTCGCAACGGCCTACGCCGACTACTTCACCGCGAACCCCGGCTTCGCCGCCTGGGCCGCACAGGCCGAGCACACCGTTGCCGTTCCGAACACGCTGAACTCGACCGAGATCTGGCAGACCTTCCGCGACGGATGGAGCAGCGCGGTCATCTTCGGCGACGGCGACCTCGCCGAGACGATGCAGGGCGCTGCCGACGAGATCACCTCACTCACCGGCGACTGAAGGACGCCGACATGAGCTCGCCGGCGACCACGTCCGTCCCGCCCGTGGAGTCCGCACCATCGACCCCGCGGGCGGGCTCCGGCCCCCGCACATCACTGGTCAAGCGGATCCTCGGCCGGGACCCGATCGGCACCCTGCTGTCCGCGCCGTACGCGATCTTCCTCGCAGCCGTCTTCGTCTACCCGCTGGGCCTCGGCGTCTGGATCGCCTTCCACAAGTACTCCTTCGCCGCTCCCGGCGCCCAGGTCGACCGGCCGTTCGTCGGCCTGGAGAACTTCACGCGGGCGCTGAGCGACCCGGACGTGCTCTCGTCGTTCGCGCACGTCGGCGTCTTCCTCGTGATCAACGTCCCGCTGACGATCGCGCTGGCCCTGCTCCTCGCGACGGCGCTGAACTCGGCGATCAAGGGCGTCACGTTCTTCCGGGTCGCGTACTACGTCCCGTACGTGACGGCGTCCGTGGCGACCGTGACGGTGTGGCTGTTCATGTTCAGCGAGTCCGGCGTGGTCAACAGCGGGCTCGGCAACCTGGCTCCCGATCCGTCATGGCTGACCAACTCGACCTGGGCCATGCCCATGATCGCGCTGTACGTCACCTGGAAGCAGCTCGGCTTCTTCATCCTGCTGTACCTCGCGGCACTGCAGAACGTCCCGGACGAGCTGTATGAGGCCGCGAAGACCGACGGCGCGAACTGGTGGCAGTCGTTCAAGGCGGTGACCTGGACCGGCGTGCGCCCGGCGACGGCGCTCGTCGCGATGCTCGCGATCATCACCGGAGCGAACCTGTTCACCGAGCCTTACCTGCTCACCAACGGCGGCGGTCCGAACGGTGCGTCGACGACGCCCGTCCTGCTCATCTACCAGCAGGCCATCCAGCAGAACCACCCGGACCGGGCCTCGGCGATCGGCATCGTCCTCGTCATCGGAGTGCTGCTCCTGGCATGGGTCTCCCGGCGCGTGACGGAGAGGGACTGAGATGACCACCCCGACGGCCGCGACGGCAACGGCGCCGACAGTGCCGACAGCGCCCCACGCGCCCCACGCGACGACGGCGGCGATCCCGCCGTGGGTCAGGATCGCGAAGATCACCTGCCTCGTCATCGGGGCGGTCGGATTCCTCTTCCCGTTCTACTACATGCTCGTCGCATCGCTCCAGGAGACGAAGGACGCCACCATCGGCGGGCTCGTCCCGTGGCCCTCGAACCTGTCGTTCGCCAACTTCGAGGCGATCGACGGTGCGATCAACCTGGGCCGATCGCTGATGAACTCGGCCATCTTCACGGGGGGTGTCCTGATCTTCACGATGGTCTTCGGGGTCATCGCCGGCTATGCCCTCGCGACCCTGACGTACCGGGGCAGAGGCGTCCTCTTCGCCCTGATGCTCCTGGTGCAGACGGTGCCGTTCCAGCTCCTGATGGTCCCGCTCTACGTGATGACGGTGCGCAACTTCGGTCTGGCCGACTCCTACCTCGGGATGATCCTGCCGTTCGCGATCAACTCGACAGCCGTCCTGATCTTCCGGGCCTACTTCCTCCAGGTCCCGAAGGACCTGTTCAACGCCGCCCGCATCGACGGTGCCGGCGAGGTCCGGGTCCTGTGGTCGGTGGCCCTGCCGCTGGTCCGGCCGGCCCTGCTGACCGCAACCCTGCTGACCTTCATCGGCCCGTGGAACGAGTTCCTGTGGCCGTTCCTGGTCACCAAGCAGCAGAACATGCAGCCGCTGGCGGTCTCGCTGGCGAACTACACCGACAACGCGGCGGCGGCCCAGGACAACCCGTTCGGGGTCGCCCTGGCCGGCGCCGTCGTCCTGGCACTGCCCGCCGTCCTGCTCTTCGTCTTCTTCCAGCGGCACTTCACCTCGACGGACCTCGGCTCCGGGGTGAAGGGCTGACATGGATGCGATCCCGTACACGCTGACCCGCCTGCACACGATCATGTCGCCCGACCCGGGCAACCCGCTCGAGGTCGAAGGCGTGCTCAACCCCGCCTCGGGCCGGACGCCGGACGGGCAGCTGTACCTCCTGCCGCGCCTGGTCGCCGAGGGCAACGTCTCGCGCGTCGGCATCGCACGGGTGCTGATCACCGACGGCGTCCCGGTCGGCGTCGAGCGGGAGGGCGTCGTCCTCGCCCCCGACGCCGGCTGGGAGCACGGCCTGCACCACGGGGGCACCGAGGACCCACGGACCACGTGGATCCCTTCGCTCGGGATGCACGTCATGACCTATGTGGCGTACGGACCGCTCGGTCCGCGACCCGCCCTCGCCGTCTCCGCCGACCTGCGGAGCTGGCGTCGGCTCGGCCCGGTCCACTTCGAGTACCAGCCCGCGCTCGACGCCGACCTGAACCTGTGCCCGAACAAGGACGTCGTCTTCTTCCCGGAGGTGGTCCCCGGCCCGGACGGGGTCGCGTGCTACGCGATGCTCCACCGGCCGATGTGGGACATCGGCTGGATCCGGCCCGGCGAAGGCCCGCAGGTCCCGGCTGGCATCACCGACACCCGGCCGAGCATCTGGATCTCCTACGCACCGGCGGCGCTCGTGCAGCAGGACATCGCGGCGTTGATCCACCAGCACGACAGCCGACTGGTAGCGACGAGCGAGTTCGACTACGAGGAGGTCAAGATCGGGGCCGGACCGCCGCCGATCCGCGTGCCTGAGGGCTGGCTCCTCCTCCACCACGGCGTGTCCGGCGAGATCACCGACCCGTGGTCGGCCCACAACGACGTCTGCTACTCGGCTGGTGCCATGGTGCTGGATGCCGACGACCCGTCGCGCGTCGTCGCCCGCACCGCCAGGCCGCTCCTGGCACCCGAGACGCACGACGAGCTCGTCGGCACGGTGGGCAACGTCGTGTTCCCGACTGCGATCGAGGAGGTCGACGGCCGGCTCTTCGTCTTCTACGGAATGGCTGACGCCAAGATCGGCGTCGCACGGCTCGATCGGATCACCGAGGGGGAACGATGAGTGCACGACGAGGATCGCGCCCATGGACGTCTGCCACGCTGGCGCTCTCGGTGGGGGTGCTCGCCCTGGGGACGCTCCCTGCCGTGGCCGCAGCCGCGCAGGTGGCCGAGCAGACGGCGGTCACCACGTCCGGCCCCGCGCCATCGCTGACGAACCTCGCCCACCTCGACTTCCTGGGCGACACGGTCACCCCGCCTGGCCAGGCCGGCCACACCACCTACCGGCTCGCCGAGGAGCCCGCGCTCGGCGTGCTGTGGACCTATGCCGACCTGCGCGGCGGCGGCGTCTACGAGCGGATCGGCGGCGGGGCGTACGACGCCGCGACCGACACCTGGGGTCAGGGCGCGTTCAACGCGGACGACCTCAGCCGGGCGGCCGTGGTGTACCTGCGGCACTGGCAGCTCACCGGGGACGACGCGAGCCGACAGCACTCGTACCAGCTGCTCCGAGCTCTGACCTACCTGCAGACGGCCACCGGTGACACCGCCGGCAACGTCGTCCTGTGGATGCAGCCGGACGGCACGCTGAACCCCAGCGCCGAACCGGTCGAGCTGCCCGACCCCAGCGACTCCGCGGAGTCGTACTGGGTCGCCCGAACGGTGTGGGCGCTCGGCGAGGGCTATGCAGCCTTCGCCGACGTCGACCCCGAGTTCGCCACGTTCCTCGGCGAGCGACTCGGCCTGTCCCTCGACGCCCTCGGCCGCGAGTCGCTGAGCCGGTACGGGACGTGGGACGTCGCCGACGGGACCCGGGTGCCGGGCTGGCTGATCGTCGACGGCGCGGACGCGACAGCTGAGGCCGTGCTAGGCCTCGCGGCGTACGTCGAAGCCGCTCCGGCGTCCGCTGCGGCCGACCGCGCGCGCACCGCCTTGGCGCGGTACGCCGAGGGCGTCGCCGCGATGTCCGGCGGCGACGCGACCAGCTGGCCGTACGGCGCGATCCTGCCGTGGACCCACTCGCAGTCGATGTGGCACGGCTGGGGCTCGCAGATGGCCGCCGGACTGGCCCGCGCCTCGGAGGCCGTCCACCGGCCCGTCCTGCTGCGCGCCGCGGTGCGGGACACGGCCGTGTTCACGCCCTATCTGCTCACCGCTACCGGTCCGATCAACGGGTGGCTGCCCACACCGCTCGACCTGACCCAGATCGCCTACGGCGTCGACTCCCGCGTGCAGTCCCTGGTCGCGGTGGCCGACGCGACCGGCCGGCCGGGGTTCGACGCCCTTGCCGGGATCGCCGCGTCCTGGTACTTCGGCGCGAACCGGGCCGGCGCCCCGATGTACGACCCGGCGACCGGTCGCACGTTCGACGGCCTCAACGCCGAGGGCGTCGTCAACCAGAACTCCGGCGCGGAGTCCACCATTCACGGCCTGCTCTCCATGCTCGCCCTCGATGCCCGTCCTGACGTCGCGGCAGCGGCGCAGTCCGCCACCACGCTGGTGGCCCAGGACGGCGTGCAGGTGGTCGAGGCCGAGACGGCGGCCACGAGCGGTAGCGCGCTCGTGGCGACGCCGCCGTCGGCGTGGACCGGGGAGTCGCTGTGGAGCGGGGACCTCCTCGAGCTCGCCGCCGGTGCGCGCGCCACGTGGTCCGTACCTGCGTCCGATCAACCGCGGTCCGTCCAGCCCGTCGTGAACCTGGTGCCCGACCGCAGCTCCGCCCGGCTCTCGTGGGCGAGCGGTCGACTGATGCTGGGTCGGGTCGACTCGGGTGCCGGCGGCGCGCAGGGCGTCACCGACGCGCCCGGTGCGCTCACGCCGGTCACCCTGAACCGCGAGCTACCGGCCGGAGCGACGACGCTGAGCGCCGACGTTCGCGGACGGGCCGGTGTCCCTGCTCAGCTGGACACCCTGCTGCTCATGCCGCGGGTGTCCCGCCTCGTTCTCGACGGCCCGGACGGCACCACGGCGCTGCTGCGCAACGCCGGTTCGCGGCGCGAGGTGGCGACTGTCGTGGTGGCCGTCGGCGACGTCGTCGTGCGCTCCTACGACGCCGCCGGCCGGCTCGAGCGGGAGGTGACCGCGAGCGGTACCGAGATCTCGGTGTCGGTCCTGGCTTCAGGGTTCACCGTCGTCACACCCGCGCCGTAGCGCCAGTGTCGAGCGGTCGGCCGCAGGCTCCCGAGCATGTCCGTCGCGCGCCAAGACTTGCATCGCCGCCTCGACGACTGGCCGCTAGGCGACGGCCGCCATGAGGGCGATTCCCGCGCCCGCGGCCGCAACCGTCAGCACGAGGGTGCCGACGGCGTTGAGGAGGGCGCGGCGGACCTCCCCCGCCTGAGCGAGGCGCAGGGTCTCGACCATCGCTGTCGAGAAGGTCGTGTACCCCCCGCAGAACCCCGTCGCCGCGACGAGGCGCAGGTCGTCCGCGAGGCCGTGGTAGGCCGCCGCGCCCGACAGCAGGCCGATGAGCAGCGATCCGGAGACGTTGATGACGATGGTCGCGACCGGCAGTGCGGTGAACCACCGGGTACGGATGGTCCCGTCGACGACGAACCTCGTCGCGGCTCCCAGCCCACCGAGGAGCGCCACGGCCAGCAGGAGCATCATCGGGCCGTCCCACCCTCGGTGCCGCGCCGGAGGCGCCAGCGGGCGGCGGCAGCCACGCCCAGCAGGCACGCGACCACCCCGAGCCCGAGCGAGCCCGCCGCGTACCCGGCTGCGAGCCCGACCCGACCGTCCTGGAGCAGCACCGTCACCTCCAGCGCCAGGGCAGAGAACGTCGTGAACCCCCCGAGCAGGCCGGTGCCGAGGCCCAGCCGCAGCAGCTGTCCGCCTCGCTGCTCGGCACCGCTCCGCAGCAGGACCTCGAGCAGCCCACCGAGCAGGAAGGCACCGACGACGTTCTCCACGAAGGTCGCCGTCGGGAACCCGGCATGGCTGCCAACGGTCGTGGTCAGCAGGTAGCGCAGCGTCGTGCCTGCCATCCCGCCGATGGCGACGACACCGACCAGCGCCGGGCGCAGGTGCGAAGGCGTGCTCATCGCGGCCTCCTGTCCCGGGTCACCGACGTCCGGCGGCCCTCTCCGCCCGCGGATCTCTCGGGTCAGGCTAGTGGCCGCGGCGTGACTCAGCCGCGGACCACCAGGACGGGCAGCTCGGCCTGGCCGAGCACCTTGTAGGTCGTCGAGCCGAGGATGACCCCCCGCAGGGGGCTCTCGCCGTAGGAGCCGACGATGATCATGCGGGCGGTGTGCCGCGCCGCTGCGTCGATGAGTGCCGCGGCGGGTGGTTCGTGTACCAGCTCGACGACGGCCTGCACACCGGCGGCCACCGCCCGCTCCAGGGCGTGTGCGGTGGCGTGCCGTCCGAGCTCCTCGACAGCAGCCTGGTGGGCGTGGAACTCCTCACCACGGCCCCCCGGCGGCGCGACGCCGTAGACCAGCACGAGGGGTTCGCCATAGGTCGCGGCCAGGTCGATCGCCACGGTGAGCGCGAGGTCGGACCCTGCCGACTCGTCGTACCCCAGCACGAACGTCATCGCTGCTCCCTCGTCCGGCCCGGGACCAGCCCGGGATCTGCCACACCCGCCCGCTCCTCCCAGAACACCGAGCCCTTCACCCGCGAGATCCCCAGCAGCACCAGCCCGACGACCACGATGACGATGCCGATGACCAGGGGCGGCCCCACCCCGAACCAGGCCTGGCCGGTGTAGGAGTTCGCCGGATCGGCCATGTCGACCACCGATTCCACCAGCAGCCACAGCAGCAGCACGGAGCCCACCACCGGTCCGACACCGATGAGGAAGAGGTTCTTGGCGCTCTCCAGAAGGTGGCGCCGGTAGTACAGGGCGCAGGCGATCCCGGTGAGCGCGTAGTAGAACGCGATGAGCAGCGACAGTGCCGTCAGCGAGTCGAACAGGGCGTTCTCGCTGAGGATCGACAGGACGAGGTACCAGACGATCGCGACGGCGGCGACGGCCCAGGTGGCCACATCGGGGGTGCGGAACCGCGGGTGGATCCGACCGAAGATCGGCGGGACTGCCCCGCGACGGGCCATCGACAGCGCGGTCCGGGAGGCCGGGATGATCGTCGTCTGCGTCGACGCGATCGCCGAGGTGGTGACCGCGAGCAGGACCACCCAGTCCCAGCCGCCGAGCACCTGGGTGGCCAGGAGCCCGAAGATCGCCTCCTCCTCGCCGGCGTTGTCGGTGAGGAAGTCCGTGCCGGCGACTGCGACGAGCGCGATCGCGACGCCGACATAGGTGAGCAGCAGGATGAAGGTGGACAGCACGGCTGCCTTGCCGGGCGCGCTCTCGGGGTCGGCGGTCTCCTCGCTGAGGTTGACCGCCGACTCCCACCCCCAGTAGGCGAACACCCCGAGCAGCAAGCCACCGGTGAGTGCTGCCCCACCGGCGCCGAAGGGGTTGAGCCAGGCGACCGAGAGCGTCGGCGCACCCGCGGCGGCATCCCCGTTCGCCACCACGACGAGGGCCACCACGGCGAACACGAGCAGGGCGCCGACCTGGGCGAAGATGAGGACGTTCTGCAGTCGCGCGGACGCCTCGGTGCCGAGCACGCACAGCCAGGTCATGAGCACGATGAGGGCGACGGCACCGGCCATCACCAGGGGTTGGTTGTCGGCCAGGTCGTCAAGGCCGAAGGTGAGGAGTCCGAAGCGCACGCCCACCTCGGCGAGCGACCCGATGACCAGCACCCCGGTGAGGGTGATCGCCCAGCCGCCGATCCAGCCGAAGGTCGGGCCCATCGCGCGGGTCACCCACGAGAACGTCGTGCCGCAGTCCTGGTCGACCTTGTTGAGGTAGTAGAAGGCCGAGGCGATGAGCAGCATCGGGACGAACGAGGCGAGCAGGGTCCCGGGCGCGTAGATCCCCACGAGCGCCACGACGGGACCGAGGATGGCCGCGAGCGAGTAGGCCGGTGAGGTCGCGGCCAGCCCGATGACCAGGGCGTCGACGAAGCCGATGGCACCGGGCTTGAGCGAGGGCGCCGGACCGGCGACTGCGGCGGCCGGACGGACGATCTCGGACGGCTCCATGGGTCCCCCGTACCTCGACGGCGTGTGGTGAGGGTCACACTGCCGCCTCAGGGCCGTGCTCGCAAGATCACCAGTGCGCGACGCGCCGAGTCACGTGGCACGGAATACCCCTCACGAGTTAGGGTTATACCCCCGGGGGTATCCCGCATCGACAGTCTCCGAGGAGCGAGCATGACCACCGTCACCCTGACCGCCGCGACGTTCGAGTCGACCACCCAGGCACCGGGCGTCGTCCTGGTGGACTTCTGGGCCGCCTGGTGCGGGCCGTGCAGGCGGTTCGGCCCGATCTTCGAACGGGCCTCGGTCCAGCACCCCGACGTCGTCTTCGCCAAGGTCGACACCGAGGGGGAGCAGTCCCTCGCCGGCTCACTGGGGATCAACTCCATCCCGACCTTGATGATCTTCCGGGACGGCGTACTGCTCTTCGCCGACGCCGGCGCGTTGCCGGCTCCTGCCCTGGAGGACCTCATCGGCAAGGCGGAGGCGCTGGACATGGACGAGGTGCGCGCCACCCTGGCCGCCCAGACCGCGTCGTGAGGTCGCCCTCCCCCGGTGGCCATCCCGGCCACGATCGCACGCAGCGCCCCGCCACGACGGACCTGCTCGGCCTCGTCACCTCCGCCGAGCGGGACGCCCTGGACCGCTGGACGCTCACCCTGGGCGGCGGTTCGGTGTGCCGCGAGCCCGGGGTCGACGCCAAGTACCTCGAGGGTCGTGCCGCGGCCCTCGCCCTCGTCCGCCGCGCACTGGGACGCGTGGCGGCACCGAGCCCGGCGCTCCCCGCGCCCGGGCAGTCCGGCCGCACGGCTGTCGAGGAGGCCACCCGGCGCTGGCGCGTGGTGGCCGACGCCGGCCGCGGCCGGGCGTGGGAGGCCTACCGGACGGGCGGGCAGGAGGCGCTCGACGAGCTCGCCGCACACCTGCCGGTGACCCGATGACGGGCGCGCCCGAGAGCCCGGATCGCACCGGGCCCGTGACCGCGCTCGTGACGGCGCACGGCCGGCGGCGCCTCGTCGTCGCCGGCCTCGCCGCACCCGCCGTCGCGGTCGCCGCCGGCCTGGCGACCGGGGGGCTGGCCTCGGGCGACCCGGGGCGCGGGGTCGTGCTCGCCGTCCTTGGCCTCGTCGGCGGGGCCCTCCTCGCGACCTACCTGCCGGTCATCGGGCCCTGGTACCGGCCGGTGCTCGGCTGCACCCGCTGCGCCGTCGGCGCGGGGCTGACCCTGCCGCTGGCCGTCACGATGCTCGCGTCCGACCCGACGAGCTCGGCTGTCGCGATGATGGCCATGGCCGCCGTGACGTTCGGACTGGTCCAGCGACTGCGCGACCCCGTCACCTGCCCCACCCGGTGAGCGGTCAGGACTCCACGACGATGGCGATGACCACGGGCTCGCGGCGGTACCGGCGCTGGATGTACCGGCTGACCGCACGGGCGATCGCCTGCTCGAGGGCGTCGATCCCGGTGGTCCCCTGGTCGGCCGCCTTGGCGAGCGCCGCCGTGACCTCCGCGATGGCCCCGTCGAACGTCCGGTCGTCGTGGACGAAGCCACGGGTGAGGAACTCGGGCGGCTCGGCCAGCGTCGTGGTGGTGGGGTCGACGAGGGCCAGCACCGTGATGACGCCGCCCTCGCGCAGCAGACGCCGCTCGTGCAGCGTGTCCTCGGTGGCCTTGCCAACGGTCTCGCCGTCGACGTAGACCAGGCCGGCCTCGACCTTGCCGACGATCGTCGCCACGCCCTGGACGAGATCGATGACGACGCCGTCCCGCCCGACGATGACCCGCTCTGCCGGGACCCCACAGCTGATCGCCAGCTGGGCGTTGGCGTGCAGGTGCTTGGACTCGCCATGGATCGGCAGCACGTTGCGCGGGCGAAGGATGTTGTAGCAGTAGACGAGCTCGCCGGCGCTGGCATGGCCCGAGACGTGAACCTTGGCGTTGCCCTTGTGGACGACGTTGGCACCACGGTCGGTGAGCTTGTTGATGATCCCGTAGATGGCGCTCTCGTTGCCCGGGATGAGCGAGCTCGCCAGCAGCACCGTGTCGCCGTCGCCGACCGAGATCTGGTGGTCCCCGTTGGCCATCCGACCGAGGGCGGCCAACGGCTCGCCCTGGGACCCGGTGCAGATGAGGGTGACCTTCTGGTCCGGCATCGACTCGAGCTTCTTGGCGTCGACCACCAGGCCGTCCGGGATCGTGAGGTAGCCCAGGTCCCGAGCGATCCCCATGTTGCGCACCATCGAGCGTCCGACGAACGCGGCCTTGCGGCCATGGGCGTGCGCGGCGTCGAGGACCTGCTGGATGCGGTGCACGTGGCTGGCGAAGCTCGACACGATGATCCGCCGCGGCGCGGTCGCGAAGACCCGGTCGATCGCCGGTGCGAGGTCACGCTCCGAGGTGATGAACCCGGGGACCTCGGCGTTGGTGGAGTCCACCATGAACAGGTCGATGCCCTCCTCACCGAGGCGGGCGAAGTGCCGCAGGTCGGTGATCCGGCCGTCCAGGGGGAACTGGTCCATCTTGAAGTCGCCGGTGTTGAGCACCAGCCCGGCCGGGGTTCGCACGGCCACCGCGAGGCCGTCGGGGATCGAGTGGTTGACCGCGACGAACTCGAGCCCGAACACCCCGGCCTGGTAGGTGTCCCCAGCCTCGACATGCTGGGTGCGCGGGGTGATCCGGTGCTCCTTGAGCTTGGCCGTGATGAAGGCCAGCGTCAGCTCTGAGCCGATGACGAGGATGTCCGGCCGCTCCCGCAGCAGGTACGGGACCCCCCCGATGTGGTCCTCGTGGCCGTGGGTGAGGACGATCGCCTCGATGTCGCCCAGGCGGTCCCGCAGCGAGGTGAAGTCGGGCAGGATGACGTCGATCCCGGGCTGGTGGTCCTCGGGGAACAGCACCCCGCAGTCGATGACGACCAGGCGACCCTCGTACTCGATGACGCTCATGTTGCGCCCGATCTCGCCGAGGCCGCCGAGGGCGGTGATGCGCATCACCCCGCGGGCCAGCGGCGGCGGGGTGGTGAGCTCGAGGGCATGGGCGTTCTGCACGGGGCGGGTCCTCCAAGGTCGGGGCCACCGGGTGTCGCCCGGTGGATACGGCATCCGCCCCCATCCTCCCCCACCGGCGCCCCTTGCGGGACTGACGCCGCTTGCGGGACTGACGCCCGGATCGACCCGGGCCCTTGGTCCCACCCGGACCCCGCAGACCGGTAACCTGACTCGGTGACCAGGCGGGCAGGTCGAGCGACGATGCTGACGCGCGCCGTCACACTCAGCGCCACCACGCTTGCCCTCGGGGCCGGGTCCCACGTCGTGGCCGGTGGCTCGCCGGCGCCCATCGGCGTGCTCGCGGTGCTCGGCAGCCTGCTGCTCGTCGCGGCCCTCCTCGTGTCGCGGCGCCGGCTGCGGGTCGCCAGCGTCGCTCCGCTCGTCGCCGTGGCCCAGGTGCTCGTGCACACCGTCCTCACCTGGGTGCATCAGGCCCAGGCGGTGACCGTCTCCGGCTCCCACGCGCACGGCGCCGCGGCGACCGTGACGGCAGCAGGCGGCGGGGCGACGGCCCACCTGGGCTCGACGATGCTCCTCGCCCACCTCGCGGCCACTGCCCTGACCGTCGGGGCCCTCGTCGGCGCCGACCGCGCGGCCGCCGCAGCACGGCACTGGTGGACCGGCGTCGTCGTCCTGACGCACGGCGCGCCCGCCCAGGTGCCGCGGCTCGCCCTGCCACGACCGGCCCCCGCGCCCGTCCGCACCACCGCCCACCCCCTCGCCCGCGGTCTGGCTCGCCGCGGTCCGCCGGCGATCCCCGTCACCGCCTGAGGCGTCGCCGTCCCAGGCCGTGGCACCGAGCCACCCGTCCCCTGCCCGACTGCCGCACGGCGGTCGGGCACGGCCCCTGGAGACCCATGCCCTGCTCCGTTCCCGAGCGCCGTCCTGCCCCGCTGGTGGCCCCGCGGGCACGTCGGCCGGCCGGACGCACCGCCCGGCTGCTCCCGCTGCTCGGCCTCCTCACCGCGCTCGGTGTGCTCACCGCCGCTCCGGCCGCGGCCCACGACCAGCTGCTGTCCGCCGACCCGCCGGCCGACGCCGTGCTGACGGCGCCGCCGGCGGCGGTGAGCCTGAGCTTCAGCGCCGAGCTGCTCGACATCTCGGCCACCGTGCTGGTCGACGGACCCGCCGGTCCCGTCGAGGTCACCGCCCCGACCGTCGTCGGGAAGCAGGTCACGGCCGCCCTGCCGGCCGACCTGCCGAACGGCCCATACGTCGTGACGTGGCGAGTGGTCTCGGGGGACGGGCACCCGATCCAGGGCACCTACGACTTCACCCTCGAGGCCCCGTCCCCGATCTCGACGCCCACATCGACGCCCACGGCCACGACCACAGCGCCCGTCACCCCCACGCCGACCGATCCGGCAGTGCTGCCGACGATGCCCGAGCAACGGACCGGTGGGTCACCTCTCGCCACCGGCGTGGTGAGCCTGCTCGCCGTGGTGACCGCCGCCGTCGTGCTGATCGAGCGCAGAGTCCGCCGCCGCACCCCACCTGGAGACCCACGATGAACCGCACCGCACTGCGCTCCACCCTGTCCGCCGCGCTGGCCGTCACGGTCCTCGCCCTGGCCGGTTGCCAGACCACTGACCAGGTACCGGCCGACGACGCCGAGGCCCTGACCGTCACCGCCCCCTGGGTCAAGGCCGCCGACGAGGGCATGACCGCCGCCTTCGGTGTCGTGGAGAACCACACCGACACCGACATCCAGGTGGTCGCGGCCCGCACGGAGCTCGCGGTGATCGAGCTGCACGAGATGGCCATGGACGACGACGGCGCGATGGTCATGCGGCGCAAGGAGGGGGGCTTCACCGTCCCGGCCCAGGGCACCCACGAGCTGGTCCCCGGAGGCGACCACCTCATGCTGATGGGCCTGACCGGCCCCGTGCTGCCGGGAGACGAGGTGGAGATCACCCTCGAGTCGCAGGAGGGGACCACCTGGACCTTCACCGCACCCGGGCGCACCTTCGACGGGGCCAAGGAGGACTACGTCGGCGACGGCGCCGAGGGCGTGGGCGGTATGGAGACGACGTCCCCGTGAGCGACGGAGTGGATCGGCGGCGCTTCCTCCAGGGCGGTGCGGCTGCCCTCGGGGGAGCCGCCCTGGCCCTGGGTGGCCGCGCCGTCTGGGACGAGACCCGTAGCGCCGCGGAGGCGGCGGAGCGGCCGGACGCCGTCGGACGCGCCACCGAGCCGTCGGACGGCCCGCGGCAGGCGGGGGTCTCGACCGTCCCGCAGGCGTTCGCCACCTGGGTGGCTCTGGACGTGCTCGACGGGGTCGACCGGGCCGCCCTCACCCGTCTGATGCGGATCTGGACCGACGACATCGCCCGACTCACCCGGGGACGCCCCGGCCTCGCCGACACCGAGCCGGAGCTCGCGACGGTCCCGGCGCGGCTGACGGTGACCCTCGGCCTGGGTCCCGGGGTCTTCGCGGCAGCGGACCGCGAGCACCTGCGGCCGGCCTGGTTGGCACCGCTGCCGGTCTTCTCGGTCGACCGGCTGGAGGACAGGTGGAGCGGTGGGGACCTCGTCCTGCAGGTCTGCGCCGACGACGAGCTGACGATCTCGCACGCCGTCCGCCTGCTCACCAAGGGCGCTCGCACCTTCGTCCGGGTCCGCTGGACCCAGCGGGGGTTCCGGTCGAGCCCCGGCAGCGTCCCGCCGGGCAGCACCATGCGCAACCTCATGGGCCAGCTCGACGGCACTGTCAACCCCGTACCCGGGGCAGACGACGACATCGTCTGGCACGGCTCGGAGGCGCCGGCCTGGCTCGTCGGCGGCACCTCGATGGTCATCCGCCGGATCGCCATGGACCTGGACACCTGGGACGTCGTGGACCGGGGCGGCCGCGAGTTCACCATCGGCCGACGCCTGGACACCGGGGCGCCGCTGACCGGGAGCCGGGAGCACGACGTGCCCGACCTCGACGCGGTGGACGAGCTCGGCCTGCCGGTGATCGACCCGGCGGCGCACGTGCGTCGCGCCCGGACGGGCGACGCCCGGGAGCGCATCCTGCGCCGGGGGTACAACTTCGATGACGCCACCGGCACCACGGCCACCGACTCCGGCCTGGTCTTCGTCGCCTTCCAGCGCGACGTCACCGCTCAGTACCTGCCACTCCAGCGACGCCTCGACGAGCTGGACCTGCTCAACCGCTGGACCACCCCGGTCGGCTCGGCCGTCTTCGCCGTCCCTGGCGGCACCCGGACCGGCGAGCACCTGGCCCAGCGGCTCCTCGAACCGGGCACCGGCTGAGGCCATCCGAACGGCCCAGCGACCCCGGTGCCAGCCGGTTCGTCAGGCGTTCACCTATTCAGCCCTCTCCCGACGGCCGCCGTTATCACCCGGTGACCGGGTGTGACGATTGCTAGGTCCAAAGTGCCTGGTCAGCGCTCTGGAGTGCGGCATACTGTGGCCGACGGTCGCAACGCGCGGCCGTCCGTCATGGAACGAGTGACTGGAGTAGACGTGCTCGACCTCGCACCCGAGATCCACCGCCAACGACTGGTCGTCGAGGGGACGTGCACCGAGCCGATCGACGCCGCGGAGATCAAGGCATACCTCTCCGAGCTCTCGAAGGCGATCGACATGGTCGCCCTCATCGAGCCGGTCACCCACCAGTCTCCGCTGTACGGCTGGGCCGGGTGGATCCACTGGGAGACCTCCGGTGCCCACTTCTACGCCTGGGACGTCCCTCGCCTCTTCTTCAGCGTCGATGTCTACGCCTGCAAGCCCTTCGAGGCCAAAGCCGTCGTCGAGCTGACCCGTGAGTGGTTCGACGCCACCGACGTCGTCTTCAAGGAGTTCTGATGTCCCTCGACGCCTGGCTGAGCTTCGACGTCCAGGGCGACCTGCTGGAGTCCGCACGCGAGTGCGAGGCCGAGGTCTTCCTGCGCTGGTACGGCAACACCCGCTCCGAGCTCGAGGACGAGTACGGCCCGTACGAGGACAGCTCGGTCTACATGGCTGTCTCGGACGACAGCGGCGAGGTCGTGGCGACGATGCGGCTGCTCGTCCCCGGCGGCAGCGCCGGCCTCAAGACCTTGCACGACATCGGCCGAGCTCCATGGGGTGTCGACGGCTCCAGGGCAGGCAACCTGGCCGGGCTGGACCTCGGCTCCACGATCGAGATCGCCACCATCAGCTCGCGCCGCAAGTCGACGGCGCACGGCCTGCGGCACTCCTTCGCCCTGTACCGCGGCCTCGTGCTGGCGTCGCGGGCCAACCAGTTCACCTCGCTGGTCGCGATCCTCGACGACCGCGTCCGCCGGCTGCTCGACACGGTCGGCCTGGTCACGCTACCGCTGCCGGGTACCGGGCCAGCCCCGTACCTCGGCTCGGAGGCCAGCACCCCGGTCTTCGCCCACGGCCCGGCGATCCTCGACAACCAGCGACGAGCCTCGCCCGAGGCGTTCGCCCTGGTCAGCCAGGGCATCGGCTTGGACGGTATCTCCGTGCCGCAGGAGGACGAGTTCAGGCTGCGCTGCGGTGCTGCGGCCGAGCTGATGCCCGCCTGGTCGGCACCGACGCCGATCTCCGTCGGCTGACCACAGCCCCGTCGGCTGACCACAGCTCGGTCGGCTGACCACAGCTCGGTCGGCTGACTGACGGAGCTCGCCCGACGTTCCCGGCCTCGCCGGACCACGGCGCGGATCAGAAGTGGGGCGAACGGCCCAGCGAGACGGCGTGCGCCGCCGTCCAGTCGCGGACCCACGGCCCGACGGCGTCCGGCGGCATGGGCCGTGCGATGTGGTAGCCCTGGAGCACGTCGACCCCCAGCGGGAGCAGCTCGGCGGCCGCCTCTGCGTCCTCGACACCCTCAGCGACGAAGCGCAGGCCCAGCGCCCTGGCCATCTGGCTCGTCGTCTGGACGATCATCCGGCTGCGTTCGTCCCGGGCCACCGGTGCCACGAAGGACCGGTCGATCTTCAGCTCCTGGACGGGCAGGTCGCGCAGATAGGCCAACGAGGAGAAGCCGCTGCCGTAGTCGTCGATCGAGACCTGGATCCCGTGTGCGCGCAGCTCGTGCAGCACGCCGCGGGCCCGCTCCGGGTCGGCGAGGAAGGAGTCCTCGGTGACCTCGATGAGCAGGTGGTCCTCGGGCAGGTTGGCCGCCTCGAGCGCGGTGAAGAGCTTGCCGAGCAGCTGCCCGCCGACCAGCTCGGGCGGGGCCCAGTTCATCGCCACCCGGAAGGTGAAGCCCGCGTCGAGCCAGGTGCGCGCATCGGCCAGGACGCGGTGCATGACGACCTCGGTGAGCGCCGGCATGAGACCGGACCGCCGCGCGTCGGGCAGGAAGGTGATCGGCGGGAGCAGGCCCTCGGTCGGGTGCCACCACCGGACCAGCGCCTCCATCGCGACGACCTGTCGCGTCCTCGCGTCGACCTGGGGCTGGTACCAGACGATGAGCTGGCCCTCGGTGATGGCAAGACGCAGAGCCTCGCCCCGGCGCAGCCGCAGGTGAGACAGGCCGTCCTGGGCGGAGTCGAAGAGCAGCACACCGGCCCGGGAGTTCTTGGCCTCGTACATCGCGATGTCGGCACGGCGCAGCAGCTCGATGGCCGAGGTGTCCCCCGCCTCGCGCACCGCGATACCGACCGACGCGTCGATCGACAGGTCGATCGTGTCAACCCGCAGCGGCTCACGCAGGGCGAGCCGGGTCTGCTGGGCGATCTCGAAGAGCCGCAGCTCGTCCTCGCTCGGCACGAGCAGGGCGAACTCGTCCCCGCCGAGCCGGGTGACCATGACCTTCGAGTCCAGCGAGGCCCGCAACCGCTGCCCGAGCGTGACCAGCACGTCGTCACCGACCCTGTGGCCGAGGCTGTCGTTGATGTCCTTGAACCCGTCGAGGTCGAGCAGGACGACGGCGATCGGGCTGCCGTTGCTCAGCGCCTCGTCCGCCGCGGCGACGATCGAGCGGCGGTTGGGCAGCCCGGTCAGCTCGTCGGTGAGGGACAGTCGCATCGCCTCGGCCGCCCCGTGCGCCTCGCGCAGCGCCAGGATGAGTCGCATCCCGGTGGCGGCGAGGGTGACCACGGCGGGGATCTTGACCATCAGCGCCGTCGGACCGTCGAGCCCGATCGCGAGCACGACCACCGCGAGGGTGGCCGCACCGGTGAGCACCGCGCCGCCCACCGGGGCCGAGGCGGACTGGGCGACCTGCCGGGTGCGCGCCGTCGCGGCCTCGGTGATGACGGCGAAGCTGGCACCCCACAGCGCTGCCACGCCGAGACTCGTGGTGTAAGCCTCGGTGCCCAGGCCTGCGAGGAAGGTCGAGTCCGCCACAGCAAGGCCGAGGAAGCCGACCATGAGCAGCACGGAGCGCGGGGACCGGCTGCGCTGGCGCATGACCATCTGGGCCAGCACGAAGGCGGCCAGCACGAGGTTGATGAGCGGGAAGAGGATGGCGGCCAGCAGGCGGACACCGTCGGCGTCGAAATCGCCCACCAGCGGGGTGACCAGGACGAAAGCCGCCAGGCAGACGGTGGCACCCCAGACGACGGCGGCCTCGAGCCAGACCGCGAGCGAGGTCACCCGGCGCGGCACGTCCAGGAGCAGGAACCCGGCCATCCCGAAGTAGGAGGCGATGCACAGGATCTCGCCGCGGGCCGGGAAGTCGACGACCGTGACGGCCTGCCCCGCTCCGATGGTGGCCGATCCGGCGGCCCAGACTGCAACCGAGGCGGCGAGGAAGAGGAGCGCGGTGCGTCGGCTGCGGTACAGCGCTGCAGCGAGGAGCAGCCGGGCGAAAAGGACCCCGAAGAAGCCGGCCATGAGCACGACGAGCGTCGTGCGGACGAGCATCCCGCCCGACCCACCGGGGAGCTGGAACAGGATGATCCCGCCGACGACGAGGAACAACCACGGTACGGGCGCCAGCCCACGCACGAGCCGCGCAGCGTGGGAGGGCGGTTCCGTGCCCCTCATCTGCCCGCCTCTCGCCGTCGGTCATCGCCGGCCGCTGGAGTGGCCGTTGCCCTCCTATCGTCGCTTACCCGCAAGCACTTGAGACGAATTCACCCGACGGTTCTGTCAGGTCGTCAGGCCGTCAGGGCGAGGAAGGCCTCGTCCGGGGGGACATCGGCGGCCCGCGCGACAACTCGCGCCAGCCCGCCAAGGGTGAGGATGAGACCCTCCGGCCCGATCCGCACCGCCCCCCGGTCCGGGGCGGGTCCGTCGCCGGGCACCAGCTCCACCCAGTAGCACTCGAAAACGGCGTCGTAGCCCCACGTCGACCGCCCCGACCAGCCTGCCAGGGCCAGCCGACGCTCGAACGAGCGCCGACGAGGTCGAGGGGTTGTGCGCATGCTTCATCGTCCATCCGCCCACCGACACGCCACCGCTCACCCGTCGGTTCACCGGTGGCCGTACGATGCGCGCGTGAGTCACGCCACACCGGCCGCCCCCGCCCCCGCCGAGCCTGCAGCGGTACCTGCCGGGCAGATGCGCCGACGGGTGGTCGCCTGGGCGCTGTGGGACTGGGGCTCTGCGGCGTTCAACGCCGTCATCACCACCTTCGTCTTCACCCGGTGGCTGACGAGCACGGACTTCGTCGACCCCGCGGTGGTCGCGGCGGCGGATGCCGAGGGCGCCCTCGGCGGACCGGCGGCGACGCTGCTCGACGACATCATCGCCACCCACTCGACCTGGTTGGGCTGGGGGCTGACGATCGGCGGGCTGTTCATCGCGCTGCTCGCTCCGGTCACCGGGGCACGCTCCGACGACAGCGGCAGACGGCGCATGTGGCTCGGCGTGCACACCGCGATCGTCGTGCTCATCAGCGCGGCGATGTTCCTCGTGACCCCCGACCCCGAAAACCTCACGCAGAACCTGCTGCTGGGCGTCTTCCTGCTCGCCGTCGGGACGATCTTCTTCGAGCTCGCCGGGGTCAACTACAACGCCACGCTCGCCCAGGTCTCCACCCGGAAGAATGTCGGGCGGATCAGCGGGATCGGCTGGGGAGCCGGCTACCTCGGCGGGATCGTCCTGCTGCTCATCCTCTTCGTCGGGTTCATCAACCCCGAGGTCGGCTGGTTCGGGGTCACCGCAGAGGACGGGCTGAACATCCGGGTGGCGGTGCTCCTGTCGGCGATCTGGTTCGGCGCCTTCGCCATCCCGGTGCTCGTGGTGGTGCCGGAGGTCACGCCGGACGCCGCGCGGGCCCGGCTCGGCTTCTTCGCCTCCTACCGACGGCTGTTCGCCGACATCGGCGGGCTGTGGCGCAACGCGCGCGACACCCTGCGGTTCCTGCTGGCCAGCGCCGTCTTTCGCGACGGTCTGGCCGGGGTGTTCACCTTCGGCGCAGTCATCGCGTCCGGCACCTTCGGCTTCAGCGCGGGCGAAGTGATCATCTTCGCGATCGCGGCCAACGTCGTGGCCGGCATCGCGACCATCACCTCCGGCTGGTTCGACGACCGACTGGGACCCAAGGCGATCATCATGACCTCGCTCATCGGGCTCGTCGTGGCCGGGACGGCGCTGTTCGTGCTGCACGACGGCGGTACCGGCGTGTTCTGGGTCTTCGGCCTCGCCCTGAGCCTGTTCGTGGGACCGGCCCAGTCCGCCAGCCGCACGCTGCTGGCCCGGCTCATCCCGCCGGGCCGGGAGAGCGAGGTCTTCGGGATGTACGCGACGACCGGGCGAGCGGCCAGCTTCCTTGCACCGCTGGGCTTCTCCACCGCGATCGCCGTCGGCGGCAGCCAGCACTGGGGCATCCTCGGCATCATCGCCGTCGTCGCCCTCGGGCTGGCGCTGCTGTGGCCGCTGCGCGTGGGGGGCAGGACTCCCCACCAGAGCCTGTGATCACGCCGGCCTCCGGTCGGACCTGGCGGCCCGACGCGCTCGGGCCGGGCTGGGAGCAGACGACCATCGACCTGGGCGAGGACGACGAGGGGCCGGTCGTGGCGACCGTGGTGCGCGCCGTCCCTGGCCCGAACCTCCCGGCGGGTGCGACGGCGGCGCGCTCCCCCGCCGTGCTCTACGTCCACGGCTTCAACGACTACTTCTTCCAGGCGCACGTCGTACGGGGGTTCGCCGCCCGCGGGTACACCTGCTACGCGCTCGAGCTGCGGCGGTGCGGGCGGTCTCTGCTGCAGGGACAGACGCCGCACTGGACGCTGGACCTCTCGGAGTACGCCACCGAGCTGACCGAGGCGGCGCAGCTGGTGCGGACCGAGCTCGGCCACGACCGGCTGGTCGTGCTGCGTACTCCTTCCACCTGCACGTCGACCACGGCGGCCGGTGGACCTACGACCAGACGCTCAAGCCACCGGCCGGCTTCCCGGTCCGGGCCGGCTGGATGCGCGCCGTCCGCCGCGGTCAGGCCCGACTCTCCCGCGGCCTGGACGTCGCCGCGCCGGTGCTCGTGTGCACCGCGGCGGCCAGCGGACCCAACACGCTGGACAACCCCGAGCTCGATGCCCAGGACACCGTGCTGGACGTCGCGCAGATCGCCTCGCGCGCGCCGCTGCTCGGTGCCGACGTGACCCTGCTCCAGGTGGCCGGCGCCGTGCACGACCTCAGCCTGTCCGCCCCGGTGCCGCGTGCCGTGTACACCGAGGCGGTCTTCAGCTGGCTGGCGGTGCGCCTCGACGGGCACGGTCGCGACCCAGCAGCCCCAGGAGCCGGTCCGGCACGTTCGACGTGACCTCCGCGACCCCCAGCCGCTGGCACAGCGCCAGGTCGTTCTCCTCGTCAACGGTCCACCCCCGGACGAGCGACCCTGCGGCCACCCAGCCCCGCACGAGGTCGGGTCGCCTCCGCAGCAGGCCCACGCCAGGCCCGACCCCGCCGACCGCTCCCGTCGCGGCCATCTCGAACGCCCGGGCGACCAGGCGCCTGACGGCCGCGACGACCGGCGCAGACGGGTCGACCCCTGGCGAGTGCCCCTTGACCACAGCCTCGAGGTCCGCGTCGTCCAGCAGCACCATGAGCCGGGCGGGCGGGACGTCGCGGCCGGCCGAGGCGAGGTGCTCGAGGGATCCCGGGTGGAAGCTCATGAGGTCGAGGGTCAGCGTCCCGATCGCCCCGATCGTACCGGTGGCGCGGTCCCAGCCGGCGGCGCGGAGCACGGCCAGCACGGCGTCCTCGGCGGCGTAGCCGTACGGCACCGGGTGCTTGAGCTCGATCGCGAGGTGTACCGGCCGGCCGGCCCCGCGAGCCAGCTCGACGAGCTCGGCCAGCGTCAGGAGCTGGGGCCGGGCGTCGCGGGCTCGCTGCAGCGTGGCCGCCGGCTCGCTCACCCGTCCCGTCGCCCAGGTGACGACGTCCAGGGATCGCAGCTGCGCGAGCGTCAACCCATGCACCGGGCCGGTGCCGTCGGACGTGCGGTCGACGTCGGCGTCGTGCCAGCAGACCGGTACGCCGTCGCTGCTGAGTCGGACGTCGCACTCCAGCCCGTCGGCACCGTCGGCCAGGGCCTGGGCGTAGGCGGCGCGGGTGTGCTCGGGCCAGCGGGCGCTGGCCCCACGGTGGGCGAGCACGCGGATCGGGGGGGCTGCCGGCACGTCTGGCACGTCAGCTCCCGACCGTCGCCGGTCCGGCGGCGACGAGCAGGACGACGCACAGTGCCGCGACGGCCATGCTCAGACCGAACGGGGCGCGGCTGCGCGGTCGCGTCCGGGCAACCACCCCCGCACCGACGGCGAGCGCAGCGGCCACTGCCCCGACGGACACCGCAGGGCCGGTGGCCGAGCCCTCGGGGCCGAGCACCGCCACGGCGACCGCACCGAGCAGCACGGCCGGGGCCACCACGCTGGACCGAGCCCGCCCCCAGCGGTGCGGCAGCCCGCGCACCCCGGTCCGGGCGTCGTCCTCGAGGTCGGGCAGCACATTGGCGACGTGCGCGCCGGCCCCCAGCAGCGCAGCCGACGCCACGACCCAGCCGGCGGCCATCGGCTGGCCGGGCAGGGTGCGGATGAGGAAGACCGGCAGCAGACCGAACGAGACCGCGTACGGCAGCGGGGACCAGACCGAGTCCTTGAGCCGCAGGTTGTAGGCCCACGCGCTGGCGACCGCCACGAGGTGCACGGCCCCCGCGACCCACCCGGTGGCAACGGACAGCACCGCGCAGAGCACCAGGGCCGCGATCGCGGCGGTGCGGAGCAACGCGACGGTGAGGTCGCCGGTGACCACCGGCTTGTCCGGCCGCCCGACGGCGAGGTCGCGCGTCGCGTCGATCCAGTCGTTCGACCAGCCCACCGACAGCTGGCCGCTGAGCACGGCCGACGTCGCAAGGGCGGCCGGGCCGGGCCGCGCGCCGGCGCCGGCGCCAAGCACCATGGCCGCCGACAGCGCCGTGACGAAGGCCGTCGGACCGGGGTGGCACGCGGCCACCAGACCACTGACGGTGCGCAGCACGGATCCCCTCTCCGGTACGGGGCACGATGGCACCCGGTGCACCGACGCTACTGGGCGGGCCGGATCAGGCACCACGTGGCACGATCGCCAGATGTCGCGCCTGGTCGCGGTCGAGACCGCCCTACCTGCCCACGTCCACCCGCAGCACGAGATCACCGCAGGCCTCGGCCCGCTGCTCGCGCCCTCACCCGCCCGGCGTGAGCTTCTCGACCGGCTGCATGCCGCGAGCGGCGTCCGGCAGCGCCACCTCGTCCTGCCGCTGCCGAGCTACGCAGACCTGACCACCTTCGGCGCCGCCAACGACCACTTCCTCACGCTGGGGACAGAGCTCGCCGCGGAGGCGGTCACCCGCGCGCTCGACGCGGCCGGCCTGGCCCCGACCGACATCGACCTGCTGCTCGTCACCTCCGTCACCGGGGTCGGCGCGCCCTCGGTGGACGCGTTGCTCGTCGGACGGTTGGGGCTGCGCACCGATGTGCGCCGGATGCCGTCCTTCGGGCTGGGCTGCGCCGGTGGGGCAGCGGGACTCGCCCGGGTAGACGACTACCTCGTCGGGCACCCGGGCGACGTCGCCGTCCTGGTCTGCCTCGAGCTGTGCTCGCTGACCCTGCAGGCCGGGGACGACTCGACGGCCAGCCTGGTGTCCAGCGCGATCTTCGGGGACGGTGCGGCGGCGGCCGTCCTCGTCGGCGCCGACCGCCCTGCGAGCGACCGGCGCAGCGCCCGGCGGCTGCCGGACGTCGTGGACAGTGCCAGCCGCCTGCTGCCGGGCACCAGCGGCCACCTCGGCTGGCGGATCGGCGGCAGCGGGTTCCGGATCGTGCTCGCTCCCGGGGTGCCCCGGGTCATCGAGGAGCATCTCGGGGCCGAGGTCGATGGCCTGCTGGCCCAGCACGGTCTGTCGGTGGCCGACGTCGGTGCCTGGGTGGTGCACGCGGGTGGCCCCAAGGTGCTCGACGCCGTCGAGGCCGCCCTCGGGCTCCCGCCCGTTGCCCTCAGCGCCAGCCGGACCTCCCTGGCCGAGGTGGGCAACCTGTCCTCGGCCTCGGTGCTGCACGTGCTGCACGTGCTCACCGCCCGCGGCGACCCGCCGCCGGGGAGCGTGGGGGTGCTCGTCGCCTTCGGGCCAGGGATCAGCTGCGACCTGGTCCTGCTGCGCTGGCCGGAGGACTGAGCGATGCTCGAGGTCTACACAGCGCTGGTCGTCGCGACCGCCCTGGAGCGGCTCGCCGAGCTCGTCGTCTCCGCGCGCAACGCTCGCTGGTCGTTCGCCCGGGGTGGCACCGAGCACGGCCGCGCGCACTTCCCGGCGATGGTGGCCCTGCACACCGGCCTGCTCGTCGCCTGCCTCGCCGAGGTCCACCTCGCGGATCGGCCGTTCACCCCGGCGGTCGGCATCCCGGCGCTCCTGCTCGTCGTGGCGAGCCAGGCCCTGCGGTGGTGGTGCATCGCCACCCTCGGCCCACGGTGGAACACCCGCGTCATCGTCGTGCCCGGCCTGCCGCTGGTCGCCGCCGGGCCCTACCGCTGGCTGCGCCACCCCAACTACGTCGCGGTCGTCGTCGAGGGGCTGGCCCTGCCGCTGGTGCACGGCGCCTGGGTGACCGCCGCCGCCTTCACCACCCTCAACGCCGTCCTCCTGCTCGGCGCCAGGATCCCGGCGGAGGAACGCGCTCTGGCCGGCCTGCGGGCGCCGGGATGAGCCGGTTCGACACCGACGTCCTCGTCGTCGGTGGTGGGCCGGTCGGTCTGGCCGCGGCCATCGAGGCCCGACTGGCCGGCTGGCAGGTGGTCGTCGTCGAGCCCCGGACGGGTCCTATCGACAAGGCCTGCGGCGAGGGGCTCATGCCCGGCGCCCTGGCCGCGGTGCACCGCCTCGGGGTGGACCCGGACGGCCACCGGATCACCGGGATCTCCTACCGCGACGGGCTGCGGGTGGCCGACCACCGCTTCAGCGGGCCCCCGGGGCGCGGCGTCCGGCGCACCACGCTGCACGCCGCCCTGCTGGCCAGGGCGGTGGAGCTGGGCGTCGAGCACCACACCGGCCGGGTGGAGCAGCTGAGGAGCACCAGCGGGGGCGTCGAGGCAGCCGGGGTGCGGGCCCGCTGGCTGCTCGGCTGTGACGGCCTGCACTCCACGGTCCGCCGCCTGGCCGGGCTGGAGCCGGTGGCCGGTGCCCCACCCGCGGGCGGTCGCCGCTACGGCCTGCGCCGCCACGTCCGGACCGCCCCGTGGTCGGACCTCGTCGAGGTGCACTGGGGGGCGAGGGCTGAGGCCTACATCACGCCGGTCGGCCCCGACCTCGTCGGGATCGCGCTGCTCGGCCCGCCGGGTCGGTCCTTCGACGACCAGCTCGCCGACTTCCCCGCACTCACCGCCCGGCTGGCCGGCGCCGAGCTCGAGCCGGTCCGCGGCGCCGGACCGCTGCGTCAGCGCACCCGTCGGCGCACGGCCGGTCGGGTCCGCCTCGTCGGCGACGCCTCGGGCTACGTCGACGCCCTCACCGGCGAGGGCCTGCGCGTCGGCTTCGCCCAGGCCACCGCGGCCGTCGCGACCCTCGAGGCACCGTGGGAGTACGAGCGCGCCTGGCGCAGCGTCACCCGGGAGGCGCGGCTGCTCACCAGCGGGCTCGTCGCCTGGGCCACCTCCCCCGCCCGGCCGGCCATCGTGCCCCTCGCCCGATCCTCCTCGCTGCTGTACGGCGCGGTCGTCGAGCGCCTGGCCCGCTGACCCGACCCGCACGTCCCGCCGCCGACGGGACTTCCGACATACCCCCTGCGGTATGCGACCAACGTCCCGTGCCCCGGCCCCGGCGCGCGCATAGCGTCGACATCGGAGCCCCCACCGGGAGCCCTGGACGGCGGTCTCCTGCGGGCCGTCAGCACGCAAAGGAGCGCGCGATGAGGAACCTCGTCGTCCTCGGCGCTGGGACAGCCGGCACCATGGTCGTCAACAAGCTGCGACCGCGGCTGGCTGCCGACGAGTGGACGATCACGGTCGTCGACCCGTCCGCGACGCACTACTACCAGCCCGGGTTCCTCTTCCTGCCGTTCGGCGGCCTGCGCCCCGGGGACGTCGCCCGGCCACTGCGACCCACGCTCGTCCAGGGCGTTCGCCTGGTTCCCCGAGCGGTGGACCGGGTCGACCCGCAGGCCCAGCGCGTCCACCTGGAGGACGGGACCGAGCTGGTCTACGACTACCTCGTCATCGCGACCGGCACAACGCCGCGGCCCGAGGAGACCCCGGGCATGGCGCAGGGCATGGGCCGCAACGTCCACGAGTACTACACCTACGCCGGGGCGACGACGCTCGCCGCCCGTTTGGCCGACTGGCCCGGTGGCCGGATGCTCGTGCACATCACCGAGATGCCGATCAAGTGCCCGGTCGCGCCGCTGGAGTTCACCTTCCTCGCGGACGCCTGGTTCACCGACCGCGGCATCCGGGACAAGGTCGAGATCGTCTATGTCACGCCGCTGCCTGGCGCGTTCACCAAGCCGATCTCCTCGGAGCGTCTCGGCGACATGCTCAACCGGCGCTCGATCACCCTCGAGCCGGACTTCGTCGTCGAGGAGATCGACGCCGAGGCCGGGACCATCTCCTCCTACGACGGGCGCGAGCTGGCGTTCGACCTGCTCGTCACGGTCCCGCTCAACATGGGCGCGGACTTCGTCGCCCGGTCCGGTCTCGGCGACGACCTCAACTACGTCGAGGTCGACAAGCAGACCCTGCTGTCCACCCGCTACGACACGATCTTCGCGATCGGCGACGCGACGAACATCCCCGCCTCCAAGGCGGGCTCGGTCGCGCACTTCGCCGCCGACTCGTTCGTGCCGAACTTCCTCGCCCACGTCGAGGGCAGGCCGATGCCCGAGCGGTTCGACGGGCACGCCAACTGCTTCATCGAGACCGGCCACGGCAAGGGCCTGCTCATCGACTTCAACTACGACACCGAACCGCTGACGGGCGTCTACCCGTTGCCCGTCGTCGGCCCGATGAGTCTGCTCAAGGAGACCCGGCTCAACCACTGGGGCAAGCTCGCGTTCCGCTGGATCTACTGGAACCTGCTGCTGCCCGGCCGGGTCCTGCCCGTGCCCGCGCACATGTCGATGACCGGCAAACGCCTGCCACCACCGCTCGCAACGCCCACCACCGCGCCGGCCGTCCCGGCCGGGCTCGACTGAGAGGACTGACCCATGACCGTCACCGAGATCGGGGGCCGCCAGGTCCACGTCGACGCCGAGGGGTTCATGACCGACCCGGCCCAGTGGGATGAGGCGCTCGCGCCCGTGCTCGCCGGGAACATCGGCATCGAGCTCACCGAGGCGCACTGGGCGCTCATCCGCTTCCTGCGGGCCGACTTCGCCACCCAGGGCGAGACGGCGACGACCCGGCGCGTCCAGACCGTCGCCGGCGTCGCGACCAAGGACCAGTTCGCGCTCTTCCCGAAGAAGCCCGCCAAGAAGATGGCCTACATCGCGGGGCTGCCCAAGCCGCGCGGCTGCGTCTGACCCACCGACCCGAGAGGACCCCCGATGTCCGCACCCATCGTGCCCAACTTCGACGACGAAGCCGAGTCCGGCCGCAAGCTCGCCATCATCTGCTCCAAGGGCAACCTCGACATGGCCTACCCGGGGCTCATCCTCGGTAACGCCGCCCTCGGTGAGGGGATCGAGACGCACCTGTTCTTCACCTTCTGGGGCTTCGACATGATCACGAAGTCGCGCATGGGCGACCTCAAGTTCACCCCGGTGGGCAACACGGCGACGCACATGCCCATGGGCCTGACGCCCATGCCGGGCATGACGACGATGGCCACCAAGCAGATGAAGAAGACCATCGCCGACCTCGACGTCCCCGAGGTCCCCGACTTCCTCGAGCAGATCGTCGCCGCCGGCGGTCACCTGTGGGCCTGTCGCCTCTCGGCCGACATGAACAAGCTCACCGACGCCGACCTGTACGAGGGCGTCGAGGGGATCATCAGCGCGACCGACTTCATCGAGAAGACGGCCGGCGCGCAGCTGCTCTTCATCTGAGCCGCGATCGACCCCGGACGACTGTGCTCCCGGGTCGATCGCGGTCGACCCAATACCCCCTGGGGTACACTGACGCCATGCGCCTACCACGGATCTCCCGCGCCGTCGCTGCGGTCGCGGCGACCGCAGCCCTGCTCCTGACCACCGCGGCCTGCTCCTCCGACGAGGACACGGACCAGGGCGGCGTCCAGGCGACGACCACGCTGGACGCGGCGGCCTTCGGCGAGCGCGTCGCCACCGACGACGTCGTCGTGCTCGACGTGCGCACTGCGCAGGAGTTCGCGTCGGGCCACCTGGACGGGGCGGTCAACATCGACCTCGAGTCGGGCTCCTTCGAGGCCGACGTCCAGGCGCTGGACCACGACGTCGCCTACGCGCTGTACTGCCGGTCCGGGAATCGGTCGGGCCAGGCTCTGACGATCATGCAGGAAGCCGGGTTCGCGGACGTCGCCCACCTCGACGGCGGGATCGCGGCATGGCAGGCGGCGGGCGGCCAGCTCGTCGCCCCCTGACGACCGGCGTGACCTGCGTCACACCACCGGCCGCTCAACTGCGCGGCGAACGCCGGGTCCTGGCACTGTAGGGGCATGCAGATCTGGTCAGGCAAGCCCTACCCGCTCGGCGCCACCTTCGACGGGGCGGGGACCAACTTCGCCGTGTTCTCCGAGGCCGCCTCCCGCATCGAGCTCTGTCTCCTGGCCGACGACGGCACCGAGACCCGGCTCGACCTGCCGGAGGTCGACGCGTTCGTCTGGCACTGCTACCTGCCCGAGGTGCAGCCGGGTCAGCGCTACGGCTATCGGGTGCACGGTCCCCACGACCCGGCGAGGGGTCAGCGGTGCAACCCGGCCAAGCTGCTGCTCGACCCGTACGCCAAGGCGATCGACGGCCAGATCGACGGCCACCGGTCGTTGTACTCCTACGACTTCGACCACCCCGCAGCCCTCAACACCGAGGACTCCGCGGCCCACACGATGACCTCGGTGGTCATCAACCCCTACTTCGACTGGGGCCACGACCGACCGCCGAACCACGAGTACCACGAGAGCCTCATCTACGAGGCCCACGTCAAGGGGTTGACGATGCAGCACCCCGGGGTACCGGAGCGGCTGCGCGGCACCTACGCCGGGATGGCCCACCCGGCGATCATCGAGCACCTCGTCGACCTCGGGGTCACCGCTATCGAGCTCATGCCGGTCCACCAGTTCGTCAACGACCCGGCGCTCCAGGACCGAGGGCTGACCAACTACTGGGGCTACAACACGATCGGCTTCTTCGCCCCGCACAACGGGTACGCCGCCGCGGCGGTCAACCCGGGCCAGCAGGTCCAGGAGTTCAAGCAGATGGTCAAGGCCCTGCACGATGCGGGCATCGAGGTCATCCTCGACGTGGTCTACAACCACACGGCCGAGGGCAACCACCTCGGTCCGACGCTGTGCTTCCGCGGGATCGACAACTCCGCCTACTACCGCCTCGTCGACGACGACCAGGCCCACTACTACGACACGACCGGCACCGGGAACTCGCTGCTCATGCGCAGCCCGCACGTGCTCCAGCTGCTCATGGACTCGCTGAGGTACTGGGTCAACGAGATGCACGTCGACGGCTTCCGGTTCGACCTCGCCTCGACGCTGGCCCGTCAGTTCCACGAGGTCGACCGGCTGTCGGCCTTCTTCGACCTGGTCCAGCAGGATCCGGTGATCTCCCAGGTCAAGCTCATCGCCGAGCCGTGGGATGTCGGCGACGGCGGCTACCAGGTCGGCGGGTTCCCCCCGCTGTGGTCGGAGTGGAACGGCAAGTACCGCGACACGGTCCGTGACTTCTGGCGCGGCGAGCCGTCCACCCTCGGGGAGTTCGCCAGCCGGCTGTCCGGCTCGTCCGACCTGTACGAGCACACCGGTCGCAAGCCGATCGCGTCGATCAACTTCGTCACGGCCCACGACGGCTTCACGCTGTACGACCTCACCGCCTACAACCAGAAGCACAACGAGGGCAACGGCGAGGGCAACAACGATGGCGAGAGCCACAACCGGTCGTGGAACTGCGGCGTGGAGGGGCCGACGAAGGACAAGGCGATCGAGGCCCTGCGCTGGCGCCAGCAGCGCAACTTCATCGCCACCCTGCTGCTGTCCCAGGGTGTGCCGATGCTGTCCCACGGCGACGAGCTCGGCCGCAGCCAGGGCGGCAACAACAACGGCTACTGCCAGGACAACCCCGTGACCTGGGTCGACTGGACGCTCGACAAGCGGCGCACCACCCATCTGCAGTTCGTCCGCGAGGTGGTGGCCCTGCGCCGCGCGCACCCGGTGCTGCGCCGCCGCCGGTTCTTCGCCGGCAGTGCCGAGCACGGCGGGGAGTCCGCGCTCGGCGACATCGCGTGGTTCACCACCGGCGGCGGCCACATGGCCGACGCCGACTGGCGCTCCGGGAACACCCGGGCCGTGCAGGTATTCCTCAACGGCGAGGCCATCGCCGAGCCGGACGTGCGCGGCGAGCGCGTCGTCGACGACTCGTTCCTGCTGCTGTACAACGCCGCTACCGAGGGCGTGACCTTCACCCTGCCGCACACCGACTTCGGTGCGGTCTGGACCTGCGTGCTCGACACCGACCACACCCTCGGCGTCGGCAAGAAGGTTGGCGCGGGCACGGACGTCACGCTCGCCGGACGCAGCACGCTCGTGCTCACCCGGCCGGTGCAGGTGCCGTGAGCGAGCGCCCCGGGGCGGGATCCGAGCGCGCCGGGCCCGCACGTCGGCGTCCCCCGGCGCACCGGACCGTGCCGGTCTCGACCTACCGGCTCCAGCTCGGCGCCGACCTCACGCTGGACGACGCCATCGGGCAGCTGCCCTATCTCGTGCGGCTCGGGGTGACGCACGTCTACCTGTCCCCCGTGCTCACCGCCGCGCCGGGCTCCACGCACGGGTACGACGTCGTCGACCACCGCCGGATCTCCCCTGTGCTGGGCGGCAGGCCCGCGCTGGACCGGCTCACCGCCGCCGCGCGCGCCGCGGGCCTGGGTCTGGTGCTCGACATCGTCCCCAACCACATGGCCGTGCCGGTGCCGGCGTTCCGCAACCACGCCCTGTGGTCGGTGCTCGCCCACGGACCGGAGTCCCCCTACGCGTCGTGGTTCGACGTGGACTGGACCCGGGGTCACGGCGCGCTTCTCATGCCGGTGCTCGGGCGGCGGATCGGTGCGGTGCTCGCCACGGACGAGCTGAGCGTCGACAACTGGGTGGTGCCCGGACAGGAGGACGCCGGAGCTCAACCCGTGCTGCGCTACCACCAGAACGTCTTCCCCGTCCGGGCCGGGACCGAGCACCTGCCACTGGCCGACCTCGTCGATCGGCAGCACTACCGCCTGGCCTACTGGCGGGTCGCCGACGAGGAGCTCAACTACCGGCGGTTCTTCGACGTCGGCTCGTTGGCCGCCATCCGGGTCGAGGACCCCGACGTCTTCGACGCCACGCACGCGCTGGTCGTCGAGCTCGTCGCGGACGGCACGGTCGACGGCCTGCGGATCGACCACCCGGACGGGCTGGCCGACCCGCAGGGCTACCTCGACCGGCTCGCTGCGGTGACCGACGACGCCTGGGTGGTCGTCGAGAAGATCCTCGCCCCGGCCGAGGAGCTCCCCGAGGACTGGGCAACGGCCGGGACGACCGGCTACGACGCGGCCTGGCGGGTGCAGGCGGCCTTCGTCGACCCCGGCGGCGCGGCGGAGCTCGGTGCCGTGATGCACCGGCTGACGGGCGACACCTCCGATGCGCTGCCGGCGCTGGTCGAGGCGGCAAAGCGACAGGTGGTCGCCGGTCCGCTGTTCGCCGAGGTCAGCCGCCTGGCGGATCTCGCGGCGGGGATCTGCCGCGACGACGTGCGGCTGCGCGACCACAGCTGGCGCTCGCTGTACGAGTGCCTCGTCGAGCTGCTCGTGGCGACCGACCGGTACCGGTACTACGTCGTGCCCGGCGCACCCGTGCACCCCGATGCGCAGGCGGCGTTCACCGAGGCGGTCCAGGTGGCCAGGGGCCGGCTGGCCGACGCCCGGCTGGAGACGCTCGACCTGCTCGCCGAGATGCTGCTCGGCCGGGAGACCGGCTCGGCCGGGCGGACCCGTGAGCCGCGCCGCGACGAGCTCGTCGTCCGCTTCCAGCAGACCTGCGGTGCGGTGATGGCCAAGGGTGTCGAGGACACGGCGTTCTACCGCTGGACCCAGCTGGTGGGCCTGTGCGAGGTCGGTGGCGCCCCGGAACGTTTCGCGATCAGCCCCGAGGAGCTGCACGCCTGGGCCGCCCGCGCCCAGGCGCACGCCCCGGTGGCGATGACGACGCTGTCCACTCACGACACCAAGCGCAGCGAGGACGTCCGGGCCCGGCTCGGGGTGCTGTCCGAGCTGCCCGCCGCCTGGTCGCAGCTGGTCGACACGGTCAGGGCGGCGACGGCGGGGGTCCGCCCCGCGCTGCTCGACGGCCGCACCGAGAACCTGCTGTGGCAGACGCTCGCCGGGACCTGGCTGGACGGCCCCCTGCCGGCCGACCGGCTCGCAACCTACCTCATCAAGGCGGTCCGCGAGGCCAAGGTGCACACCCGCTGGACCGCCCCGGACCTCCCCTACGAGCAGGCGGTGCTCACCTTCGCCGTCGATGCCCTCGCCACGCCCGAGGTCCTCGCCGCCTACGAAGGCTGGGCCCGCCGCACGGCCGACGGCACCCGGGCGACCACCCTGGGCACCAAGCTCGTCCAGCTGACCCTGCCCGGGGTGCCCGACGTCTACCAGGGCACCGAGGTGCCGGCCGTCACGCTGGTCGACCCGGACAACCGCAGACCGGTAGACGTCGCGGCGCTGTCGGGCGCCCTCGCTCGGCTCGAGGGGGAGCCACCGCGCGGGCTGGCCGACGAGAAGCTGCTCGTGACCTCCCGCGCCCTGCGCGTGCGCCGCGAGCACCCGGGAGCCTTCGTCGGGCCCGGTGCGGGGTACCGGCCGCTGCCCACGTCGTCCGGCAACGCTCTGGCCTTCGCGCGGACCGTCGACGGCGAGCCGGTGGCCGTCACGGTGGCCACCCGTCTGGCGCTGGCACTGGAGCACCTCGGCGGCTGGGGAAGCCATGCCGTCGCGCTGCCCGAGGGGCGGTGGCACGACGTGCTCACCGGTCGCGACGTCCCCGGCGGTCTGGTCCGCCTTGCCGACCTGCTCGACCGGCTGCCGGTGGCCCTGCTTGTGACCGGCCGGCTCCCGTGACGGCCGCGACCACCCTGTGGGCCCCGGCAGCCCGGCGGGTGGACCTCCACCTGCCCGCGACGGGTCACGTCCGGCCGATGGCACCGGCCGGGTCGGGATGGTGGACGGCGCCCCCGCTGGCGCATGGCACCGACTACGGGTTCGCTCTCGACGGCGGACCCGTCCGACCCGATCCGCGCACCGCGTGGCAGCCGGCCGGCGTGCACGGCCCGAGCAGGGTGTTCGACACCTCGCGTCACCACTGGTCCGACACCGGCTGGGCCGGGCGTGACGTGCGGGGCGCCGTCGTCTACGAGCTGCACGTCGGCACCTTCTCCCCCGCCGGGACCCTGGACGGTGCGGTGGACCGGCTCGACCACCTCGCCGACCTCGGGGTCGACATGGTCGAGCTCATGCCCGTCGCAGCCTTCCCCGGCCGGCACGGCTGGGGGTACGACGGCGTCGCGCTGTACGCCGTCCACGAGCCGTACGGCGGACCGGCCGCCCTGCAGCGCTTCGTCGACGAGGCCCACGCCCGTGGCCTGGCGGTCTGCCTCGACGTCGTGCACAACCACCTGGGGCCGTCCGGCAACTACCTCGCCGAGTTCGGTCCGTACTTCACCCCACGGCACCACACCCCGTGGGGTCCGGGGGTCAACCTCGACGGCTCCGACGCCGCACCGGTGCGGGCCTTCGTCCTGAACAGCGTCGTGCGCTGGCTCGAGGAGTTCCACCTCGACGCGCTGCGACTCGACGCCGTGCAGGAGCTCGCGGACGACTCCCCGCGCCACCTGCTCGCCGAGATGTCCGACGTCGTGGCCGAGGTGGCGGCACGGACCGGGCGGCCCCGCTCGCTCGTCGCGGAGTCCGACCTCAACGACGCCGTGATGGTCACCCCGACGGCGCAGGGCGGTCTGGGGATGACCGCCCAGTGGGCCGACGACGTCCACCATGCGCTGCACACCGTCCTGTCCGGGGAACGGCACGGGCACCTCGCCGACTTCGGCACCGTCGAGGGCCTGGCCCACGCCCTGCGCCGGGTGTTCGTCAACGACGGGCGGCACTCGACCTTCCGGGCGGCCCGTTGGGGACGACCGGTTCCCCCGGGGACCGACGGGCACCGGTTCGTCGTCTGCACGTCCAACCACGACCAGGTCGGCAACCGGGCTCTGGGAGACCGTCCCTCGGCCTCGCTGCCCGCCGACGCCCTGGCCGTATCGGCCGCCCTCGTGCTCACCTCGGCCTGCACGCCGATGCTGTTCATGGGCGAGGAGTGGGGTGCAAGCACCCCGTTCCTCTTCTTCACCGACCACGAGGAGCCGATGCTGGCCGCGTCCGTGCGCGAGGGCCGCGAGGTGGAGTTCGGCGGCGCCGGCTGGGCGGGGATCTACGGCCACGACGTCGAGGTCCCCGACCCGCAGGACCCCACCTCCTTCTCGGCCAGCCGGCTCGACTGGTCCGAGCCGGCGCAGCCCGGCCACCGCCGCCTGCTCGACTGGTACCGGCGACTCGTCGAGCTGCGCCGAGCCGAGCCCGACCTCGCCGACGGCGACCTCGACGCGGTGCGGGTGGTGCACGGCGACGGCTGGCTGGTCATGGCACGGGGCGAGCTGCGGATCGCGGTCGGCTGGGGCGAGGGCAGCTGCGAGCTCCCCCTCGACGGGGAAGCCGTCGAGGTCGTCACCGCCTGGGACCCGGTGCGGGTGCACGGCGGTACGGTCACCCTGGACGGCCCCGGCTGCGCCGTCGTGCGTGTCGGGCCGGTCCGATCCCCCTGACCAGTCCACCACCCATCCCCGTCCGTCACCCACCCCGCTGGAGGAACGATGTCGTCCGATCGCTGGCACACCCCGGCCCACGAAGCCCTGCGCGTCCGGCCCGACGTCGACCTTGCGGGCTTCGACCATGCGTCGACCCCGGGCTGGGACGGCGACCGGGAGTCCGGCGAGGAGCGGCTCGCCGAGCGCGGCCAGCAGCTCTCGGCGCTGCAGGAGAAGCTGTACGCCCAGGGGCGGACCGGTGGGACCCGCTCGGTGCTGCTCGTGCTCCAGGGCCTCGACACGGCGGGCAAGGGCGGGATCGTCCGGCACGTCATCGGCATGGTCGACCCGCAGGGCGTTGCCCTGCGCTCGTTCGGCGTCCCGACGCCGCAGGAGCGTGAGCACCACTACCTCTGGCGGATCCGCAAGGCGCTGCCGCGTCCCGGCTACCTTGGGGTGTTCGACCGCTCGCACTACGAGGACGTCCTCGTCGTGCGCGTCGAGGAGCTGGTGCCCCCGGAGGTCTGGGGTGCCCGGTACGACGAGATCAACGCCTTCGAGGCGGAGGTGGCAGCCGCGGGCACGACGATCGTCAAGGTGGCGCTCATGGTCTCCCCGGCGGAGCAGGCACTGCGGCTGCGGGAGCGGCTCGAGCGGCCGGACAAGCACTGGAAGTACAACCCCGGAGACCTCGACGTGCGGACCAAGAGGCCGGCCTACGAGGAGGCCTACCGGGCCGTGCTGGACCGGACCGCCACGGACGTCGCCCCCTGGTACCTCGTCCCGGCGGACCGCAAGTGGTTCGCCAGGCTGGCCGTCACCGAGCTGCTCACCCATGCGCTGGAGGGGCTCGACCTGCGCTGGCCACCGGCGGACTTCGACGTGGCGGCGGAGCTGGCGCGCCTCGACGCGATGAGCTGACGCTCAGCCGGCCGCGCTGGGCGCCGGCGCCTCGCCGGTCGTCTCGTCGTGCTCGGTCAGCGCGTCGAGGCGGGACAGCGCCCGGTAGTACTTCTTGCGGTAGCCGCCGCGCAGCATCGCGTCGCTGAACAGCCCCTGCGCACCCTGCCCGCCGAGGGCCACCGGCACGTCCCGGTCGTACAACCGGTCGACGAGCACGACGAGGCGCAGGGCGTCGGCCTGGTCGACGACCGGGGTCACCCCGGTCAGGCCGACCAGCCCGACGCCCTCGAGCAGCGCACCGTACCGGCTGGGGTGAACCGTACGCAGGTGGGCGAGAGCGTCCTGGAACGGGTCGCAGGTGGCTCCCGGAGTGGCCGCGGCGAGCGCGACGACCCGCTCGTCCGGCAGCCCGACCCCTGGCGCGACGGCGTGCCGGTGCCGGTAGTCCTCGCCGTCGATCCGCAGGACCTCGAACCGGGCAGCGAGGGCCTGGATCTCCCGCAGGAAGTCCTCGGCGGCGAACCGGCCCTCCCCGAGGGACTCGGGCAGGGTGTTGGACGTCGCTGCGAGCGTGACCCCCGCGTCGGCGAGCTCACGCAGCAGCCGCGACATGAGCACGGTGTCGCCCGGGTCGTCGAGCTCGAACTCGTCGATGCAGACCAGTCGGCGCTCGGACAGCGCCCGGACGGTCGGCGCGAAGCCGAGCGCCCCGACGAGGTGGGTGTACTCGACGAAGGTGCCGTAGGTCGTGGTCGCCGGCCCGACGGCGTGCGCCAGTGCGGCCAGCAGGTGAGTCTTGCCGACGCCGAAGCCCCCGTCGAGGTAGACCGCGTCCGGGCGGCTCCGACCTCGACGCAGGACCCGGGACCAGGCCGGCCCCGGAGGCGTGGTGAGCTGGTCGACGACCTCGCCCAGCCGGGTGCGGGCCGCAGCCTGGCTGGGGTGGTCCGGGTCGGGGAGGTAGCTGTCCAGGGTGGCCTCGGCGAAGTGCCGGGGCGGGACGAGCCCGGTCAGCAGTCGATCAGCGGGCACCCGCGGGTCACGGCCGACGAGGGTGGGCAGCATCACCGTACGTCGGCCCTGGCGGCGGACCGGTCGGGCAGGTCGGGCTCGACCGGCACGACCGCCGCGGCGCCGGGTGCGTCGAGCACGTGCAGCACAGCCGCGGCCACCCTGGCCACCGGCACCGTCCGCTCGGGGTCGACGTTGCGACGGTCGCCCGCCACCGAGACCCGCACGTCGACCTCGTGGAAGCGCACCCGCCGCCCCAGCGACTCGGCACGCAGGACCTCCAGGAGCATCCGCTGACCCGCTCCGGTCACCGAGACCGGCCCGGACCGCGCCATCGGCTCGGACGCGGCCGCGCCGTTGAGCAGCACGTACGCGGGGTCGTGGCCGCCCAGCAGCGGCGCCAGCGCCCGCGCGGCAAGGAAGTGACCGGTGAGGTGGCTGGCCACGACCGCGTCCCACGCACCGGGATCGAGGTCGACCAGCTCGGGTCCCAGCCACCATCCGCCGATCGCCGCCACGGCGGCCCGGGGCCGCCACCCGGGCTCGGCCAGGGCCTGGACCAGCTCGTGCGGGTCGCGCCAGGAGGCCACCGTGACCACCCGTAGCCCGTCGTCGTCGGCCCGGACCACTTCCTGTCGGCTGGGGACGACCACCCGCTGCCCACGGGCGCGCAGGGCCGTCACGACCGCGCCGCCCACCAGCCCGGTACCGCCGGCCACGACGACGACGTCGTCGTCGGCCGGGTGCGCGGATCGGGTCACCGGGCCATGCTAGGCGTCGCGGCCCGCCCGGCCGACGACGGCTCCGGCGCACAGCGCTAGGCTCCTGGGGTGAGCGAGATCATCCTTGTCCTGACCGAGGTGTCGCTCGGCGCGACCGACGTCGACCACATCACCAAGCTGCACCCCGACGAGGACCTGCGGTACCACGTCCTGGTCCCGGCCGACACCGAGCACAACCTGCTCGTCTCCCTCGTCGACCACCTCAGCCTCGGCGAGCTGCGCGCGGCGCTGGCCGACGTGCTCCGCCGCGAGCCGCGGCCCGCCGTCGCTCACGCCACGGCCGGCGAGCGGGTCGCGGCCTCCGTTGCGGCCTTCACAGCCGCTGGTCGGAGCGCGGACGGAGCCGTCGTCGCCGACGACCCGCTGCCGGCCCTGCGCGCCGCCGTGCGGGCCCCCGTGCGCGAGGTCGTCGTCGTCACCCTGCCGCACGCGCTCGAGGACACCTTCCACACCGACTGGGCCTCGCGGGCCCGCGAGGAGCTGCACGTGCCCGTGCTGCACCTGTACGCCGGGACCAGCCAGCTGGGCTGAGGCCGGACGGAAGGACGGGTCAGTCGCGGACCCGGTGCCCCGCCAGCACGATGGTGCGGCGAGCGAGCACGTCAAGGGAGTCCACCAGCGTGCGGTCGGCGGCGAGGAGGTCGAAGTCGGCCGCGGCGATGGACAGCTCGGTGCAGCCCAGCACGACCACCTGCGCACCGCGCGCCCGCAGCCGCGCCATGACACCGCGCAGGGCGTCGACGTCCACCGGCCGACCAGCCTTGACCTGGTCGTAGATGAGGCTCATGACGACGGCCTGGTCGGCCGGGTCGGGGGTCAGGCAGGCCAGGCCCCGGGCGGTCAGCGCGCGCTCGTAGACCCCTGCCTGCAGCGTTCCGGTCGTGGCGAGCAGCCCGACCTGCGCCAGCCCCTCGACCCGCCGGGCGGCCTCGGCGACGGTCTCCTGCACGATGTTGAGGAGGGGCACCTGCACGGCGGCGACGATCTCGTCGGTGAAGTGGTGGGCCGTGTTGCACGGCAGCACGAGGAAGGACACGCCGAAGGCCTCGAGCCGGCGGGCGTCAGCGGCCATCACCGGGCCGGGGTCCTCGCTCGAGGTCCCGACGATGAAGGCCGTGCGGTCCGGGATCGTCGCGTGGTTGAGCACGACGAGGTCGAGGTGATCCTGGTCGCGGGCGGCGTCGGTCAGCCGCACGACCATGTCGAGGAAGTAGGCCGTGGCCTGCGGGCCCACCCCACCGATGACGCCGACGGGCAAGGCGGGCGCGGGCGCCGCGGGCCAGGTCATGACCGGCCGATCTCGCGCCAGGCGGCGACCGGGTAGTGCCGCCGGAACTTGCGGAACTGGTTGAGCTGGGCGAGGAGGAGATAGGCGATCCGGCGGGGATCACGCTCGGCGCGGTACCACAGGGGGTTGGTCACCCGACCGCTGCGGACCAGCGCGCGGACCTGGGCGCGCTGCTGGGGGTCGGCGAGGTAGCGCAGGAGGAGCCGCAGCGGCAGGACCGTGTACAGGTGCGCCGTGGTCAGCTCCGCCGGCTCACCCTCCGGCAGCGGCGGGCGGCCCTCGAGGTACTCCCGGACGTAGAGCTCAGCGGTGTTGCGACCGGCCGCCGTGATGTAGAAGTTCGAGCGACCCAGCCGCGGGTTGAGCTCGAAGAAGACGGTGCTACCGTCCCGCGGGTCATGCTTGAGGTCGAAGTTCGCCCAGCCGGTCCAGCCGATGTGCTCGAGCAGCCGCCTGGCCTGCTCGACCAGCTCTGGGTCAGCCCGCGTGACGATCCCGGCGGGGTTGCCCAACGCGCCGGGGGTGTGCTCCTCGAGCAGCACCTGGCCGAACGAGGCGAACCGCATCCGCCCGGAGCGGTCGCAGTAGCAGGTGAGGATCCGCATCCCCGAGTCGTCCCCGGGGATGAGGTCCTGGATGATGAACGGCGCCCGGTAGCCGGAGTCCTTGACCCGCCCGAGCAGCCCCGCCAGCTCCTGCGGGGAGGGCACCGTGAAGACCTTCCTCTTCCCGGTGAACTCCACGAGGTGGTACGCGGCGGTGTCGCCGGTCTTGGCGATCACCGGGAACCGCAGCCCCGAGGTGTCGGGAACCTCGTCCGAGCCGACGTCGTGCACCACGGTGGTCGGGTGGCCCAGGCCCAGCTCGCCGCACAGCCGGCCGAAGCTCTCCTTGTCGGTCACGAGGTCGAGCACCTCACGAGCGACGTACGGCACGGTGTAGAGGTCCTCGAGCCGGTCCCGGTTCTCCACGATCGTGCGCACGAGCCAGTCGGCGCTGCCCAGCAGGATGAGCCGCTTGCCCTCGTGGTCCGCGGCGATCGCACGCAGCCGTGCCACGACGACCTCGGGCCGATCCATCCGCGGCTCGACGACGTTGGTGAGGATGCGGGAGTGACGCACCAGCCCGGTCGCGACCGTCGAGACGACGACGGCGCGCACGCCGTAGGCCTCGTGGAACGTCCGGGCGAGGCTGTAGGCCCCGATGTCGCCGCCGAGGATGACCGGCTGCAGGTCGAGGGGGGTGCCGACGGCCATCGGCTCAGGCCTCGATCTCGGTGCGGTCAGAGGTCCAGCGGGTGTGGAACGTGCCGGGACGGTCCGTGCGCTGATAGGTGTGCGCGCCGAAGAAGTCGCGCTGCGCCGCGATGAGGTTGGCCGGCAGCCGCTCGGCACGCACCCCGTCGTAGTAGGCCAGCAAGGAGGAGAACGCGGGCGTCGGGATCCCGGCGAGGGCGGCCGCCGCCACGACCCTGCGCCACGCCTCGACGCTGCGTCCGACGCTCGTGACGAACGTGGGTGCAGCCAGGAGCAGGGGGAGGTCGGGGTCGGCGGCGTAGGCCTGGGTGATCCGGTCGAGGAACGCGGCGCGGATGATGCAGCCGCCTCGCCAGATCCGGGCCATCGCCCCGCGGTCGATCCCCCAGGCGTGCTCGGTGGAGGCCGCGGCGATCTGGTCGAACCCCTGGGAGTAGGCCACGACCTTCGAGGCGTAGAGGCCCTGGCGCACATCCTCGACGAACGCCGCGCGGTCGACCACGTCCAGCGGCCGGGCGTGCGCCCCGAGCGTTCCGACGGCGGCCGTGCGCTGGGTCACACCGCCGGACAGCGCCCGGGCGAACGTCGCCTCGGCGATCCCGGTGATCGGCACGCCGAGGTCGAGCGCGTTCTGGACCGTCCAGCGACCGGTGCCCTTCTGCTCGGCACGGTCGAGCACCACGTCGACGAAGCCCTGGCCGGTCAACGGGTCGAGGTGGGCGAGAAGGTCCGCGGTGATCTCGATGAGGAAGGACTTCAGCTCGCCGGTGTTCCACTCGGCGAAGATCTCGGCGAGCTGAGCGGCGTCCGCCCCCAGGCCGTTGCGCAGCAGGTCGTAGGCCTCGGCGATGAGCTGCATGTCGGCGTACTCGATGCCGTTGTGCACCATCTTGACAAAGTGCCCCGCACCG
>Ga0105047_10000860_pt1 | contig 53473 bp, 38 predicted proteins | sample MAT04_FD_78384 | JGI IMG/M metagenome (GOLD analysis project Ga0105047, IMG submission 78384) | Freshwater microbial communities from Lake Fryxell liftoff mats and glacier meltwater in Antarctica - MAT-04 (megahit assembly) | ecosystem: Environmental > Aquatic > Freshwater > Ice > Liftoff...
AACGGCAACGGCAACGGCAACGGCAACGGCAACGGCAACGGCAACGGCAACGGCAACGGCAACGGCAACGGCAACCGCAATCATTCGTCGCATTCTGGTGTTTGCGGAGCCTGGCTGGGAAGGCAAGTTCACCGTAGCGGCTCTCGAAGAACGCGGGTGGAATGTTGAAGTGCGATACGCGATTGGAAAGAACGTGACGGTTACACAGGGCGCACCGGTAGCGCCGGACACATCGCGATACGCGGCGGTTGTCGCGCTGGATTCGAGCGTGCTGCCGCACATTCCAGCGATTCGTCGTTACGCGCAAAGCGGGGGCGGGGTGGTGATTGCCGGAGCCGCAACAACGCTGCGCGAGTTTGGCGCGATGTTTCCGGGGCGTGCTGGAGATCGACAACCCGGTGTGCCCGGCGGCTTGGAAACGGCGACGCCGTTGGTCGGGTTGGGGTGGCGTCCCATCACGCCCGATTCAAACACCGCCATGCTCGCGCGGAGTCCGCGGGTGGCGCGTGCGCCCGTCGCGTCCGTTGTTGCGCGTCGCTTTGGTGCGGGGCGCGTGGTCGGGAGCGCGTACGACGGCGTGTGGGAATGGCGCATGGCAGGTCCCGAGGGCAGCGTGGACGCACACCGCGCCTGGTGGAGCGATCTGGTACGTACCGTTGCGTTCGCGCCAGAAATCGTGAATGGCGCAGACGGCGCGCCCATTGGCCAGGCCGACGACGTTCCCGGCTCCGCTGCACCGTATGCGGACACTCGCGTGCGCCTGGGAAGCCCAACCGCAGTGCCATCCAGCCTGGCGCGCGCAAGTGGTGCCATAAACTGGGAACTGGTGCTGGGTCTCATCGCAATGACGTGTTTGTTGGGGGAGTGGGGTTCCCGCCGCTTGCGTGGAGCGAAATAGGCAACGGAGTTTCAAAGGTGCGGCATGATGTGTTGCCCGCGATCGTTGGTTCCCACACCTTGTTCACTGTCGCTGCTTGCGCGCGTATGCCAAATTCACGTATGCCAACGCCCGTCGCCCTTATCTCCAGTTCCGATTGTGGTCGCCACGACACCGGATGGGAACATCCGGAACACGTCGGTCGACTGCGCGCCATTCCGCGTGCGCTGCGCAACGACATCGCGTTGTACGAATCGTTGCAACAGCACGAAGGACGTCACGCAACACCCGAAGAAATCGCGCTGTCGCACGACGCAGCGTACATCGAACAGGTGCGCGCGCTGATCGCGTCGGGTGGTGGTCGACTTGATGCCGACACGGTCGTGAGCGAAGGGTCGTGGGACGCCGTGACTGCTGGTGCCGGTTGTTTGCTGGATGGTGTCGACATGTCTTTTGATGGCCGTGCCATTCGGAACTTTAGCGCGGTGCGCCCGCCGGGGCATCACGCACTTCACGCCAGTGCAATGGGATTCTGCGTGTTCGGGAACGTCGCGATTGCCGCGCAATACGCGTTGCAGCGCGCCGATTGCAAGCGTGTACTGATTGTCGACTGGGACGTGCATCACGGTAACGGTACGCAAGCCCTGGTCGAACACGATGCGCGCATTCACTTCGTGTCGATGCATCAATGGCCGTGGTATCCGGGCACTGGCGCTGCCGATGATCGCGGTCCGCTCAAGACGATCTGGAATGTGCCAATGGCGCCCTCGTTGCCGGCCGAGCGGTACGTGTCGGCGTTTTTGAACGCGGTTGATGCCGCGACGGTGGATTTTGTGCCCGATTTGCTCATTATCTCCGCGGGTTTTGACTGCCTCGAAGGGGATCCGTTAGGCGCGTTTACGATGCGCAACGAACACATCGCTGAACTCACGCGCTCCCTGGTCGAGCGTGCGGAACGCTGGTGCGGCGGGCGTATCGTGAGTGCGCTGGAAGGCGGCTACGCGCCCGATCCGGTGGCCGCCGCTGTCATGGTTCATCTCGCGGCACTCGCGTAACGCTCGCGCTGAGACTTCTCCTACCACTGCCACGTGACCTCGCCAAATTCACCCGCCAATTGCGCTGTGCCACCTAGTGGCGCGGAATCGCCGTATCCGGTGGTGGTGTTTCGTGGTGACGACGGATCGGAAGTGGTGGATTGTCACCCACGCGACGTCAGTGCGTTGCTCGAAGCCAAGGGCGCACTGTGGGTGGATATCGATTCGAGCAACCGTTCGCAGCACGCTTTACTGGAGAAGTTGTTTCACTTTCATCCGCTATCCATCGAGGACACGCTGAATCCGGCGTCTCGCGTCAAGATTGAAGAGTACCCCGGCTATCTGTTCATCGTCATTCGCGGTGTGGCGCTCCGTCACCACACGGACGATCCGTACGATCTGGAAACGAATGACTTGTACGCGTTTCTGGGAACGAATTTGCTGGTGACCGTACACGCGGGCGCATTCCCGGCAGTAACAGTCGCCGCGGAACACATGCGGCGTTCGCCCGATTTCATGGCGCGCGGCGTCGAACGCGTATTGCATCTCGTGCTCGATGAAACAATTGACGGGTTTTTCCCGATCCTCGATGAAATCGACAAGTTTCTGGACACGATCGAAGAGCGGGTGTTCGTCGATTTCGACGAAACGGCATTGCGTGACATATTCAATGTAAAGCGCCTGGTGTTGTCGCTGCGGCGGTATCTGCAGCCGTCTCGCGAAGTCCTCAGCATTCTGACCAACCGACCCACGACGCTGCTCACGCCCGAAACGCAGGTATACTTTCGCGACATTTACGATCACGTGCTTCGCATCAATGACTCGCTCGACACCTATCGCGAGTTGTTAAGCAGTACGATGGATTCGTATCTCAATCAGGTGTCCAATCGCCTGGGAACCGCGACCAAAGCGCTGTCGGTCGTGGCCACAATGTCGCTGCCATTCGTGGTGGTCAGCGGTATGTGGGGTATGAACTTCGGAAAGATCCCACTGTCGGATTGGCCGCACGGATTCTGGTTCATGGTCGTGTTGCAGTTGGGCCTGGGTTTCATCCTGCTGGGCTACCTGCGCCGGAAGCGGTTACTTTGAACCTCATGACACCCCGGGTTTGCCCTCGGCTTGACGCGCGAAGCATCGTGCACGCTTGCTGCAACGGAGCGCGCTGAATGTTCTGTCCGGAATGTGGAACGTGGAGTCGCGCCGCCGCCGCACGGTGCGCGCGCTGCGGCACCGAACTACCCGAGGTCACCGCGCCGCCACTTGGCGAACCCGATGAGGAACTGAGCGAATTGCGACGCGCCACCGGCAATCGCTACACGATCGTCAAGCGACTGGGCAGCGGCGGCATGGCGCACGTGTACCTCGCCCGCCACGCGGCGCTGTCGCGATCACTGGTGGTCAAAGTGTTGCATCGCAACCTCGCGCGCGATCCTGAAATGCGCGAACGCTTCCGTCGTGAGGCCGAAGCAGCGGCGCGTCTTGTCCATCCGTTCGTGTGTGCGATTTCGGATATGGGGGCATCGGGCGATCTCGAATATCTCGTGATGCCGTACTACGCGGGCGGTTCGTTGGCCGATCTGCTTGCACGTCAGCGCACGTTATCGCCAACGATTGCCGCAACAACCGCAGTGCAGGTCGCGTGCGCCCTGGACTACGCGCATCGCCGCGGGGTGATTCATCGCGACATCAAGCCGGACAACATTCTGTTTGACGAAGACGGCAACGCCGTGCTGACGGATTTCGGCATCGCAACCGCGCGATTTCACGGTCGTTTGACAGTCACCGGGCGCGCGATGGGTACACCGCACTACATGTCGCCCGAGCAGGCGATGGGCAAGCTCGTTGACGGCCGCAGCGACCTGTACGCCGTGGGTCTTTTGTTGTACGAGATGCTCCTGGGCAAACCGCCGTTCGACGGCGACGATTCGTATGCGGTCGGCTACAAACACGTACACGAGCAGCCCATCGCGCCGTCGGCAGCCGATCCGAAGATTCCGGGCGCGTTGAGCGCCATCATCATGAAATGTCTCGCCAAGAGTCCCGCCGACCGCTACGATCGCGGGTTTGATCTCGCCGATGCGTTGAATGCGTTTCTTGGCGCTGGTGGCGACGCGCGCGGAGCGCGGGCGGCACGTCGTACTGGTTTCACTCCAACCTGATTATCACTGCGCATGCAGCTCACTTGCGAAATCCACACGGTTCACACCACGCATCCGTTTATCATCGCTCGCGGCGGTACCAGCGACTGGCGCCTGGTATGGGTGAAAATTCGTGACAACGATGGCGTGGAGGGCTGGGGCGAAGCGGCCCCCAGCAGATTTTATGGAGAGACTGCCGAGAGTGTGATGGCGGCTGTGAGCAGTTTCGCACCGTTGTTGGCATCGGCCAACGCGTGGTCGTTGGAAGCGATCGAACAATCGTTGCAACTGGCCCTGCGCTGGAATGCAGCGGCGCGTTGTGCGGTGAGCGCTGCGTTGCACGACCTGCAAGGCAAACGATTGGGCGTTCCCCTCTGGAAGTTGTGGGGGCTCGATGCCACAGCTGCGCCAAAGTCCAGTTACACCATTGGCCTCGCGCCCGACGAAGAAACGCTGCGCGCCCGCGTGCGTGAAGCCGCTGCCTATCCGATTCTCAAAGTCAAACTCGGCGGCCCGCGCGACACGGAGACTATTCGCATCGTACGCAAGGAAGCTCCCAACGCGATTCTGCGCGTTGATGCGAACGCCGCATGGAATCCGAAACACGCCATCCAGATGATGGATACACTCGTGCAGTGCGGCGTGGAGATGCTCGAACAACCGGTCGCACCACACGACATCGCGGGGTTCAAGTTTATCCGCGAGCGCTCGCCAATTCCTGTATTCGCCGATGAATCGTGTGTTGTCGCGACTGACATTCCGCGATTGGCGGATGCCGTCGACGGCGTCAACATCAAACTGATGAAGTGCGGATCACTGCGCGAAGCCATGCGCATGATTGCCGTCGCCCGTGCCCACAGCCTCAAAGTGATGTGTGGCTGCATGGTTGAAAGCACACTCGGGATTGCGGCCGCAGCGCAGTTCTCGCCTCTCCTCGACTACGCCGATCTCGATGGTGCCGCACTCCTCTCCGACGATCCGTTTGCCGGCCCCAGTATTCCCAATGGACTGATCACCCTGGGCGATGCACCAGGATTGGGCGTAACAAAACACTGATGGCTGACGCGATGGCCACCCGTTGCGTTTCGGTGGCGCTCGCGGCTCCCCTGTTTCGCAGCTTCACCTACAGCGTACCCGCAGGAATTGCGATGCCAATTCCTCGGGGCGCGCGCGTGGCGGTCACGTTTCGAAACCGTAGGGAAATTGGCATCTGTATAGGCGTGGTCGATCCGCCCGACGGTGTCACGCTGAAACCGATTGACGCCGTCATCGACGACGCGCCGTCGATCACGGAACCGTTGCTCGAAACCGCTCAATGGATTGCGAAATGGTATGCCGCGCCACTGGGCATGACACTGCGTGCCATGCTGCCGTCCGTGCTCACCAGCGTCACCGCGCAGTCAACAGCGATTCGCACGCGGAAGGTGGTGCGCATCGCCCAGGAATTGGCTTCGTTACTGCAGCGCGAAAAATTGTTTGCGCGCGCGCCACAACAACGCGCCGTGTACGAACTGCTCGAAGCACAGGGCGGCAGTGCGCCCGCAGAGTCGGTCTTGGCACAAGCCGATTGCAGTCCGGGCGTGCTTACTGCAATGGTGAAGAAGGGCCTGGTCACCATTGATAACGAGACTCACGCGCGCGATCCTTTCACCGAACGCGCAGTGGTTCTGCCTCCGTCTGTTCCCACACCTGCACAGAACGCCGCGGTGCGGGAGATTCTGACCGGAATCCCGGGGCAGACATTTTTGTTGCACGGTATCACCGGCAGCGGAAAGACACTCGTGTACATCGAAGTGCTGCGCGACATCGTGCAGCGGCAGAAGCGCACGGCGATTGTGCTCGTTCCGGAAATTGCGCTCACTCCGCAAACGGTCGATCGCTTTCGCGGCGCGTTTGGTGACGATGTAGCGGTGCTGCATTCGGCACTCTCGGACGGCGAACGTCTGGATGCGTGGCAGGCGCTGCGTCGAGGTGATCGGCGTATTGCGGTCGGTGCGCGATCGGCGCTGTTTGCGCCACTCACCAACGTTGGCGTCATCATTGTCGACGAGGAGCACGAATCAAGTTACAAACAAGGCGAGACGCCGCGGTATCACGCGCGAGAGGCGGCAATTGTTCGGGCGAAGTTTGAAGGCGCAATCACTGTACTGGGAAGCGCCACACCGAGTCTCGAAAGTTGGGAGCGCTCCGAGCGTGGAAATTCAATTCGCATCACGCTGCCCGAGCGTACCGGTGGCGGAACATTGCCCGCTGTTGCCGTGGTCGATTTGCGGACGGTAACACGACAGCAAATGGCCAATCGCGCTCCGCACACGCCGTTCGATCCCGCACTCGGCGTAATCAGTCCAGATCTGGCGATTGCTCTCGAAACGCGTCTGGTTCGCGGCGAGCAATCACTGCTGCTGCTCAATCGGCGCGGCTATGCATCGTTCATGCAATGCCAATCGTGCGGGCATGTCGCGGAATGTCCGCACTGCAGCATCTCGCTCACGTATCATCGCGTGCCAGAAGGGTTGGTGTGCCACTATTGCCAACATCGCGAAGATGCGTTTGTGAAGTGTCCGCAGTGTCGCAGTGAATCGGTGAAGCGACGCGGCATGGGCACGCAGCAAGTCGAACGCCTGGTCGCCGAGCGTTTTCCAACAGCGCGACTTGCACGCATGGATGTCGATACCACCAGCGGAAAATGGTCGCACGCTGCCATTCTGGATCGCGTTGGTCGCGGTGAGGTTGATATTCTCCTGGGCACGCAGATGATTGCGAAGGGGCTCGACTTTCCGAACGTGACGCTGGTTGGGGTAATCGATGCAGACACTGGGCTCAATCTGCCGGATTTTCGGTCTAACGAACGCACGTTTCAGCTCTTGAGCCAGGTTGCGGGACGCGCGGGACGCGGTAGCAAAGGCGGCGAGGTCATCGTGCAAACACGCATGCCTGGCAATCACGCAATCATTCACGCATCCACGCACGACTTCGTTTCGTTCGTGCAGCAGGAATTGAGCGAGCGTCGTTCGCCGGCCTATCCGCCGTTCGTTTCGCTGGCCAACATCATCGTCTCCGGAGCGAGCGAAGCGGGAACCGCGCAGGCGGCGCTGGCGGCCGTGGCGTGGGTTCATCAACTGCTGCAGCGAACAGGCACGAAGGACGTCGAAGTTGTGGGCCCCGCGCCGTGCCCGATCGATCGAATCAAGGACCGCTGGCGCTGGCACTTTCTGCTCAAGGCGGCGCGGCCCACAACGCTAACCCGCGTCGCGCACTACATCGCCGAACGGTACGTGCTACCGCGCGCCAGCGGTGTTCGTTTGATTGTGGATAGGGACCCGGCCGCGCTGTTGTAGGTCGCTCCGGGTTCCAATGTGTACAAAGAGCTTCTTTCATCGCCTCCTCGATCATCGCGCCATGCCCATCACCGGAATCACCACCTCCAACACACTCCGCAGCATTCCCCCATACGTTTTCTGGGAACTGGATGCGCGTCGAGCTGCCCTGCGCGCCAAGGGACGGACGTTGGTGGATTTCGGTATTGGAAGTCCGGACCAGCCTATCCCGCAGTTGGTGGTCGAGGCCATGCGCGAAGCTGCGAGCGAACCTGCGCTCAGCGGCTATCCGTATTTCGCCGGCCATCCTGATTTCCGAAACGCGATCGCGGGCTTCATGCAGGATCGATTTGGCGTGACGGTGAATCCGGAAAACGAAGTCATGCCGGTCGCGGGTTCGAAAGAAGGACTGGCCGAGATTATCCTCGCGCTGTGCAATCCGGGCGACGTCGTGCTCGTTCCCGAAGTTCATTATCCGGTGTATTCGCGCGCGACGCTGTTGGCGGGTGCCGTGCCCGTATTTGTGCCGTTTGCGAAGGACGGCCGCCTGATGCTTGAGTCAATCAGCGCAGAAGATGCCGCCCGCGCCAGGATCATGATCGTCAACTATCCCAGCAATCCCACCACGGCCACCGCAACGCACGAAGATTTCGCGACGATCATCGCGTTTGCCGAGCAGCATCAGTTGCTCGTGGTCAGCGATCTCGCCTACAGCGAACTTTCGTACGACGGATTTGTTGTGCCAAGCATTCTTGAACTCGACGGGGCGAAGGAGGTCGCGATCGAAATGCATACCTGCTCGAAGTCGTTCAATATGGCCGGGCTGCGAATTGGGTTTGCCACTGGCAACGCCGACGCGATCGGCGCGCTCGATCAATACCGCTCTAACGTTGGATACGGCGTATCAACATTGCCGCAACGGGCCGCGATTGCCGCGTTCACGCAACATCGGATCATCACGCCACCAATTGTGGCCGAGTACAAGCGTCGTCGCGACGCGTTGGCTGGTGCGCTCGTACAACACGGATGGAACGTCAACATCCCCAAAGCCACGATGTACCTTTGGCTTGATGTGCCCGTCGGCTTTGACGACTGGGGCTGGGTCGACGCATTGATGGAGGGGCCAGGCGTCGTCGTGACTCCAGGCATAGCGTTCGGCGCGGCAGGCGCGGGCAAGTTCCGGATGTCGCTGGTGCAGCCGGTTGAGACGCTGGTTGCCGCGGTGCCGCTGATGACGGAAGTCGCGCGGCGATAGAACTGGGACGGTGCTCCGTCGCTCGCGCGCTCGTAGTTGGGATCTTGTGAGATCGATACACTGAGTTGGCCGATCGTTGCCAAATCCCTAACCGTAAAATGCAGGATACTAGTTCCTGCCACTATCGCCCCTTGCGTTTGGGACCGGGGGGGGTACCATATTGCCTCCATGATCAATTGACCAAAAACAATTTGTGAAAAGGTGAGCCGATGAAGATGCTATCAAAGCTGGTTCGCGGAAGTTTGGTACTGTATGCTGTGCTGGCGTTGAGCAGCCCGGCGGTGGTGCGCGCAGACGACGATTTGCCGCCTGGATGCGTGCTGTCCCCGAACAAGAAATGCATCATGTGTGGGGAGGGCGGTTGTAATATCAAGTTCAACGAACTCGCTACGCATTTTTTCGAGACGACGACGTGGAAGTCTGATACCAACTGGGTGGCTGCGGCGCACATCGCTGGCATAGATACCGTTGGATTCGACACGTGCATACGTTCGCCGTCAACCACTGAGAGAATCCGCACTGACAAATTGAGTGGCACCAAATTAGGCATCACTGCTACGCCGAGTTTTGTCGTGAAGCAGGGTGTTCATCTCGGACTGCAAACGGACAGTGTGCTGATCGCCTTGGCACAGCATGCACGTTAAGCGATCGTCAATCGTAACGCAGTCCAAGTCGCGCCAGGACGCGCTTGCGGCGGTTGTGTTTGCCATACTGCTGTGCGCCTGCGCAACAGACGCTCCTGAAGCCCCGTCTGATCTCCTTCGCTCAATCGCGACCGACAGCAGCGGCGTCGCAATCATCCCGACACACCTGATTCTTCCAGGAGGCGCCCGAAACACTTTCAAACCCACACTCCGAATAGACAATGCTGGTGCCGACGAAAGCAAAGCGTTGGTCGATATCGCCAATGTATTGTTGACGGAGTCAAATATTGTAGTGGCGGAAGCGTCCACACGCTCCATTCACTTTTTTGATCTGCGGGGACGTTGGCAACGCACGGTCGGTCGTCGCGGCGACGGACCGGGAGAATTTCAGATGTTGTCGAGTCTGACAATGTTCGCAGGGGATTCGATCATTGTTGGAGACCTCCGCGCACGCCGCTTCAGCATCTTTAGTGCCAGCGGTGCGTTCGGTCGTTCGTTGAGTATGCCACGATCAAGCGCCACGCTCGGAAAATGGCTCGCGCCAACTGCGTCTACCAAAAATGGTGCGATATTCTACACGGCCACGCAACTCAACCGAGGTGCGACGGAACCAAGAAATGTTCGCTACGATGCAGATGTGTTTTCAGGTACTCCGGACACGATCTTCCCGGTGCCAATCACCCGCGTCCCGAACGCGCTGAATCACGAAGGGCCGGGGACGGAGATCGGCGAAGTCCTCTTTGGTGGACGCGCCCAGTTTGCTGCCTCTGATTCGTTCCTGTATGTTGTCGGTCCAGAAAGCGGTGACGTCAAAGCTTTCTCTCGAGACGGTAGGTTGAAAAGAATTGTGAGGTTGGCATCACCACGCTTGGCCATTCAAGAAGACCAGAAAGCAATCGAGAAAGCCATCCGCCTGAGGGAAATGGAGAAACAGCTCAGGGGCGTATCGCCAATGCTGATCAATGGCCAGCGAGCGTTCTTCGACAACATGCCATTTCCGGACAGCTTCCCCGTCGTGAGCGGCCTTACCGCCGAGGACGGTGGGAGGCTTTTGATCGAGCTCTTCACACCGCCCAGTCGAAAAGTGATACCGAAGACGTATGTGTTCATCGATGCTGACGGAATCCACCAGCAGATATTGCAACTGGCACCTGGGTCACGAGTGATGGCATTCCATCACGGAAAAATTGTGGCCGTGCACACCGATGAGGATGGGGTCGAGTCGGTCGAGCTATACGACATCTCCAACTTTCTTCCGTCCATGGTTCGACCAATCTGAAACGCGGGTGGAAATAGTAACTGTCGCAGCGTCCGATTTGCTAATGCTCAAGCCGGGTATATATTCTACAAAGTCGACTATATGCCCACTCCACACGCCATGGACAAGAATCTCGGAGAACTGGAACAGCTCGTATTATTTGCACTGTTGCGCCTGGGTGACGACGCCTACGGCGTGACGGTGCATCAGGAAATCCTCGAGCGCACAGGGCGCACAATGAGTTTCGCGACCATCTACACCACACTCTCGCGATTGGAGAGCAAAGGGATGGTCGATTCGTTCGTCGGTGATCCCACACCCGAACGCGGCGGGCGAGCCAAGAAACATTTCGCGATATCGTCGAACGGCAAGCACGCGCTGCAGCAGAGTGTACGCGCACTGCGCAGCATGTCGCGCGGTCTTGATACCAAGTGGGGCACACCATGACTCGCCCACCCGCGTTCGCGCGTTGGCTGCTTGAACGTGTCGTGCCGAAACACTTGCGCGATGCCCTCATTGGCGATCTGGAAGAACGCTACGCAACAATGAGCGCGACGAAAGGAACACGCGCGGCCAATCGCTGGTTCGGGCGCGAGAGGTGCTGTTCGCCGCGCACGCGGCTGATCTCCGTGACGGCGCAAGCGCTGACCCGCTCAAACAACGGAGACTCGTTTATGTCCGCGCTGCAATTTGATTTACGCTTTGCCTGGCGCATGCTGATGCGACGCCCAGCGTTCACGGCACTCGCGGTATTCACGCTCGCACTTCGTTCAGCAGCGTGGCCGCGATGGCGTCATCGTCGGGTACGCTGACCGGAAAGGGAGAACCACAATTTCTGGAAGGGGAGCGCGTGACTCCATCCTTCTTTCGCGTGTTCGGTGTAGCACAGGCAATTGGGCGCGCCTTTCGTGATGAAGAGAATGTTCAGGGCTCGCAACGCGTCATCATTCTCACAAACGCATTGTGGCGCAATCGGTTCGGTGGCGACTCCAACATTATTGGGAAGCCAATCACGATGATGGAAAACGACTTCACGGTAGTTGGTGTGATGCCGGCAACGTTCGAGAATGTTTTAAGTCCCACCGCGCAATACTATGTGCCACTACGCTATGAGGTATCGCTACCACAAGCGTGTCGCAGCTGTCGCCACCTACGCATCGTGGCGCTCCGAAAGTCCACCGTCACCATTGCGCAGGCGCGTAGTGATCTCGGCCGCATTGCGCAGAACATGCGAAGCGACTTTCCGAAAGACTATTCGAACCTCGGTTTTATGGCGCCAATGCTGAATGACGACATCGTCACCGGTGTTCGCCCGGCGCGGCTGGCATTGCCGTTGCGTTTGCCGGTGTGCGCATCCTCGTGGCATTGAGTCCGTCAAATCTCCCACGATTGGCCGCGATTCAAATTGAAGGCTCGGTTCTGGCGTTCGCTCTCGGGCTCACGACGGTTGTCGGCGTGATGTTCGGGTTGGTGCCCGCGCTACAGGCTGCTCGCGGCAATGTGCACGACAGCATTCGCCGCAATACGCGCCGATCGGCTGCGACGTCGCGCTTCACCCGTTCAACGCTGGTGGTCACCGAAGTCGCGATGGCGATCGTGCTGCTTGTGGGTTCGGGTTTGCTGTTCAGAAGTATGGAGCACTTGTTTGCCGTGAATCCTGGCTTCGACAGCAGCAACTTGCTCACCCTGCAGATTCAGGGCGGTGGCGGGCGCCTCCGCAACGACACGCTTGTTGGCGCGTTCATGGCCGAAGCGCTGAAAAACGTGCGCGCACAACCAGGCGTTGAAGCCGCCGCGATGACGAGTCAGCTTCCACTGAGCACTGACTTCGATCGCTACGGTGTGCACTTCGAAACCCAACCGAAATTCAATCCGGAAGACGACAAAGGCGGATTTCGGTACGCGGTCAGTGATCAATATTTCGAAACGATGAAAATTCCGCTGATGAGCGGACGATACTTTGCGGCGACTGACGATGCGAAAGCGCCGCTCGTTGCCATCATCAATCAATCATTGGCGCGCAGTCGTTTTGGCGACGGCAGTCCAGTCGGGCAACGCATCAAGATTGGCGGCCTGAATGGTCCGTGGCGCGAGATTGTTGGTGTCGTCGGTGACGTGAAACAGATATCGTTGGCATCTGAAGAAGTTGAAGCGGTTTATCTGCCCGAGGGGCAGTGGCAGTTTGTCGACTACGCAATGACACTGGTCGTGCGTTCGCGTTCAAACCTCACATCGCTTGTGCCCGAGATGCGCAACGCTATTTGGACCGCCGACAAGGACCAACCGATTATCCGTATCATAACCGCCAATCAGCTGATGGCCGAGCGCGCCGCCGAACGCACGTTTGCTCTGGTGTTGTTCGAGGGATTTGCGTTGGTCGCATTGGTGCTCGCCGGCGCTGGGATCTACGGCGTGTTATCCGGAACGGTTACGGAACGGAACCGCGAACTTGGCGTGCGGGCTGCACTCGGCGCGACTGGACGTGATCAGATCGTTATGGTGTTGCGCCAGGGAATGACGCTCACCGTGGTAGGCGTCATTGTGGGACTTGGGGCCGCGTTTGCGTCAAGCCGGGTGCTCTCGACCATGCTCGACAACATTTCACCCGTCGATCCGGCGACTTATGCAGTGGTGACCGGGGCACTTTTGGGTGTGGCGCTGCTCGCGTGCTGGATTCCGGCCCGCCGCGCCTCGCAAACGAGTCCATTGGAGGCTCTCAAGGCGGAATAGCGGCTCCGCACCTTGAGCCCAGGGCTGTCTGACGGTGATCTTTCGTGAGTGACAACCTTTCGCCCGCCCGATTTCCGCGATCCCATCCTCGCGAACGCTCCGCCGGCCAGATTTGAGCCGGCGCCCGCCAATGGCGTGTTGCCGAACGGCTTCTTCTCGACGACAAATTTGCCGACGTACGTGCACGTTGGCGGGGCGTGGCGGTTGCCGCTTGAGCCTCGCATGGATTCTGCAATCGTGCTCGCACCGGATGGCGCACTGTACGCGCGCGAAGGCCGCCGAGTGATGGCGGGCGACAAGGTGGCCGTGGGTTTTTCGGAAGATGGATCGGAGGGAATTTTCGTGCACGCGCGCGCGTTCGTCGGCGATGACGAGGACGAAAGCGAATTCAAATTCATGACCAGCGCGGTCTCGCGCGAAAAACCCATTGACTATTCGTTGATGGCGAAGCTTTTGGTCGACGAGCACGTGCGTGGGGGGTATGTCATTTGGGTGACGGGACCCGCATTGGTGCATTCACGCGCACGTGCGGACATGACGTGGTTTGTACGCAACGGATTTGTTGGAGCGCTGCTGGCCGGGAACGCCGTCGCGGTACACGACATTGAGACTTCGATGTTTGGTACGTCGCTGGGCGTGAACAATTCCGGTCACGCGAGCGCGGGTGGTCACGGGTTACACATGCGGGCCATCAACGCGGTGCGAGGCGCGGGTTCAATTGCCGCGGCTGTCGATCAAGGCATTATCACGAGTGGCATCATGCACGCGTGTGTGCAGCAGCAGGTGCCGTTTGTGTTGTGCGGTTCCATCCGCGATGATGGTCCGTTGCCCGACGCGATTACCGATGTGCTGCGCGCGCAGGACACGATGCGCGGTCACGCGAAGCGCGCGACCATGGCGATCATGATTGCCACGGCGTTGCACGCGATTGCGACCGGCAACATGCTGCCCGTGTTTGTGATGGAAGAAGAAGGAAACTTGCGCGAGCTCACCACTATCTGTGTTGACTCGTCCGAATTTGTGGTGTCAAAGCTCAAGGACCGAGGAACCCACCAGGCCTTCGGCGTTGTCACCAACGCACAGGATTTTTTGCATATTCTCCGCCTGTTTGTCGAGCGAGAGCTCGAGGCACGCGGTGTCGACACGCTTCATGCTACGCGACGTACTCCGCTTGCTATGCATGACGCTTCGCCTCATTCGGAAACTTCGGTTTCCGAATCTCCAGCCATCCAGAAACTGTCATGAGTGTGCTTGTGGTATCAGAGTCCGAAAACGAAGGCGAAGAGTTGCTGGACGAGCCCGATGACACCGTTGTCGAAGCTGCCGCCTACACGCGCCCGCCTGACGAACGCGCGAACGTTCCTGTCAGTGTGGTGACGGAGCGATTCCTGCGCGCGATTCTCGACAAAATGCCGCTCGATCGCATTGAGGAGTTGCACCTGTTCGCCCCGCTGCGGCAGGGAACGATCGAAACCGGCATTGCCGTGGTGGCAGCACGTGTCATCGTGCTGGAGGACGTCGCAGTTCCGTTGCCGCTCGAACTGGAATTGGCCGGCGATGCAAGCGCACCCGCTGAGGTGACTGAAGCTGAAGCAGATACGGTCGAGGAAGCGGAAGACGTGGTCGCCACGCACGACGATTCGCCCTACGCCAACGAACCCGTTCAGCTCAAACTCGTGCCGTCGTCCGAATATGCAGCGGCAGAAGACGAGGAAGCCGCTGACGACGCACCAGCGTCGATCATACCGGCTCCCGAACTTTTCGACGCCGAATCAGTCGAACCAAACGTTCGTTACACGGTGTACACGGCCTGGTACCGCCTGATCGTCAAGGGTCCTGAACGCGGCAAATGGGAAATGGACGTCGTCGACGAAGCGGACGCGCCCCTCCTCGCAGTCGAAACGGTTGTGCGTGGCGTGCAACGCCGTGCCGGCGAAGAAACAGCAACGGTGCGCTACGACGCCTCTCAACTGGCGCGCGTACTTCGCATACCCGTGCCCGAATAGCCGTGACCGAAACGCACCACCCGCACGGCGCTGCCCAGGGCCGGGAGGCGTTTCGCGAGTATCTGCGCGAACACAATCTGCCGGTCACGGCGCAACGCCTGGCGATTGCCGATGTGGTGCTGGGTTCCGGTCGTCATGTGAGTGCGGAAGCCGTGCAGAAAGAATTGGTCAGCGCTGGCGCGTCTGCGGGGACAGCGACTGTATACCGCACCCTCGAAGTGCTCGTGCGCAGTGGATTGGTGGTCGAACGTGATTTCGGCGAAGGCTTCAAACGATACGAGGCCGCGCGTGATGTGCCGCACCATGAACACTTGTTGTGCACGGTCTGTGGCAAGGTCACGGAATTTCGCGACGAACGTCTCGAACGTATGGCGACAGTGCTCGCCGAGACGCACGGCTACACACGACAACGGCATCGGTTGGTGATTTACGGTCAATGCTCCGACTGCCGCGATTCCAGGCGTCCGCGCTAACGAAACATGGATCCTGCAACGGTCACACTGTTTGTTGCATTCACTGCCGGCCTGCTCAGTTTCCTCAGCCCGTGCGTGTTGCCGCTGGTGCCCAGCTACATCGGATTCATCACCGGACTGGGCCTGGAAGACATCACGCGCGCGCGCAAAACCACCCTGCTTCATGCGGTGCTCTTTGTTGTTGGTTTCTCCGCAATTTTTGTATTGCTGGGAGCAGGCGCAACGCTTATTGGCCAACTGCTCACGCAGTTCAAACCCGTCATCGCGCGGGTTGGTGGCATCATGCTGATCGCACTCGGCCTATGGATGTTAGGCGTCTTTCAATTCAGCGCACTCAACCAGGAACGCCGCTTCCATCTCAACGATAAGCCGCTCGGCTACCTTGGTACCATTCTCGTTGGTGTCGCGTTTGGTGCGGGATGGACCCCGTGTTTGGGCCCGATCATCTCCGGCATTTTGATGATTGCGGGAAGCGAGGCCAGTGTCGGGCGCGGTGTTGCGCTGTTGGCCGCATATTCTGCGGGACTCGCGGTTCCGTTTCTGCTGAGCGCGATACTTCTCGAGCGCTTTTTCAGTTTCTTTCAGCGATTCCGTTCGAAGCTTGGTTTGGTGAACCGTATTTCTGGTGTGCTACTGATTGTTGTCGGCGTTCTGTTGCTGGCGGGTTGGTTTCAAACCCTGGGCGGATATCTGGAACGGATTACCCCCGACTTCCTGCGGCAGCGCATCTAGCGGAATGCCTTCAGGCTACCGATCGCGGCGCGCCGTTCGATTCCCGACGGCCGAGACCGTGTGCGAAATATGCAAACCTGAAACCCAATTGAAAACGGCGCGCACCCAAGCAGGATGCGCGCCGTCATTTTTTCAGTTTCTTCCGCTCGTACTTACGGCAGGAATGGTGTAACGATTGCCGTGACCTGCGCCATCGTCAACGGTTCGTCAAACGCTTCTGATGCAGCGGTCGTACCACCGTTTTCGGACGCGCCCGTAAGCGTCGAGATGTTGATGCCGCCCTGCAACACGTTGTCTTCGCCGTCATACACGCCCTGCGTGAATGCGGGTAAATCGCCGCGGCTGTTTCCGCTGATCCAACCCTTGCCGCCGCGAATGCGACGGATCATCGACGCGTGGCGCGCTTCGACTGAGTGAATCGCCAAAGCTGCGTTCAGGATAGGTTTGTCGTTGATCAACGCACCAGCCTGGCCCTTGAATGCCCGCACGCCGGTATCTTCGAATGCCTGAGCAACGGCGAGGAAGGTCGAGTACTGTGCCGCACCGAAGTTGAATCCAGCAAGATTCCCTTTGGCCGTGTAATCAAATACAGGCTTGGTCCGCGGCGTTTGCCCACGACTCGTCAAGAGCGATTGTATCGCTGTGACGTGTGCATTTTCATGATCGCGAATCGTGGTGAACACCGTCAGAACCGCAGTCGGAATCATGCCGGTTGAAGCAACTCCGCGAGTGTAGAAGTCCGACTCAAGGAACTCGAGCAGGAGTGCGAACTGCAGCACGTTGTTCACATCGGCAGTCGTCTGGCCGTAAACGTCCTTCGCGATTGCGCCGAGTGCGATGGGAATCGATCCGAGTGCGAGCAGCGCCGCGAGTTTTCCGTTAACGGTGGCGCCCTGTGCGATTTCACGGGCGCGCTTGTCAACCGCGTTCAGGATTTCTGGATCGACCGAGTCGATGATATTCATATTTTCCATAGTAGTCATCTCCTCAGACGACGCCGTTAGGGCCAGGAACAAACGTGGCTGGAGCATTCGCGAAGCCGAGCTTTTGTACAATGAAACCTTGCGCAATACCGGCAATCGTGGCCGGGCGCGCGACGTCGTCGAAGACCTTCGGGGCGAACGCGGCCGTATTAGGCGAAATCAGATCGGCGATTGCGGATGCGTGACGCGCTTCGACCGAAACGATTTTGCCGGCGGCAAGCAAATTGTTTGTGTCTTTTATGTACTGAGCAGCGCCGTTATACGCCTGCACGCCCGTGTCTTCCAACGCCTTCGCAGTCGCGAGTACCGCGGTGCGATCGTTGAAATTCAAATTTCCGTAGGTGGTCGTAATCGTGAAGCCGAAGGTGGTGCCCAGCGCGACCTTGAGGTACTCGCGATGCAAAACTTCGTGATACTTGATGTCCGTCATGATCGCCTTGTCGGCCGCCGTGAGGTTCGTGGTGCCCGCATTCGAGGCGGCCAGCACCTTGGTGTAGAAGTCAGCTTCGAGCTGCTCCAACGCGTATGCGAACTGCAGAATTGCCGTATCGCCGTTCGCGAAATCGATCGTCAAGGCAGTGCCAGTACCGGGACCAACAGGAGTGATAACGTCATCATCGTCGCTGCACGCGGTCAACATTGAGGGCAACAGAACTACGCTGCCGCCCATGGCCATCAATTTCAGTATATCGCGCCGGCTGCGCGGCGTCATGAGCATTCCTGAATCGGGAATGATCATCTTTGGCTTGTCAGACATGGAATTCCTCCGGATGCATGCTTGCAGCGCTCGTCATCGTTAACGTGCGCAACCCGATGAGTGCCCGGGCTTCACAATCGGTACTCCGGCGGCATTTGAGCGGATTCATTCACGAGCGAACAATCGTGTACGATTTTTACAACTGTGTGACGATGGCTACACACCTGCGCAAGTGAGCCTGTGCCTGCATTGCAACAACTGCAGTGTTTTACGGCGATTCTCAAAGCAACACGTTACACCTGGTTACGCTGCATGCTCCGGTTGTTCGATATCATCCAACAATTGTTGGCGCCGCAACAGGGCGGCATATCGTCCCTGTTTCCCAACGAGATCGGCGTGTCGTCCTTGTTCAACGATTGCGCCATCATCCATCACCAGAATCCAATCGGCGTCGCGCACTGCGCTCACTCTATGTGATGCAATGATGGCCGTGCGTCCGCTCAACGCATATTGCAGCCCTTGCAGAATGGCCGCTTCGGTCTGCGTATCGACTGCGGATAACGCGTCGTCCAGCAACACAATGCGGGGACGCCGAGCGAGTGCGCGTGCCAGGGCGGTGCGTTGCTTCTGACCACCCGACAGATTGATGCCGCGTTCGCCAAGGCGCGTGGCATATGAATCGGGTAGGGCAGTTATGGTTTCTTCCAGTTGTGCGATTTGCGTGGCTTCAACGACTTCGGCTTCGGTGTCAGCACCAGTCGTGAGTGGAAGTTCTGCCGTGTGCGAAAGCGGAACGCGCTCGCTGGGCATTCCATAGGCAACGTTCGCACCAATCGTCTCGCTGAACAGCAATGATTCCTGCGGCACGTATCCGATGGATTCGCGCAGTGAACTCAGTTTGATTTGCGTCAACGGCATCCCGTCCAACAGAATTGCGCCGCGTTGTGGATCGAACAGACGCGGAATCAAGTCCATCAGTGCACTCTTGCCCGATCCCGTCGCGCCAACAATGGCCAGCGTCCCTCCGGCCGGCACTGAGAACGATACCTCGCGTAGTACCCAGCGTGGCTCGGCGTTTGGATTCGTTCCGGTGTAGTGCGCCGCTATCGCTTCGCCGTTTTCGGTGGTGGTAAGCGCTGCAGGGTAATGAAACCACACACCCTTGAATTCAATTGAATGACCAGCCCCGGTGCTCAACGTCAACTGAGCGCCGGTGTCGGTCACGCCGGCCGGCAATGCGTCCAGCAAATCAAGCACGCGAGACATCGACGCCGCGCCGCGCTGAAACAAGTTCGTGGTCCATCCCAGCGCAATAAGCGGCCACGTCAACATGGCCAGGTAAATACCAAACGCGACAAATCCGCCCACGCTGATGACGCCTGCAATCAATAGATGCCCACCGACACCCAAGGTGATGGCCGCGCCAAAACCGGCCAGCAATCCGAAGCTCGGATTCAGCATGCCGTTCAATCGCGCCAGCTGCATATTGGCTTGCAAGTACTCCTCGCCCATCGTAGCGAATCGTTGACCTTCGCTCGCCTCCTGGCGGTACGCGCGCACCACACGCACACCCGCGAGGTTCTCCTGCGCGCGGGTACTCAATTGACTGAACTGCGACTGCACACTCTCAAACTTCGCGTGCACTCGACGCCCAAGTCGAATCATCAACAGGGGCAGGCCAATCATTGGCAGCAGGGCGAGTCCCGTCAGCATTGGACTGATGCGCAACATCATCACCAACGCAAATAGTCCGCCCGCGATTGTGTTGGTGAAGTACATGACGGCGGGTCCCGCTGCCATGCGCACCGCGCCCAGATCATTCGTGAGGCGTGCCATGAGATCGCCTGTGCGCCAGCGCACATACCACGATGGATCCAGCAGCAGCAGGCGTTCGAGCAGGTCATGTCGCATGTCTGTTTCAATCCGGCGACTGACGCCGTTCATGATCGACCGCATGAAGAACCGCATCACCCCGCTCGCTATTGCGGTGATCAGCATCACACTCGCAATTTGTGTCAGGCGTGTTCTGTCACCGTCCGGGCCCAAAGCGTCGATCGCCTGGCGGAGAAATGCAGGAATGGCGTTCGAGCCCGCAGACGAAACAACCGTCACTATCAACGCCCCCGTAACTTGTCGGCGGTAGGGGTGGTAGTAGGGGAGTAGCCGTTTCAGCGCCTGAAGTGCAGGCATCGACATCCGAACGTCTCCTTCGCTTTACAGCGAACGACAGCACGATCACATCAGCAGGAGTTTTGAATGCGGGAATATATCCGACCATCACGCGCGTTGCTCGCACTGTTGTGCGCAACAACTGTTGCCGCCACCGCATGCGGAGAAAAGAAAGCGAGTGATACAGCACTCACCGCGGACAGTACCTTGGGCCGAGATTTGGCGATGGCCGCGCGTGACAGTGCGGTGCAGCCGCAACTCAACGACGTGCCGGTCACACCGCCACCAACCGTCGAACCGAAGCCAGCTCCTACGCGTCCGAAGCCAAAGCCGGCCGCTCCGAGGCCTGTGACGCCAGCACCGACGCCGGCACCGACACCAGTGATTGCTGCGCCACCCAAGGCTGCGGAGGCGGTGACCGGTACGGTTGAAGCGGGAGCTTTGCTTTCGTTCACCTCAAATTCCAAGGTGTGCACGAATACGAATCAGGTGGGCGACAAGTTCACTGCCGATCTCGCGCAGAGTGTGCCTGCCAGCAATGGAGTTTCGATTCCCGCCGGTGCGGTTGGTACCTTTGAAGTAACGGAAGCCAAGACCGCGAAAAATTCCAACGATCAGACGTTTCTCAAAGTGCGTTTGATCTCAGTGCAGTACGGCGGCAAGACGTATCCCGTTGAGTCAACGTTGCAGACGGCTTCCACCGAGCGTATCCGTGGAGCAAGCAAGGGCACGGATGCGAAGAAGGTTGCGGGTGGTGCGATTATCGGGGGCATCATCGGTCAGATAATCGGCAAAGACACCAAGGGTACCGTGATTGGGGCAGCGGCTGGTGCCGCCGCCGGTACTGCTGCTGCTGCCGCAACGGCCGATTTCGAGACTTGCTTGAACGGTGGCGGCTCAGTGGTAGTGAAGTTGGATTCGCCTGCGACCGTTCGCATGGCGCCGGTGAACTGACAGCGGTTCGTTGTACAAAACAATGCGGGCGGCGCTCACACAGCGTCGCCCGTTTTTTTCGCCTGGTGAGGAGACGTGTTACTCGGCCAACGGTTTGCAAACGTGCGGCCCTTCGTGACAATTGGTGAAACATATTTCACGCGGAGATCGCGGAGCAGAGCCGATACACCAGGCGTCTGCTCGTGAGGGGAGGCGCGGAGGACTGAACTCGGGCCGCGAGCATCCAGCGTGCGAATATGTTCCGGTTCTTTTGATAAACTGCGCGCCGTAAGCAGACCAACCAATTGCGAAACATCCATCCCGAAACCCCGCGCGCAGTAAATCCCAAAAATGAAATGCGATCACACACGTGACCTCAGACTCAAAAGCAGTTCTCCGCGCCTCCCCTCACGCGAAGATGCCTCTGTTCCCGCGTTGTTCCGCGCGCTCCGCGTGAAACCTACTTCACCCCATCCGGCGCCAGCCCAATCCACCGGCGCCATTCTCAAGGCCATGCCCGCCAAACAGCGGACCTCCTAATACCCAAACGCCCCACCCCAGCGACGCGGCTCCGGCACACCCTCCCATCCGCCTTTGACGCGCATGATCGCATTCACATTCACAAGTGCGGCTTGCGACTTCATCCCATGCCCCATCTTCCGCAACGAATCCAGCACGGCCGTCGTGATGCCGCCGGTTTCAAATGTGATCGAATCCGGCAGTGCCTGATGATGCACGCGCGGTGCCCGCATCGCATCCGAAATGTTCATGTGGTTATCCAACACATTCAAAATGACTTGCGCAGTACCCGTGATGATGGTCGGGCCACCCGCCGCACCCACCACCAACAACACATTGCCGTTTTTGTCCAGCACAATGGTGGGTGACATCGCACTCAACATGCGTTTGCCTGGTTCAATCTTGTTTTGTTCAAGCTGCACGAGCCCATACATGTTCGCCTTGCCGGGCTGCGCTGCGAAATCATCCATTTCGTCGTTCAACATGAATCCCGCGCCGCGCACCCACACGCCCGAGCCCCACGAGTTGTTCAGCGTCGTTGTATTTGCGACCGCGTTGCCTTTGCTGTCCACCACCGAGTAATGCGTCGTGTGTGATCCCTCACGCGCGGCGGCTTCAAGCTTCGGCTCCAGCTCCTTGGTTGGTGTCGCGCGCTTGTCGTCAATGGTGGCCCGTAGCGCCTTCGCGTATTTCTTGGACGTGAGCAATTCCATCGGCACCTTCACAAAATCCGGATCAGCCAACTTCGCATTGCGATCGATAAACGCGCGCTGAAACGCGCTGGCAACCACGTGGAAATACGACGTGCTGCCGTACGGCGGCAGCTTTGGATATTGCTCCAACACGTTCAACGCTTCCGTCATCGTTACGCCACCCGAGCTCGACGGTGGCATGGCAACCAGCGAATACTCGCGATATTTCGTCGTGACTGGCGTGCGCCATTTCGGTGTGTACTTCGCGAGATCGGCCTTCGTGATTATCCCGCCGCCACGCTGCTGTTCGGCCACCAGCGAATCCGCAATCCAACCTTCGTAAAACGCCTTCGCGCCACCATCGGCAATGGCCTGCAGCGAACGCGCCAGATCGGGTTGTTTGAACAACGTGCCGGCCTTGACTGCCACGCCACCTGGCGCAAACAGTTTACCACCTTCCCACTTGCTCAATCGCGCGCTGCCGCCTGCAATCGAACGTCCCAATCCGGAATCAACGACAAAGCCTTCACGCGCGAGGCGAATGGCCGGCTGCATCACCCGCGATAACGGCAATGTGCCGTATTTCCTGAGCGCATCGGTCAACCCGGCAATTGATCCTGGTACGCCGACTGACAGATGACCGTCCACGCTTTTGTCCGTGAGATTGCCATGCACATCGAGGTACATGTTGCGCGTCGCTGCCGCAGGCGCGACTTCACGATAATCCAGAGTGGCCGTGCGTCCGTCGGCCATGTGAATGACCATGTAACCACCACCACCGATGTTTCCCGCTTCGGGCCACGTAACGGCCAATGCGAATCCAAGCGCTACAGCGGCGTCAACCGCGTTACCACCCGCCTTGAGAATTTCAACCGACGCCTTGCTGGCCTCCGGGCTATTACTCACCGCCATTGCTTGCTGCGCGAAGGTTGCGGCCTGTCCCGCGGGCAGATGCCATCCCTGCGGGAATTGCGCGGGCGCGGTTACCGGGATGGTCGGGGTGCCGCTGCTGGCCATTGCACCGCCGCTTGGCGACGTGCCTGTTTGTCCTGCCTGTTTCGCACACGCCGCAAACCCGCCAACTGCCAGCAAGCTCACGCAGGCCACAGCGCGAACACCGTGAATTCGTGCACTGCGAGTTTGTGCGCGAAAAGAGTCTTGATGCATAATGTAGTGTTGCTGAAGTGTCGTGGAGCAATGCAGCGCGCGAATTGGGAATTCCGGCGAGGCGCGAGACCGAGGGAAAGCAGCGCTGTGGCGAGGCAACGCAACGACGCCGAGGCGCAAAAAGCGCCGCTGCCCGCCGCTGCTTGCGGTTCACGCAATTCTCCGCCTAGTTTAGCCACTGCTGCTCCCCTGCGATAGACACGCCGCTGTTGCGGCCTTTTCAATAGATCGACTCTCTTGCCAGCACCGCTCCCATCGCCCGACCCTCGCGTCACTGAGCGCCGCAACCCGCACACGGTCGATATCGATCTCGCGACACCGCTGGGCATCGTGCAGTTGATGAGTGCGGAAGATCGCACCGTCGCCGATACAGTCGCGGCCCAATTGCCCGCTATCGCGCGCGCAGTTGAATATGCCGAAGCCGCGTTTCGCGCGGGTGGCCGCCTGTTATACGCGGGCGCGGGCACGTCGGGACGGTTGGGTGTGTTGGACGCGAGTGAGTGTCCACCCACGTTTGGTGTGAAGCCCGATATGGTGATTGGTATCATCGCGGGTGGTGACACGGCGTTGCGCAATGCGGTCGAAGGCGCCGAAGACGTGCGTGAAGAAGGTGCAAAAGCCATGGATACGCACAATGTCAACAGCAAGGATTTCTTTGTCGGTATTGCGGCGTCGGGAACGACTCCCTACGTGCAGGCCGCGCTACAGCGCGCGCGCGAATTGGGAGCACGCACTGGGCTCGTGGCGTGTTCGCCGCCACCCGCCGCTATGCTCGCACAAGTGGACGTCGAGATCACGGTGGTCACCGGCCCGGAAGCACTCACCGGATCAACGCGATTGAAAGCCGGCACCGCGACGAAACTCGTGCTCAACATGATCACGACCGGTGCGATGATTCGCATTGGCAAATCGTGGGGCAATCTCATGATTGATCTGCGCGCCACCAACGTGAAACTCAAATTTCGCGCGTTGCGCATGGTCATGGAGGTGTGCGGCGTTGGCGAAGACGAAGCGGCGACGCTATTAGCGGACGCAAATGACCGCGTCAAGATTGCTATCGTTATGCATTCGTTAGGGGTGAACGCGGCCGAGGCGGAGGAGCGGATCAACAGCGCGGGCGGTGTCGTGCGTCGCGTCATCACAATGAATCCACCACCCGTCGCATGAGCGAAACGCGTCCCAGCGAAACGCGTCCCAGCGAAACGCGTCCCAGCGAAACGTGTCCCAGCGAAACGCGTCCCAGCGAAACGCGTCCCAGCGAAAGGCGTCCGCGTGAAACGCCCACATCAACAAACTTATGAACGCATTACCATCGAGTAATGAATCGCAAGTCGTTGTCGGCCTCATGTCCGGCACCTCACTCGACGGAATCTCGGCCGCGGTTGTACGCTTTGAGGAACTCGACTCGCGCATCAACGCCACGCTGTTGTCGCTCGGCCAACGGGCGTACACCGAAACGGAACGCGCACGTATCGAACACGCGATGCAACGCGGCACCGCGCAGGAATACTGTCGTCTCAGCGTCGACATGGGTGGGTGGCTCGCTGACGCCGCCAACGCCGCACTCGCGCAAACAAACGTCGCACGTGCGGACGTCGCCGCCATTGCATCACACGGTCACACCATCTGGCACGAACCCGGACACAGCACCTGGCAACTCGGTGACGCGGCGACCATCGCCGAACGCACGGGTTGTACGGTCGTCTCCGACTTCCGCGCGCGTGACGTTGCGGCGGGCGGACAAGGCGCACCACTCGTTCCCATGGCCGACGTCACGCTATTTTCTGCGCCAAACGATTGGCGCGCGCTCCAGAACATTGGTGGCATTGGTAACGTGACGGTTGTTCCGCCGCTCGGCGCGCCCGATGCACTTACCGGTGTGCGTGCGTTCGATACTGGTCCGGGTGTGGTTGTGATTGATGGCGTTACCCGCACACTGTTTCCTGAATTGCCGTTTGACATCGACGGCAAACACGCACTCGCCGGTCACGCGATCGACCGCATAGTGGATGAACGGCTGCAACACTTGTACTTCTGGGTCGAACCACCCAAAAGCACGGGGCGCGAACTGTACACCCCGGCCTTTATTGCCAGTTTCATCGCGCAGTGTCAGGCACTTGGCGCCAGTGCCGACGACATCATCGCCACGGCCGTCAGCTTCACCGCGCGCAGCATTGCGAGCCAGTACCAGCGCTTCCTACCGGAACCCATTGCCGACATTGTGATTTCCGGCGGTGGTGCCCGCAATCCCGCGCTCGTCAAGGCCCTCACCGCAGCGCTCGCCCCCCTTACAGTCCGGCAATTCTCGGACATTTTCTTCGACGGCGAAGCCAAGGAAGCCGTCGCGTTCGCGCTCCTCGGCTATCTTCATCTCAACCACCGCGCCGGCAACGTGCCACGCGCCACGGGAGCACGAGGATCGCGCCAACTGGGCGTGCTGACACCCGCCTGACTTGGGCTTATGACTGTACCACAAGCTGCTACATCCACCGTCTCAACCGCTGGCGAACCCCGGCGCGACCTTGCACAACTACTGATCCCCACGATTCCCTGGAATCCGGGCAGTGGTTTTGCCGACGCGCGGCCACTCATCAATGAGGCACTGGCCCTCGGCGTCGGTGGGTTCTTGTTGGAAGGCGGCGAGCAGGACGTGGTGCGCGCCTTGGCCAAGGAACTGCAGCTCAAGTCGCGACACCCGCTGCTGATTGCTGCCGATCTCGAACGCGGTGCGGGCCAACAGTTTGAAGGCGCGACGGGCCTGCCACCGGTTGCGGCAATCGCGGCAATTGGCGACATCGAATTACTCAAACGCGCCGCGCGACTTACCGCACGCGAAGCCCGCACGATGGGTGTGAACTGGAATCTGTCGCCGGTTTGTGATCTCGATTTGCTTGACAACAACCCCAACATTGGCACCCGCGCGCTCGGCAACGATCCGCGCAAGGTTGGACAACTGGCAACGGCGTGGGTAGAAGCGTGTCAGGCCGAAGGTGTGTTGTCGTGCGCGAAACATTTCCCGGGATGCGGTCGTGCCACTAGCGATGCGTATCTCGAAACACCGCTGGTTGAAGCGAGCGCCGAAGTTATCAAAGATCAGGATCTCGCACCGTTTCGCGCAGTAATCGCAGCCGGCGTAGCGAGCATCATGACGGCGCACGTGGCGTATCCCGCGCTCGATCCAAGTCGTGTTCCGGCCACGCTGTCGCGCGAACTGTTGCAGTGGTTGTTGCGACAGCAACTCAAGTTCGACAACCTCATTGTTGCGGACTCGATGGACATGGCGGGCGTACACGCTGGAGCAGACATTGGCGAAACGGCTGTGCAGGCCATTCGCGCGGGTTGCGATGTGTTGTTGCAACCCGGTGACTTGAACACGACGCTGGAGGCACTCGTGAATGCGCTGGCGTCGGGCGCGCTCGATCCCGATCGCGTGCGTCAGTCGGTGCGTCGTCGTCTCAAGTGGGCCCAGTGGGCATCACCGCCAAACGATTGGCGTCGTCCCAGTGGAGCCGACACCGCGTGGGGCGCACTACTCGCCGACCGCGTGATCAACGTCATGCACGGCCCGCTGCCGGCCATCGCTGGTATCACCGAAGTCATTCTGATTGACGACGATGAAGACGTGCCCGGCAAACGCCCGGAGCGCACGTTCCTGCTCGATGCGTTGCGCGTTGGGGGAACCGATGCGCGTCAGGTAGAGGCACCATCGGCCGCCACGAGTGGTGGACCTTTGGTCGTCGCATTGTATTCGGATTATCTGCCGTTCAAGCAACGCACAACATTGAAACCCGAAACCGTCGAACGCGTGTTACGCGCGCGCGACACGGCCTCGGCGCTGCAGCGTGAAACCATTTTGTTGGGCCTCGGCGACCCGCGCTTTGCGCGTCAGGTGCCGTTCAGCATGCCAACCGTCATCGCGTGGAGTGGCGATCGGGTGATGCAGCAGGCCGCCGCGCGGGCGATGCAGAAACAGAAGCCTAAAAGCTGAAAAGCCGAATGGCGGCTGCAGCCTGAAAGCCGAATAACAGACTGCAGCCGAAAAGCCGAATAACAGACGGCAGCCTGAAAGCCGAAGAACAGGCGGCAGCCGAAGGGCCGAAGGGCCCGCGTGTTATTCGGCCGTTTGGCTGCAGTTCTTTGGCCCTTTGCCTGCCGTCTGTTCTTCAGCCGTTCGGCTGCAGTCTGTTCTTCGTGCAATTCGGCTGCAGTCCGTTCTTCACCCGTTCGGCTGCATCACCCATTCGGCCGTTCAGCCTTTCGGCTTCAGTTATTTCACAATCATCCAAACCGTCACAACCGCCGCAATCACCGCCAGCACGACCAGCATCGCCATGATCGGCTGCGCCTTCTTCTTGCGCTCCTCGATCACCTCGTCCTCGGGCGTGGTGTAACGCTCCTCCTCCGCACGCGCAAACTCGTCCTCAAGTGTTCCGCGCGCGATCAGCGGAATGCCCATTGCCGGTGTTGGATCACTTTTGAATGGCGGCGGCTTGATGCGCGAGACGCGTTCCTCTTCGGCAAGTGTTCCCGACAACGGAAACGGTTTGTGCCCAATCTCATCACGATCCGTGGCCGGCAACAACCCATCGCCATCAAATTGCGCCGCGATCACCGTGATGTTATCCGGTCCACCCAATTCATTCGCGCGATCGACCAACCGATGACAGAGTTGTTGAACGTCGCGCTCCGCATTCGCCAATCGCGCAATTTCCTCGCCACGCACCAGACCCGATAATCCGTCGCTGCAGATGATCAGTGTGTCGCCGCGTCGTACCTGCTGAAATGTGAGATCGACGGTCACGTGTGCATCAGGACCGAGCGCCTGCAAAATGATGTTCCGTCGTTCGCTGCTTTCCGCTTCGGCCTCGGTGAGTTCGCCGGCCTCCACCAGGCGCTGCATCAGCGACTGATCTTTCGTGATCTGAATGGCCTTGCCTTTTCGGATCACGTACGCCCGGCTGTCCCCAACCTGCGCCAGATACAGCCGATCACCGAGAAGACCCGCGATCGTGGCCGTGGTGCCCATGCCGCGATGTTCGGGGAAGTCCCGCGAATGCTGGTGAATACGGCTGTTCGCCTGCTCGGTCGCGTCCCGCAACACCGTGGCGAAGGTCTCGGCATCCAGCGAGTTGGCCGACGCCGGCCAGTTACCGCGAACCGACTCAAGAATGGATTCGGATGCCATGCTGCTGGCCAATTCACCCGAGGCCGCGCCCCCCATTCCGTCCGCCACCATGAACAGAAGCCCGTGCGCGCCCCCGACCATCGAGGTCGCTTCCGGAAGGGCCGCGTGGAACGTAACTGCTTGTGACCCAGTGAGTTCGGCCACCAGAAACGAATCTTCGTTGTGGTCGCGGGTGTGGCCAACATCGGTCAACGCGAAAACGCGCACAACAACCTTGTGGTTGTCGTCCGGCTCTGAGATCGTGGGATGCGGATCTGAAGCGGTCACAAATTCATGTACGGACCAAGCGCGTCGAAGGCAGGGGGATGTGTGTTCCCTACGGGCACGCGCGCTTCAGGTTCCGGCCTGACGCGATTTTTTTGCTGCGAGTTCCAGGGGACTGACACGAGCGGAAAGATGAACGCTGGTCGGAGGTGCCGTCAATTCAATTCCAGCACGGAATCCATGATTCATGGTGGACTTTAACAGCTTTACTGCACACGGCCAGACCGCGAGCTTGTGAGATGCTTCATGCAATCCGCAATTCCGGCAGCCTCCGATCTCGCGTCTCGGCCGTGTTCGGCACCCAATTTCTCAAATGGGTGCTCGGCACCTTCGTGCTGGCGGCGCTTGGTGCCGGGTGCGCCAGCGCGCCCGCTCCGACTCCGGCCGGTGGGTCTCCGCCCGGCACTTCACCACCGGGAGCGTCGGCAACAAAGACGCCGGTTGCACGCGGGTCTGCACGCGCGAACGACAGCGGCAGCATCAAGCTGATTTCGTTCGTACCGGTGGTGAACAATGCGCCGCTCAATCCGCGCGTGCAGTATCCCTCCGAAAATCAAACCATCGCCAGCCGCGATTCCAATTTTATCCTGGGTAGCATCGGTAGCGGTGATGCAAAGCTTACCATCAATGGATTCTCGGTAACGGTTGCACCCAACGGCGCCTTCATCGGTTGGTTGCCAAATCCCCCCGCGTCCAGTCCCGTGTACGATCTGGTGGTGACGCGCGGTGCAGACACAGTACGTCGATCGCTGCGCATCAAGTACCCAACACGTTTGATCCTGACAGCGATCGGAAAGCTTCGCGTTGACAGCGGGTCCGTCACACCGGTCGGCCGTCCACGCGTGCGTGGCGACGAGATGATGCGCGTGAGCGTGCGCGCGCCGCTGAACGCGAGTGTGTGGTTGCAACTCGATTCCGTGCGTGCGCCGATGTTCGCTACGCAGATTGTTGGCATCAACGTCAGTCGTATGGCGCGCGGACAATCAACACTCCTCACCGAAGTCGTCGTACCGTCGACCGAAGATGTGGGCGGTGTGTTCCTCACCGAAATCGCTGCGCAGAAATTGAACGCGAAATCGCGCGTGATCATTGGTCGTGGCGCCGACACCGTACGACTCAACATTGCGCCACCACAATTGGTCGATGCCTCAGCGCGCACGGTTGGTGTGTTGCGGACGGCGGCCGCGTTTGAAAGCGATACGGATCGTGTCGTGATTGGACGTCCTACTCCCGAAGGCACGTACAAGTGGTTGTTGATGCCCGGCACGATTGTCGAACTCACGGGCAAGCAGGGAAACTTCACGCGCGTGCGGCTCGATTCCGGGCTTGAAGTCTGGGTCGAGAATGGTGACGTGTTGCCGTTGCCGGAGGGCACACCAGTGCCGCGCCGAGTGACGAGTGGGTTTCGGATAATTCCTGCAAAGCAATGGTCGGATGTCATCATTCCCACGGGGGATCGCCCTCCGTTCATTGTCGAACCCGATGGCGACAAGCTCATTGTCACGCTGTACGGTACCACTGCGAGTCCGGACATCTCGCCCATACTTGGGAACGACACACTGGTTCGGCAAATCAGTTGGGATCAAGTCGCGAGTGATCGCGTGCGTATCGAATTGCGGTTGTCGCAACCGGTGTACGGCTGGTTATCGCAATGGGATGAAAATCGCCGTGCGATGGTCATTCGCGTTCGCCGAATTCCCACGATCAACAAAGAACGGCCTCTGCAGGACATGGTAATTGCCGTCGATCCGGGACATCCACCCGCGGGTTCGACGGGTCCCACCGGATTGTTTGAGGGTGATGCGGTGTTGCCCGTGGGCGAACTGGTGGCGAAAATGCTCACCGAGAAAGGCGCCATTCCTATTATGACGCGCACTTCGAAGGGTCCCGTTGGATTGACCGAGCGTGCGGTGACGTCGCGTCGCGCCAACGCCAACGCCTTTGTCTCAATTCATCTGAATGCCTTTGGCGACGGCACCAATCCGTTCACCAACAACGGCACAAGTACGCTGTTCTTTCATCAAACGGGCGAACCATTGGCACGACCTGTGCAACGCGAACTCATGAAACGCCTGGGGTTGCGCGATCTCGGCGTGCATTACCAGAACCTCGCGGTCGCGCGTCCCACCTGGTATCCCGCCGTGTTGACCGAAGGCGCGTTTGTCATCATTCCCGAACAGGAAGCGGCGCTGCGTAACCCCGCGTATCAGAAGCTGTATGCGGAAGGAATTGTGGCAGGATTGGAAGCGTACTTTCGCGAGTTGGGGCAGCGGTGATAGCCGGTCGCAGGAATGCGCGCGCCGAAACGTCTCGCGTTTCGAGTTCCAGTTCGTGTGATGTCGTTCTTCGTATCCTGCGCTGGGCCTTGCCGGTCATCGTGGCGTTACTGCAACTCGCGCCGGCAACAGTACTCAATGCGCAAGTAGATCCGCGCGGCAGGGTTCGCACCCTGCAGACAGCACATTTTCGCGTGCACTATCCGGTTGCGCTTGACTCGCTCGCGCGGCGGTCTGCGATAGTTGCGGAAGGGGCGTGGGACCAGCTTGCGAAGACTCTCGTTACCCCGGCCGGACCGGTCGACTTGTTGTTGCAGGACAACCTCGATCTGAGCAATGGATTTGCGCAGACGTTTCCCAGCAACCGCATCACGATTTACGCTACGCCGCCAATTGCCGTTACAGAGTTGCGTTTGCACGACGATTGGCTGCGACTGGTGATCACGCACGAACTGGCGCACATCTTCCACCTCGATCGCGCCGGTGGTATCTGGCGCGTCGGGCGATCTGTTTTCGGACGCAGCCAAGGGCTGTTCCCCAATAGTTACCTGCCAAGCTGGGTCATTGAAGGCATCGCAGTGCACTATGAATCGGAGTTGACGGGCAGTGGTCGCAATGTTGGTACGGAGATGCGCTCGGTTGCGTTGGCGGCCGCGCTAGCGAACGATCAACATGGGCCTGATGCGTGGAGTCAAACCACGAGCCGGTATCCACGCGGACAAAGCGTGTACGTGTGGGGATCCCTGCTCATGCATCGCGAAGCTACGCTGGGCGGCGACTCCGCCATGCGCAAATTCATCGATAAAACGGCCACGTTTCCGATTCCGTTCTTTCTGAACCGCGCCGCGAAGCAGTCATTCGGAAAATCGTTCTTTGGAAGTTTTGCGGAGTTCCGTGATTCGCTGCAGCGCGTGAACGCCGTGCTGAATGTTTCCGACGACAAGCATTGGGTCGCGGTTGTTCCTGGCACCGAAGGCGGAAACTGGAACGCGGCGTACCCCAGGTGGCGAACCAACGACACGCTCGAATGGGTGGCATCGAACGGGCGTGACCTGACTGGCGTTTATCGTACCACGCTGCCCGAGACGGAATCGCAGGAGACTGTGCGCGTACCCGAACGAATTGCGCGGCGCAACTCGCTCGACGTGAACGCGCCGGCCCCCAAAGGTACCACCGTGTTTTCGCAGTACGATTACAGCGATCTTTACACCCTGCGCAGTGACTTGTATGTCCGTGATTCCACTGGCGATCGCCGTTTGACGCATGACGCGCGCCTCATTCAACCCGATGTACGAATAGCTGATGGGGCGGTGATCGCCGTGCAATACACGCCGGCTGGCGCGCGTATTGTGCGTGTCACCGGCGACAGCGTTGCGCCGCTCACACATGACAACAGCGTCGAGTGGGCCGAGCCGCGCTGGGATCCCACGTTTCAGTCGATTGCGGCGGTGCAGATTTTGAAGACGGGCATCCATCGCATCGTACTGCTGGACACGTTGGGTGATGTCGTTCGCATTGTCACTGAGTCGCGCGGTGTGCTGTCGCATCCCACGTTTGTTTCGGGTTCCGTGGAGCTGTTGTGGGCCAGCGATCGCAGCGGGCGCACGCAGCTTGAGATTGCGGATATCGGGCAGGCCTTTACGCGGGTCAATCTCGCCACGGCCGGTGATGGCGTGATGCGCTTTCGCGAACAACCGTTCGTCGACACACTGTGGCGCGCCGAAGTTCGCTCGGCGAGTAATGTGAGCACCGGCATTTATCAGCCGTCGGTGTCGCCCGATGGGTTGACTGTCGCGGCGCTGATGTATCGGAGTAACGGCTACACACTGGTGGTTGGGCCTGTGCAGCGCGACGGCGACGCCGTAACGGAGTCATGGTACGCAGCCAGTCGGCCGGCGCCCAACAATGATTCCCTGTTTACTGGCAAGAGTTCAGCGTACCGCCCGTTTCGCCAACTGTTGCCGAAATACTGGGGGCTTTCCATCGGCGAGGCGCGCGATGGTGGTTCGAACTATGGTGTTAGTACAAGCGGATCCGAAATTCTCGGACGACATAGCTACGCCGCTGAAATGCTCGTTAATCCACGCAACAATGAGACGAACGGATCGTTCGTTTATCGATATGCCGGATTCGGTGTCCCGGTCGCCACATTAGCCGCTTCGCAGAATTGGGATGCCACGTTTCGCGTTGCTGATTCAACCGGCAAACGCGTAGGCGATGTTGCGCGGCGCCTGCAATATGCATCCGTCGCGTTAGGCTGGACGGTGCCGCACGTTCGCTGGTCCGCCAGCTATTCGCTGGGTGCGCAATACGAACGGCGCGACTTCCGCAGCGATGCCGATTCCGTGTTGGGCGCGCCCGGTTCAGCACTCCGCACTGGCACGCGGTATCCGACGCTGTTCGTCAGTGGCAGCATTGGAAATCTCGCGCGCGGCGCGCGTGGTTTCTCACCCGAACAGGGCGTGGCGCTCTCGGCCAACGTGAGCGTGCGCAGGCGCGAAGGCGTTGCGAACAGCGAGTCATGGCGCAGTGTAGGCGTGATGCGTGCCTTTCAACCGCTGCCGCTGCCCGGATACGCGCGGCACGTGGTCGCCCTGCGCGTGGCGGGCGGTGTCACCGACACACGTTCGCCATCGGAGTTCAACGTGGGAGGAGTGAGCGGAGCGGTTTCAGATATTGCCGGCGGCATTTCGTTTGGTGATCCGACGCGAACGTTTCCGGTGCGTGGGTTCGCACCCGGTTCGCAGCGCGGAATGCGCGCGCTGTCTGGCACCGTGGAATACCGGGCACCCTTGGGCATTCTGGCACGTGGGCTCGGACTCTTTCCGTTGTTCATCGACCGGTTCTCGGTCAATACCTTTGCCGATGCTGCGCGCGCGTGGTGTTCGTCAAATTCGGCGCAGCGTGTCGCTGCGTTGTGCGAAGTTACGGGAAAACGTGATGGTTGGCTTTCGTCCGCCGGCGCAGAGCTCAGTATCGATCTCGGTTTCCAGTACGACTCGCCGTTGCGCTTCCGCTTGGGATTCGCGAAGCCGGTTTCTGCGCCGGTTGAACTGTCGAAGAAGCCGGCGGTTTTTGTTACGCTGGGGGCGTTTTTCTGATTCTCTGGCGCGTGCGTCGAACGCTGCGCCGCATAATGTGACAAAATGCGTCGAACCGTCGCCACAGAATTGCTGTAAAAGTGTAAGTATGGTGACCCAGCGCGCCCGTCGTGTCGGTCACGCCGCTGAACCTCGGCACAACGCGGCGCTGTGGGCGCGGGTGAACACGTGTTGTGGCATAAATATTGCTCGACAAGTGTGTGCCGAGCGACACGCGTCTGCGTGAATGGTCTCGGATTGATGATACAATCGCCCTACCTTTTCAGGAGGAGTGCTCCATGCCGAAATTCAAGTTGTGTGTCGGCGCTGCTGCCTGCACGATGAGTAGCCTGTTTGCCTGTCACACCGCATTCGCTCAAACGATTCTTGGAACCGCGCAGCAGTTCGCCGTACTTGGTGCCTCGACGGTCACCAATACCGGGGCCACGACTATCAAAGGCGATATCGGCTTGTCGCCGGGAACGTCCATTACTGGTCTCGGAACAGTTACGCAAACCGGCACAGTGCATCAAACCGACGCTGTATCGCTGCAAGCGCAGCTTGACGCGTTGTCGGCCTACAACGTGTTGGGCGGACTCTTTCCAACAATCAATCTTACCGGTGTCAATCTGGGCGGGCTCGTGCTCACCCCGGGTGTGTATGCATTTGACAATTCGGCACAACTCACCGGAGTGTTGACGCTCAATTTCTTGGGCAACGCAAATTCACGGTTTGTTTTCCAGATTGGCTCCTCACTCACAACCGGAAGCGGATCGAGTGTGAGCGTGCTCAACGGTACGTCTAGTGGCGGCATTTTCTGGCGAGTGGGAAGTTCTGCAACTTTGGGGACGAGTACGGTGTTTGCGGGCAACATCATCGCGGATCAGAGCATTACGCTTAACACAACCGCCAAAATCTTGTGTGGCCGCGCGATCGCGCTGAATGCAGCGGTGACCATGGATAACAATGTCATCTCCAATGATTGCGCGGCTGGAGGCGACTATTCGAGTGGTCGATCAGACTACGGAAGCAAAGGATTCGCCGGAAATCTGCAGGTGGCGGTCGTACCTGAGCCGACGACAATCCTGATGTTTGGCGCCGGGCTGCTGGCGGTGGTGGGGTTGAAGCGGAAGCGTATCGCGTAAGGTGCATGTGCTCCCTTAGTGGGGCGGAGGCGTCGATAGCCGAAGCAACGTGAGAGTTTCTGTTCATTCGTTGCGTTTTCGCGTCTCTGATAGCTTTCCGCCCCCCGCAGGACATTCGCAATGCAGTATCTTGTTTTCTGAAACCCCGGTACTGAATTCAAGAACCAGGATTAGTCAGTCGGATGTTTTCATATTGTGAAGAAACGCGCGCACGTATGCTCCCGTTCATCCACGAGACCGCCGTCGTCCTGGGCAACGTCACCCTCGGCGACGACACCAGCGTGTGGCCCACTGCGGTCATCCGCGGTGATTTGGAGACCATCACCATTGGTGCGCGCACCAACGTGCAGGACGGTGCGGTCATTCACGCTGATCCAGGTATTCCCACGAGCATAGGTGAAGACTGCGTAATTGGTCATCGTGCCATCGTGCACGGATCCATGATCGGCAATGGTGTGCTGATTGGCATGGGTGCCATTGTTCTGAATCGCTGCAATATCGGCGAGGGATCGATTATTGGCGCAGGAAGCGTGTGCCTCGAGGGGCTGCAGGTGCCGCCGAGCTCGCTCGTGCTCGGCATTCCGGCGAAAGTGGTGCGTCAGCTCGATTTAACGCAGCGGAATCAGATTTTGGATAATGCCGAGCGTTATGTGAATCTTTCGCGGAGGCACCTGGCTGGTCAAATTGAACGCATTCTGCAGGTAGACTAGACGGCGACTGTCGCATGAATTGCGCGTCTCGACAGCGCCCTTGACGCGAATTACAATTAGCGGCGCACAAGTCCGGATCGCCCGCCAAACTGCATCCCGCGCCGTGCAGTTGTCGATGGAACATGAAGCATGCCAGAATTCGATGCACATGATGTCTCCCGTCGCAATTTCATCGTACTTGGCGCGGCCGCAGCCGTGGCCGTTCCGTTTGTTTCATGCACGACGCCCGAAGTACAACCGGTCGGGCAGTCCGGAATGACCTCGAAGTTTTCGCTCGACGTCAACGGTAAATCGCACGAACTGACGCTGGATTCACGAACGACGTTGCTGGACTCGTTGCGTGAACATCTGCATCTCACAGGTACGAAGAAAGGGTGCGATCACGGACAGTGCGGTGCGTGTACGGTTTTGGTGAACGACAGGCGCATCAATTCGTGTCTGACACTCGCGGTGATGCACAGTGGCGACAAGATCACCACCATTGAAGGGTTGGGCACGCCGGAGAATATGCATCCGATGCAAACGGCATTCGTGAAGCATGATGGGTTTCAATGTGGATATTGCACGCCGGGGCAGATTTGTTCCGCCGTGGCTGTGCTGAACGAAATCAAGGATGGCATTCCCAGTCACATGACCGCCGATCTCACCGCAAAGCCCCAGCTCACGAACGTCGAGCTGCGCGAACGCATGAGTGGCAATATCTGCCGTTGCGCTGCGTACTCCAACATCATCGAAGCTATCACCGAAGTTGCCGGAGTTCGGGCATGAGGCCGTTCACATACGAGCGCGCGAAATCGCCTGCCGAAGCTGCCGCCGCTGCACGCACACCGGGGGCGAAGTTCATCGCGGGTGGTACGAATCTGCTCGATCTCATGAAACTCGAGATCGAAACGCCAACGCATCTCATTGACGTGAATGGGCTGGGATTGGACAAGATCGAGAAGACGGACGACGGCGGGTTGCGTATCGGTGCGCTCGTGCGCAACACCGACCTTGCTGCACACGACACGGTCCGAAGGGATTATGCGCTGCTCTCACGTGCGTTGCTGGCGGGTGCTTCGGGTCAACTGCGTAACAAAGCGACTACCGCGGGCAACCTGCTGCAACGAACGCGTTGTCCCTACTTTTATGACACGGCGCAACCGTGCAACAAACGCGAGCCAGGCAGTGGCTGCAGCGCGATTGGTGGCTTCAGCCGGCAACTGGCAATCATCGGCGTGAGCGATGCCTGTATTGCGACGCATCCCGGTGACATGGCCGTTGCCATGCGGGCGCTGGACGCGACCGTTGAAACAGTGCAATCGGCTGGTGTCACGCGAAGCATTCCAATTGCTGAATTTCATACACTGCCTGGCACCACACCGAACGTCGAAACAACGCTGCAGCCTGGTGAGTTCATCACGGGCGTCACGCTTCCGAAACCCGTTGGTGGCACGCATCTCTATCACAAGGTGCGTGATCGCTCATCATATGCGTTCGCACTGGTTTCGCTTGGCGTGATCGTGCAGCCTGATGGCACCGGTCGTATTGCAGTTGGCGGCGTTGCACACAAACCATGGCGCGTTGAGTCTGCGGAAAGCGAGATGCCGCGTGGGGCAAAGGCGGTGGCGACAAAATTGCTCGCCGATGCAAAACCTACGCAACAAAACGCGTTCAAACTGAAACTGGTTGAACGCACGTTGAGCGCAGCCCTGTCTGAAGCAAAGGGAGGACGGTCATGAAATTCGATACTCCTGCCACCACCAACCCGATCGATCAACTGAAGGTGGTTGGCAAACCTACCGAGCGTATCGATGGAAAATTGAAGACGACCGGCACCGCGCCGTATGCGTACGAGCGTCACGACGTCGCGCCAAATGCGGCGTACGGGTACATCGTTGGGTCGGCAATTGCGAAAGGCAAGATTACGTCGATAGACGTCGCGCAAGCAAAGGCGTCACCGGGTGTGCTCGCGATTGTAACTGCGAGTAACGCCGGGAAACTTGGCAAGGGCGATTTCAACACGGCCATACTCCTTGCAGGTCCTGAGATCGAACATTACCACCAGGCCATTGCGGTGGTGGTTGCCGAAACGTTTGAGCAGGCGCGTGCCGCGGCGCAACTGGTTCGTGTTGACACGATCAAGGGGCTGGGATCATTCGATCTCGCTGGCGCAAAAGACAAGGCCGTGAAACCGAAAGATGCGTGGGGCGTCGCGGCGGATACGAAAGTCGGAGATTTCGCCGGAGCATTTGCATCCGCACCGGTGAAAGTGGATGGCACGTACACGACGCCCGATCAAGCGCACGCCATGATGGAACCGCACGCATCGACGGCGTCGTGGGACGGCGACAAACTCACAGTGTGGACGGCCAATCAGATGATTGATTGGGCAAAGGGTGATATGTCAAAAACGCTGGGTATTCCGAGGGAAAACGTACGCATTGTCTCGCCGTACGTTGGTGGTGGATTTGGCGGCAAGCTCTTCTTGCGCGCAGATGCAGTTCTTGCAGCACTCGGCGCACGCGCAGCCGGACGGCCGGTAAAAGTGGCCCTGCCACGCCCGTTCATGTTCAACAACACGGTGCATCGGCCAGCGACTATACAGCGTGTTCGAATTGGTGCTACGCGTGATGGCAAGATTACGGCAATCGCTCATGAAAACTGGTCGGGTGATTTGCCCAATGGCCAATTGGATGGATCGGCGGTCCAAACGCGATTGATGTACGCCGGTGCCAATCGCATGACCGCGACGCGACTGGCGGTGCTCGATTTGGCCGAAGGCAACGCAATGCGCGCTCCTGGCGAAGCGACGGGATTGATGGCGCTTGAAGTGGCCATGGACGAGATGGCTGAGCAGCTGGCGATGGATCCGATTGAATTTCGCGTGCGGAATGACACGCAAGTGGATCCGGAAAAGCCTGAACGCCCGTTCTCGCAGCGTTCACTCATCCAATGCATGCGCACTGGTGCCGAGAAGTTCGGGTGGAGCAAGCGAATTGCGCGCCCTGCCTCGGTGCGCGATGGGCGATGGTTGGTGGGCACAGGAATGGCCGCAGCCATTCGTGGAAATCCGGTCACCAAGTCAGCGGCACGTGTTCGATTGAACAAGGACGGTGTCATTACGGTTGAAACGGACATGACCGACATTGGCACAGGCAGCTACACGATCATCGCGCAGACAGCGGCCGAAACGATGGGGGTGTCCCTTGAGAAAGTGGTGGTCAAGCTGGGCGATTCAGATTTCCCGGTGTCGTCTGGCTCGGGCGGACAGTGGGGCGGAAACAGTTCCACCTCGGGCGTATACGCGGCGTGCATGAAATTGCGTGAGTCCGTTGCTCAGAAGCTCGGGCTGAACAACGCTGATGCGGTATTTGCCAACGGCGAAGTGCGCTCGGGTGGCAAAACTGTTTCGCTGGCGAACGCGGCGGCCGACGCTGAGTTGGTCGCCGAAGATTTTATCGAGTTTGGAGATCTGGACAAGAAGTACGAGCAGTCCACGTTTGGTGCGCATTTTGTTGAAGTGGGCGTTGATGCAGCGACAGCGGAAATCCGTATTCGGCGCATGCTGGCTGTCTGTTCGGCGGGACGCATTCTCAATCCGAAAACAGCGCGCAGTCAGGTCATTGGCGCGATGTCCATGGGTGTCGGTTCGGCACTGATGGAAGAGATGGTTGTTGATAAACGCCGCGGCTTTTTCGTCAATCACGACCTCGCGGGTTACGAGGTGCCGGTGCATGCGGACATACCGCACCAGGACGTGATTTTTCTGGACGAAGCCGATCCCGTGTCCTCGCCTATGAAAGCAAAAGGTGTTGGTGAACTTGGGCTCTGTGGCGTGGCAGCGGCCATCGCCAATGCCGTGTACAACGCGACCGGCGTGCGCGTGCGCGACTTTCCCATTACGCTGGACAAGCTGCTGGATGGGATGCCGGAAGTCGTTTAGGAGTAGTCGAACGATAAATCAATGGACTTTCGCGAGCCTCAAAACCTGCTATCTTTCATGGCTCGCCACGTGTGAGCAAGCAATTGTTTGGCGGAGGCGTGTTAGCAGGCAAGCGGGCAGCATTTTTGCGGTTGGCGTCCCCGTAAACTTTGTGATGCAGCGCGGTTGGATGTGACTAGATGGGAGCACAAGTCGGGTTGGTGGTTCTGTCTTCGCGTTGCCTTAACTGATTGATCTGTCAGCGGTTAGGCATACTTGGCGGGAGACAGTGATCACGTTCCTGACAACCTGAATCCCAGCGATCAGTGTTTGAGCACTGGCGCCTTGTTGGCTGCCATATCACAAAGTGGAGAACTAGGTACCGCACAAACTTCCGTGATGTGCAAATCGCAAAGCGTTTCACTGTATAGCGTTACAGAAACACTTGCGCGGTATCACGAACACATGCACCATACCGCCCCCGCAACAGTCTCATCGATGGTTCGGCCCAGCACTTCCCGCCCGAAGCCGGACGGCACCATCTGATGACGTGAGGTCGCGCAGCTTCTCGCTCCGATCTCGCTTTTATTCGCCAATACACCGCAGGAGTAGCACAGCATGCCATTTTCCGCTTCGCCACCGGAAGGCCCCGTTACGTTGTCCGCCAACGCGCGCACCGTACTCGAAAAGCGTTACCTCACCAAAGACAAATCGGGCAAGCCGGTTGAAACGCCAGAAACGATGTTCTGGCGTGTTGCGACAGTGGTAGCCGAGGCGGATCGTCGCTACGGTGCAAGTGATGGTGGCGTGCAGGCGTTGGCCGAGGAGTTCTACTTCCTTATGACGCAGCGTCGGTTCGAGCCCAATTCACCCACGCTGATGAACGCGGGCCGTCCGTTGGGGCAGCTCAGCGCGTGTTTTGTGTTGCCAGTGGGAGACGCGCTGTCAAATGGCCAGGACGGCATTTATGACACGCTGCGCTCCATGGCGCTCATTCACCAGAGCGGTGGTGGCACCGGCTTCTCGTTCTCGCGTTTGCGCGGGCGTGGCAGCATGGTGCGCAGTACGACCGGCGTGGCTTCAGGCCCCGTGTCGTTCATGAAGTTGTACGATGCCAGCACTGATGCCGTAAAACAGGGCGGCACGCGTCGTGGGGCGAACATGGGCATTTTGCGCGTCGATCATCCCGATGTCATGGAGTTCATCTCCTGCAAGGAAGATCTCACGCAGATCACCAACTTCAACATCTCGGTTGGTATCACCACGAAGTTCATGGAAGCGCTCAAGACGGATTCCATGTACGACCTCATTGATCCTGTCAGCAAGCAGGTCACGGGTTCGATGTCGTCGCGTGAAGTGTGGAATAAGATGATCGACGGCGCGTGGCGTACGGGCGAGCCGGGTGTGTTTTTCATCGACGAAGCCAATCGCTACAATCCGGTGCCGCACCTGGGCCCGTACGAAGCGACCAATCCGTGTGGCGAGCAGCCGTTGCTCCCCTACGACGTGTGCAACCTCGGTTCCGTCAACGTGGGATTGTTTGTCACGAATGGCGTGATGGATTGGGACGCGTTCAAGCGCGACATCCAGATGTCCACGCACTTCCTCGACAACATCATCGACGTCAACAAGTATCCGTTGCCCGAAATTGATGCACTCTCCAAGCGCATTCGCCGTATCGGATTAGGCGTGATGGGTTTTGCCGACATGCTCGTGCGTCTTGGTATTCCGTACGACAGTGCCGAAGGTGTGGAGATGGGCCGTCGCGTCATGGAGTTCATTGACGTGGAGAGCAAGAAAGAAAGCGAGCGTCTCTCGAGGGAGCGCGGTCCGTTCCCCGAGTGGGCGCGTTCCATCTGGGGTCCCGACGAAACGTGTGCACGTGATGAAAACGGTCAGCGCATTCGCGCCATGCAGATGCTGCGCAATTGCAACGTCACGACTGTTGCACCAACCGGCACCATCAGCATCATCGCGGGATGCTCGTCGGGTCTCGAGCCGTTGTTTGCCGTTGCATTCATGCGCAACCAGGCCGGGGTGCGTATGCCCGATGTCAACGAAGACTTCGTCGCAATCGCGAAGAAGGAAGGCTGGTATACCGACGAGTTGATGGAGCGTATTGCGAACACCGGTTCCGTGAAACACGCGGAAGTGCCCGCCAAGTGGCAGGCGGTGTTCAATACGGCGAATAACATCAGCCCCGAGTACCACATCAAGATGCAGGCGGCCTACCAGCTGCATTGCGACTCGGCCATCAGCAAGACCACCAATTTCGGTCAGGCTGCAACCGTTGAGGATGTGAAGGCCATCTACGAGATGGCGTACGAAATGAAGTGCAAGGGTGTCACGGTATATCGCGATGGTTCACGTGACAACCAGGTGCTCTCCACTGGTGCGACCGAAGGTGCGGCCGCGAAGCGTGATGGTGCGCCGGCCGCCGCAGCAACGCCCGAGGACAAGAGTGCGATGGCCGCGATGAAGCGTGAGATCGGTGAGTTGCAGGGCACGTTGGCCGAAGTGCGCAATGATCTCGAGCGTTCGCAGAAGGCGTTGTTCAGTTCAGAGTCCGAGAACGCCTCGCGTCGTGTGAAGCGCAGTCGCCCCGACACCATGCGTGGCACGACGATTCGCAAAGACACGCCGCTTGGTACCATGTTCGTGAACATCACGGAAGACGAGAAGGGTCAGCCGTTTGAGTTGTTCGTGAATCTTGGCAAGGCGGGTGGAAGCGCGATGGCGGATGCGGAGGCGATTGGTCGTCTCGTGTCACTCGGTCTGCGCAGCGGCATTCCGTTGATGGAGATTCATCGTCAGTTGCGCGGGATCTCGTCAGATCGCGCGGTTGGGCTTGGGCCGAACAAGGTTCTTTCCATGCCTGATGCAATTGGTATTGCACTTGAGCAGTGGTGGAGGGAGAAGCAGGGGGTGCAGACGGATTTGTTGGCGCCGCCAATGCCGAGCCCAGTGAGTTCGATGATGCCGCCGCAGCAGAGCCTCGCGAGCATTGTGCCGACGTCGCGTCCGCCGCAGGGCAACGTGCAAGCCGAGCAACAACAGTTGGAGTACAAAGCGGGGCATGGGGAGGTGTTCATGGGGACGTGCCCGGATTGTGGGAGCCAGCTGGAGTTTGCTGAGGGCTGCGTGAAGTGTCACGTGTGCGGGTTTAGCGAGTGCGGGTGATACGACAGAGAGTTCAGAGTTGGCCTGAACTTGTTGCGCGGGTCGCCGGGTGGGTGTTTGCGGCGATCGGGCGAGAAGTGAGGGTTTGGGAATAACTGTCAAATGGGGTGGCCTCGCAGTCGGAGGCTGCCCCATTCCCTTCAGTATGACGATTCGAGACATCAATGATCCTACGTTGCACACCATTTCTAATTCAGGTTAACCGTTCCCAATGAAGTACTGGGCAGAAGACCCTTCGACAAATTTTAGTGACGAGACTACGGTTGATACCCGAACCTCAACGTCTCAGCGCGAAATCGCGCCCGTTGTTGAGGGAGTCGTTGGCGTTGACCTTGGTACGGAATAGGTTGCGGCACTGCGTCACTATTCTGTAGCACAGCGGCCAATTAAATGGGCAATGTTGAGGAAGCGGTGTTGCGTGGACAGAGCATAGAAATTCAGCAAATTCGGAACGGACTGTCAGCGCAACAGGTCGTTGTCACTGACCGTATGGACAGAATTCGCCAGATCGACATTCAAAACAGCCATACTTCGTCGCATCTGCCGCCCCTCGGAAAGTTGCTTTTCTTGAGAGAAAGCGACGTGACCGATTTCAATCGGCTGCCGTTGCTGAGAGCGTCGCAGTTGAAAGTGCGAGAGTACGCATTTGAGGCCACCCTGGAGCAGTCCGGACTCGGCATGCTGGATGCGCGAATGACAGATGCGGATCGGTTCCAAGAAATTGACGGCGATGTACGCTAATTGATCCGGATAGCGACAGTTGCGAGCAAACTCATCCCGCGCGCCTTGAAGCAGACGAGCACTCTGGCCGAATCCGGATGCTCGCCATAGAGTAGGCGATGCCTACCAATACCCTTTGGCAAATCGATCCCCATTCGAAGTAGAAATTCGAAGAGGCGCTGAAAACCATCGGGACAGATCAGCGCGAGTGGGCCGCACCCCGGCGCGATGCCGAGCAACTCGCACTCAGGCCGGCGTTCGAGCAGCTGATCACGCGCGACATGAATCGCATTCGAAGAGCTACCGCATCAGATCCGCGTGGCGCAGCAGGTGCTCCAAGCCCCACGCAGGCGCAATCCTCGCGGATGAATTCGGTCTCGGCAAGACCATTGAAGCCAGCATAATTCTGTAGGAGCTTGCGGTTCGCGGACGCAGCGTCAGTCTTCACGCCATCGCCAACGCAATCGCCCGCAACGCCTCCGCACGCTTCGCCACGGGCTTGTCAAACGCATCTTCCTTCGCGACGATAATAATGCCTCGAATGAGTCCTGATTGATCCACTAGCTCAGACTTGTGGTTGATCTTCGCCATTGCATTCACGATGAGCGAACGATCAAGCCGAAATGCGAGACGACCGCCAGGCGTTCCTTCCGCAGCCGTTGAATTCGCGAGCTTTCCCACTCGGCGGGCGAGGGCTGAATCATTCGCGAGAATGGCCAGGTAGTATCGAAGCATCCCGCCGGCAAACGGTTCGGGCAAGCCGCCAAATGAACTGGCCATCATGCCCACAACGTCGCGCAACTCCTTTGGAATGCGCGCGTCAATGCGCGATGGTGCTGATTGCCGGGCCTCCTTCAACTTGGGCGCCGATTGCTGGGGAAGCATCACGACGGTATCGCATGTCTGGCAGACGCCAACGAGCACATCAGGCACTTCGATCTTCGATTTGCTCAAGCGCATGTTGCGGTATTCGTATCGCGTTGCCTGCAGCTTACGGCACTTGTAGCAAATTGCCCGAGATTCGTCACCTTGGCGAATAAGCGTAAATGGCCTTTGAGTCTTCGCGCGGTCAGTCATTGGCGAGACCGGAGAGGTGTACGCTGATGAAAAAGATCTGGTCGACGAAATAGAGCTTGATATACCATCGCTCCTCGAAATCGAAATACCGCAAGACCGGCCTGAAGATAGGAACTTCCGTGTCGCGGAGAATGTGGTGACGAGAAGACGAATACTGGGTTCCCAGACATCGGCCCAGAAGTTTCGCGACAAACGACGCAGCAACCTCGCCAGTTGCGAGCAAGTTCTTCTCAGGCAGGCCGCCACGCACTTCGTGACCGATACTCTGCTCGCTGGCGAGAGCCGAAATCGCTCGACGGCGGGCTTCGTTAAAGCCAAGCGGCCGAGGGAATCCTTCTGCTTTTCTGACGGACAATGATATGTACAACGATCGGTGTACGAGGTCAAGACACCGGCGGTTTGATTGAACTTGTCGGCATTGGCTGCGGCTCGCGGCACCGGAAACGATTGCACCGTATCATGTCATTGCATAGAAACATGCGTCGTTGCCAGCGCTGCTGGCTTTCCGCGCCGGACCTGCTCGAGCGCGGGCCGTCACGACCCATGCCGCGAAGAAAGAGCGAGGACAAACGTTCGCGCCGAGAAGAAAATGAAACGCTACGGAATTCGGTCGGCGTCTCACAATCCCACAACTGGCGCAATCGCCATCGCGCCCCAGGGATCACGCACGCACAGCAGCCGCGGCGTACCAAACACCGGGACAGCATTGGTTTCGCCCGGAGTAAATTCCGTTGCGAAAATCTTTCCTTCCTCAGCGTAATACAGGGTGTGACGGTCCGCTCCCCAGCGGATATCACGCACGTGGTTCGGCGCCCCACCGCCATCGGTCGGCGCAATCGCGATGTCCTTCGCGCCCGCACGATAAATGATACTGTCCGCCCTCTCCGTAAACCCCATCGAACCCGAGATGCCGGGGAGTTGCAAACCTGTCGCAGTGCCCCGCGTTACGTCGACAATCGTGGGCTCGATGTCGCCATTCGGAGCGCGCGACCAAATGGACAACGTGCGTCCGTCAGACGAAAAATTTGGTTCGAAAGAGCTGCCTCGCGAACCCAATAATTGACTCTTCGTTGGTTGCGCGACAGAGATATCAGTGACGGCAAACCATTCACCGCAGCTGCGCGGCGCGTCGCGAGCACAATCGTTCCCGAAGGTCTTGCGTGACGCGATGTAACGCGGCGTTGCGCCTTGCAACACAAGACGCGGCGATCCTCGATCGTTCACTGGCCACCGCCGGTCTGGCTCCGGACGTGCGCGTCATCAGCTATCTGGCTGTGACCGACGGCATAGAGTAGCCCACGCACCTTACCAAATGTCTCGGCGGTACTCAAACCTTATCGCTCGTGTCAAACCGAAGCCCGCTCGATCCTTCGCCGCGCCCGAGTCGCTTGCGACGCCCCAGCCACAGCAGTGATCGCCCGTCAAACCAGCGCGCATACTGAAATGCTCGCTCGACAATCGCACCTTCGCGCGGCACTTCTTCCTCTTCGATTCGAAGCACTGGCGTCTCCAGCGCCGCCGCCTGGCGCGGGTCACGCCGCAATAACAAACCAAGCGGTTGTGCAGAACGTTGCGTTCCATCGGCGTCGGTACGCACAATGGTGCCGCGTTGCAGTTGTATGACCGGGGTCGCGCCGCCTGCCGATCCGGTCGATGGAACTGGAATGAGCGGAATCCAATTCTCCGGTACCGACGTTGCAAGGCGATACATCAAACTGACATCGCTCGGTAGTTCAGCCAATTGTTGTTGCTGTTGTGACGGTCGCTTCGAGTTCTCCGCATCGCGATCATACGAGTCGCCGGACGGTCCTTGTACGCGACGCTCAACACCCCATGCGACGTTTGCCATCTCGTCGCGAATGAGCGCGACTTCTTCAATCGACTTTCCCTGCAACGATGAACCAAGTGTTGGCGCGAGAAAGAACTGATTGCTGGCACTCGCACCTCCGGCGAGTTCGAACACGGCCCAAGGGGTGCCCGCGGCATTCCGTGATTGCAGGATTGTCGTGGAAACACCAAACGTGTCGATCACGTTGAATGTTGTTGTTCGAAAAAATGTGCCGACGGGAAGTCGCAACGGGACTACGAACCAGTCGTTGCCGTACACCAGTGAAAATTCCGTGAGCAGCATTCGGGTGAGATCGGTTGGGCCGGCCTCGATACCGCCAAAATGCACGCTTGCGTCTTCAAACTCCCAGAAGCGATCCGCAGGTTTGCCGGAAAACTCCACCGGTGACGGCAGCACCGGACGCATTTTCACTTTGATGGGAAGTGGTGCAGTTGATGCGCCGAGTGTTGCCGACGTACCGGTTACGTCAAGACAGTCAACCGAATACCAGTCGAGCGACCCATCCGTGTACTGTTCGGCGGTGACAATCAATTCGCCACTCGACGTTCGTGCGGATGCCGAGAACGCGTATTCTTGCCGCGATGCATTCCACGCGCCATCCGCTCCGGCTTCTTGTCCTTCGTGAACGGACGCATCGTACCACGCAGCCCAACGTTGAATCACACCAAGGGTCGCAGTTTTTGATGCCGCGGGCACTACGGGTTGCGGAGGAAGCGACGTGGGAACACCACTGCTGTCGCGCAGGGGCACCAGTGACTTTGCGAGCGCCACACCATCGACTGAACGTCCGGCCGTAATCGCCGCCCATTCTACTTGATACGGGTCGGCATCCGCGGCGAGAGTTGCCGTGGCGAGAGTTGCCGTGGCGAGCGGGTAGGCTGCGAGGAACAGTGGTCGTATCGTGTCGAGCTTTGCGGCGCTCAACATTCGCAGGAGGTGCAGTCCCGCTGCCGCCGCCGCTCGCGCATGGCGCTCGCGCACAGGTTCGCGTTCGACGAATGTTTCGAGCGGAATGGTGCTGATGTCGAACGCCTGGGCGCGCGTTGTTGAACTTGCGCTGAATGGACCAGGAGCGAATCGAGTGAGCGGAGCACTTTCTCCTTCGATGCGAACATCAATGGGCGTGCCGGCATCTTCGCCCGCGAATTCGAGAAACTGCCATTGGCGCGCGAGGAACCAGAGTGGATCGGCCACGGATGCGCTGAGCGCCACCGAGAGATCGGCTGAGATGGGCAACGGTTCCAGCCGAGTCCACGCATTGAGCGCCGGCGTGACGGCCTTGTCTGGAAGCAGCATGGACGCATTCAGCAAGAGGATGTCTTTCATCGTTCAGCCTTTGCCGAGAATTTTGGAAGTTGCTGCGTTGACGATCGTGGCTCTTGTCGCGAGCCCTTCGAGATCGACCGCTGGGACGTCGGGAGACATTGACACCGGCAGATAGAGAGCCGGAAGCACCGTCCCAATCCAATCGAGTTGTTTTGGACCCACTGCACGCAGTCGGCCAAGTTCGTGGGCCTCGATAACCGTTTCGAGGATTGCATCCACATTCCAACCGTTGCTCAACGGGGCAGCACCGGGGCGAATCGCGGTCTCGTTGATGTTCGATGGAGTAGCCAGAATGATCACCTGCGGCGCGCGCGCATTTGGCGTGTTGAAATGAAACGCCATTGCTGTAGTTTCTTCGCGACTTGGCACCACTTCAGACCAGGCGTCGCAGAAAATTCCGGCGAGCGGTTTCGTAGCGTCGATGGGTGCGTTCGTGTGTGCGACGATCGCGAGTTCCGCATCGGGGGCGCCAGTGCTCGGAAAGGGAAGCGCGATCCACTTCTCGGAAGCAACTGGTGGTAACTGCACGACGAGGAGATCTGTTACCGCCGATCGCGTTCCAAGAGTTTCGGCGGCGGTGAGTACGCGGGACAAATTGCCCGCACCGGTTTGAATGAGCGACATCTGATCGAGCCACGCCCACGGCGCGACGTCATCATCACCGGTGAGAGCTGCACGGACGCTTGCTGCAGCGGTAAACGGCGCTGGGTTACGCACCGTGAACCGAGGCAACACCGGAAAATGTTGACCCAGCAACGCCCGAACGCGCGCAGTTGCAAGCTTCACCATATCCTGCGGCGTGGAAGGTGTGCCCGCGGCTGCAGCGACTTCGTGTTCGCGAGCCACAGACAATCGCATTTCTGTCACGGCATCGACGACTTGCTCGCGGAGCGCTGCACGAATTTCAGCGGCGGTGCCGATCTCCGCAGGCCGCGCCACTGCGCTGCGTACGCCAAACGCCGCGCACGCGAGAAGATTCTTTCTAAGGGTGGCAACAACCGGAACTGCGACGCCGTTGGCAGCCTGCAATGCCGCGAGTGCCGCTCCATATCCGGTTACGAGAGCGTTGGCGCGTGTCGTCAATTCGGTATCGTCAAATGCATCGTCCGTGCCATCGCGCGGCAATACAAGGTCAGCGGCCGTCGCTGCGCGATGTGTCGAAATGAGATCGTAGATCCATTTCAGCAGTGCGCGCAGTGCGCCCAGCCCGATAGTCAACGGTGGTGACCCTGCCGGAGGATCGTTACTGAGTATCAGCTCGGTCGATGCTGTTGCGTTTGTTACCTTGTCCGCGAACAGTGCAACGAGACGTTCTTCGAGCTCGGACGGTCCGTCATTACCCGGTGACGCACTCGCCAGCACCAGTGAGAGTGGAGACAGCCCAAGGGACTTGAACGGCAACGTCAGGTTACTGTCCGGACTTGTCGATTTCGCTGCGAACGTCACGCGCGCGGGATTGCCAATGATGCCCGCAATCCACGCATTGAGCCGAGGTTCGGCGAGTGCACGAGCGTCGTTGGGTATCGTGGCCCACGTTGTTGGCAGTGCGTCGCTTCCCATCAGAACCAGCACGCGATGTGCAAAACCACGACCTGATCGCGGCGTGCGCACGAACTCCATGTCCGGTGCGCGTTCATGGCGATCGAGTGCGGCCAGCACCGCTCCCGCGCGTTCAGAGTTGCCCAACACTTGCTGATGCACCGCCTCAGCCGTCATGGTGTCGGCTATGCTGTCATAGAGATCGGCAAGCCGATCAAGTTCGCTGGCGATCTGATCGCGGTCGGCTGGCGGAATGGCGGGTTGCACACTCGTGAGAAGCGTTGCGCGATTTGTGCGCCATCTCTCCAAAAGTGCGACGCCATCGACTACCTCACGCGCGCCGATATTTTCCGAAGCGGAAGTGGTGGCTGGCGGTTGCGATTCGGGGCGCAGCGGCGCGAGGCGGCGGATTGGAAGGATGTGCCGAGCGAGCGTGAGGCTGCGCGTTTTGATGGCGCGCTCGAACCGATAACCAAGAATTGCCGCGAGCGGCTGTCCTTCACCAATGCCATCCAGCACGTTGAGTGCAGCTCGAACGCGTGCGGACGTAAGATTGATGTCAAGCGCGCGATGTTCGGCATCGTTGTGCGCGAGATGCCCGCTGCGCAACACGGCCGCCGTCGTGGCCTGAGGCAACGACGGTGCGTGAATGAATCCCTGACTGGTTGGTGCCGAGGCGGGCCGAAGGTCGTCGAGCCAACCGTAACCACCAGCGTGAATGCCGGTTGTCGAAGTTGCGCGGACATCACCGAGTCGTTTCGTAGCCATGGAACTGTACCACGCGTCGAGGCGATACGCGTAAACATCCAGAAGGCCACGAAAGCTGCGTTCGATTTGTGCAACGGGGCACGTCGCCAGCGATTCGAGACTCGTCAGCGCCTCACCAAGGCTCTGATAGTCGGGAGCAACAGCAACACCCTTGCGCACGGCTTTGGTGACGAATTGCCGTACGGTTTGCGTTCCGGTCACAGTCGGAATTACTACACGCGATGCTTCGGAGGGTGTGGTGATCAACACACCTGCATTCGGAGCTGGTTTGGTGACCGCTTGAATTCCTACATACTCCGAGGGCGGTGACATCGCCACTGTGGGAAGCGCGCTGATGGTGCCGGCCGAAATGCGTTGGCGATCGATGGTTTTGATGTCGGCGCGATGCAGTTCGCGCGCAATGGCGTAGGCAACCAGCGACTCCAGAAGCGTGCTGGCCTTCTCGCGAGCCTTTATCGCATCGTACGTGCCGCTGGTGCGAGCAAGATCTGCGATTTCCTGCAGGTAGTTCCGCGATAACAGCGCTCCGGGTCCACCGGTCGCCGCCTCTACCAGTGGAACGCGAAGCGGTTTGTCGACGGGATTTGCTGCAAACCCGGCAACGTTTGGGCGATGCGCCCACTTCATGACGTTGCCGAGCAATTCAATGGCTTGTTCTTGCGTGGATGCTTGCCGGTTTAGTCCGACGGTTGCGTTGACGCCCATTGGTCCGAGAACGGAGCGAAAGCGGAACGAGTTGGAGAGTGGCGTTGTTTGCAGGACGGATGTCAGGTCGTCATCGAGGTTCGCAGTTTTGCCAAGTCGCGCGACGCGCGCGGTGCCCGTTGCCCAGAACGAACGCAGTCTTTCGAGAACACCAAACAACTCCCGCTCGAGCGTGTCGTTCTTGAAAGCGACGAATCGTGAGCGCGTGATAACCGGCAGAATACCATACGGTTGTTTGCCGATCCGAACTGCCTGTAACGGTCCACCGGGAAACAGATGTTGGCGTGCGTGCGCGCGGACCATCGCAACCGTGGCATCGGTGAAGTTTGGCGCGAGGAGATCGTTCAGGTACGCGCCGAGAGTGCTTTCCCACAACACCGTTGCGAGATGTGAAGTTGTCTCCTGTTCCCGCGTGCTTGCGCCGGGAATTCTTGCGAGCGCATCGTCGGCGGTTGCTGCTATACCAAGCGCCTTCAGCAGTCGATCCGCACCATTCGATGGAGGCTTTTCCGGATCCAGCGCATCTGTCGCGGCGGCGTTCGTGTTCGATCCCGGGCGAGCCTGCGCCGTGTCGTTGGTTGGCGTACCGGGTTCGATCGCAGAAAACCCGTCAGTGTACGTGTGATTCGTGAGCAGATTCTTGAGGAGAATTGCGGCTTTGTCGGGCGTCGGCTTCCAGTCAACACCAATCACGAACAAGCGATCAATACCGGCGGACAACGACGCTCCTGCCGCGATGTCCGCACTCGTGATTCGCAGCGCCATCCCCGACTGCTCGGCGATCGCAAAATCGGTGATCCAGCGCGCGTTTGGTTGCAACGGTAACGCATCGTCGGCCGGTGCGGGCGCTGCAGCGTCGGAAGACAGTGTTACATCCAGTGTGGTCGAAACTGGTAAGGTCCATTTTCTGAACAGTTCTTTGCCCGCGAGTTGCCCAACAACCATCCAGCGCTCGGGGAGAACCGTTGCTTGTGCAGCGCGCGACCATTCAGCGGGTTGCAGTTGCACGTCTGGAAATTGTGGTACGACGTTCGGCGCAATCTGCGAGAGATTTTTTGGCGTGAGTTGCCGAACGATCCAAGACGCACGGCCCGCACCGACGGCGCCGACAATTGTCGACCAGGCATTTGCAGACCGCGTTGATGTGATGGGTTCTGCAAAGCGCTGACGCCAGTACTGCCGCCCCGCCTCTTTTTCTGCGAGGGTAAGGAGCGGCTCATGCGCGTCGATGTGGATCTGATCGGGAAAAATTCGGACGCGCAGTTCGGTCGCTCCGAAAAAGCGCGCCTCCAATCGCACCGGTAGCAGAGCAATTGGAATGTTGGCGGCCAAGGTCGCGACCGATACGGCAAACGGATCAGCCATTGGTGGTCTCGATCATCGCTTTCGCATTCACGGCAATGCGCATGGGTTTTTGCAGCGTAATGGAAGCAAGGTGTGCAGCGTGGTCAACAAAACGCGCGCCGTTCCGAACGGTTCCGACAAGCGGATTGCCAATGAGACGGAGATAGCTTCCAGGGAGCGTTGCCGTATGGTCCCATGTTGCGTCCGACCATGCTGTCAACGCCGGAAGTGCCGCGCCACGCACCGGTTCGTCAAAGCCGAAGCGCGGTTCTGTCGGTTGTTCCTGCAACACGAAGAACCAGCCGTCTCCGGTGGTGAGATCGGCATCGGACAACTCAAAACCGACGAACGCGATGTCTGAACCAAGCACGCCAGAAAAAACCGGTTGCTTGAGATCACTCGCGGCTGGTGGATTTATCAGCTTCTGATTCTTCGCGCGCCAGGCATAAATTGAAGTGTTCGGATATCGCCGAAGGAGACGGCCGCGCACGAGTAGTGTGATAAGGCCGTTGTTACCGGTAATGCTGTTCTTGCCCAACGCTTTGTCGCGGGCCCACTGATGCATGGCGGGTATGTCGTCTCGACCGTCAAGCCACGCCCAGAAGCGACGGAACGGCGTGCCGCGCTGATCGGTAGGGAACGATTGCCACAACAGTTCGCGACCCATTTCCACGTTCAGGCCGGCCATCACCGATTCCACAAACCGCGGATTCGTTTCAAGCACGGTGATTGTGTCTTCCGGAATTTCTCCAACACCGGGGAGGAAACGTTCGGGGT